>OGCO01000036.1_pt1 | contig 191053 bp, 168 predicted proteins | sample 1570171 | NCBI WGS metagenome assembly OGCO01 (sample SAMEA4370583, study PRJEB24528) | human gut metagenome
CACGCCTTAGAAGGGCGTTGCTCTATCCAGCTGAGCTACGGAACCATCCTTATTTGCGGATGCAAAGGTAGTGCTTTTTGCGAGAACTCAAAAACTTTTCGACACTTTTTTATTCATATTTTTCTTTATAGCTAGAAATCAGTAATTTATAAAAGTACTATTCAGACCCCTGTTCTAGGGTTGAATTATTTTTTCTTATCCCGATATCCCATATATCATATATCTTATTTATCTTTGTACACCGTTAAATATAAAATCAAAAACTATGTTGAGTCGTATTATCGTATTGGTCATAGCCGGAGTTGCTGTCGTTTATATCGTCCGCTTTATAGATAACTTCTTGTCCCAGCACAGAAGAAAATATTAAATAAGATATATACCTATCAGGAGAAGTTCATTTAAAACTTCTCCTTACGTTCAAATTCACCTTCCTCGGTGTAATACTTCCATGTGCCTTTAGGCTGATTATTTGAATATTTCCCACGAAGCTTGAGCTTTCCATTTTCGTGATATTCACGATAACGTCCGTGACGTTTTCCTTCTTTCACTTCCGCTTCGCTTTTCAGTGCTCCTTCCGGATAGAACTCACGCAGAACATTTCCTTCAAACTTCTCAATATAGAAACGCTTTAACTCGCTCATCTGCTCCTTTTCGGTCACAGCCTCTTCGTCCATATCCTGATCTTCCTCATCGCTGACAACGGCAACTACCTCTTCCGGCTCGTATGGACGGTAATCCATCACATACTGCAGAGAAGCCAGATTGTTATCTCCGATCACCTGCATCGTCCAGTAAGGGAATGAATACAAGACATCTTTATTCGATTGTATTTCATTCCATGTAGCAGGATTCATCATAGGTTTCAATTGTGAGTAGAACTTGTGCATATCTGTATACAAGAAGATTGTGGAACTTGATTTCATATACGAATAAGCATCCTTAAATCCTGCATTATTCTTCAGTAAATTCTTCTGCTCATAGTCTTCTACAAAAGAAAGCAAGGAAGCAGCTTTATTACTGAAAACGACGTAATCATCCACATAAGTATAATATGGCTTCTCAAATTTATCAAACAGCTTTCCGAAGAACAGACGGAAGAAACCTTTCATTTCAACATAATTGATTTCAAAGTCCTTATAATTAACAGACTTTATCTTAACCGGAGACCGGCGTTTGATCTTCTTTTCAATAAACTCCATATTTTTACGGGCGTCTTTGATGCTTTTTGCCCGAATAGCCAGAATCACTTCAGGATCATGTCCTAATAACCCCGGTTCGGATTGCGTTATGGCAAACTCTCCGGACATCCAGCTCAGGAAGTTCTCTTCCAGAGAAATACCAAACAGGCTTTCTATCTTTTTCCGTGAACTCTGATAAGAGTCATACAACAGTTTATCATGAACAGACAGAGCATTCTCCAGTTCCTTCACGAAAGTTACCGGACTATCAAAGCCGATATTTGTATAAAGAGCCGTTCGCCCGGACAAAATCTCGTGAGCTTTCATTTTATGCTTCCCCGAATTCAGCAAGGCAGTGATATAAGGATCCACCGCATCTTTCTTCAACGTATAACCTTTCACCTCCATCCGGTCTTTATCCATATTCAGGTAAAGGCCCGCAAAATTCATAGAATTACTGAACAGATCGACATATTCATTTCTCGCTCCCAGATAAATGGACATAAACTGAGGAATACGGGCATAGTTGATAAATACCCTGACAAGCCCTTTACCGGAAACTAATTTTTCCGTTTCAATAAAAGACTGGTCAAGTCCGATCTTAGGCTTATTACGGGAGTTGATGGCAGATTCAACGAGTCCGGAAGTATAAGAACCTACCAGGTGATTATCTACAAAAGCAGTATAAAAGACATCACGGGTATCCGGATCACGCATTTCAAGAATGTTAATTCCATTATGCATTCGATTAGTGACGGTAAAGCCGGACATTGCCAGCACTGTTTCGACCTGATCTTTCAATAAATCCATTTTAGAAGCTTTCTGCATATCTACTATAAGCAGAAAATCCCAATCGGTAGCGCGGGTCTTATGAAGTGAGATAAGCAGATCCCGCTGACCGACCAGTGATAACAGCACTTTATTGCTTTTGACAACCGAGTCAAGCTTTTCTACACTCTTCGCAACTTCTTCAAATGATTTCGCTTTTCTCAGACATTGCCAGGTTTCGCTTCCACTAAACTTTTCCCAATCTTCAATCGGAGCAGATGACTGAATAATAAATGCCGCATCCTCCGGCACCAGATAGATCTGCTGAATATTACGGTCGGGCGAAATAAACAGATAAACGATGGAGTATACCATGTATACAGCCAAAGCTAGTCCTGCCGTAAGCAAAGTCCTTTTTACAATTTTTCGTGTATTATTTTTCTTCTCATTTTTCCCGGGTTCAACATATTGCCCTTGTTCCCCATTGTTTAATTCATCCATTATTTATTTGTTATTGAGTTGATTGGGCAAAATTACTAAAAAAAGATGGAAGTTGAAATTCACAGGTCGGTTTATACTTTAAATCTTCTCATCCATCTACATCCACCATAAATCAGAGCTATTCCCCCCAATATAAATATCCCTCTTTTCCACCTATTGACACGTTTCACAGAAACAGTTTTCTTCACCTCTTCACTCGTTCTGAACTCTACCCCGGACTCCAAAGACAGAGAATCTTCTTCCGCTGACATACTACCGGCAACCACCTGCTGCAGCTTCCCTGTCCTTCGGTCAAGAGAATTCTTCATGATCTTCACAGAAACCTGCGAAGCCGTATCCACAGGATATATGAAAACGATCTGTTCCAAATGCTCTTCCACTACTTCCGAATCACTTCTCGAAATGAAAGCCTGCTGAAGCAAACTGTTCCTGCGTCCGACCGTAGAACTCGAATCAACTTTAATCTCCCGGCTCTTACAGACAATCTCCTTCTTACCTCTGCACCCCAAGCACAAAAAAGGAATCATTAAAGCCACCAACCATACAAACAAGGCTTCCCTCCCACTTCTCAGAAACTCCTTCACATCAAAACAAGGACAAACCTTTACGTATTCATTAGCCTCAATTACCCCATCTTCATTCAAATCCGGCGAAGTGTCCCGATGTCCCAAAACCTGAAGGATACCATACTCTTTCTGCAAATCCATGATCAATTGATAAAGCACCCTTTTCTGAGCCTTCGTCCGAGTATCCGCAGGATGCCCGTTTACATCCAGCCCACCAATATAGCATATCCCGATACTATGCTCATTCCAGCCTTTGCAATGAGCCCCCGCCAAAGAAATATCCCGCCCTCTCTCCAATCTTCCGTCCAGACAGACAACATAGTGATACCCTATACCATTAAATCCACGTTCACGATGCCAACGGCCAATATCTGCTGCTGTAAAATCCTGCCCGACTTTTGTAGCCGAACAATGTATAATAATAGAATCTATTTTTCTCATGATATTCATATATTAGTCATTATTTAATAATCCGAAGGTGGCATTCTTTGGGTACATCCTCTGATCTCACACTTTTTCACTTCAGATTCCTTTTGAATCAGCTCCACTTCATGACACTTATGTATCCAATTTATTTTCTCCTCCTGTTCCTTACGCAGTTCGATATAGAGGCCATCTATTTTTTCATCCCGCTGAGTCAGGCGATCTTCCAGCCAGTCCACCTTCTTACGTCGGTTTTCTTCTTCCAGATTACAGACCGAGGCTTCCTCTTTTCTGGCATCCGTCTTACGACAGGAGATGTATCGTACTATCCATTTCACTGCTTCCAGACCGCCCATAGCAGTAATAAAAGCAAGTATTGTTGTTATTTGCATACTCTTATTTACTTATAGTTAAGTTGAGACTTTATAATTAGCTTTCGAAAAGCTTATAAGAAAGAATGAGGCCGAAGCCCCATCCTTATAATCACCCTGTTATAATGAGCTACCTTACTTTTCATATTATACTGTCGGATCCGGTGCTTCATCATCGTCACCCGATCCACCACCCGGATTCGGGTTTTCTCCATCATTCCCGTCATCCGGATTTCCTCCGATAACATCCGATTTATTAATATGATCCAGATCCTTGAATTTCAAGCCATCCGAACGAGTTGATGTTCCGGTAGACAGACGAATATCCGAGTTGGCACGAAAACAGATGCGTAATCCTTGAATATCAGCTGAGGTAAAGTCTTCCGCTTTCTCTGTCCCTTTGCTTTGGGCAGACAAGAAAAAGTAACCCAGTCCTTCGATATTTACTGAACGCCCCGCCAGTAATGTTTTTCTCAATAAAGTACGAAAGTCCTTTAAAACACTAATTGTTTCACCCTCACTTACTCCCGAATTGGAGGAAATCTCTTTTGCAATTTCTTTCAAAGTTGCACTCGTATCGTATTGATAAGAGATTACCGGATACACTTTCTTTCCTAATTCTTTGTTGGTAGGGTCACACAAACGAGACACTCTTCTAAATCTAATTGCCATAATTTTGGTCCTTTCTTTTTAAGATAAATACTAATGATTATTACTTCGCTAACGTTAACGATGCAAAGATGCGCCATCTTCATTAGGAATGAAAGGACAAGATTAAATCATGATTAAAGAGTACTGGGAAGAGATTTATAAGAAAGAAAAGCTAGTTAAGACGAAAAAAGGGACAGGAAGAGGAAACGGGAAGCTAAAATAATCAACCTTGGACAAGTTTTTTCTCCATATATATAAAAAATTTGCGAAAACATGCCTGGCATATCTCCGCACTACAACAGCCATCGATCTATATTCCTTTTCTCCGCACTGAACTCCACTCCCACTTTCACCACTTCACGGTCGTCTGCCTGATAGGGAATTAAATAACCTTTCTCATCAATCTGCTGCAAAGCTTGTTCAGCGGTTCCATTCAGTTTAAATTCGAACACATAAATATATTTAGGCGTTTTCACCACTGCATCGGCACGTCCACGAGCACTACGGACCTCAACTTCGGTGAATTGCCCCATTAACTTGAACACTAAATAAAACACGACCTGATAATGACGTTCGGTCGAATCGCTCAACTCATAAGGAAAATCTGCGAAGAAAGCCTGAAGACGGGTAAGGAAGGCATCTACCTCTCCGGCACGTAATTCCTGAACGAATTTGCCTATATAGAAATTCTGTTCATCTTCATTGACCGGTGTATAATAAGGAACCAGAAAATTGAGAAAGCCATAACGCACTTCATCATTGGGGAAAGCCAGACGATAAAGTTGAAACTCTTTGTCATAGTCCTTGATAGTCAGATAACCACTCTGATAAATCAACGGAATCGGATTGTTGGCATCCACCCGATATTCCATAAATGAAGATGCACTGGCTTCTATCCCATCAATTAAAGTGCGCAGGTCATAATCACTCTCTTTGAGCAACTCGACAAGGAAAGTAGGTGTTCCGGTCTGAAACCAGTAACTACCAAACTCCTGTTTTGAAAATGAGTTGAGCACACTGAACGGATTAAACACACCCGCACCTTTCGGATGAAAATGATAACCATCATATCGTCGTGTCATCATTTCCATAACCGCTTCTGAAGTCATATCATTGACTGCCGCCTGTCGCTCCAGTTCAGGAACAAAAGTTGAGCCAAGTTCTTCCTTTGTAATCCCACACAATGTAGCATAAGCAAAATCCAGGCTAATATCATTCAACTGATTCAAATCACTGAACACACTGACTTGTGCAAACTTGGTCACACCTGTCAGAAATACAAAACGGAGATAACGGTCAGAACTCTTCAATACTCCATAAAAAGCCTTCAGAGTCCTACGGTAATCATCCAATAGAGAACCATTACCCAAAGCCTGCAACAGAGGTTTATCGTATTCATCTACCAATACCACTACTCCACAGCCTGCCTGTTCACTGGCGCGACGGATCACTCCTGCAAAACGTCCGGAAAGAGTTTCCTCATCCTCTCCTTTTCCATATTTCAACTCCCATTGCGTCAAATGCCGGCTAAGAATCTCAACCAAAGCTTGGGATGAATCATATTTTTCTGCATTCAAATCCAAATGAAACACCGGATACTTCTTCCATTCCTTCTCAAGTTCGGCAACAGCAAGTCCTTCAAACAATTCCTTCCTGCCTTCAAAGTATGCTTCGAAAGTGGAAAGAAGAAGACTTTTTCCAAAACGACGGGGGCGACTTAGGAAATAAGGAGTCTCTGTAGAAGCTATTTTCCATACAAAAGCCGTTTTATCTACATAAAGATATCCCCCTTCGCGGAGTTTCTCAAAAGTCTGTATCCCAATTGGAAGTTTACGCATTATGCCATCCATCATTATTCTTCATTTTTTGTGATTCAAAGATAATCATTATTTCTATATTCCATTACTATAACTTTCGATTTTTAATATCGTTCATTAATCAATGCTTATTATATATCTCTTCATCCACCTATATCCGCTACCGGCAACCACCTGCTGAAGCAAACCTTTGGGTGCATCCTCTAATCTCACACTTTTTCACTTCAGATTCCTTTTTAATCAGCTCCACTTCATGACACTTATGTATCCAGTTTATTTTCTCCTCCTGTTCCTTACGCAGTTCGATATAGAGGCCATCTATTTTTTCATCCCGCTGAGTCAGGCGATCTTCCAGCCAGTCCACCTTCTTACGTCGGTTTTCTTCTTCCAGATTACAGACCGAGGCTTCCTCTTTTCTGGCATCCGTCTTACGACAGGAGATGTATCGTACTATCCATTTCACTGCTTCCAGACCGCCCATAGCAGTAATAAAAGCAAGTATTGTTGTTATTTGCATACTCTTATTTACTTATAGTTAAGTTGAGACTTTATAATTAGCTTTCGAAAAGCTTATAAGAAAGAATGAGGCCGAAGCCCCATCCTTATAATCACTCTGTTGTAATGAGCTACCTTACTTTCCCATTATACTGTCGAGTCCGATGCTTCATCATCGTCACCCGATCCACCACCTGGATTCGGGGTTTCACCTTTACTTTGGGCAGACAGGAAAAAACACCCCAATCCTTCGATATTTACCGAACGAAGGTGCATATTTATCACCTTTTAATACATATAAGTACAATATAATATCAAATATTTATATTCATATTTTAAAACAAAAACCAGTCATTCCATCTTACATATAGAATTTCCAACATTTCATATACAATACATTTAGTATTAATCTAAATCTATTATACAACTTTCTGCTTCGATTAATCAATTAAATAAATAATTCTACAACAATTCGTCAAATCACACAAACAAAACTATTGTTTTTATGTTATTACAAGTTACATTTACATCGTAAATACAATTTCCTACTTTATCAGAAGGGGACAAATGTATTTTATTTGATATTAATTCATGATTGAGCACAAACAAACAGCTATTGAGACATCATGGTCCGATAGCATACTTAATATTAGACCACCTCCTCCCCTGATTATTCACCTGAGGCTAGTTTACTACGCCTAATACAAATAAATGAAAATAATTATTGTTACTTGGGGGACATTGCTTTTTTATTGATAGTTCAAGACATTTAGAATCTGAATTCTCAATAAGCATAACTCATAACCAAATATTGACCTCCCCCAAAACAAACAAATTAGAGATCATATTATTTGAGTTTATGGATGTGCACAATTATGGAATCATAGTTGGCACATAATCTTTCATGTCTCTTGAATCAGAAAGAAAAAGCAAACTCCATCGAGTGACGTCATTTAAAATATAATAACATGATGTATTTAAAGACAATATCTATTGCTGCATCTTTCTTAATAGCAACAATATTTGAAAATCAATCATATTTAGTTTTATTGCTGATAGTAGCAGGTTTCTTTCTCTACTGGCATTTATTTCATTATCTTTCCATACAAAAAGAAAGAAATTTCCTCAAAGAAGAGAACCAGTATTTTATAGATTCTTTCCAAAGTATTCGAAATCCAATTACATTAGTTCATGTTCCTTTACGAACGATCTGTAATGATAACTGTCCCGAGAACATAAAGAATGATTTGTCACTGGCTATTCGAAATATAGAATGTTTAAATGAGAATCTGGACAAATTGTCCGGATTAAAATATTTGCATAATCATCCCGAAGTCCTAAACATTACCGAACATGAATTAGGAAACTATTTAAGAAACAGAATTTGCTCCCTACAAGGTTATGCAACGAACAAACACATAAAAATAATAATCAAGACAGAATTCACTTATGCCAGTGTATGGTTGGACAAAAACAAAATCTCACCTATTATCGATAAATTCATAACGAACGCGATCGACTGTTCTGAGCCGGAGTCAAACATAACATTGCTAATTTCTATCAGTCAGGAACATTGGGAAATAAGTGTACCCGATTCAGGAAATGGTAAACTAACAAAGCTTTATAATCAGAATAAACACCGGATGATAAGACAGAAAGCAGAATTTGAATGCCATTTTTCCAAAAGCATGTTATTGAAGAAACTAGCAGATTTGTGTAATGGCAAGATCTTAGTAAGCAATATAAATCATACAGTCACATTAAGATTTCCTGTGAAATGCTCTTGTGAAGACCAATCAAATCATTCGCTGCTGTGTTTCACCAATCATACTGAAATTGAAAAGATAGACCGTTTGCTCGTAAAGGCTCCCTGCAAAAGAAATTCCCACAAACCGACAGTCGTACTTGCCGACAGTAATGATGATTTCCGATCCTATCTGACAAGTTGTTTAACGGAAGAATTTACTATTAAAAGTTTCAGAGATGGCGGCGAAGCTATGACCTGCATAAAAAATGAATATCCTGATTTAGTGATTTGTGATACAGAACTTCAGAACATGGATGGTGTCGAACTCTCGTCAAGATTGAAAACATCCTGCGAAACATCAATCATACCTATCATTCTTTATAGTTCGCATATAGATATTGACCAATACAATAGAAGAAAGACTTCTTTAGCTGATACATTCTTGCAACAGCCCTTTAGTATAGCAGATTTAAAGATTGAAATGTCAATCCTTATCAAGAACAATCGTTTTCTTCGAAAATCATTTCTACAACGATTGTTTGGAGAAGAGTTTTTGGAGATAAAAGCGTCAGAAATATTGCAGGATGGTGAACACCCTTTGATAAGTAAAGTTACTAAAATCATTCTGGAGAATCTGAATAATGAAAAACTAACCATAGGCTCCATTGCCAAAGAGCTTGGAATTAGCAGGACCAGTCTTTACAACAAGTGGACGCAATTAACAGGTGAAGCACTTAACAAATTCATTCTCAAAATCCGCATGGAAAAAGCACATGAAATGTTAGAGAGTGGGAAATATCGCGTAAACGAAATACCAGAGAATATCGGAATGAAGGATATGGATCACTTCCGCGATAATTATAAGAAGCATTTCGGAAAAACACCTGCTCATACCATTAAAAACGTTTGAGATATTTACATTGAAAAACGGGTTTAAATAAAACAACCTGAGACCGATAGAAGAACTGTTGACGCAATCAACCAAACTTCTTTCTATCGGACTCAGGTTTATATTTACGATAACGACACATAGCTAGTCAGGCATAACATTCCTTAACTATCGGTCTATATTCCTTTAAGGAAAGCATCAACCTCTCCGACACGCAATTCCTGAACGAATTTGCCTATATAGAAATTCTGTTCATCTTCATTCACCGGTGTGTAATAAGGAACTAGAAAGTTAAAGAAACCATAACGAACCTCATCATTTGGGAAAGCCAGACGATAAAGTTGAAACTCCTTATCATAGTCCTTGATAGTATAGATTGCCAAATATCTACTTCTTCTTTTCTTGACCATACCCATAGCCGTATCCATAACGTTTACCATAACCGTAATGCTTACCATACTTGCCATAGCCATAGTAGTAGCCATATTTTCTCCTCTTCAGGTCTACACCATTAATGATAGTACAAAGATTAGGCAATTTCTTTTCGTGATACAATTCATTGATCAATGTGTATTCCGCTTTATGTGTATAATCAGTACGACATACGTATGCTGATAAATCCGCCACACGACCAATTAATAAGGTATCAGTCACCATACCAATAGGAGCAGTATCAAGAATGACATAATCAAAATTCTTCTTCAGAATCTCAATAGCCTTGTCCAATCCATCACGTGCCAATAGTTCGGTAGGATTGGGAGGAACGGTACCACCCGGAAGGATATACAGATTCTTATTCACATCGGACTGTTGTATCAAACTCATCAAATCCTTCCCATCCTGTATCACTGTCAAATCCTACGATGCAATCCATATCAGGATTATCAGTATGACCTACTAAAACACCTGTCTGTCCTTCAACCATAAAGGTCTCTCCAATATGTCTCCGTATCTCTTTGAGATTGATATCTCCAATTACTTCCTCATATAGGCTTTCAGGAACCATATATGTACTATCAGGACATTCATGTCCTTCAATTGCTTGGCAAAATATACATTCTCCCCATCTTTCGTGTTCCATAAAATCTTGGATTTCTGGGAACGTAACCATTATATACTTTTCCATACTATCTTACTTTTACAGAACCGGGTTTCTTGTTTGCTGCTTGGTAATCTTTACCCTGTTTGTCCCACCAATCTTGGCGAGCCTTTAAATACGCTAGTCTTTTTCTATATTTCATATTTAATAAATTTGATTAATCCCACCAAGTTCTCATTCTATATGTTCTAATGAGATTATACAGATGTAATGCTTTAGCCTGTCTTAAATCGTCCAGATAGTAATCTGAAAAAGGAATTGGGCACCGAGATGTGAACCTTTTCCAATTCTTACTATTTACATAAGGAAGTGTTCTAGTGCCATTAAAGAAATAACCTTTTGGGTCTCTTTCCAAAACGATATCAATCAGCTTTACACACAGATTTATTTCAGAAACCATTTGCTTCCAATCGGAAACACATCTAGATTCATTAAAATACTTAGCCATTCGTTTGAGCTTAAATTGCTCTAATTCAAGCATAAACGCCCAATCCCAGTCTCTATCTTCCTTAAGAAGTTTAGAGTATTTCTTTACTGTTGTGCTTCTGTTTCTACTCATAAATTAAACGTTTCATCAATCCATTTCTTAAATGTCCTCTTCCAATCGTTGTCACATTTGTATATCAAAAACGCTAAATACAAAGTGTTCAAGATAGGAAATGATGTACATACAATAGATATTGGATTTACCCCTGGCTCCTTATTCGTATAGGAGAAGAAAATTAAAAATCCCATTAAGGTGGGAAAATACAATATCACAATACATGCTAATATTCCCATATTCTGTTGTTTAAAGGTTAGTTGGGCTGCCAGGATTCGAACCTGAGCTACAAGAGTCAAAGTCTTGTGTGACTACCACTACACCACAGCCCAAAAATCAGATGACTTTTCTACATATTTTACCTCTAAGTAGGAGAGGGTTCACTCATTTTAATGTAATTAGTGTTATTGCTGTTACATTGCTGTAAGTCATCTTTGTTGTTTATTTTAACTAAATGGAATCCAATGCCGTTTTGAGCCCTATTTCAAGAGCATCCTCATAAAGAGGGAAAACTTTTCTTATACTTTGTGAGTTAGAGCGTTTACATATCCATCCTTTGTGGTCTATAATCCAGACGGAGTATCCTCCAAACGATTCCTCGTTATATTCAGAATCGAAATCCACTGCAATGTGCACAATTACATCAACTCTGTGCCTTTCGCGTAACCATGTTTGAGCTTGAGATTGCAGAGGTATGGCATATTGATTACTTTCAAGGTTGGAATTTGAATGTCCAGCAAAATCAGCATCAATTGTACTATGTGTTATGCCTTGGTCTTCATAAACCCATTCACACCATTCATTAAAGCCTTTCTTTTTTAACAGCTTGGCTGTTTCCAAAGTAACATATTCTTTATTCATGTCATAAGTTGCTGACTTGCATTTACTGCTATTTTATCAGCCCTAGCATTAAATTCATCTTCATAATGGCCTTTTACCCATTCAATGTGAAGATTTCCTATAAAGCTTCGCTTTTCTTTAACAATATTATCAAGTTCTTGTAAAACATCTAAATTTGTATTTCTCTTATATTTTATACTTCCAATCCGAGAAGTTCCTATTGCATACATAGAGTCACTAATAATAGTTACATCTTCTATATAAGCTGTTATACACTTAAATGCAGTAATGATAGCTTTAAGCTCCATTCTGTTATTGGTAGTGTTTTTATAGCCTTTGGACACTTCTGCAATCTTAGTAAGTTTACCATCTACTTCTTTTACAAATACTACTCCTATGCCACCTTGGTTAAGAGCACTACTATATGCACCGTCAGTATAAATTCTATATTTCAAGTTTCAGTCTTTTCTTGGGATTTACTTACCAAAAGGTAAGAATCTCTTCCTAAGCAAGTTGCAATTCTTAATAAATCATCGTCACTTTCAACAACAATTTTATTTAAAATGAAGGTATCCATTTCAGAAGGAACTACCATTCTACCTTTAAGCTCAACAAATTTCCGTTTCCAAAATACTAATTGAGGTTTATAACGTCTAACATTCCATTTTATTGGAGTAAGCTGTTCATCGGGATTACCTGCCTTGAATCCATCTGCTTCCATTTCTTTACAGACTTCTTCAATAAAGAATCCAAAGTAATAAGCTCTAGCTACGTCGCCTTTAATAAATTCTTCATAGTAATCATCGTTGGCGTACATCTCTTCCATGAAATGTTGTCTCCATTTATCATTCTTTTCCAATGTAATCATCTTGATGTAAATTTAAGTTTTGCAGGTGGAAGGTGTCAGATTCGAACTGACGGACCCCGAAGGGCCGGCACGTTAGCAGTGTGCTGGGTTAAACCACTCCCCCAACCTTCCTTACCATTAACCCAATAAGTCAGTTAACTTATTAAGTGTTTGTTCGTTTTTGTTGGCTACTTCTTCAAGAGCTTGTTTCTCTGCCAAAGCAGCGTCAGCTTCTTGTTGTTTGATAACAGCCTGTTCTCTGGCTTTAGAGATTACTCCAGACAAGCCGGAAACAGTATTCTTAAATACTTTCAATAAGTTGTCAGCAGATGATGCTAAATCGGCAGCAGTACTAGCCTTCTTTGAAATTAATGCCATAATCTTTATAAATTTAATTGTTAATATTAAGCGTATCCGAGGTCAGATTCGAACTGACACGAGCTTTGCTCATTGGTTCCTAAGACCAACGCGGCTACCATTTCGCCACTCGGACAAGTAGCAAGGAGTCTACAGTGGGCTGCAGGACCACAGCGAACTATAACAATGGAAGAATCGGGAGACTCCTTGCAAATATTATTTATGAGCCTTTAATAGCTCAATGTACTTTTCGTGATTGCAATACCTATGCAAATATGCTATATAAACATATTTATCCTTTATTAAGTCGTAGTGCTTCTGTTGAAATCGAAGAACAGAATCTCTGTCTCCATTTAAGAACTCAACATGATACTCTGCAACTGAAGGATGTACAAAGATACTACTTTTAGTGGATTGTACAAAGACAATCGACATAAAAAATGTTAAAACTAATATAAGTATTCTACTTGATTTTATAATGTTCATACAACAATGAAATAAGATTTGGATTAATCCATTTCTCCGTATCAATAGTTCGGAATGGATGCACAAAATCACTTGCTACACGTTCATTATCTAAGTACCAGTCTAATTTATTAATTTCAATTTCCAAGTCTCTAATAGACCTTTCATCAGGTAGAGAGTCACAGATTAAATCTATTCTCTTATTTAACCTCTTTGAAGTTAACACAAGACAGCTAATTACCGCAACTGCTCTTACCATATAAATTGCAAGAAACAGAAGTATTAAAAATTTTATCATAAGCTCATTAATTTTTCATAAGCGGCTGTAAGTTCTTTAAACTTCTCTTCACTACCACCTCTATCAGGATGATATACGAGAACTAATTTTCTATAAGCTGCTTTGATTACTTTTTTATCAGTTGTAGGTTCAATTTGGAGAATTGTATAAAGAGAAGATTCAGATGTAGATTGGGATTGGGATTTTCTAGATTCGCGCTCCTGTTGTTCCTTATAAAATCTTTCCCACCACTCTCTCCATTGACTGCTTTGACTATTAAATGCATTGAAGCGGTCATCATCCCAATTAAATCCTGATTGCTGATTGTTATAGAAGCCATCAGAACCCCACCCATAACGGGCTCTTTGCTGTGCATTTTCTCTACGTATTCTCTCTTCCTCTTGCCTTTTTCTTTCTTGCTCCTGTGCTTCCCTGTTTAGCCTTTCTTGCCATTCTCTTTGCCTTCTTATATAGTCTTCCTGTTCCCTCTGCCTACGTATTCTTTCTTGTTCTTCACGCTTTTTGATTTCTTCTGGAACTTTATAAAATACATAATCGAGGACAGCATCCACACTATCCCACAAGATTGAGATATAAACAGTCGTTTCAATTGCGTAACCTAACCCAGCACTCCACAAATTATTAGTATATCTATCATTATATATAGACATTTGCTGTAAATTATCAGATAATGCTCGACGCATTGTTTCTACTATTTTTCTAAAATAATCCTCTCTTTTGCCTTCTATCAATTTTAAGACGGCTTTAAATTGAGGAATTCTTTCTTTATCTAATTGGCGACACAAGAGATATACAAACCATTCAAAATGGTTATGTTTCTGCAATTCGGAGAACTTACATTTAATAAGAGAGTGCTCTGGTTCAAAATCAGATTCTTCAACGAAATGTGCTCCGCTAAAGAAGTTGTAGTATTCGAACTCAAGATTGTATTTCCTACAAGCATATATAAATGCTTTATCTCTACTGGTTAAGATTTCTCTTTCTTCATTCCTTTTGAGGTCAGCAGAGCCATTGAAATATTTCAAAGAAAGTTTTTTAAAAAAGTTCATTTTATCCTCCTTTTCCAAACAACTTTACTCCAATCAAATTCACCTATGCAATACATAACTGCGAGTATACAGAGAATGAGAAATGTAGCCCATGATGCTAGAGACACAAGTGTGAGCACTACTAATTCCCTAGCTGTTAAGATGCCCTCATAATAAACTATAATGGCAAATATTATTAAAGACACCAATACTCCTAATAAATAAATTCCCATTTTAATCTTTTTTTAGTTGTTAAACGTGGGCCCCACCGGACTTGAACCGATAACCGCCTGATTATGAGTCAGGAGCTCTGACCGATTGAGCTAGAGGCCCAATAAAAAAGGACAGCTGTTAACTGTCCTTAGTTTTTACTCCTCAATTTCTTTGTCATTGGACTCTTCCTCCATGAGGACGATTCCTAAACCGACAACGTCACCGAGTTCTTTTGGCAATGAGACTGCATCTTCGGGAAACCATTCGTTGTAAGTTTCAACAGCGATTTTCCAATCGACAAGAGCATCACGAAGTTCACTTTTCTTACTGTGGATAGTTTCAACAAACTGTTTTGGATTGAAGTCTTTATCTACCGGAGACAAAGATGTTGTGTTGTTGATTGATAAATCCATGAGGTTAGTCAACTCATTGATAAGTCTCTGGGCTTCTCTTTTGTAAGTAGCAATTACTTGTTCTTGCTCTGCCTTTACGATATTGGCAATGTTAGTAGCACGAGCGTTCAGCAATCCTTGTCCACTACGAGATAAGATACTTTTAAATTTCATTTGTAATAATTTTTTTAATTAAACCCCTTTTATTTGTGTCAATTTCAATGTATAATAGTTGAGAAAATATTGTTTTATATTACTTTATCAACTAGAACATTACCTAAAATAAACAGCGAAGCGAGAGGACAAAATTATGGCAGACAAAATAATGCTTGTAGACGGCAACAGTTTAATAAACAGAGGATTTTATGCTATGCCTCTTTTAACAAACAAAGACGGGGAATACACAAACGGTGTATTCGGATTTTTAAACATATTTTTCAGACTTTTTGACGAAATTCAGCCTGAATACTGTGCTGTATGCTTTGATGTACATCAGCCTACATTCAGACACAAAATGTTTGGCGAATACAAGGGTACTAGAAAAGGTATGCCAGAAGAATTAAGACCTCAAATGCCTTTACTCAAAAAAGTATTACAAGCTATGAACATTACTACCTGCGAATTAGGTGGTTACGAAGCTGACGACCTTTTAGGCACACTTGCTACAAGAGCCGATGCCATAGGACTTGCCCCTATTATTGTTAGTGGAGATAGAGATTTATTACAGATTGCATCTGATACAATTACTATTAAAATTCCTAAAACTAAGGGTGGTTCAACAACTATTGAAAGCTACAACACAGCTGATGTAATGTCAGCCTACGGTGTTACTCCAAAGGAATTTATTGAAGTAAAAGCACTTATGGGAGATACAAGCGATAATGTCCCTGGTGTACCATCTATAGGCGAAAAAACAGCCTCTAAAATTATACAACAGTACAAAACTGTTGAAAATGCCATTGAAAACGCCAGCGAAGTAAAGCCTAAAAGAGCTAGTGAAAACCTTGTAACATACAAGGAACAAGCATTATTGAGCAAAACTCTTGTCACTATTAAAACTGATGTACCTTACGAAGTTGCCATTGATGAATTAAAGGTACACGATATGTACAACGAGAATGCCTATGGCCTTTTTAAACAGTACGAATTTAAGACTATGTTAAAGAGATTTGATACTACAGCCGTTGCACAGCAAAATTCCGGAGATTTTAAACTTGTAACAACTGTACCAGAGGCAGAAGATGTTTTAACAAACCTTAATCCTTTTGAACCATGTGCATTTAAGCTGTTTATTGAAAACGGCAGTATAACAGCCTTTAGTGTAACAGACACACCTCAAAAAGCCTATGTTATTAAATTGCCTAACATTGAAGCAGTTATTAAGTCATTTTTAGAGTCTGACAGTTCTAAAATAACTCACGATGTTAAAGAAATAGTTGTATACCTTAAAAAATTCGGTATTGAAGTTAAGGGTATTACTTTTGATTCTATGCTTGCCGGCTATATATTAAACTCTAGCAGAGATAACTATGATTACTGTGAAATAGGCGAGGACTTTTTAGGCGAAAGCTATCCTACTGATGAAGAAATTTTAGGCAAAGGTAAAAGCCGAAAAGCTATTGCCGATTTAGACGCTGAACAGTTAACTCAATTCTGTGGTCAATACAGCGATATACTTTTAAGAGCATACAAGCCTATGTGCCAACAACTTGAAGAAAACGGACAAAAGGAATTGTACTACAACATTGAACTTCCTTTAGCCTATGTACTTGCCGATATGGAAGATGCAGGTATGGCTGTAAACAGAGAGGCTCTTACAGAATACAAAGAAAAACTTGAAAAGCAGTTAGATACTCTTACAAAGGATATTTACTGGCTTGCCGGAGAAGAATTTAATATAAATTCCCCAAAGCAGTTAAGTCACATTTTATTTGAAAAACTTGGCTTAAAGGGTGGTAAAAAAACTAAAACTGGTTGGTCTACTTCTGCCGATATTTTAGAAAAATTAAAAGACGAAGACGAAATAGTAAGAAAAGTTTTGGAATACAGAACATACAGCAAGTTAAAATCAACTTATGCTGACGGTCTTTTGGCTGTAATATCTGATGACGGAAAAATACATTCTACATTTAACCAAACAATTACTACAACAGGTAGAATAAGCTCAACTGAGCCTAATTTGCAGAACATTCCTGTTAAAATTGAATTAGGTAGAGAACTTAGAAAAGTATTTATACCTCAAAAAGATTGCGTGTATGTTGATGCCGATTACTCACAGATTGAATTGAGAGTAATGGCAGCTATGTCAGGCGATGAAGTTCTTATAAATGCCTTTAAAGAAAACCAAGATATTCACAGACTTACAGCATCTCAAGTATTTGGTGTGCCATTTGATGATGTAACACCTTTACAGAGAAGTAATGCAAAGGCGGTAAACTTCGGTATTATATACGGTATCGGTTCTTACAGCCTTAGTCAGGACATAGGTATCACTAAAAAAGAGGCTGACAAATACATCGCTGGCTATTTTGCTAAATATCCAAAAGTAAAAGAATTTGTGGATAATTGTGTGGAAACCGCTAGAGAAACTGGATATGCTACAACAATATTTAACAGAAGAAGATATATTCCAGAAATTACAGCAAACAACTTTATGCAACGCTCTTTTGGCGAAAGAGTTGCAATGAATATGCCTGTTCAAGGTTCTGCTGCCGACATCATTAAAATAGCTATGGTCAAGGTATGGGAAAGATTAAAAGCCTTAGGTCTTAAATCTCGTCTTGTACTTCAGGTACACGATGAACTTTTAATCGAAACATACAAAGACGAACAGGAACAGGTTGAACGACTTTTACAGGAAGAAATGGAAAATGCCGTTAAGTTAAGTGTTCCACTTATTGCTGAGGTGCATAGTGGCAACAACTGGTACGAGGTAAAGTAAAATGACAGTTATCGGATTGACAGGAAATAGTGGTACTGGCAAAAGTTCTGTAGCCAAAGTTATGGAAAAGTACGGTGCTTTAATACTGGATTGCGACAAAATTGCTCACGAAAATATGGCTGTAGGTGGTTGTGCCTATGATGAAATAGTTTCAGCCTTTGGAAAAGATATATTAAATAGTGATAAAACTATAAATCGCAAGGCTCTTGGCAATATAGTATTTAATGACAGTCAAAAGTTAAGTATTTTGAACCAAATTACTCACAGCAAAATTGCTCAAAGAGTAAAAGACGAAATTGCAAAGGCTAGTTGCAAATGTGTCGTAATTGATGCCCCACTTTTAATAGAGGCTGGTCTTGATGCTATTGCTGACAAAGTATGGGTTGTTACAGCCGATACAGAAGTCCGAATTGAAAGAATAATGAACAGAGATGGCATAAGCCGTCAAGAGGTATTAAGTCGCTTTAGCAAGCAAACTCCGGCGGAAGTATTGGAGAAAAAGGCTGATTTAATAATTGACCACAGCCAAAACGATTTTGAAAAATTAGAAAAGGAAATTTATAATTATATGAAAAAAGAGGGATTACTGAATGTTTAAATTTATACGCTGGTTAATAGGCTTTTGCATATTTATAGCAATTTGCCTTTTTGCACTTTATTGCACCATTTGTATTGTATTCCCCATTAAATATATTGACACTATAGAAAAGTACAGTCAAAAATATGATTTAGACCCGGCTTTTGTCTGTGCCATTATAAAAACTGAAAGCAACTTTAAACCAGAGGTTACTTCTCACAAAGGTGCTATGGGATTAATGCAACTTATGCCGGCAACTGTGGATTGGGCTGTTGAAAAAATACCTATTGAAGATTTCAGCTACGATACTATTCAAGAACCTGAAACAAATATTCAAATAGGTTGCTGGGTTCTCAATTTCTTAGGCAACCAATTTGGAGAAAATGACGAACTTATTGCTGCTGCCTATAATGCCGGAAGTGGCACAGTTTCTAAATGGTTGGGAGATACAAAGTATAGTCGTGACGGCGAATATCTCCACTATATTCCCTATGGAGAAACAGCGAATTATGTAAAAAAAGTGAAAGCCTATGAGAAAATCTATTCTTTTATGTTGGGGGTTGGTTGGTTTGCTTAAATGGATTAAAATTATTATGTGTGCTTTACTTATTCTTGCGTTGGCGGGTTGCCAGAGAACGCAAACTGATGAAGTGGTTACGGAAAACGACCAAGCCTTACAAGGCCCCACAGCAGTAACAACTAAGAGCGATACTTTAAGACTTTCAATGGGTAAGCCTGAAACTCTTAACCCTTTGGAAAATACAGATGTTTCTGTTGATAAAGTATTAAGACTTTTATTTGAACCATTATTTGTACAAAATCAAAATAACGAAATTCAGCCTAATTTAGCTGAAAGCTATAGTGTTGAAAACAATGGCAACACAGTAAATATAAAACTTCGTTCGGGTTTAAAATGGGACGACGGAAACCCCATTACCGCCGAAGACATTGTATATTCTGTAAAATTTTTGCAGAAAGCCGGAGATAATGTAATCTACAAAAATAGTGTTAAAAATGTAAAGAGCTGTTATGCTAAGGACAATCTTACAGCTACTATTACTTATTCACAGCCTGTAGGTGCTGTTGTTTACAGTCTTTGTTTTCCTATTGTTTCTGAGCATTACTACGGTTCAGGTACTGGAAGTAGTATGAAACCTGTTGGAAACGGACTTTACAAGTTTAGCAATTATACCCTTGTAAAGGAAATGAACTTAGTTGCATCTAAAAACTTTAATACTTCTCCACTTATTCCAAAGGTAAATGTTATTATTTCCGATGATGAAGAAACATCATTAAAGGCTCTTGAGCATAATGTTATAGACGCTTTAACCGTAGATACTTCTAGTCTTGGCAAGTTATCTTCTGATATGGCAGCAAATGCAGCAGTTTATTCTACAAACAAGTTTGAATTTTTAGGTCTTAACTTAAAGAAAAACATATTTGCTGACATAAATGCTCGTCAGGCTTTAGCACACTTATTGCCTACAAGCGAAATAGTAAACAATGTATATATTAACAGAGCTGTAAAAAGCATTACTCCAATTAACCCATCTAACAGTTGCGTATCTGGTATAGGTGTAGACTCCTATGACTACAACGAAACTACTGCAAACACCTTAATTCTTGCCTGTGGGTTGACAAAGTCTGATTTTGCATTTACTATACTTGTAAACGACGATAATGTAGAAAGAAAGAAAACTGCCGATATTATAAGCAAAAAGTTAAATGCCAACGGTCTTAATACAAAAGTAGAGGTTGTACCTTTTGAAACCTATGCCCAAAGAATAGCCGACGGCGAATATGACGCATTTATTGGTGGTGTTGAGTTAAGTGGAAATATGGACTTAACTTCTCTTTTAATGAGCAGTTCAACACCTGAAAACAATGGTGCAAACTATTTTGGCTATGCTGATGCAAATATGGACAGGCTAATTGGTATTGCATCAAGTTCTGCTGATATTGACAGTTACAAAACAGCTATAAACGAATTAAATAAATATTGCTCATCACAGCTCCCTCTTTTAGGTATATGCTTTAGAAGTGAAGCCCTTGTAACAAACAATGTGACAGGGCTTAAAACTCCATCAGACGGAAATGTTTACGGCAATATGTACCAATGGACTATGAAATAATTTAAGAGGTGAAGAACCCTATGATGAAACGCTGCTTTCTGACAGGAGAATATGTATTTTACGCAACAGACAGAGCAAAACGCCCTCATAGCTTTAAAAAGCAAAGCGTTAAAACTGTTCCAGAGCAATACTGTCCTTTCTGTCTTAGAAATGAATATATGACACCAGGCGTAATATATGCCACAGAGGATAATTCCATAAGAATTGTACCAAACAAATATCCCTTTATAGATGCAGATAACGAATTTTTTGGCGTTCACGATGTTCTTATTGACACAGCAGACCACAATGAACCTATGTCCCATTTTAGTGACAATCATATGTTTAAACTTATGGAAACAATGCAGATGAGATACCGTCAATTAGAGGAAGACCCTAGAAGTAAATATGTTCAGATATTTAAAAATCAAGGGAAAGATGCTGGTGCAAGTCAATCTCATTCCCATTGGCAAATTACTTCTCTTTGCGTTGTTCCATTAAAAATGGAGCATATGTTGGGAGTTTTAAAGAACTACTACGAGTGCCAAAACAGAAAATGTTATTTTTGCAATTTGGATTTTGGCAATAGAATTGTTGAAGAAAATGACGATTTTATATGCTATATTCCAGCTGACGGCAAATTTGCATACGGAATGGATATATTACCTAAAAAACATATAAGCTCATTATCAGAATTTACTGAAAGTGAGCTTGCCAATTTTGGTATAATATTGAGAAACGCTGTTAAAAGGCTTGTAACCCTCCTAGAGGGCATAAGCTACAATGTCTGTCTTTACTCTGCACCGTCTAATGGAGAACACAATAAATATTTCCACTTCTATGCCCAAATTATACCTAGAATAGGATATATGGCAGGCTTTGAATTTAGTACAGGTTGCTACATAAATAGCGTTTTACCTGAAGATAGTGCAGAGAAATTGAGAAACATCAATATAGGTTAATATTACAAAAAGGGGATATGAAAAATGGATAAGATAAAGTTAGGTGTATTAGTTGGTGGTACATCAATAGAAAGAGAAGTTTCCAAGAAATCTTGCGAAAACCTCTTAGCCAATTTAGATGAGAATAAGTACGATATTACTGTTTATCATTTACCAGCAGACGGTAATACTGAATGGGCGAAAAACATTATTTCTAATCCACCACAAATTGTACTTAGTGCCTTACATGGTGGAAACGGAGAAAACGGTTCTATACAGGGCTTCCTCCATTGTTTAAACATTCCTTACATAGGCAGTAAAGTCCTTTCAAGTGCCATTTGTATGAACAAGGCCATGGCAAAAACTGTTATGAAAGCAAACCACATTCAAGTTCCTGACCATGTTTTTGTTATGAGAGGAGTGGACTTTTCTCAGTATGAAGAAAGCATCAAATTAATGGGATTTCCTCTCATTGTAAAGCCTAACAGAGGTGGCTCAAGTATTGGTGTTATTGTTGCCAGAAATATGGAGGACATTCACTACGGCATTAAAAACATTATGGAAACCTATGACGATGATGTTTTAATAGAAAAATTTATTGACGGCAAGGAAATTAACTGCTGTGTACTTCAAGGAGAAAACGGTCCAGAGGCTATGGCTGTATTAGATGTTAAGAAAGCCGGCAGTGTATTTGTGTACGATGACAAATACCATATTGACGAATATTCTTCTGACATTACAAATCTTCCAGACTTTATGCAGGATATGATTAAGTCTATTGCTGTCAAAACATTTAATGTTCTTCAATGCAAAGGTTATGCCTGTGTAGATATGATAGTTCAGGAAGAACAGATATATGTAATAGAAGTAAATACCCTCCCTGGTCTTACTTCTCACAGCCTTATTCCTAAGGCAACTAAAAACCTTGATTTTTCATTTGGGGAATTTTTAGACAAACTTATAAACTTTGAACTTAAAAAATAATTTGTGGTTTGCAAGCAAGCCATCGGATTTATCTTTAAAGCCTAGAAAATAGCAATATTTCTAGGCTTTATTTTAAAACTTAATTTTATTATATTCTATTAATAAAATGTTATGTCAATAGATAAATAATTCTTTTTTTGTTCACAATTTTTGTATATTATTTTCAAATTATCCTAATTGACTTTTTTATCGAATAATGTTAAATTAAATATGCAGAAAAAGCAATAGGATGTTGGCAAACTTATCGAAAGGTAAGGACGCAAAGCTATGGGGTCTAAGGCATTAAGCTATGACAGCCCGGTTGCGATTATATGTTTATATTTTAATGTTTATATTTTAATTTTTATGATAATTACTATCTTCACATATATATTCGCGTCATGTTGGCTTTATTTTTTTGACGCTTTTTTTGTGCTATTAACACCACTAAGAATTCGTTTTTCGAATTTTTAGAATCCGTTTGAAAATCCCCTATGTTATAATGTTATCCCCCCAATTTAATGTTATATAATTTTTCAAACGGTATATAAAGTGCTATTTTCCTAGATATGCACTTAATAATCTGTACTGATTCCCGCTTTACAGATTACGATTAGGTATGTGAAACATACCTACCCCCCCCCCCAAAACTCACAGATTCCCCCAAATTTTCTGTGAGTTTTATTTTTTTACAATTTTTCCCAAACATCAATTTTAATGATATTGTAATATAATATTTTCCTTTTTTTGATATAATGTAATGTGCTAATGTACATATAATTTAAACGATTAATATTCTATAAATTCCAATTATTCTTTAATTTCCAAGCCAAAGTATAGATATTAGACAAAATTTTCGATTATACTATATATAGGCTCATTTTTTGGAATATGGTTAATTTCACAAGGAGCAAAAATAATGTTAAAAAAAGTAAAAATTTGTTTAGCAGTATTGGCAATATCTACTCTTGCCTCTATTGCCGTAAATGCAGCAACGGTCAAAAATCCTGACCCTAAAAAAGTGACAAAAATCACTACAACAACTACTGAAGAAACTACTGAAACTACAACAGAAGAAACTACTGAAGAAGTTACAGACGAAGAAACTGAAACTACTACTAAGGAAAAATCAGAAGGCACTACTTCAAGCAATATTGAAGGCTCTGGTCAGCTTACTACAATAGCATTAGATGAGTTTTCAGAAAATCCTACAGATGCACAGGGTCAGCCTCTTACTGGCAAAGACCTTGCAGCTTACAAAGTAGTTGCAAAAACTTATAAGGACAAGTGGACAGCAAAAACAAGTCCTCTTATTAGCGAAACTACTCTCCACAGCGACGCTGATTATACAGAAAAAGCTAAAACTTTTACATTTGATAATGGGGACAAATTTACAATAAAGAGATTTAACTTTAGCACAAACAACAATGCTAGATTAGAAGATAGTATTACTATTGAGGGTAATACTATGCAGATTAGATATGTATCTCCAGAAACTAATGAATGGTATATGTCTGAAAACCTTGTAAATACAGCTAAGCAAACAATGTTTATAGACACAGACAAGGGTTCTTACATTTTCAGCGTACCAGCTGTTTACACAAATAGCTTTGAAAACAACACTTTGGAAATGCGTCCAGAGTTAGAACAGAAAATTGAAATTGAAAAAGGCGACGGAACTTACACTCTTAAATGGTCATTCCCTCGTAACACAGAAACAATAGGTGAAATTTGGATGCTTCAGTCAGCAAACAAGCTTGCAGATTGGTCAAACATTAACCATTTCAACACTTTAAAGCAGGATTTAGGTGTTAACAGACGATTCTCTTGGGACGGTTATTATTTCCCTACGCCTAGTAATTACACACCATATTCTCCTACAATGCTCTACAGACAGCCATCTGACTATAGTGGTGCATCATTTACAAAATATGGTTCTTTCCCTGCTCCTTTTGAGTTAGGCTATGTATTTACTTATACTTGTATGGAAAACCAAAATACTGACGGCTATTGGCCAACAGGTCCTAAGTCTGGTTGGTTAGCTACTGACTTTAATATTGCTGCCGGTTTCTACGACACAAGATTTAATACTGACTTTGGTTGCAACCTTATAGATGCTTACAAGAGATACAACAATACTCAGTTCTTAATGGCTGCTTGCAAGTATGCTGAATTTTTCCTTGAACACGCAGAAAAGAACAGCTATGTAACTACAAATGGCGGTCTTTTAGTTGAAGATTATGGCTACAAGTTTGAACATACTAAAACTCATGTTTCCCTTAATCATCAGCTTGCTGAAATGAACTACCTTTACAAACTTTACAACATAACAAAAGAAGAACGCTACAAAGAAATGGCTGACAGAATGTTAAAGGGTGTTGAAGACACTAAGGACCAATGGGTTCTTGCCAACAACAACCTTAACTATGCCCTTTACTACCTTGCAAATACAAACACAATGGTAGATTATCCTTATTTAACTTACAACGACTTAAAGGAAGCACAGGAACTTTATATGCAATCTCATAACAAGGCTAAAAATGAAACTTTACAGTACCTTATGGATTGTAAAATGGAATGGATGCTTGCTAATGGCGTAACTGGTTACAATAAATAATATTTGCTTGTCAAGCCATCGGATTTATCTTTCCAATTCACTGTCAGAACAAATTAACTGCGTTAATTTGTGGCTTGGCAAGCAAGCCATCGGATTTATCTTTCCGATTCATTGGTCAGAACTTTCAACTTTGTTGAAAGCCACACTTCGTGTGTCCGATTTATCTTTCGGTTCATTGTCAGAACAAATTAACTGCGTTAATTTGTGGCTTGCAAGCAAGCCATCGGATTTATCTTTCCGATTCACTTTAAAGAGATTGTACCAAATTGATGTTTATTACATTGATTTGTGTACAGTCTTTTTTATTTTTTTACCAATAATCTAAGAATATTGTTTAAATTATTCAAACATTATAGTATTATGTTTTATTAAGTAAAAAATTATTTACAAATTAATTTTCATTTTTGCTTATTTGACTATTGATATTTCACAAAATATATTGTATAATGATTTCAAGTTGGTACAAATACCCATATTATATATTGTTTTTAATTTTAATTTGTGTATTTGCACAAGCCACCTACCTTTTTAAAGGGTAAATTTTTTATAACTAAAAAGGGTGGGTGTCATAAGCCATATAAAATGGCAAAACATTTTTCAAACGAAATAAAAGGAGGAAACAAAAATGAACAAAACCTTTAAAAGAGCAGTAAGCTCTGTTCTTGCAAGTGCAATGGCTTTTTCAAGTGTAACAGTTGCTACTGTATCAACTACGTTACCTTTTACAGCTGCACAGGCATTTGCTGCTGATGCTACAATTGTAGACTCATTCAATGTAAGTGATTTAACTGCAGGTGTGTTGACAAGTAACACTAAAGTTGGTAATTTTACTTTACTTGCAACTACAGATAAACCATTAACAATTGAATCAAACAAAAAGTCTGCTGACGGTTATTCTTTCACTCAAAGAATGAAGACAGGTGGTAAGGGTGAAGCTGGTAAATGCAGAGCAATTTCTTTTACTACAACAGGTGCAGGTAATGTTGTCTTTTACGCATTAAGTGGTAAATCTAGTCAAGATAGAACCATTGCATTAGTTGATGAAAGTGGTGCTACTGTAGCAAGTGTAGCTGTATCTGGTAGTGACTTTGTTAAAAGCACTTTAGCTATACCTAAAGCTGGTACATATAACTTAGTACCAACTGATAATTCTGTAAACTTCTATTTTGTAGGTACTGATGTTGCGTTAGCTGGCGGTGACGATACAACAACTACTACTGAAGCTACTACAGCTACTGATGCTTCAACTGAAACTACTACTGAAGCATCTACAGAAACTACTACAGTAACAACTACTACTGAAGGTTCTACAGAAACTACTACTGTTGCTGCTAACTGGCAGATAAAGGCTGATACAGCTCCTGCTGAAGGTTATGCTGACGGTGCTCTCGTTTTCGAAAACGAATACGCTGCTGTTTACGCTGCACAGAAGTTAAGTATTACTGGTAAGCCTCTTACAGTAAATGGTAGAACTTACGAAAAGGGTTTCAAGACTAACGGTGTAAATACAGTTATTGATGGTACTTCTTTCAGACTTGCTTTCAAGGTAGTTGTAAAGAAGAGCACAAGAGTTTCTGCTGATACATCAGGTGGTTCTAAGAACTCTATCTTCTCATATGATGAAACTGCTGGTACATATACAAACCTTACTGGTTTAGTTCCTCAGAGTCAGACAATGTATGCTGACCTTGAAGCTGGTACTGTAGCTTACATTGGTAACGGTGGTACAAACAACTCTATGCTTGCCGTTGACATCAAGAAAGGACCTACTCCTGTTACAGTAACTACTAAGCTTACACTTGGTAACGCTGCTACTACTATTCCAGCAAACGCTACTGTTACTATTGGTGGCCAGACTGTAACAGCTGATGAAAATGGTAATATTGAATTCAATGGTAAGACTTCTACAAGCTACAAGGTATCTTACGAAGCTAACGGTGTTCGTTATGAATCAACTTTATCTATTGGCGATGACGGTACTGTAACATCTACTCTTAACCTTCCACAGGTTTCTGGCGATGCTACTGTTACTGTAAAAACAGCTAACGGTACTGCTGTTGCTAGCAAGAAAGTTACTTTAACTTACTATGTTGGTGCAAAGCCTGTATTCTACACTGTAACTACTGATGAAAACGGTGTTGCTACATTCCCTAACTTAGGCTTTAATACATACAATGTAGCTATTGCAGGTTATACTTCTACAACAGAAACTTTCGCTCCTGTTGAAGGTAACATTGCTCTTACAATTAACGATGCAACAGCTAAGAATTATTCAACACTTCCTGCAAATGCATCAAACGATAACCTTTATGTTGGTTATACTCCAAATGCAACAGTAACTACTACTTATGACTCTGTTCAGGATGCTGTAGATAATGCTACTGCTGGTCAGACAATTTATGTTGCTGCTGGTACATACAAAGAATTAGTAACAATTACTAAGGATATTAAGATTGTTGGTGCTTCTGCTGACAATACAATTATTACATACAACGATAGCCAGAGTGGTAACGACGGTACAGCTCCTAACGGTGCTACTGATAAGACTAAGTTCCACGGCGATACAGTTGCAATTAACGGTTCTGTAAATGTTGAATTTGAAAACATTCAGATTAAGAACACAGCTGAAGCTGATTTAGGTGTTGCTCAGAATGCAACTGCTCTTTCTGCTTACGGCGACAACCTTGCTGCTACAGTTAAATTAACTAACTGTACAATCTGGGCAACTAGAGATACAATCTTTACTGGTAAAGTAAATGCTAACAACACTTGGACATTTGATAACTGTACTATTGCTGGTTTCCAGGATGTAGTTTGTGGTACTGGTGATGTTACTCTTAACGATTGTATTTGGGAATTAAGTTTAAGCAGCGATGCTAGATTCCTTGTTCCTAACTCTAGTTTAACAGTAACTACAAAGATGGTTGCAAACAACTTAACAATTAATGATACAACAGATACTGGCTTTACTGCTAAGACTTACTTAGGTAGAGGTTGGGGTACAAGTGGTTGTTCTCTTGCATCTACTCAGGTTATTGTAAACGGTTATACTGACAACAGTGGTACACTTGTTACTGACGGTGTTTACCATGGTTATGACACTTCTCTTGCAAACAACGATGGTACTACTCTTGCAGATGCTAATTGGTTAGTAAGAGCAAAGCAGAACGAAAACTACTACACTACTAACAGAGACCTTGATACTGTAGCAATTAACACTCTCCAGACTCCTGTAACAAAGGACGAAGATGGCGACTATTTATTCAAGGGTGTAGTTAATAACTCTTTATTAGCTAAGGCTGACTACATTGGTTTTGCAGTATTTAATGCTGACGGTACATTCGTAGGTAACACTAAGAATGACACAGTTTATCGTGTTACTGGTGAAGAAGGCGACAACCTTTACACAGTAAACTACTTCAAGAATATGCCTGCTGAAGGTTGTATCGTAAAGGGCTTCGTTCAGTATGATGGCGTAAACATTATGAATGAAGTTTCTAACCAGACTGTAACAGCTGAGTAATCTACTGATTAAAGGAGGACTATTAATATGAAGAAAATTTATGAAAAACCACAGGCAATAGTTACCACTTTTAATACAGTGGATGCTACAAATGCCAACATTAAGTCTGTAGCAACATTAACAAATATCAATAAGGATTCTGCTACATTTGACTTCAACAATGTTATTGATTTCTAATATAGCGTAAAGCATATTAAAAAGGACTGAACCTATTTAAGGTTCAGTCCTTTATGTTATAATTATAATAAAAGGAGAGTAGATTGTTACTCTCCTTTTATCTATTCCTTATGATTTATTACAAGCACATCATTTTCTCTAACGATTGTTTTACCTTGTGGTATAACCACTCTATCCCCTCGTCTTATCATAATAATCAAATCATCTTTATGTATCTCTGAAAGTGTTTTTCCGACATATTTATCACTGCCTGAAACCCTTTTTTCTGAAAGATGAACACCTTCAATATTTCCTGAAGATTTAGCACATAGAACAAGGGTATCACCCTTTTCTAACATTGTTTTTCCGTCTGGAACTATTTGATTTTCCCCTCTTATAATAAGCACCACTATTGTATCTGGTGGAAGAATAATATCTGTTAAATTCTTACCTACCCAGCCATGCTTTCCGTCTAATGTAAACTTTATAAACTGTATAGGCACTTCGTCTGAATAGTCTGTGAAGGTTTTCATAACATCTCCGGAATCATCAATCATATTTAGCTTTTTTGCCACAACGGGTAAAAGTGAGCCTTGTAAAAGTATTGAAAACAGAACTATAAAAAACACTATATGGAATATGTCATTTTCTGCCTTAACATTCATTATAGCCATAACAGAGAAAACTATAGATGCAGCACCTCTTAAACCTGACCAAGCAACCAATAACTGCTGTGATATTTTACTTTTGAAAGGTGTCATAATAGCAAATACAGCCAAAGGTCTGGCTACAAAAGTAAGGAAAATTGCTATTAAAATAGCTATGCCACATACATCTAACATTTTTGACGGATAACTAAGAAGACCTAACAAGAAGAAAATAAGCATTTGCATTAATCCGTTTATTCCGTCAAAGAATGGCACAAGAGTTTTCTTGTTTCTTATTTTAGAGTTACCCAATATAATACCCACAATATAAGCACTTAAATAGCCATTTCCTCCTACATATGTTGGCAAAGCATAGGAGAACACAGCTACAGCAACTACAAAAATTGTGTCAAAGCCTGATGTAGTAAACTTAAATCTTTTCAGTATTTGAGAAGCAACAAGAGCTATAACTACACCAATACCTATGCCATACACAATTTGGCTAAAAAGCATATAGGCTATTTGTCCACCACTTGCCTGACCCTTTATAAGTGTCATAACAATAACTGTAAGCATATAAGCCGCCGGGTCGTTACTACCACTTTCTATTTCCAAAATAGATGCTGTATTATACTTCAAATTCAATCGTTTTGAACGAAGTATAGAGAACACAGAGGCAGCATCTGTTGAGGCAAGAAGTGAGCCTATTAACATACTTTCCAAAAAACTGATTTTAAGCACATAGTGACAAAACAGACCTACAAAACCTGCCGTAAGTACAACGCCTAATGTAGACAAACCAACAGCCTTAACAGCTATAGGCTTTGCCTCATTCCAGTTAGTACCAAAACCACCATAAAACATTATAAATATAAGTGCTGTGGAGCAAATATGGTCAGCAAAAGCAAAATTGTCAAACTGTATCTTCAATATACCGTCAGAACCAAAAACCATACCCAATACTATAAAGCCTAAAAGCATTGGAATACCCAGTCTGTTGGATATTTTATTAAGAATAATACAAATAACAATTACTACTGCTGTTAAAATAAGCATTTCATTCATTCTATTCCCCCTGTCTTATATTAAAAACTGTAGTTAAATACACTTCCTTTGTTCTAAATTTATTTTTAATAAACTTGAGGGCGTGAAGTCCTTCCTTATATTCAGAGAAAAATCCAAAAACAGTTGGTCCACTACCACTCATCATAGAACCAATAGCCCCATTATCAATCATAGCTTTTTTAATCTGCTCAATTACAGGATATTTTTCGCAAGTTACCGTTTCAAGAACATTAACCATATTGTCAGAAACAGCCTGTAAATCCCCTTTTTCAATATAGTCTATAATAGCCTTTGTGTCTGGGTGCTTATTTACCTTTTTAAGGTCTAACGCTCCAAAAACTGATGCTGTAGAAACACTTATTGGAGGCTTAGCCAAAAGTACATAACAGTTAGGGAAATTAGGGAGAACTGTCAACTTTTCTCCTATACCCTCTGCAAGAGCTGTACCTCTTAAAATACAGTATGGCACATCTGCACCAAAACTCTTGCCTATTTTCATAAGCTCTTCTTGTGAAATATTAAGTCTGAAAAGGTTGTTAATACCTACAAGAGTTGCTGCACAGTCACTACTGCCACCAGCAAGCCCTGCTGCCACAGGTATATTCTTTACAAGCTCTATTTCTATACCCTCTTTAATATTATATGTTTCTCTCATATATTCAGCAGCTCTATAAACTAAATTTCTGCTGTCACAAGGCAACCAAACTAAATTGCTTTTTAACTCTACTTTGCCAGTATTCGTCTTTTTAATATGCAAATTGTCACAAAGATTTACAGTTTGCATTATCATTTCCAACTCGTGGTATCCATTTTCCATTTTTCTAATGGCATCAAGAGTAATATTTATTTTTGCTCTTGCTCTTAATTTAATATCATCCATACACTTATACCTCCCAAAAAACATTTACATAGATTATATCAATAATACTCTAGGTTTTCAACAAAATATTGTGAACAAGCTATTTGTATGCTATAATTCTAGCAAGGAGTGATTGTATGAAAATCGGTAAGTTACCTAACAGCCTTTTAAATAAAATTGTATTAGAACCTATAAATAAATATAGCATTGATAGAGAAGAAGTTTTAGTTAAGCCATCTATTGGTGAAGACTGTTCAGCCCTTACTATAGATGACAATATTTGTCTACTTTCTACAGACCCTATAACTGGTGCTGTAGCCGATATTGGCAAATTAGCCGTACATATTAATTCTAATGATATTGCTGCTGGTGGTGGCGAGCCTATTGGTATAATGGTCACAGCTCTTTTACCTCCAACGATTACGGAAGAAGAAATACAGAAAATAATCACAGATGTATATACTCAGGCAAAAGAGGTAAATATGTGCGTTTTAGGTGGTCATACAGAGATTACTGACGCCGTTATTAAGCCAGTTTTAAGCTGTACCGTAATTGGAAAATCCAAAAGACTTATTGCTTCATCAGGAGCAAAAGCAGGCGATGATTTAGTAATGACAAAATATGCCGGTCTTGAGGGAACATCTATTTTTGCAAGTGACAAAATTGAGAAATTAAAAAATGTAAGTGAAAATACATTAAGTGAAGCCAGAGAATTAAGCAAGTTACTCTCCGTTGTTAAAGAGGGAAAAATTGCCTCACAAATGGGTGCAAATGCTATGCACGATGTAACAGAGGGTGGTATATTAGGAGCTTGTTGGGAAGTTGCTACTTGTTCAGGCTTAGGCGTAGAAGTATATGCTGACAAAATACCAGTTTTAGATTGTACTAAACAGATTTGTAGTGAATTAGGTGTAAATCCTCTTAGACTTATTTCTAGTGGCTCAATGGTTATTGCCATTGAAAATGGCGAAGAATTAGTAGTAGAATTAGCCAAAAACGGCATTAATGCTACTGTCATTGGTAAATTTACTAATGAGGGTCTTTACATTGTAAATAAGGGTGAAAAACAGGTTTTAGAAGAACCTGATGTAGATGAATTATATAAAGTATAATAGTTTAGGGTATCTTTTCGGTTCACTGGTCAGAACATTTTGCTTTGCAAAATGTGGCTTGTAAACAAGCCATCGGGTCTATCTTCCCGATTCATATTGACTAAATTATAACTTTGTGATATTATAAAAATATAAGAGGGAGCAACCTAGGGGTTGCCACCCTGTTTAAGTTTTTGGTTTAGAAATAACCGTCTATCTTTCCAGGATGAGGGCGGTTATTTTAGTATGTAAAGAATTACTACTAAACCTAATATATTTTGAAATAATATCATTAGTATAACTATTTTCAGATAATCTTTCATTCATATTAGTCCCCCTTTCACATAATACCGCAAATATAATATTAATTAAAACATATATATCACCATATTACACAAAAACAGGGAGGTTCAACCGCCTTATATAATTTGTAAAAACAAGTTATATTTTGTTATTCCCTCTTACAAGCCATACGAAAAACTCATAGGCTGAAACGAATTATATCATAATTCTACATATTAAGCAAATTTTCATAGAAATCATTATTAAAATAATTTAAATATTCACATATACAAATTCTTTTGTATTTACAATCAAAAAATATATAATATTTTTTAAATACCTCTTGACAATATATATATATATATATAATTATATGTACAATTATAATATTTTTATTATATTAAGAGGAGGTAAAAATTATGAAGAAAAAAATTACTTTATTATTAAGCTGTGCCACCATAATGTTAAGCTCATTAAATGTATTTAGTGCTGTTGGTTTGATAATTGATAACAAAACCTATGTTCCCGTTAGAGGGGTCTTTGAAGAACTTGGATTTAATGTAACTTATGACAAAGAAAACGCTACAGTAATTATAAGTGATTCAAATTTTACTATAAAGATTCCTAAAGACAAAAATTATTTCCTTGTTAATAGTGATTCTATAAAGCCAGATTCCCCTCAAAAAATTGTAAATGGAAATATGTATTTGCCATTACGAGCTATAGCCGATAGTATTGGTGCAGATACAAGTTGGAATTCTGAAACAAAAATAGCTCATGTATCATATAAAGGTAAGAATTCATATATTTCCACTAAAACTACTACATCTACAAAACCCACTACTAGCAGTCCTTCTATTATTAAACCTTTAGAAGGTGATTCGACTACATATTCTTTAGATGAAAGTGAACAGAAAAAGATAATAGCTTTTGTAGAACAAAACATTAAGGACGGTAATCCTGGTCCAGACATTCTTGGTCAGCGTTTAAAATATCCACATTCTGCAACATTTGCCGATAGTAAAATTGAATATGTATATTCTAATCCTAAGTTTGGTTGTGACTATTATACAATTTTTGATGGATATGTTACAGCACAGTTACCTACAGGGTTAAGAAAGGAAACTCAATATACTGCTGGTGTCTACTTTAATATTGCTAATAATGAAGTTACCGATTTAACCTTAAATTATGTTTACTTTTCAAAATAAAACAACTATTTAAACACTGTAATATTTATAAAATAAACAATAGAGGACTACCAAAAGGCAGTCCTCTATTTGTATTTGTGTAATATTATTACATCATTCAAAAAGTGCAGACAACCTAAGTCATCTGCACCATAAAATTCAATATTATGTACTATAAATTAGTGGCAAATATTTTGTTCTGTTTCCTTATCGAAGAAGTGCATTCTGTTAAGGTCAAAAGCAAGCTTTAACTTATCGCCAATTTTAGCATTTGTTCTTGCATTAACTCTTGCTGTAACATTCTGTCCGCCAACGAATGTATAGAGGTTAAGTTCTGCACCAAGAAGTTCTGTAACTTCAACTTCTGCATCAACAATACTTTCTGGAGAAGTATTAAGGAAAATATCTTCGTTGTGAATATCTTCTGGTCTAATACCGAGGATAACTGTTTTACCAACATAACCGCCCTCAGTAAGTGCCTTAGCCTTAGATTCTGGAAGTTTAAAGCTATATTCGCCGAAGTTTGTATATACACCCTTGTCATCTTTTGAAATAGTAGCATCAATAAAGTTCATCTGAGGTGAACCAATGAAACCAGCTACAAAGAGATTATCTGGTGCATTGTAAAGATTCTGAGGTGTATCAACCTGCTGAATAATTCCGTCTTTAAGAACAACAATTCTAGTACCTAAAGTCATGGCCTCTGTCTGGTCATGAGTAACATAGATAAATGTTGTCTGTAATTTATGATGAAGTTTAGAAATTTCAGAACGCATCTGAACTCTTAACTTAGCGTCCAAGTTAGAAAGAGGTTCGTCCATAAGGAAAACCTTTGGAGAACGCACAATGGCACGACCCATAGCAACTCTCTGACGCTGACCTCCAGAAAGAGCCTTTGGCTTTCTGTCTAATAAATGTTCCAAATCAAGGATTTTGGCAGCTTCTCTTACCTTTTTGTCGATTTCGTCCTTTGGTACTTTTCTAAGTTTGAGGGCGAAAGCCATATTATCATATACTGTCATATGTGGGTAAAGAGCGTAGTTCTGGAAAACCATTGCAATATCTCTATCCTTAGGTGAAACAGTATTACAAAGTTTATCATCAATGTAAAGCTCACCGTTAGAAATATCCTCAAGACCTGCAATCATTCTAAGAGTTGTAGACTTACCACAACCTGAAGGACCTACGAAAATAATAAACTCTTTATCTTTAATTTCCAAATTGAAATTCTTTACTGCTACAAATCCATTAGGATATTTTTTAACTATATTTTTTAATTTTACATCTGCCATCTAAACAATTTCCTCCTTGACTGACCGAATTAGGGACAATACTTCCCCTTAAACAATTATATATATCATACCTCATTTTAGGTAAATCCTCTATGTAATTATTAAACAAATTCGGTATACATAATTTATGCAAATTGCCTTTTAAAGGAAATTTTGAAAAAATAGGAGGAAATTTTTACAAAGTTTGCACATAAAACATAGTTTTTTTGATGTGTAGTATAGGTAATTTTTATAGGCAAAAAAAAATTATGTCAACTTCCACAACTTTTACATTGTTTTTTGGTATATTTTTTTGGTATACACCTCTGTATGCCCTATAATTACAGTATTTTTGCCATATTACCCATACTTATTGAGTATGAAATATTTATTCTATTTTTTACAATTTAACAGTAATTTCTACGCTATTTTTGCTTTTTAGAGCTTAATTCTCTATATTTTTGCAATATATCATTAAGTAAACTTCTATGTATTCTCTGTATTTGTCTTGAGCTAATTTCACAGGGCCAAAAGGTGGCCATAGTATCCCAATCCTGTCTTTTTATGTATCGGGCAACAAGCAAATTTTTATCTAGTACATTTAGACCGTCTATTATACTATCCATTGTCTCCTTAAATAGAGCTGTTTCTCTTATCATTATGTCTAGTTTTTTAATACGGATTTTGCAATATTCTAAGGCATTATAGGTAGTTTCCCTTATTTCTTCGTCAATATAACAGTCTACATCATCTTTATTTTTCTCCAAAGCCTTAGATAGTTTAATAGTTTCATCTATTTCGTATTTTTGCTGTCGTACATAGCTATTATAATTTGCCCAAGCAACCAGCATATCTTTGGTTTTTTCATATTCTTCTGTGGTCATTATTTTATACTCATCTCTCCTTTCTGTATAAAAATAAATATATATTATAACAATAAAAAATGTATTTTTATGACATATATATGTTATCATTCGAACATATGTTTGTCAAGTCTTTTTTATTATATAATAATTAGTATTATTTAAACATCAAAAAAAGGCGAAGAACTAAATCTTCGCCTTTTATAAAACTTATTAATATTCAAAAATCTTTGATACAGGTAAACCTTCGTGAATTCTGTAAATTGCATCAGCAAATACCTTTGCAACAGACTTCTGCTTAATCTTTGGAATAAGCTTTTCACCTGTAAGAGGTACAGTATCAAGAACTACAAGTTCTTCAATAACACTATTCTGGATTCTTTCAATAGCAGCACCTGAAAGTACACCATGAGTACAGCAAGCATAAACTTCCTTAGCACCCTTTTCTTTAAGTGCATTAGCAGCATTAGTAATAGTACCAGCTGTATCAATCATATCATCATAAAGGATAACTCTCTTGTCCTTAAAGTCACCAATAATGTTCATAATTTCAGAAACATTTGGTCTTGGACGACGCTTATCAACAATAGCGATAGGAATGTTAAGACCTTCTGCGAAAGCACGAGTTCTTGTAACACTACCAAGGTCTGGAGATACAGCAACAACATCTTCTGCACCAATACCAAACTTCTGTTCATAGTACTTTGAAAGAAGTGGCATACCTACAAGGTGGTCAACAGGAATATCAAAGAAGCCCTGAATCTGTGCACAATGAAGGTCCATTGTAATAACTCTGTCAGCACCAGCACTTGTAATAAGGTCAGCTACAAGCTTAGCACTAATTGGATCTCTTGCCTTTGCCTTTCTATCCTGTCTAGCATAGCCATAGTAAGGAATAACGGCATTAATTCTACCAGCAGAAGCTCTCTTAACTGCATCAATAGTAATAAGAAGCTCCATAAGATTGTCGTTTACAGGGTTGCTAGTAGGCTGAACGATAAATACATCAGCACCTCTTACTGTTTCGTTAATTCTTACGCTAATTTCACCATCGCTAAACTTACCGATTTCAGACTTGCCAAGTGCAAGACCAAGGTCGCTAGCAATGTGTTCAGCTAAAGACTTATTGCCGTTACAGCCAAAAATCTTAATACTGCCACCACTTATATCCATTTGTTCTCCTCCTAAAAATAAGTCATTAGTATTCATTAATATTTCTTTTTCAAATTTCATTTTGAAACTTCGTTTCTTTGCTTTGCAAATTTGTTTGCTTATCGCAAACTAAAATGAAATTTGTCCTCGGCTCTCGCCTCGGTAACTTATTTCGGAAAATCGTGAGCAAGCTCCCATTTTCCTTCAATAAGTTATATTATATCCCTTTAAACTTCCCTTGTCAAATAATACGACAACATTTTATTTTATATTTTTTCCACTTCAACTGTATAAGATTACCCTTGTAGGTTTATATTTTTTACTTTTTTTGACCAAAATTTACAAAAAAACAGGTTTTCTATTTAATCTTTGAAAGAATAAAAAATATTTTGTATATTTTCAATAAAATTTCTCAATTTTTACAAGAACTTTACAGTCAAAATTAAGACAAATTATCTGTAGTTTAAACTATTTCCCTCTGTTATTCTTTATTATACATTTATTTTTTGTTTCTATACACAAAAAAGTCCCCAAAGCATAACTTTGAGGACCTTATAATTACATATTTTCTTTAATTTTATCCTTAATAGCTGTCATTTCTTCATCACTTGGCTTAGGGAAAGAACCAAAAGTCATTGTTACATCATCGCCATTCTTTCTAGGAACAACATGAACATGATAGTGATGAACAGTCTGACCGGCAGCCTCTCCATTATTCTGGAGAATATTAAGTCCGTCACAGCCTGTAGCCTCTTTAACAGCCTTAGCCACTTTCTGAGCAAGGATATGAGCCTTACCTACTAATTCAGCCGGCATTTCATAAAGATTTGCACTATGATTTTTAGGTAAAATAAGGCAATGACCTAAGTTTGCAGGAGCAATATCAAGTATTACTCTAAAATCATTATCTTCATAAATTGTGTTCGATGGAATTTCTCCATTAGCTATTTTACAAAATATACAATCTGCCATAATTAGCAAGCCTCCTTTTCTTCATTACCGAAGAACTGATTATACCATACTAAGAACATATAAATTGTCCATACCTTACGGCTGTTATCAGCCTTACCATTCTTGTGGTCATCAAGGTACTTAACAATTTTATCTGTATTGAAATACTTCTTTGCAGCCTCGCTCTGGAAAGCTGTTTTTACTATATTGTAATACTTTTCGTCTTTAAGCCAAACTCTTGTAGGAACAGGGAAACCGAGCTTTTTCTTGCTTGCAACTTCTTCTGGCAAGTAGTCCTTAGCAGCCATTCTAAAGGCATACTTTGTAGCTTCTCTGTTTACTCTATAATCAGGCTGAACGTGTCTTGCTACTTCAAATACTTCCTTATCAAGGAAAGGTACTCTAACTTCAAGAGAGTTTGCCATAGACATCTTATCTGCCTTTAAAAGAATATCCCCAACCATCCAAAGATTAAGGTCAATAAACTGCATTCTTGTTACATCGTCCTGCCCCTTTGTAAAGTCATAATATGGCTTTGTAATTTCCTTATGGTTGTACTTACCTGTAGGGTTCTTTAAAATGCGTTCTCTTTCCTTTTCTGAGAACATTTTAGCGTTACCAATAAATCTATCCTCTAAATCCATAGATGCTCTAATTAAGTAGTTTTTACCCTTAAATCTGAAAGGAAGTGCCTTCATTATAGCTGCAATACCCTTTCTTAAAGGCTTTGGAATAAGCTTTGTAATCTGTAAATCCATAGGTTCTCTGTAAATGTTGTAACCACCAAAGAACTCATCTGCACCCTCGCCAGAAAGAGCAACCTTAACATGCTTAGATGCTAACTTACTTACAAAGTAAAGAGCAACTGCTGATGGGTCTGCTAAAGGCTCGTCCATATGATACTGAATTTTACCTAAGCTGTCCCAATATTCATCAGTAGAAATAATCTTAGAATAATTGTCAATACCAACCTTTTCAGAAAGCTTTTCAGCATAACCTATTTCATTATACTTTTCATAGTCAAAGCCTACTGTAAATGTCTTATCTCCCTTAAATGTAGCAGCTACAAAACTTGAGTCTACACCACTTGAAAGGAAAGAACCAACCTCTACATCACTAATCTTATGAGTTTTAACACTATCAAGCATTACATCTTCAATTTTCTTGATTGTATCCTGTAAACCTGCCTTTTCTGGTTCAAACTTAGGCTGGAAGTATCTCTTAATATCAATCTTGCCATCTTTATAAACTAAATAGTGACCTGGCTTCAACTTATAAACACCCTTGAAGAATGTTTCATCTAATACTGAATACTGGAAAGTTAAATAGTTTTCAAGGGCAACAGTATTTACTTCTTTCTTAAAATCAGGGAAAGCAAGGAAACTCTTAATTTCTGAGCCAAAAAGCATATGGTTGTTAAATACACCATAGTAAAAAGGCTTAATACCAAAGAAATCTCTGGCAGCAAATAACTTCTTGTTCTTCATATCATAAATAGCAAAGGCAAACATACCTCTTAAATCATTAAGCATTTCTTCGCCTTTTTCCTCATATAAATGAATGAGAACTTCTGTATCAGCGTGACTTTTGAAAACATGACCCTTTTCAATAAGCATTTCTTTAATAGGCTGATAGTTGTAAATCTCGCCATTAAAACAAATAACAATAGAGCCGTCTTCGTTGTACATAGGCTGTGAACCGTCTTCAAGACCAATGATACTAAGTCTTCTAAAGCCCATTGTTACATCTTCATCACTATGAGTACCTGCACTATCAGGTCCTCTGTGTATGATTTTGTTCATCATACCTATAATGATGTTTTCTCTATCAGCTATATCTCCTGTGAAACCACAAAAACCACACATAAACTAAATTCCTCCGAACATACTATCAAACATAAAAATTATCATATTAGGCTAATTATACCCCAAAAGCCTACTTTTTTCAATATATATTTTAAGTTTAGGTTAAGCCTTTTTAAAGGCTTATGGGGTCAAGGGGCAACGCCCTTTGTAGGTGTGGACAAACCCCTATTTCAACAAAATTTATATATTCACAACAAAAAAGCCGAAAGCACTTCTATATACTTTCAGCTTAATGCTATTACTTATGATAAGGCTCATTTTTGATTATTCTATTTGCCCTATAAATTTGCTCCAAAAGTATTACCCTCATAAGCTGATGAGGGAAAGTCATAGCAGAAAAACTAAGTTTATAATCTGCTCTATTTAACACTTCATCACTAAGACCAAGAGAACCGCCTATTACAAATGTAATATGGCTTACGCCCTTTAAAGTAGTTTGGGTAATAAAATCAGCTAACCCCTCACTTGTAAGAGATTTTCCGTTTATAGCAAGTGCCACAACATAGCTATCTTTAAAGACTTTCATAAGCCTTTGACCCTCTATATTTTTAACCTGTTCCATTTGGGCAAGGCTCATATTTTCAGGAGCTTTTTCATCGGGAACTTCTGCAATATTGAGAGTTACATAACGGCTAAGGCGTTTTGAATATTCTTCAATAGCATTTACAAAATATTTTTCTTTTATTTTTCCAACACAAGCAATAGTAATCTTCATAAATTCAATCTTCCCAAAAATTTAATGCGAGAAACACTAGGATTTCTCGCATTTATATTATTTATACAAGTTCAATTTTTCTTTTTACTCCCTCCGGAGGAGCAACCCACATATTAAAATCTCCACCAATAACTGCCCCATTATCCGTAAGTATTTTACTGACTGTGTCATAGGCAAGACGAGGAGTATTATTTTCCTTGCTTAAATGTCCTAAAAACACATACTTTACTGAACTATCAATAACTGTATCTAAAAGTCTGCCGGCATTTACATTACTTAAATGCCCAAAGTCAGACAATATTCTACTTTTTAAACTCTGTGGGTAACCGCCATACTGGAGCATTTCTACATCGTGATTTGCCTCTAAAAGCACAAGGGAAGAACCCTTTACATTTTCCAAGACAGTATCCGAAATATGCCCAATATCTGTGGCAATAGTAATCTTAGTATTATTAACTCCGACAGTATAGCCTACTGGCTGTGCTGCATCGTGAGGTATTTCAAAAGGCTTTATTGTAAGGTCGTTAAATGCACAATATTCTTCGGCGTATATATCTTTCATAAGATTAGGTCTAATCTGTCCTATGGAAGACGGCATATTGCCCCAAGTACCCTCTGTGGCAAAAATAGGAATATTGTATCTACGAGAAAGAACTCCTATACCCTTAACATGGTCGCTATGTTCGTGGGTAACGAATATTCCATCAATATCGTTGCCTGTAAGACCAAGAGAAGAAAGACCCTCCTCTACTTTTTTACCACTTAAACCAGCATCAATAAGTATATTTGTATTTTCTGTACCAACATACACACAATTACCACTACTAGAACTGGCAATGGTGGCAAAGCGTAAACTCATTAGTCAACTACCCTTTCAATATCCGCACCTAATGCTCTAAGTTTATACTCAATCTGTTCGTAACCTCTGTCGATAAAACGGATATTGCCAATTCTTGTTTCGCCCTCAGCTGCAAGACCAGCAATAACCATTGCTGCACCAGCTCTAAGGTCAGTAGCAAGAACATCTGCACCCTTTAAAGTGTCAACTCCGTCAATAGTAGCAATTCTACCGTCAGCATTAATTTCCATACTACAGCCAAACTTTTTAAGCTGTTCTACATACTGAAATCTATTTTCCCAAACAGTTTCAACTAAAGTGCTTGTACCCTTTGCCTTGCAAAGTACAGCAGCCATCTGTGGCTGTAAATCAGTTGGGAAACCTGGGTAAACATTTGTCTTAACATTTGTAGCAACAAGATTACCTGAAGAAGTAACTTCAATGTAATCATCGCCTTCTTCAATCTGACAGCCCATTTCTTTAAGCTTAGCAGAAAGAGAGTCCATATGCTTAGGTATAATATTATCTACCTTAACCTTACCGCCAGCAATAGCAGCAGCAATCATATATGTACCAGCTTCAATCTGGTCCGGAATAATCATATATTCAGCACCATGAAGGTCTGGAGTACCTGTAATTCTGATTACATCAGTACCTGCACCCTTTACATTACAGCCAATCATATTAAGGAAGTTGGCAGTATCAACAATATGAGGTTCTTTAGCAGCATTCTCAATAGTTGTAACACCCTCTGCCTTAGTAGCAGCAATCATAATATTGATTGTTGCACCAACAGATGCTGTATCTAAGAATATGTTAGTACCTACAAGCTTATCTGCTTTAATACGAACAATACCATTTTCAAAATCTTCTTCAACTTCCGCACCTAAAGCTCTGAAGCCCTTTAAGTGAAGATTAATAGGTCTTGAGCCGAAGTTACAGCCACCTGGCAATGCAACATCTGCTCTTTTAAAACGGGCAAGTAAAGCACCCATTAAATAATAAGAGGCTCTGATTTTACGCACAGAATCAAAGGTAGCCTCATAGCTATTTACATTAGTGGAATCCACCATAAGAGTACCCTCGTCAATAAGCTCGCAAACTGCACCAAGCTTTGTAAGAGTATCCTCCAGTGCCCTTACATCCTCAATACGAGGAAGATTGTCTATAACACAAACGCCCTCGGCAAGAATAGCAGCCGGTATAATAGCAACTACAGCATTTTTTGCCCCACTTATAGTTACCGTACCGTTAAGCTGATGCCCGCCTCTGACAACTAAACGTTCCATTACTTTAGTACACACCTCTCTAGGTTAATTAAAAAACTCAAATTCATCAATGATATTATAACACTAAAAAATAATTTTTCAAACAAAATTAACACTTTAGAGTACAATATCCAAAAATTTACAACAACATCAGTAATTATAAATTTTTTTAACACCACTTTTGTCTACAAAAACAGCCTTATTTACTGATATTAACACATACTTTAAATAGTATGTCAAATTTTAATACACAATAAGTTATGATACCATTTACAGCCTTTATTGTCAAGTACATAGGCTGATTTTCAGCATATATAACAAAACCACTACCTATATACAAAACCTTTTTTATTTTGCTGTTTATACCGTAATAGCTAACTGTATTTCAGGCTTTGTAAAATACAGTTAATCAACTCTGCCTGTACGAGCATTGACAAAATAAGTATTTCCGTCTGCTACAATTTTATAATAAGGCAATATAGAGTCATCGTCAGTCAAAATATCCTTGTCATAATAGCCTAAAGATACATCTTGTATAATGCTTTTACTGGAATTTCTATTGTCCTTAATAGGATTTATAACAGCAAAAACCGCCTCATCTGACGCTAAAATATCCTTTTTACTGCCATTTTGCTTTACAACTGTTCTATAGCTGAAATCAACTTCCTGTGAACCGTCTTTATTAAAAACTACGGTAAAATAATTATTAAAAAAGCCATAGCCATTTACTTTTTCATAGTAGCAAATCTTTATACCCTCTTTAGTAACATAAGAACAAGCATAATCGTATTTACCAAAAAGAGAATTAATGTTTGAAACATATTCATTGGCAATACCTTTTGCAGTATTAACATCTGTTACAGCTTTATCTAACTTTTTAATATATTGTACATCAGACTTATCTATAGTCAAAACATCATTATTATAGGCAAATATTATTTTGTTTTTATCATCAGTTCTCATTACCTTTGAGCTATCGGCAAAGAATACATCTCTTAATTTAAGAGGGTCAAATGTAAAACTTTCAGCAGCTATATAAGCCATAGCCGGATACTTCGTAGGCAAGCTACAACCCAAAGTAATATTGTCTTTTCCAAGGAGAGCCACTATATCGTTTTGTCTGCCTTGCCCAACTGTAACATCGCTTTTTTTATACAAATTCAAGCCAAAAAGTACGGCATTTACAAAAAAGAGAAACACTATAGTATAATTAACAGCCTTTTTCCACTCCATTTTAACACCTACCTTGTGCTTGTAATATATTCTTCGCCATCTATGTCTATTATCCAGTTTAAATCTACAGTCTTTCCATTTGCCAAATAACAAAGTTCTACATCAGATACAGGCTTAGGAGTATTACTACCGTATAATTTGCTATAGAGTTTATCAATAGCTCCTATATAGTCTGTAGATGCTGTAGCAATAGAATTGCTTTTTTTGTAAGAAACAGCATATTTTTTATACTTTGATACTCTGCCTTTTACCGCTGTAATTTCTATAAAGCTATTCATACCTATTTCACTTGAAAGGCTTTCTGTAGGCTTTAATTTTAAATCCTCTGTTTTGTAATTAAAGTAGAAAGTATAATTGCCATTATTATCTACAGTATAACTATCCAAATAAAATTCATTATCCAAGTAAGCATCTTTTTTCAAAACAGACAATGCTGAAATATAGTTATTTGCAAATGTATTTTCTCTTTCAGTTTCTACTTTGTAGTTAGAGTATTCTAAAACACCTGAAGAATAATACTTTACAACTGTACTTTCATCGCCAAAGGTTTCTACACCCTTACTCTTTGTAACTGTTTTGCCAATAGGGTTGTCAAAAAATACATCTGCATTTTTCTCAACACCGTTACTTTCCTCCAAATAGTTATAAGGCTCAAGCTGATTATACTTTGCATCTGTATTTGCCCAAGTCGGAATAAATATGTTTTGGTCAAAAATAGTAAAGCCATTTAAAACTGTGGAAATATAGCTAAACTTCTGTTCCTCTTTGCCTAGCAATTCTGAATCTTCATAGCATCTTGAAATTACATCACTATTTTTCATATTGAATACTGAATTGGTCTTTTTTTCTGTATTATAGAATATAAGCTGCATTTCACTTCCGTCTGATGTAGGAAGAAGTATTATGGTATTGTAATCAGTTATTTTGTTTAATGTATCAACTTTTACAGTAGCCTTAAAAATATCGGCAGAATCTGTCCCCTTTAAATTAAAAGAATACTGATAAAAAACCGCTCTCTTTTTCAAAAGAGTGTTCCAATCCAACTCCTGCTGTCCCACAAAGTCCCCTCTGGACATAGCCTCTCCAACAGCAGTATCAAAATCCTTTTTATACTTTTTATTGTATATATCACTTTGTTTACACACAACTTTGCCATCGCCTAAATTGACAATAAGTCTATCTGTAATATACCCTACATCTTTAGCATCAAAGGAAGATGAAAAATTCCCGAACCAAAAAAAGTTATGGCTTGAAAAATCCTCAAACCATAACTCTCCTGCCTGATAAATAGCTAAACACATTAAAAAAACAACCATTAAAAATTTGCCTGTGTTTTTCATTTAATCACCTTTGTAAAACCCTGTTTTACCACTTGCTCTGACCAGGCACTGCTATACTCTGAGATAAAACAGATTTAAGCACCTTGTCTTTGCGATTAATTGTTGTTCTAATTTCTGAATACTTTCCGTCCTTACGAGCAGCAACAACCAAGTAATTTGCACCCTCTTTAAGGCTGATACTCTGGCTAAAAATACCTGTTGAACCTACAGTAATGTTGTAAGTTCTAATAAGTTTGTAGTAAGTCTTACCATTCACAGTATAAGGTTCATAAACAGTAATACCTATTTTAGCACCCTTTTCTGCTGTACCGGAAATAACTCTCGTAGCATCAAAAGTAATTTCAGAACTCTTTCTTGTATCTATACCGCTTGTAATCTTAAAATTATCAACACCTGTACCTGCCATAGCTGATACTGGAGCAACAACGCAACAAGCCATAACTAAAAGCATTAAACATGCAAATTTGCCAAACAACTGCTTCATTGCCGTATCCTCCTATCAAAATAAAGTAATATGTAAAGAATTATGGAGCTTAGCCCAGCCATAATCCACGCTTATCTATAATATTATTTTATCATATTAATGTTACAGTTATGTTACAGTCACATTAACATTGAGTAACATTAAATCAGACCTCATTACAAGGAATAGTATACCACAAAATTCATCAAAATAAAAGAGGTTTTAGCCCAAAAATTATTCAAAATATATTAACTTTATTAATTTGTGTCTTGACTAAAAAATGCTTAAACTTTCTTAGGAAAAACCTTCAAAAATTTAAGCATTCTTTTAACTATTTATTACTACATTTATCAAGGAATTGATATACTACTTTTTCATTTCCCTTAAAGTAAATATGAGGGAAACCACCGTAGAAAGTAGGTGTAGTATTTCCTGTAATCCAGTTACGACCGCCAACAGGCTTAACAGCCTTAAAGTCGTGACCGTCATTTGTACTATTATAATAATGGAATTCATGAGCAGTAAACTGTTCTCCCTTTTTACAGAGAACATTATCTCTTGAGGCTGTCATTGTAATATAGCCAAAATGTTTATTAAGGCGTTTGCCCTTGCTACATTCTCCGTCAATAATACCGGCCATAGGATATATTCTGCCTGCCTCATCTTCAATAGTCTTATGTAAATACATAAATCCACCACATTCAGCAATAGTTGGCATACCATTTTGTATTTTTAATCTAATATCATCAATAAGCTCTGTATTTTCGCTTAATTTCTTTGCATAAAGCTCAGGATAACCACCAGAAAGAATAAGACCGTCTGCATCTTCCGGTATATGGCTATCTTCCAAAGGACTAAAGAATTTGACAGTACAGCCTAATTCTTTAAGCATATCTACATTATCATCATAGTTGAAACAAAAAGCCTCATCTTTGGCAATAGCTACTACACAATCGTACTTTTTCTCTACTTCAGGTTTTTCATAGACTAATTTATTTGGAGCACACTTTGCAACTTTTAAAAGTCTGTCTACATCAATGTACTGGCTCATATACATAGCAATAAGTTCAATCTTTTCATTAAACTCGTCTATATTTTCCGGTGTAACAAGACCTAAATATCTGCTATCAAAAAGACCCTCTTTAATATCCGGAATATAGCCTAAAGGTACTATACCCAATGAAAGTGCAACTTCCTTACAACCCTCAAAAAGATTAGGAGAAAGTCTGTTAAAAATAACACCTAAAATCTGGTTATCCTGTCTGTACTCAATAAAGCCTCTTAATGTTGCACCAATAGAGCTACTCATACCCTTGCAATTTATAACAAGAACTACCGGCGTATTTGTCAACTTTGATATATCGTAGCAACTACCTTTATCATCAAAGCCAACACCGTCATAAAAGCCCATACCACCCTCAATTACATTAAGGTCCTTGTCATTATCCAAAAGGGCACAAAGCTGGTCCTTATTACAGAAAAAGCTATCTAAGTTACTACTTTCAACACCGAGAACTTCCTTATGGAACATTCCGTCAATATAGTCAGGGCCACATTTATATGCCTTAACATTCATTCCTCTATCTTTTAAAATTTTAAGCAAACCGCAGACTATTGAGGTTTTTCCACAGTTTGTTCCTGTTGCACTTATCATTATCCTTGGCATAGTTTTATTCTCCAATTTCTGATTTTATATTTTGAGAAAGTTTTGAAATTTCATTTTTACAAGTAAAATCTGCTGTGTTATCAACAGTAGAAATATCATCCATATTCAAGAATATTTCAACATTTACTGACAAGTCCTCTTTTACATTTGCGTACAAATCCTTATTTTCCTGTGAAACCTTGTCAGAATTTGCTGTAATCAAGTTATTGATATTTGCCAATTCTGCACTAGAAGATATAAGGTCGTAACCTGTCTGTGTAAATTTAGAATCACTTGAAAGTTTACAAAGTGCCTGTGACTTAGCCTTTAAGCTAGAAACATTCTGAGATGTAGCTGAGGCATTTGCATATGAACGAACATCATTACTTACAGCCTTGTAAACATCTCCACTTACATTCTGTAAAGGAGAACCAGAGGCATTAGGCTTAAAATCGTCTTTAACAACCTGTTGCTTTTGAGTATTATTCTGATTGGCCTTACTAACTGTCTTATTTGTTTCAGGAGAAGACTGTACAGTAATATTTACCTCGTTTTCAACATTCTTTGCCTTTGTTTCTTCCTCAACTGTTGTTTCTTCTGTTTCTGTTGAAGTTTCGTCAGTTGTTTCCTCTGTTGAAGTTTCTATTGTTGTAGATTCATCAGCTGAATTTTTATCCTGTTTTTTGCCACAACCTGTTGTAAAGCATAAGGCAGTAGCAAGTGCTATAACTAATAATTTTTTCATAATACTTTTACTCCTTTAAAACGCAAACGGACATAGTCTACAAACCATTTTCCGTCTTCACAAAGCACAGTTTTTAAATTTTCCTGTGCCTCTTTCTTTATATCATTGGCAATTTCTTCATCAACACCCTCAAAAGGTGCTTTATCAAACATATTTATCCAAGAAATTAAATCCCCTTTTAAATATGTTTTTCTATCAAAAAGGACAGCATAAGTGACCTTAAAACCATTTTTCTCCACCAATGGCATATATTCTCCTATAGTTGGAAAATAAAAGGTTCTTTTGTACTTTAAACCTCTTTTGGCAAAAAGCCTTTCCAATTCACTGTGAACAGTTTCAGCACAGCCTTTATTACCAAATTCGCATACAAGCTGCCCACCAGTCTTTAAAGCATTATTTATACCCTTTAAAAGCCCATTTTGGCCATCAATCCAATGAAAAACTGCATTTGAAAAAACTCCGTCAAACTGGTTACAAAAATCCAGTTTTGAGGCGTCCTTTTTTATAAATTCAACATCAGAATTATTTTTCCTTGCTATTTCAAGCATATTGTCAGAGGCATCTACACCTGTAACTTCATATCCCTTATTAACAAGAGTTGGTATCAAAGCTCCAGTACCACAGCCTAAGTCCATAACTTTGCCACCTTTTTCTACAGTCAAAAGTTCTGTTACACTTTCTCCATAGTCTGGCACAAAGTTAAAATCATTTTTGTAATTTTCTGAATCCCATACAATATTCAATACTATTCCTCCCAATCTCCAGAAACAATAAAAATAGGATTTTGAGCTGTCATCATTGTACTATTTCCTACAAAATTGCCTTTACTTACAGAAACCTGTACAACCTCTGTATTTTTAAAGCCTTTTGTCTTCATAAACATAAGTGTGTTTGTAAGGGTTTCCAATGTAATAGCACTTACAACAAAGCGAATATCCACGCCTTTATTTATAATCTGTTCCATTATATCTTCAAGTTCGCCCTTTGAACCACCTATAAAAACTGAATTTGGCTTAGGTAAATCTGCTACAATGTCTTTACCCTGTCCCAAAAACTGTCTTACATTTTTAAGTTCAAAGTGTTCAACATTTTTAGCTGTCAACTCATAGGCATCTTCGTTACACTCTACAGAATAAACCATACCCTTTGGAGCAAGTCTGCCACACTCTACTGTTACCGAACCTGTTCCTGAGCCTATGTCATATACAATGTCAGAATTTCTAAGCTGTAACTTACTTAAAATAACAGACCTTACCTCGCTCTTTGTCATTGGTATTTCTCCTCTAAAGAACATATCGTCACTAAGACCAAATTCCGTAGAAATACCATAGTTTTCATTACACATATAAAGAACTGTAATGGGGTCAAATTCTCTTGATACGAAATCTTTTACATAGCCGGCTGTAATCTTTTCTCTAGGATAAGACAACTTTTCTCCGGCACATATTTTGACTGTACCTAATCCATTTTCTGTAAGGGTTTGACATATTTGCTTTACATTACCTCCGGTAAGTACAAAAATCCCCTCATTTTCAGCAACTTCCCTTACTATATCTACATTTCTTCCATGAGCTGAAACTACTCTACAGCCTGCCCATGGCACACCTATTCTTGAGGCAAGATAGGCTACAGAGGATATGCCCTGTATTACCTTTACTTTGTAGCCATCAAGCAAGTCCAAAAGCACTGTCGCACCACTGAAAAGACACACATCACCTGAAAAAATTATTCCATAGTGCTGATAGTCTGTTGTGTCGATAAATTCCTTTATCTTCTCTGCCTTATATTCATAATAAATATCTTTTCTACCTTTATTTACAGCATCTACAAGACGATTAGCACCTATAAGCACCTGACAATCTTCAACAGCCTCTACAGCCTCTACTGTCATATTTTTAGGATTTCCCATACCTACGCCTATAATATGTATTGTCTTTTTAGTGTACTCCTCTTTTACCATTTCCCAAACTTCAGAAGCACTATATCCATCTTCCTCCGGTCTAGGAATTACAATAAGTACACAGTTGGCATCTTTGCAGGCTCTCTGCTTTTCATCAAATCCACCAGCTTTGCCTGATTCCTTTGTTATAAGATATTTAATATTATATTTCTTTATTTCTTCTACATTTCTTTCGTATGAAAAAGGGCCTTCTTCGGCAATAATGTGGTCTTTTGCATAACCCATATTTACTGCCCAGTTTATATTGTTTTTGTCTGGTAATATTCTGGCATACACTCTTTCCTTAAAGTTGTATATTCCCGTATATGCCGGCAAGTCCTTACTGCCTGTAGTCAAAAGCACATTACCTCGGCTACGATTTACAAGTTTAACAACTTTTAAAGGGTCTTCTGCTATAAAGCCCTTTTTAATATCTGCTTTTTCTCTAAGAAGTCTGATATATCTAGCATTAGACAAAGTACAAGCCTTTACAATATTTTCTGTAACCTCTGTTGCATAAGGGTGAGTGGCATCTACAACCATATCCGGAGAAAGTGTGCCTATAATATCTGCCATTTCCATACTTGTCAATCTACCGGTATGTACAACTAACTTACCGTCTTTAGGCAATACTTCCTTGCCTTGCTCTGTAGCAACAAAAACGTGTATAACAACATTATTCAGTTGTTCCAAACATTTTTGGCACAACTCTCTACCTTCCGTAGTGCCACCAAATACAATAAGTCTATCCATTTTTATAACCCCTTGGTGTTACCATTTTTCCATTTATGTTTTTAGTCTGAGAATTACCTATAAAGACTGTCGTAAACATATTTACAGATGTATTTCTAAGGTCTTTAAGAGTAGTTACAACTGCTCTTTCTCCCTCTCTGCCTATGTTTTCCACATAACCACAAATGGTATTTTCATTTTTATATTTAAGCATTATATCGCAAGCCTTTTGAAGATAATCAGCTCTTTTTTTACTAGAGGGATTATAGAGAACAATAACCATATCCCCCATTGATGCACCCTCTATTCGTCTTTCTATTAAATCAAAAGGTGTAAGCAAATCACTCATACTGATTACAGCAAAATCGTGGCTTAAAGGAGCACCTAAAACAGCTCCACCACTAAGGGCTGCCGTCACTCCACTTACTATTTTTATTTCTACATTTGCATTTTCACTAAGCTCATAAATAAGACTTGCCATTCCATAAACTCCGGCATCTCCACTGGAAATAACAGCTACTTCCTTGCCACTTTCAGCCTGTTCAATGGCATACTTGCATCTGTCAATTTCCTGTTTCATAGGAGTTGTATAGTATTCCTTATGAGGGAAATGGTCCTTTATTAAGTCAACATAGACACCATATCCTACAATAAGGCTACAGCTTTCAAGAGTATCAAAAGCCTCTTTTGTCATATTTTCAATACTTCCTGAGCCCAAACCTACTACATATAGCATAATTTTTCTCCTAAAATTCACTAATTGTAATTACAACATTCTTTTCTACATCAATGGATAAAACCATTTTCTTATTTTTCTCTCCAGAGTAATAGAGTGATGAATTTTCCTTTAAATCATTAAATCCTCTTTGCTCCAAAGTCTTCACATAATTTTTAAGCATAGTATCTGTTACCTTGCTCTTGTCATAGGTATAATTTACTATTTTTGTATCACCTGAGTTTGTTATGTTGCCAGAACCACTTAAATGCTGTAAATTATACATTTTGCCAAAATCAGGTACAGGAGAAAAACCCTTATAGCTGTCGTCTGTTACCTTTATTGTCTTTGACCCAGAGTTCCAATCCACCTTTAAGCCCATATTTTCGCTAACAAACCTTAAAGGTATCATTGTTGCACCATTTATAATCTTTGGAGCAACTGTAAGGGGAACTATTTTGTTATCTACATAGGCTGTCTTTGAACCTATAACCATTTTTACTGTTGATGCACCAAGAGAGGCTACAACTGTTTCAGACTCTTTGTCCCAATCTACAGTAGCACCCAACTTTTCCAAAAGTCCTCTAACTGGTACAAGTGTTGCTCCATTTTCCACAACAGGTGGCTGTGAAAAATTAGCTTTACTATTATTTACATAAACAGCTATTCCTGAAGCAAAAGTGCTTACGCACATTATTCCTGTAAGACATATAACGGATAATATTTTTTTCATAGCTAAAATACCTCCTATAAAAACTCACAATTTACGATAAATTTCATTATATCACTATTAATTTTCATTTTCAACACCCACAGCTATAGTGACACCATTACAGCTTTGCTTTTTCACTATTAGCTTTCCTCCACCAGCTACCACTGCTCTTTCGCAAACGCAGTCAGTACCTACTGTTCGGAAGACAAAATCCGAATGAGAAAATTCTCCCTTTTGACTATTTAGTGTTTTTTTGTCAAATATTTCTAGTTTCACATTGTATTTTTTTGATAACTCAACTATGGCTTTTTCATTCTTTTTAATATCAATAGTTCCTATCTTCAAAATAGCCTTTTCTGAAAGACTATTTTCCTCAAACACTGTTCTTAAAAAACTCTCTACATTTTCTACTGGAGTATCTTTCTTACAGCCTATGCCTACTACAAGAGATTTTTTATAAAGTTTTAGTGTATTTTCAAAGGGTTCTATTGTTTTATAGGTTACATATACACCTATTTTTTCAACTGTTTGAACAAAGTCCTTAGGTATTTCATTATTGAAATCACTTTTAAAGGCTACTTTTTCTCCATTTAAGAGCTGTGCCGAAACCTCTTTAGCCATTTTCATATTATCTATTTCAAGGCTATTTTCCTTAGCATAGTTATCAATAGCTATAATACCATTTACATCTGTAGCTGTAGTTATAACAGCCTGTCCACCCAATATTTCTGCCACATTTTCAGCAAGTTCATTAGCTCCACCTAAATGTCCAGACAAAAGTGAAATAGCAAATTTGCCATCTTCATCACACACTACAACTGCAAAATCATCCTTTTTATTTTTCACAAAAGGAGCAATAGTTCTAACGGCAATACCACAGGCACAAATAAAAACCAACTTACTATATTGAACTATTTTCTCTCTTAATTCTGCTACGCTTTTAAAGGGAATATCCCCTTTTTCAGCATATTTATAGAACACAAGTCTGTCTACATTTTTCAGCTTTGTTCCAGTATTTCTAGCCTTTGCCGTAAAGACAATAACAGCCGCCATTATATCACTTCCTGTATTCTGTTTTGAAGTTTTTATCATAGAGTTTACTTAACTCGTAATCGCTACCAAGAACATCGCCTACAACAATAAGAGCAGTTTTTGTAATATTATTTTCCTTTGCCATATCAGAAAGGTTTAAAAGCTGACCTCTTACAACCTTTTCATCGCTCCAAGTAGCCTTATAAACTATGGCACAAGGTGTATTTTCACTATAGCCACCCTCTATTAAGTCCCTTTGAACCTTTTCTGTAAGTGATGCACTTAAAAATATAACCATTGTAGCTTTATGAACAGCCAATTCTTTAAGACTTTGACCCTTAGGTACTGGAGTCCTGCCCTCACATCTAGTAATAATTACACTTTGGGAAACATTAGGAAGTGTATATTCTGTCTTTAATGCTGAAGCTGCACCACAAAAGCTACTTACACCGGCACAATAGTCATACTGAATATTTAATTCATCAAGTATATCCATTTGCTCCCTTATTGCACCAAAAATGCAAGGGTCCCCTGTGTGAAGTCGAACAATATCCTTGTCCGGATTTTCCTTATACACCTGTGCTACCTGCTCTAAATCCATATAAGCTGAATTATATTTTTCAGCCTGTGGGCAATAATCCAAAAGCTCTGTATTTATAAGTGAACCTGTGTATATAACTATATCTGCACTTTTCAAAAGTCTTGCACCCTTTACTGTAATAAGTTCTGGGTCTCCTGAACCTGCTCCTACAAAATGTACCATTACTTCAACTCCTTTAGTATTTCATCTGCACCTGCTGTTTTACCTAGTATTCCGTATTTATTAGAAAAAACTATAGCCTCTGCCGGCATTTCGCCACTTCTTTTGTTAATATAAAAATATATTTTCTCCATAAGTAGCTCCATTGTTTTTTCCAAAAAGCCTCTTTCTTTCAATATATCAATAGCATCATCAGTTGTAACAGCTTTTGCTACTTCTTTCAGCGTTTCCAAATCTGCTCCAACCCTTAGCCCACAAGTTACAATGGTTTCTATTCTACCATCGGCATTATGGGAATGGGTATTCATAATACCACAGCCTAATTTTGCAAATTTCCCTATATGACCAATAAGCAATATTTTTTTGCAATTATTTTCAACACAACAATCAATGGAAAAGCCTATAAAATTACTAGACTTGACCATATATTTTTCTTTCAGTCCATAGTTTTTAAAGGCAAAAACCTCCCCATAATTTCCTGGTGTAAGTACAAGGACATCACTATTTTGCCTTTTCATTGATATTTCAAGTTTTATAGTTTCTTTTAAAGCATCATCACTCATAGGTCGAACTATTCCTGTAGTGCCTAGTATTGAAATACCACCTACAATACCCAGTTGGGGATTCATAGTCTTTTTAGCTATTTCCTCGCCATCTGGTGCAAAAACAGTAGCTTTAAGTCCACCATAGTATTCGAAATTATCTGCTACTTCTCTTAAATTTTCTTCAATGCTCTTTCTAGGAACAGAATTAATTGCTGCTGCTCCAACAGGCTGGTCCAATCCCTTTTGTGTAACCCTGCCTATGCCTTTTCCTCCGTCTACAACAAAACCCTTTGATATTTTTTCCACCTTAGTGTAAATAAGCATACCAGATGTTACATCAGGGTCATCGCCACTATATTTTTCAATAGCACAAAGGGCATAATTTTCTGTTATTTCCTGTTGTTTCAGTTGAAAAATCACTTTTTCTCCAGAGGGTGTAATATATTCAATTTCAGAAATTTTATTTTGTGACAACAACATATATGCTGATGCCTTTGCTCCGGCAGAAGCACAAGAGCCTGTTGTGTAGCCACATTTCAGCATTTTGTTATATGCGTATACAGTTTCTGCCAAGTTTACACCTCCTAAAAACATCTTATTTCATTTTAGTATAATAAATATGTAAAGTCAAACAATATAGATGAATTTTTATTGCCAATTAATAAGCAATATGGTAGTATAAACATAAAATTTTACAGGTGATGAAAAATGTTTGAAAATATAGAAAATTTGAATAAAACAGCCTCTATAGCAGTAAGTGCTTTTGGAGTAGAGGGGAAAGCAGTTTTTGTGCAAATAAGTGAAAATGCTACCTACTTTATTTGCCAAAATAACAAGCCTATATACACACTCAGAATATGCCGACCTAATTACCACACTTTTGAGGAGTTGAAAAGTGAAATACAATGGCTATTAAACATTGACGATGTAAACATATGTAAACCTATTTCAGAAAATGGGGAATATGTCAAAAAAATAAATGGCTGTTATTGTACAATGTACAAATATATTGAGGGTATGGCTGATATAGAAATAGAGGGCAACGAAAACCTATATATAGAAATAGGGCGAATTGCCGGACTTTTACACAAAAATACTATTGAAAAACCTTTTAAGGCTGTGCGACCTAAGTGGTCAATGGAAAACCTTATAGGTAAAAACGGGCTTTGGGGAGATTGGCGAAAGACAACTGTTTTAAACAGTCAACAAAAAGACATTATTGAAAAGGCTTGCAACAAAATATATAAAAAAGTTGCAAATTACAAAACTGATAAATACGGACTTATACACATTGATTTAAGACTTACAAACATAATTGTGGGTAAAACTACTGGCGTAATAGATTTTGATGATTGTGGCTATGGATATTTTATGCAGGATTTGGCATCTAGTGTCAGTTTTCTTGAAAACAGCCCTCAGTTATCCACATTAATTGAAAATTGGTATAAGGGCTATGAAGAAGTTATGCCTTTAGACAGTAAAGATAAGGAAATGGCTAAAACTTTTATGTTGGCTCGACAAATTCAGTTACTTGCTTGGGTAACAAGTCACAGTAAAAGCACTTATGTTCAAGGTATTGATAAAGATTTTCCATTAAAATGTTTTATTAATGCTGAAAAATATTTAAAATACGGAGATTTTTAATAATAGGGTATGCAAAAAGCTGTCGTTTTCACGACAGCTTTTTTGACAAAGAAAAAAACAACCAGCGAACGGTTGTTTTTTTCTAAAGAGAAGGTATTTTTATGGGGTTTACAGTTTAATAACATATGAGGGATGTATAAACTGTAATGTGAAAATATTTAGGGGTTTTTCACAATGCTTATTATAACAAACAAGTCAAAAAAAGTGTTCACAAATATAAAAAAAATTATCATATTTTTTCTGTCTAATTTACACAAAATTCGTAAAAAAACAATGTTTTTACAGAAAAATTTGACATTTTTTAACATTTTTCTTTTAGCTCTCTAAGTCCTGTAAACAAAGGTATAAATGAGTATCTCCATCTATTTCCTTTCCACTAATTACAGATTTTCTTTCATCATCATTTAATGATGCCACAGGAGTAGAAGTTACTTCCTTTAAAACGCCACTATCTTTATAATAAACTGCAACATAGCCGTCTTTTTCTCCCAGTACATAATGCTGAGAACTTCTTCCTCTTTCTGACCTATTAAATACAACTCTTAATGGACTAAACTCGTCCATTTGCCAAGAGGGATAAGCCGATTCCATTCTATCTCTTTGCCAGCCATACATATAAACTGGGGCAATAACCTCTCTGGTATCACTAAATCCGTCTTCATAATTTGATACAAAGGTCAATACCGTATTTCTTCCCACACTATTTCCAGTATCTGATTTTACTTCCAAAGTTTCTCCTGTAAAAAGAGAATTATTATCCTTTGCTATTTCCAAATTATATACCCATATTCCGGCAGACACAGCCGAGCAAAGGGCAACAAGAACTATTAACCAAATAATAGTTTTCTTTTTCATAAAACCACCTCTAAAGAATTATTAACACTTTAGAGAAAAATATACAAAAATCCCCTAAAACATTTTACTGTTTCAGGGGACAAATTACCTATACATATTCCTGTCTTTTTCTGTACTGTAAAGGAGAAACTCCCTTTATTCTCTTAAATACATCGCCAAAGTAATTACTATCGTTAAAACCACTACTATAGGCAATTTCAGTAATAGAAAAACCTGTATTTAAAAGCATATCGCAGGCGTGCTTTATTCTCAAGGCAAGGAGATACTCCTTAAAGCCAAAGCCTGTTGTTTCCTTAAACTTCTTAGAAAAATATGTATCACTCATATTAACATAAGATGCCACATCTTTTAATGTAACATTTTCCTTATAATGTTCTACAATATAACTTGCTGCCTTTTGTATAACCTTATCTACACCCTTTAAATCCTGTGGAACAGCAAATGTAGCTGCTCTTTTAAGTCTGAGATAGCTTACTAATATAAGTCCTACAAAATTTCTAATCTGTATAGAATTAAATTCGTCATTGGTATTAAGACAATCCCCAATACCATTCATACAGACCTCTACATCTTTTCTTCTGTTAAGAGGTACATTAACTACACCTGTTTCCATCATCTGGTTAAACTTTTCTTCGCCAAATGTTTCTACAAAAGGTGCTATACATTCATCTGTAAAACGGATACAAATTCGTTCAAAATCCTTATCTGAGCCTTGTGTAACATGGTGCATTGCATTTTTAGGAATAAGCATTAAATCTCCCTTATTGAGATTATACAAATTACCGTCAGCAAAAATACGCCTACTGCCACTTAATAAATAATAAAATTCATATACGGAGTGATAATGTTCCTCACTACCATAAGATGCCTCTTGCTTTCTCCTTGAATAAACAACAGGGTCTGCACTACTAATATACATTTTTCTTCACCATCCAACAAAAAATCTGTACTTTTATTATATTACACTTTATATTTCTGTCAAGTACATATTTTTTGGTTATATTTTCAAATTTTACTTAAACTGGTTTGATTCCTCATCGTAAAAATAATTAATGCTTTCTAATTTTGTAAATACTTCTTCCTTTGTTATATTAAAAGCTGAACAGAAATCATCAATATTTGAATAATTATCTCTTAACTGTGTATTAACATAACTTAAAAACATAATTGGGTCTTTAGGTAACATATTATTCCTCTCTTTTTATTTCATTTTTCTAATATATTTAAAGGTTTCCTTTTCGCCTTTTTCTGAAAGCATAGTAAGTAAAAACTCTATTTTTTCAGCTGTTTTAGGGTGTATTCTTCTACAATCTTTTCTCTTGTTATAGTAATTCAAGGCATAGCTATCATTATAGTTTTTGCCACCATATATCTTAGATGCCGCCACTCTGTCACAAAACATTTCTTTTACATATTTAAGGGGCATTTCCACAGGCTCTAACTGGTGGGTTTCATTACTATAGTCTGTCCAATATTCAAAATGGTGTTTATTTCTGCCTTTATGGTGCATCCACGCCTTTGAATAGCCATATACTTCTCTGGCTCTTTCATTAGGACTTCTTGTACCTTGATAAAACTTCATACCCTCTACAAATTCAGTAGGAGAGTATTTTGACAAATCGTGAAAAAGACCTTGCCAAAGTATACCAGCCTTTGCACAATGATAAATTACCTTGTGTCTATGGCGTGTAATTGTTATAAAATGGCGTACTGTATTCTTTAATATACCCATGTAATCACCTCTTTGCTATACAGAGTTATTATAAACATTTTGACGAAAATTGTCTACAACAAAAATTCAAATAATATTTATTGTTTTGGAAATAGATATGTGCTATAATATACAAAAATCATAATTTTAAAGGAGTTTTTTTATGAAATTTAGAAATATTGCTGCAATTACTATTGGCACTATAGCTATGGCTACCACTACTTTTTGTGCTAGTAATATAAATGTTACATTAAACGGTCTTAATATTACTTTTGGAGATGCTAAGCCTGAAATTATAAATGGCAGAACTATGGTTCCTGTAAGAGGTTTATTTGAAAAAATGGGCTACAGCATTAAGTGGGATAGTGCTACAAGAACAGCAACTCTTACATCAAGTGACAATGTAATCACTTGCTCTGAAACTAAGCTTACTAAAACAGACAAAGAAACTGAACAGACTACAACTGTTCAAAGTGATGTACTTCCTCAAATTGTAAACAACAGATTTTATCTTCCTTTAAGAAGTGTTGCAAATGCTGCTGACTGTAATGTAGATTGGGACTCTGCATCTAAAACAGTTAAAATTTCTTATATTAGCGAGGCTATGAGCAACGGTAGCGGAAACATAAGTTCTTCAACTTCTTCAAGCAAAGTAACTTCTTCAAACACAAAAAAAGAATTGACTGAAGAAGAAAAAATGGAAGCTCAAGCAACCTTTATGAATCCAGAAGGGGATATTACTACATCAGCTGATACATACTTCAAGACTATGTTCCCATTACTTCAGCAGTTAAAAAATGATTGTTTAAGCAACAACAACCCTGTTTTCGAAGCTTTCTATGACCGTAATTCAGACAAGTCTATTACTGGCACAGAAAAGAACTTTGTTAAGGTTTATGCCGACATAGACAAAATAAATGCCGTTTCTGTTCCAGCTGGTCTTGGCAACATCAATACTGTAATTAAATCATATGTTAACACAGTTCAGGATTGCTGTCAGCTTTCTATTGATTCTGCCAACGGCAAAATCACTCCAGAAGAAACTGCAACAAAGGTAAAGGCTTTAGCTGACCAGAGAAGAAACACTTCTTATGACTATGCCGACATGGTTTATAAGTATTTCCAGAGTGTAGATGTTCTTTGGGAGTCTGTTTATGGCGATTACATTTTAGACCTTTTAAGCTAATTTAACTAAAAAAGGGTACTAATTTATACAAACCAATTATCATTATAATAAGACCGGAAATAAGGGTAATACAATTTACCTTTGTTTTCAGTCTTATTTTTTTTGACATTATTATTCCACCATATAAGAAAATTATCTGAAAAACTGTAACTAAAACAGGCAACACAACTGAATTTTTACCGGCTGCTCCATAGCCTAAACACACACTAACACTATCTACACTTAAAGCAAAACCTGTTATAATGGCCTCCACAGGCTCTATTATTCGTGAATTATCTATATCTATTTTTTCTGGGTGATTTATAACTTCTTTTGCTCCGTCATCACTATCACAGATAAGCCACATTCCTAAACCAACCAGTATAAATGCTCCCAAACTTTCTCCAACTGGCAAAAGACTAAACATAATTTCTCCTAAAAGTAAACCACCACCTACTGTCAAAAAACCTACAGCTGTCATTAGGAAAAGGGAATACAGAGGAATTTTTATATCTTTTACACCAAAAGAAAGACCAAAAACTACAGCATCGGCAGAAAGGGCAACTGCAAGAAAAACTACCTCCACAAAAATCACCTCTCTATATTTTATGTAACAGTAATAAAAATGTTATTTACTGAATAGGCTTGTATTAAGGAGGTATGGGTTATGGATTTTCACAGCAAAACAGTAAAAGAAACAGCAAAAATTTTAGGTACAAGCCTTACAAAAGGTCTTGAGCCAACAGAAGTAGTAAATAGATTAAATGAATATGGCAAAAACAAGTTAAGTCAAGCCAAAAAAACTCCAATTATAATACAGTTTTTAAATCAGTTTAAAGACTTTATGGTAATTATACTTATTATATCTGCCATTGTAAGTGCCGTTGCTGAAAAGGTAAGTGGTGGCAACAACTATATTGACAGCATTATAATAATTGTAATTGTAGTATTTAACGGCATTATAGGTATGTTACAGGAAAGTAAGGCAAATCACGCCATTAAAAAATTAAAGGAAATGTCGCAACCGGAAATTACAGTAATACGAAGTGGTGTTCCTATTACTGTTCCTGTTGAAGATATTGTAAAAGGGGACTTAGTAGAGCTTGTACAGGGGGAATATGTGCCGGCTGATTGCAGAATTATTGAGGCAAATGCTTTACAGACAGACGAGTCTTCACTAACCGGTGAATCTACATCTTGTACCAAAACCACCGACATTTATCCTGAAAATACTCCACTTGCTGACAGAGGAAATATGGCATATATGGGCACAATAGTTGTTCAAGGTCATGGAAAAGCCATTATTACAGCTACTGGAACTGATACACAGGTGGGGCATATTTCAAAAATGCTAGACACTACACCTGTACAGACAACCCCATTACAAAAAAAATTAGGGGAAACTGGTCGCATACTTGGTTTAGGTGCTTTGGGCATTTGCTTTCTTATTTTTATAATAGGTCTACTGCGACATATACCTGTCTTTACTATGTTTATGACTTCAATTAGTCTTGCTGTAGCTGCTATTCCCGAGGGTTTACCTGCTATAGTTACTGTAATACTTGCTATAGGTGTTCAGACAATGGCAAAAAACAATGCCATTGTAAAAACTCTTTCCTCTGTTGAGGCTTTAGGAAGTGCTACAGTAATATGCTCTGACAAAACAGGCACTTTAACAGAAAACAAAATGAAAGTAGTGGAAACAACAGGAGATGAGAATGTAATAAAATTTGCCACTTTATGTTGTGATGCCACTACAGAAAATGGAGAGGCTACAGAAAAAGCTATTGTGCAAAAAGCTAAAGAAAAGGGCTACATAAAAGAAAATCTTGAAAAGGATATGCCCAGAGTTGGAGAAATTCCTTTTTCTTCTGAAAGAAAAATGATGACAACTATACACAAATACAAAGGGGAATACATTGAAATAACAAAGGGTGCTCCTGAATATGTACTTAAAAAATGCAGTTTTTACTATGACAGTACAAAAAAGGCTATGACACCACAAAAGGAAAAGGAGATTTTGACTAAAAGCAGTATATTTGCATCACAGGGATTAAGAGTTTTAGCCGTAAGCTCAAAGGAATGTTCATCAATACCTACGGAAGAAAGAGATTTGACTTTTATGGGACTTATTGCCCTAGAGGACAGTCCCAGAGAAGGTGCTGCCTATGCTGTAAAGGAATGTAAAAGAGCCGGAATAAGAACCATAATGATAACTGGGGACAACCCTTTAACTGCAAGAGCTATTGGAGAAAAAACAGGTATTGGCACAGAAACTGCCACAGGAGCAGAATTAGATGCTATGAGCAGTAGTGAATTTTCTTCAGCCGTTGAAAAATGCAATATTTTTGCAAGAGTAAATCCAGAACACAAATACAAAATAGTGGAGGAACTAAAAGCTAAAGGGGAAATAGTAGCTATGACAGGGGACGGTGTAAACGATGCACCTGCCTTAAAAACTGCCGACATTGGCTGTGCTATGGGGCTTGGTGGTACTGATGTTGCAAGAGCTGCCGGAGATATTATACTGGCTGACGACAACTTTGCCACCATCGTAAAAGCTGTGGCATCTGGTCGTGAAATGTATGAAAACATAAAGAAGTCAGTACACTTTCTACTATCTTCAAACATAGGGGAAATTATAACAATTTTTACAGCACTTTTAATGGGCTGTGCTACTCCTCTTTGTCCAATACAGCTTTTATGGGTAAACCTTGTTACTGACTCCTTGCCTGCTATTGCCTTAGGTGTTGACCCTTGCGAAGAAAATTTAATGAACCGTAAGCCTAACAAAAGTTCAAGTATATTTTCTCGTCAGATGTGGAACAACATAATTGTTGAAGGTGTTATGATTGGGGCAATTTCTCTATTGGCATACACCATTGGAAAAGTAATATTTAAGGATACCTTAGCCGGCTCAGCTATGTGCTTTTCTACATTAAGCATTTGCCAGTTGGTTCACGCCTTTAATATGAGAAGTCACAAAAGCATTTTTAAAATACATATTTTAGGCAACAAATTCCTTGTAATTTCACTTATTTTAGGAACAGCCTTACAGATTATAGCCGTTCAGCTATTTCCTAAAATTTTCAAGTGTTCTACCCTAAATACAATGGAATGGTTAGTTGTAATAGCATTAAGTCTTATACCTATTGTTCTATGTGAAATTGAAAAAAGACTAAATTAATTCAGGACCCCCTATATTGGCACAACAGCCAATATAGGGGGTTTTTATATTATATAGCTGAATATTGCACAGTTTGAAAATATATGGTAATATTAAAGAAAAGGAGGTGTAATATGTATACTCCAAAGGATTTAAAAAATGAAGGGCAACATATATTTTTCAAACTTTTGAGTTTTGTAATATATACCAACTTACTTTATGTTGTATTGCTTTTTCTGACCGTAATGTTATATGCAAAAATAACTGGGGAATACAGTTCTGTAGAAAGCATAATAAATCAGCTGGATACCAGATTTTTTACTATATTAAATGAAATATCCGTAACCATTATAGGTATAGGACTTTTCTTCAGAAACAAGGAATTTTTGATACAAGAATTTAAAACTGTAAACAGACATTTTTCGACTATTAATTTTATTCTTTATCTTTTTCTATTAGTGTGTTTCAGTATTTTAGGCACAGGCATTTTGCATTTTTCATCTATTAATTTAGAGGGCTATTTTAATACAATAAACAGCAAAAGCCCATTATCTCTTATTTTTATTATTGTAATTGCTCCTGTTATTGAAGAAATATTGTTCAGAGGTGTTGTGTTAAAACCTCTTGAAAAATACGGAAAGCTATTAGCTATAGTCATTTCTTCATTACTCTTTGCCATATACCATGGAAATATAATTCAGGGAATATATGCCTTTATATGTGGATTATTATTAGGTTTTGTTGCCAGCGAATACTCTCTAAAGTATTCCGTAATACTTCATATTTTCAACAATTTAATAAGCACAATAATTGAAAACAAGCCATTTACAGAATTATACAAAAATCATTTTACAAATACATCTGTAATGATAATTTCCGCATTTTTTGCAGTATGGTACATACTAGAAAAATATCCTGTTTTAAAGAATTATTCAAAAGTAAACAGACCTGTTTTTGAAGGAGAATACAGAATATGCCTTCTATCATTACCGGTCATACTATTTGCTGTAATATGTTTACTTCCAATATTCATTTAAACCAAAAAGGTTCTTTACCTCAGCAGAAAGAGGGTAAAGAACCTTTTTATTATTTCTTATAAATTATTATTTTATTATTTTCATCAACAACCTTATAGCCTTTTTTACTGTAATTTTTCATAAAGTCAGTGCTATTTGGGTCATTTGATGCTTTTTGCAACACATAGTAATCTGTATCAACTTTAGTACCTAAATCATATAGTTCCTTCGCCTTATATAAATGAGGTACAAGATATGTATCAGCAGAAACTGAACTATCACTAGGAATATTATCCTCCAATATACTATCCATTTCTTGGTACACACTTTTATTTGCGTCATAGTAGGACTTATATGAGTTTATCTTGTTTGCTCCATTCTGTGCAGACAACACTAAAACTGCACATAGAGAAGTTATAACAATAAATGACTGCTTTTCTGAATGAAAATCCCTTACATTTAAAATAAATAACAAAAACATACAAGTCATCAAGCCATAAGTATACTGGAAACCTATATCGTGCTGATAAGCATAATCTGTCATAAGTCCAAAAGCTATAAACGGTATAATAAGAATAAGTCTTTTAAAGTCTTTATTCATCAACGGTACAAATAACAATGAACCCATTGTATATATTACATACTTAAAGTTATCATCAGCAAAAACATTTTTAACAAAAAATTCTGGGGCATACCAAATATTTCTTATTATTGGTAACATTCCCTTTTCTCCACCTAAATAATATAGACCGTAATGACCCTCCATAAGACCCATACCGTGTACACTTATAAATGTCATAGCTAAACTGAAATAAACTAAAGTAATACCTAACATTATTAAAGAATTTTTCAAATAGCCTTTTCTGAAAGCATAGAAAACACATATAGCTATCATATAAAGTGATGTATCTTCCTTTATCATAAGACAGAGGAACAGGAACAATACAGATAGCTTGAAATTCTTACTTTCAAGGAAATATACAAACCAAAGTACAAAAAATGGTATAAAGGCATTTTCGTGGAAATCATAAAGTAATGGCTGTACTATTGCCGGAGAATATATGTAAATAAAACATATTACAAGTGCTATTAATGGTTTAATACCATATTTTTTGCAAAGTAGTAACAATGGTATTACTGCTCCAAACACCATTATTGACTGTATTACAACCAGTGTAATAGGTGTTCTGAAAATCATATAAATTGGCAAGAACAAGTAATATATTGGCGAAAAATGAATATAAAAATGGGATAACAGCTGACCTCTTTCACAAGTTGTTAAAGGTAAGCCTGTTTTTGCCATATATTCATACATTTGAGCGAAAATACCAAAGTCAAATGTAGATGCACCATATATCTTATAGCGATAAACACCATCTAAAATCATTGAAATACAAGCAACAGCTGTAACACCTGCAACAATAGGAGAAATAGCTTTATAATCCTTTATCCTATTGTTTAAACTTTCAAAGCCTAAATTATCATCTTTTAAAAGTAGATAGTTAAAGTAGCCTAATATCAATATAGCACCCATAGCAACATAAATACTATTGTAGGCTTTTACCATTAGAATGCCAAATGCCACAGAGCTTATAAAAGTAACAATATAGATTATCTTTTTACTAAAGATTACACCTAAAGCAAATATTAAACTAAATAGGGCTACAAATAAAAACCAATACATATCTTTATCTATATTGCCTACAAATTTAATGTCATTGCCCAATTTAAGAGTTTTCATAAAATATGCTGAAACAATTAAAAAGGTTGATACAAGCATAGCAAAATACTCTTTTCCTTTAAGCAAAGAAATATTTTCAAAAATTCCATTTTCAAGGGAAATCAATATTACAAAACAAAGTTGTATCGCTCCCACAAAAATAGCTAAAACAATATTTTTAGATAAGTAGCTTATACCAAACACATAAAAGAGTAACAAGTACAACTGTGTTAAATAGCCTCTTTTGCCATTTAATCTAAAAATACTACAACCTAAACACAATAAAAGGGCAATAATAGGAATGATGTAGTTTGAGCTTACGCCTGCTCCTTCGTATTCAAAAGAATCGAATTCAAGTTTACCACTACCGTCATAGTAAACTCTTAACTCCAAGCTCTTATCATTGACATCTGTTGGCACATTAAAATTAAATTCTTCTGAGCTTCTGTTTGGTAACAAAGTACCTGTAGAAATTACATTTGCACCAAAACCCGATGTTAATTCATACTTAACTGAAACAGTAGAATTATAATTTATAGTACCTTTATATTTACCAGCTTTAATATTAACATAAGGTCCATAAACAAATATACCTTTAAAACTACTATTCTCAATTATTTTCTCGCTATCCTTGGAAACAACATTGGAGTTGAAATCACTATAGCCAAATGAACCATTTCCACCTGTAATAGCTGACCCTGAGTTTTGTATAAATAAGCATATTCCAAATACTAAAACAACCAACATTATGGCTAATGACAGTATCTTATACTTAGAATACAGAAACTCCAATATTTCCTTTAGCATTATTTTGCCTTTTTCTATAAATTGCACTTTTATACCTCCTAATAATCAAATTTAAGTGGACTGCCTAAACAGACAGCCCACTCATAACAGAATTATTGTTTAATTCCATTAACATATATATCATACTTGTTATTTCCAAATTCATAATGGGTAAAATTACCTTCATAATTTACTCTTGTTCTATCATTACCGGTATTCCATAATCCCCAAATTATTGTTTCATTACCATTAATGGAAATAGTCTTTTTTTGATTAACTGTACTATTGTGGAACACTCTACAATTAATTATTCTTGTACCTTCTGTTGCTAAACTTATATAGTCTAAATCCGTTTTTGTTGCTTTAAGGATAAAAAATAATCCTTCAAAGACACAAGACCCAGCACTGTTCCTAGCTCTTATGACATACTGAGGTAAATCAACATCTACATCTACAACCATCATATCTTTCAATGTAACAAATCCAGCTGTAACATCAAAAATAATAGCTGACGTAGTATCATTTCCACTAGTCTTTAAACTTACCTGTTCAACAACAGTTTTATCTTTAATTCCTCTAATGGTTAAGCCTTCTTTATCAACATTTAATTTTTCATTAATATTAAACTTACCATCTAATAAAACTATTTCTTTACCTGTTCCTGCTGCTTGAATTGCTGCATTAATCTGCTTTGAATCATTTGTTCCGTCGCAAACATAATCTGCAATCTCTTTGTTTGTACTATTACTTGGAGCTACATAAATAACATTAGAATTATTACCTACACTTAATGTTTCGATTGCCATAAAAATTCCTCCTATCCTCTTCTTCTCTTGTAAATAAAAAATACTTACTTAAATTTTAACCCCTATTAGGTTTAATACTATATACATACTTTTAATCCTAAAAACATATACATAGCAAATTTAAACTATAAATAAAATAATCATTAATTGCTTTGTATTTAACAATTATTTTTATTTTACAATCTAATATTATCATACTATACATATTATTGCAATAGCACTATCTCTATATTGTTCGTAAATTTCCTTCACTCGTTAAATTCTATATGTGTCGACATTTTTCGACTTTTTTCGCAACACAAAAAGACCTCCGAAAAATCGGAGGTCTAAAAAATTTAATTATTCAAAGATTATTCTGAAATCTTAGCACCGTTTACTCTGATACTAGGACCCATAGTAGTTGTTAAAGCAACTGACTTTAAGTAAGTACCCTTAGCTGAAGCAGGCTTAGCCTTAATGATAGCGCTCATAAGAGTCTGAACGTTTTCAAGAAGCTTTTCAGAACCGAAAGAAACCTTACCAACTGGAACGTGGATAATGTTTGTCTTATCAAGACGGTATTCAATCTTACCAGCCTTAATATCTTCGATAGCCTTAGTAACGTCCATAGTAACTGTACCAGCCTTAGGGTTTGGCATTAAGCCCTTAGGACCGAGTACACGACCGATACGACCAACAAGACCCATCATATCTGGAGTAGCAACAACTACATCAAAATCGAACCAGTTTTCGTTCTGAATCTTTGCTACTAAATCTTCTGCACCTACATAATCTGCACCAGCTGCCTGAGCTTCGTCAGCCTTAGCACCCTTAGCGAATACGAGAACACGAATAGTCTTACCAGTACCGTGAGGGAGAACAACAGCACCTCTAACCTGCTGGTCAGCGTGACGGCTGTCAACACCTAAACGGATATGAGCTTCAACAGTTTCATCAAACTTAGCTGTGCTTACCTGTGGGATTAATGCACAAGCAGCATCTAAATCATATAAATTAGCCTTATCAACAAGCTTACTCTTTTCGAGATATTTCTTTCCTCTTTTCAAAATAGTTCCTCCTTATGTGGTAATATCGGGAGAATTCCCTCCCACTATACTATGCGTAAATACGCCTCAAAAAAATTAGTCTTCTACAACGATACCCATACTTCTTGCAGTACCTGCAATCATACTTATAGCGGCATCAATATTAGCAGCAGTTAAATCCTGCATCTTTAATTCAGCAATCTTTCTAACTTCATCCTTAGAAATCTTAGCAACCTTAGTCTTGTTAGGTACGCCTGAACCAGACTGGATGTTACAAGCCTTCTTTAAAAGAACTGCTGCAGGTGGAGTCTTTGTTACGAATGTAAAGCTCTTATCCTGGTAAACTGTAATAACTACAGGAATGATAAGACCTGCATCCTTAGAAGTTCTCTCGTTGAATTCCTTACAGAAACCCATAATGTTTACACCGTGCTGACCAAGTGCTGGACCAACAGGTGGTGCTGGTGTTGCCTTACCAGCTGCGATTTGTAACTTAATGTAACCTTGTACTTTCTTTGCCATTTAAAAGGCACCTCCTATAATGTGGTAATTAGCGGGATTTTCCCTCCCACTTGAAAGCAATTCACTTTCAAATTCATCAGTTCATTGGCTGAACCTGTGTAAAGTCCAGCTCCATTGGTGTTTCACGACCAAACATAGAAATCATAACAGTAACAGTTTGCTTACCGTAGTTGATTTCCTTTACAAGACCTGTACTTTCAGCAAAAGGACCGCTGATAACATAAACAGTATCGCCTTCTTCGAAGCCCAAGTCTTCTACATTGACGCTTTCAAGTCCCATCTGTAAAACCTCTGCATCTGTAAGAGCAACAGGCTTAGAGCCAGGACCTACGAAACTGGTAACGCCTCGTGTGTTTCTTACGACATACCATGTTTCGTCATTCATAATCATCTTTAACAACACATATCCAGGGAATTTCTTTCTCTGGACAATTTTCTTTTGACCATTTTCTTTAACTTCAACAACATCTTCTAAAGGTACTGAAACCTCTTTTACAAGGTCATTAAGACCTCTGTTGTCTACCATTTTTTCAATATCGGTCTTTACTTTGTTTTCATAGCCTGAATAGGTATGGATTACATACCATCTTAGGCCGTTGTTTATTTCCTGTTCAGACATACAATCAACCTCGTTTTTAGACTATGCAAATAAGTTTACCAATGCACTGTAGGCCTGTTCAAATCCTAAATCAATGAGGAGAATGATAATACCTACAATAAGTGATACTACGATAACAGTAGCAGTTTCCTTGGCTAATTCCTCTTTGCTAGGCCAAACAATTCTTTTAAACTCAGCAACGTGAGCCTCAATCCAATTCTTAAAGTTGAACTTTTCTTTCTGAGCAGACTGTGGAGCTTTCTTAGCGTTTTCTTCCATCTTGCCTTCCCCTTTCATTGAGGTCCCCGTTATTACTTGGTTTCTCTGTGTAAAGTATGCTTACCGCAGAACTTGCAGTACTTGCTAGTTTCCATTCTGTCTGGATGAGCTTTCTTGTCCTTCATAGTATCATAATTTCTCTGCTTACATTCAGTACAAGCTAAAGTAATTCTTGTTCTCAAGATATTCACCTCTCTCTTTGAATAATTAAATAATTAAATTTTCTTTTTCAGTTTTTACACACAAAAAAAAGACGAATCGCGTCTTTATCATAATAACATAAGCCACCCCCTTTGTCAACTAAAAATCGGGGTTATAAAATTTTCGGCATATTAGACAATAACAGGAATTAAAAGGGGTTAAGCTATAGTATTTTTTCAGAAAAACCATGGCATTATACACAAACATTTACTATAATATTGAAGTATAAGAAAAGGGCTGTCAAAAGACAACCCTTTTAGAAACAATGTTAAATTATTAAGCGTTTGAACGACCCAAGTATTCACCAGTTCTAGTATCAATCTTGATGATTTCACCCTGATTGATGAAAAGAGGTACATTAATCTGAGCACCTGTTTCAACAGTAGCTGGCTTAGTAGCACCTGTTGCAGTATCGCCCTTGAAACCTGGTTCAGTTTCAGTTACTTCAAGTTCAACGAATAAAGGTGGTTCAATACCGAAAATGTTACCGTTGTGGCTAAGAACCTTAACATTTTCATTTTCCTTAACGAACTTTAATGCATCGCCAACTTCAGATGCTGGAATAGCAATCTGGTCATAAGTTTCAGCATCCATAAAGTTGTATAAATCGCCATCGTTGTAAAGGTAAGTCATATCCTTACGCTCAATCATAGCCTTAGGCATCTTTTCAGTTGGTCTGAAAGTCTTTTCAACTACAGCACCAGTAACGAGGTTCTTGAGCTTAGTACGAACGAAAGCTGCACCCTTACCTGGCTTTACATGCTGGAATTCGATAACCTGATAAATGTTACCTTCGTATTCCATAGTTACACCGTTTCTAAATTCACCGGCAGAAATCATAAATTGTCCTCCTTAAAAATAACGAATAAAGTTCAGAAGTTAAACTTCCGATGTTGTTTATTGCGTCATATAATGCCTCAAAAATACAAGGGCATATTCACAATAAGTCATATATTCTTATGATAACTTATTTTCATTAAAATTTCAAGATATTTTTTACATTTTTTACTGTCTGACTAATTTTTCTCCTATTTTGTAAACATCGCCTGCACCCATAGTAATAAGCATATCTCCCTTGCGACAGTTATCTACAGCATACTTTTCAGCATCGTTAAATGTAGGGCAGTATGTTACAACGCCACCTAAAGCCTCAATTTTATCTCTTAAATCCTTACTGCTTACAAGACCTGTATCCTTTTCTCTTGAAGCATAAATATCTAAAAGAATAACATGGTCTGCCTCACTTAAAACCTTTGCAAAATCGTCTAAATGATTATAAGTTCTTGTATAAGTATGAGGCTGGAACATTATCCAAAGTTTATTAAGCTTTGTACCTCTGGCACTATTTATTGTAGCCTGAATTTCTGTAGGATGATGTGCATAGTCATCAATTACATTTACGCCATTAAACTGACCCTTAAACTGAAATCTTCTATCTGTACCAGTAAAGTTCTTTATACCCTTTACAATAGCATCTGTATCAACACCATAGCAAGTAGCAAGTGCAAAAGCTGAAAGTGAATTATAAACATTGTGCATACCAGGAATTGAAAGTTCAACCTTAGCAACCTTTTCGCCCTTATGATTTACTGTATATGTTGCATGACCTAAATCATTAAATGTAACATCTGTAGGATACCAATCTGCTGTGTTATCCTTGCCATAAGTAATAACCTTTGCCTTAACACCCTCTAATACTTCTGAAAGTCTAGGAATTTCATTATTAATAACAATGAAACCACCCTCTGGAAGTCTATTAGCGAACTTGTTAAAGCTCTTATAAATATTATCTAATGTCTTAAAATAGTCTAAATGGTCTGCATCAATATTAAGAATTATTGCACCATGAGGATTGAACTTTAAAAAGCTATCGCAGTATTCACAAGTTTCAAGAATAAAGTAATCCTCGCCACCTACTTTATAGTTACCCTTTATACTTGGTAATATACCACCAATAGAAACTGTTGGATTAGCCTTTGCTTCAAGGAAAATTTCAGTAACAAGGCTTGATGTAGTAGTTTTGCCATGAGTACCAGCTACAGAAAGAGGGAACTTGTACTCAAGCATCATCATACCTACAAGAGCTGCTCTATCTACTGTTTCGATACCACTTGCTCTGGCAGCCATTAATTCTGGGTTGTCCTCTCTTACAGCAGCAGTATAGACAATAAGGTCTGTATCAGGTGTAATATTCTCGGCTTTCTGACCGATTGATACCTGAATACCTATGTTTTCAAGAGCTTTTGTCACATTAGATGCAACACCATCTGAACCTGTAATTGTCTTACCCTTACTCTTGAGAATTTCTGCAAGAGAAGACATACTTATTCCACCTATACCTATAAAATGAATTTTATTGTATTTTTCCATTGACATTTAAAATCTACTCCTTTTATTCTTCGTCAGTAGCTGAGCCTTCGTTCCAATACTTGCCTGCCATTTCAATAAATGACTCCTGTTCTAAAGATGGCATATTGACCGCCTCAAAGCAATAACCTACGCCATTATCATACCAGTAGAGGGCTTGTACTGTACCTATTTCGCAATCCTCTGTTTCATTACCTTTATCCATAATAATTTTACCTTCATTAAGTGCTTTTTGCACCTGTGCTGTCGGTTTATAATTATCACTTACATAGTAATATGTGCCATTAAAATATTTAGCTGGCATACCATTAAGTCCTGAATCTGTAATATCTGATTTTGGAATTATATTTTTTTCAAAATTATCCTGAGTTGTAGAGTAAGTAATTACCTTAAACTTGTCGCCATAAGATGCCTCTCTTGTATAGTAGTTATATGTAATTGCCTTTTTCTGCAAGTCTATTTTGTAATCATGAAGCTGATGTTCTTTATCAATATGGTCTGAAACAACAGAATTATCAAGTCCTAAACCTGTAAGTTCACTATTTAAAGGCAATTCTACAGCACCAAAAGTTTGGTCAGTTCCCTTCATTGTTTGTCTTTTAGAACCTATAATGCCCGATATTGCTACATATATCAAAAAAGCTACTATTAAAAATACAATAAAGCCTATTAGGGCTTTACTACTTTTACTCAATTTTCCCATAAATTATCTCCTTACATTTGTATTTTGGTGGCATAATAACAAAGAAAAAACTTAGTTTCTTCATTATATATATTTTTCATATGTATTTTTATAAAACAGCATACCACTCTTTTTAGTATACCATATTTTTGAAAACAATACAACGAAAACAAAAGGGGAATTTTGAATGATAAAATACAAAAAAAATTCATAATTTGTGCTGAAGATTGAAAAATTAATTTTTTCTGACAATAGGTTATTTTTAATGATATAAAAATAACAGTTTTTCCATTTTTAGATAGAATATAAATAGTAATAATTAATAAAAAGTGAATTTTGGGGGTTAGGATATTGCATTTTTAAATAATTAGTGGTATCATATAACCATTATAGCTTCTTAACTATATAGTATTGTATATAAAACACGATAGTGATTTTTTATTAAGGAGGACATTTTCAAATGAGTAAAGATTACAAAGAGATTATCAAAAAAATGGTTCTTCCACCTTATGTAAAGGAGATTATCGAAGGTGGTGCGGAAATTATTATTCCTGACACAAAAGAACATCTTTTTGATTTAGCTCTCGGTGGCAAGGATAATATGACTTATGATGTTAACTTTGATGTTAACGGTAAAACTATTAGAGAAGCCTACATTACTAAGTGTAAGAACGGTCTTTCAGTAAACTTCGACGATACTTCAATGCGTAGAAGAGACCCTAATTCAATGGTTATCGCTGATGACCTTCCAACAGACAAGCCAACACATATGGAGAGATTTGGCAAGCCTTTTGAGCCTATTAGACAGGAAACTTTCAAGTGGCTCAAGGAAAGAGACGGTCTTGTACTTGTTCCTTTCTATTCTGGTAACGAAGATATGAAGCTTGGTTATGCTTCTCTTGCAATCGTTCCAAAGAACGCAGCTTTCTTTGCAGCTATGATTGCTGAATTACAGGGCTTTATTCCTTGCGACAAAGTTCCTAACTTCTTCAAGCCAAAGGCTATCATCTATGTTGCTCCACCTTTCAGACATTTATACTATGAAGGTAAGCAGGTAGTTGTTCATAACAGACTTTACGATATGCAGGAAGTATTTAGCTACAACCTTTACCCAGGTCCATCAGCTAAAAAGGGTGTTTACAGTATCCTTCTTCACATCGGTGAACAGGAAGGTTGGGTAACTCTCCACGCTTCAACTGTTAAGATTGTAACTCCATACGAACTTGAACTTACAATCATGCACGAAGGTGCTTCTGGTGGTGGTAAGTCAGAAATGACTGAACCTTTCCACAGACAGGAAGACGGTAGATTATTACTTGCAACTGATATTGTATCAGGCGAAGAAATCAAGGTAAACATTGCTGATACTTCAACACTTCACCCTGTAACTGATGATATGGCTCTTGCTCATCCATCACTTCAGAACAAGTCAGGCAAGCTCGTTGTTGCTGATGCTGAATACGGTTGGTTCTTACGAGTTGACCACATTGTTCACTATGGTACAGACCCTGAAGTTGAAGAAGCTACTATCCATCCAAAGGAACCAATGATTTTCCTTAATGAAGATGCTGTTCCTGGTTCAACTTGTCTTATTTGGGACCATATTGAAGATGCTCCTGGCAAGCCTTGTCCTAACCCTAGAGTTATTATGCCTCGTAAGGTTAAGAAGAACATTGTCAACGGCGTTGGAGAAATTGATATCCGAAGCTTCGGTATCCGTACTCCTCCTACAACTAGCGACAAGCCTAACTATGGTATCATTGGTATGTTCCACATTCTTCCACCAGCACTTGCTTGGATTTGGAGATTAGTTGCACCAAGAGGTTACGCTAACCCATCTATTATTGATAACAGTAGCTCTGCTATGGCTATGAAGAGTGAAGGTGTAGGTTCTTACTGGCCTTTCGCTACTGGTAAAAAGGTTGACCAGGCTAACCTTCTTCTTGAACAGATTTTAAATACACCAGAAACTAGATATATCCTTATTCCTAACCAGTACATTGGTTGCTACAAGGTTGGTTTCGCTGGTGAATGGGCTACTAGAGAATACCTTTCTCGTAGAGGTGGCTTAAAGTACAAGAAGGAATCACTTGTACCTTCTCGTTGTTCTATTCTTGGTTACTCTCCAAAGTCTATTAAGATGGACGGCGAAGTAATCCCTACTGGTCTTTTACAGGTAGATAAGCAGCCTAGAGTTGGTCAGGCAGCTTATGACGAAGGTGCTAAGATGCTTACTGATTTCTTCAAGGAACAGTTAAAGCAGTTCGATACTCCTGATTTATTACCATTAGGTCACGATATTATTCAGGCTGTATTAAACGACGAAGACGTAGAAAAGTTCTACGATTTAATTCCAGTATTATAATTTTTAAAAGTATTATAGTATATATACAAAAGGGCAGTCCCGTTGGGGCTGCCTTTTGTTTGATATTGCATTATTATACACATATATGATAAAATGTAAATAAATCTTATTCTAGGGGGCATTGTGTTGGAAAATAAACCTAAAAGTATAAATGCACTTATGGCATATATGCGAAATGAAAAATGTATAGATATTAACGGTAGTGTTCAAAAGAGAAAATTAAGATATATCGGGTATTTTCATGGTTATAAAGGCTACAGATATTTTTATAATCCTAGTAGGAGAATTACCTATACAAAATTTAATGAAATACAAGCTGTCTACGATTTTGATATGAAATTAAAAACCATTTTATATCCTCAGGTTATGTTTTTGGAAACAGCTTTAAAAAATTATACATTAGAAACTATATTATCTAAAACTTCTAGTAATAGTTTCAATGATATATATGTCAAGCTTTTGAATGATTATAAAGACCATAGTCAAAATAACTTAAAAAAAGCATTAAATAAAAGACTAAAATTAAGAAATAGTATATATAATATTCTTTCATATAACTACGGAAAAAATAATATTGTTCATCATTATTATGAAAATGATAAATCTATACCTATTTGGGCTATTTTTGAAATGTTAACTCTAGGTACCTTTGGAGATTTTTTATCCTGCTTAAATAAAGACACTAGGTTGTCTATCTCCAAATTAATAGGCTTCAAAAGAAACTTTGACAGCGATGGTAGACTTACTGAAATAATAGTTTACACTATAAAAGATTTGAGAAATTCAATTGCCCATAACAATATCATTTTTGATACCAGATTTAGGAAAAACAACATTAATCTTTGTATTAATCGTTATATTACTGCCGAAACTAATATTAATAGTATAGATTTTAACTCTATACTTGATTATATAATTTTAATTGCATTTATAATGAAAACTTTAAAATGCAACAAAAAAGACATCCTATCATTTATTAACCAATTTGAAGATGCCTGTGAAAAATTTAGAAAATTAGTTCCTGCGAATATTTACAATCAAATTGTATATACTAATACAAGAAGTAAATTAAGAACTTTAAAAGAGTATTTATAAAGTTCTTGACTTCTTCTTTATTCTATGATATACTAAAGCATAGAATTGCGGCGATGTCTTCGGACTAAACCTAAGGGAGTTGGATGCGTCCGGCTTCCTTTTTAATTTATATCTTTATATTCGTTTTTTGGCTATTCTTTTGAATAGTCATTTTTTATCCCCATAATGGGGATTTTTTTATTTTCATAAAAATTTTTTTCCAAAATTCTACAAACTTTATAAACAGACAATAACTGTCTATTTATTTTACTAAAATTGTAATTGTAAAAACCACAAAAAAGCAATATTTATTTAGGGTTTGTGTAAATAGCAGGCTCATTTACGGGAAAAATGTCGTTTGTTTTACACCAAACACTATGCTAAACTAATCTGAAAGTGAGGTGGTATCTATTTGTGAGTATAATACACAACTTTTTCAAAAGATATATAAAGAATTAAATGACCAAATAGGTCTTGAGGCTACCCTCACAGTATATCGAATGTTTAGAGGCAGTCAAGTTAATTTTCCTCAAAGGCTATTGGATACCAAAAGTGTCAGACAACTTATTATACGCCGATATAACGGCAGTAACACCAAGGCTTTAGCCAAAGAATATGGATATTCTGAAAAGACTATTCAAAGAATATTGAGAGATTACAAGAAAGAAAACAAAATAAAGGAGTGATAGTATGGGATTTTTAGATAGCATCGGAAATGGTATAGGAAAAATAAAAGAAGATATGGCAAACAAAGCTGCTATGAATGCTCAAAGAAAAGCAGAAGCAGCAGCCTTAGACGCACAGTACAGAGCTTATGCAAATTCTAAGGCTCAGGAAATTGCAAACAATATTCTTCAATATGGCGATGACAGCAAGGGCGGTTTTTACGGTGGCATAGGTGTAGACAAAATTATGTCCTTTACAAAAGAATTTTATGACAAGATTTTGTTACCTGCCAGTAGTGTTCAGAAGTCATATATTTCAATGTATCCTTACCTTGACAATAAGAAGTTGAAGTATTTTATAAGCCTATTTCCAAATTGTCAGGCAGAACAGAATTTATTTCACTTAATAGATAACAGAAAACAGGAATTTTTAGTTACTGACCAAAATTTCTACTTTAAAATTTGTCTTGACGAAAATCCTAACTACTTCGCTACAGGCTATGTGCCTTGTGCAAACATAAATATGTTTTATCTTGAAAAGTGCAACAACTTCTACATTTTCAAATGTGACCAAGTGGATTTAGCCAGAATTGATGTTGTAGACAACAGGGAAGAAGATTTTATAACATTAAACAACTACTTCCAATGTATTGAAAAGCAGGATTTTGAAATTACTGACCAAGAAGTTAATGACTTAATCAGAGAAAAAATTGGGGAAAATATCTACAGCCAAATCAAAAAATATATGGTATATGATGACGAGCTTATGTTGTATTTTGCATGGGGTTTAGACTCCCTTACTGCCAAGGATTACATAGTTTGTACTACAAAACAGGTCATCATAATGGACAGAGAATTATTTGGTGCTACAGCTAATGTAAAACAGCTTTACTACGAAGACATAACAGCTATGAACACAGACCAAAATTCTAAATCAAGTGACTTAACTGGTATGCTTTTAGATACTGCCATTACTTCTCTTACTAACACTTGTGACCTTGTTATTCACTTTGCCGGTGGTATGCACAAAATAAATACACTTATTAAGCCAGAGGCTGAAAGAGTAGTTGCTATCTATCATCAATGCAGAAAAGAGCAAAAACAGGCTGCAAGCCAACCTACTATTATACAGCAACAGCCTGATGTATTAGACCAAATACAGAAATTGGCTACATTAAAGGAAAATGGTATTCTCAGCGAAGAAGAATTTAATCAAAAGAAAACTGAATTGTTGAGTAAACTATAAAAAATTCAAAATAAAGGAGAGATACTTATGGGAACTTTTTGTAGAAATTGTGGTAGAGCCTTAGCTGACGGCGAGGTTTGCCATTGTACAGACCCTGTTCAGACTGAAAATACAGCTACTGAACAAACAACTAACAATATTCCAACACAACCTAACCCACAGCAGGCACAGGGCAACACACAAATGCCTAATATGGGTGGTCAATTTAATCAGCAGATGCAGAATGGTCAGTTTAACCAGCAAATGCCTAATATGAACCAGTTCAACCCTCAGATGCAGAATGGTCAGTTTAATCATAATATGCAGAACCAGTTTAACCCTAATATGCAAGGATTTAACCCTAATATGCAAAATATGAACGGTCAATTTGGTCAGCAACAGTTTAACCAGCAAATGCCTAATATGAACAACCAATTCAATCCTAATATGCAGAATGGGCAGTTCAATCCTAATATGCAGAACCAGTTTAACCCTAATATGCAAAACCGCCAGTTTAATCCACATATGCCTAATATGAATGGAATGGGCAACACTTTTAACAATGGTTTTAACTCTGTTAAGGAAAGTGGCAATTTAAAGGGTATGATAAGTGCTGGTTTAGTCATACTAGGTCTTATAATTCTTATAATTAAATCTGCTTCATTTGGAAATACTTTATATACTATAGCATTTATTATTTCAGCTGTACATATTTATAAAAATCATAAAATGTACGGCGGTCAAATTAGTATTGTTCAGTATTTTAAATCTATGCTTACTGACAAAAGTAACACTCCTTTCTTACAAAATAAAGTATTTGCCTTTATTATAGCTATTTTACCTATTATGATTATCTTAGGTTTATTATTTGCCTCAATGCAGGCAGACCAAGCTGTAAATGACAGTATTAATTACTGGACTGATTATCTTGACAGTCTTTACTAATACAGTTAGTTAGGTGGTAATATAAATGGACGAAAATAAGATTTTTTGCACTAACTGTGGTTGTCCTATAGAGGACCAAAGTACAGGAGTTTGCCCTAATTGTGGCACTCCTATACTTCCTCCTCAAGACAACAACGGAAATTTTGACAATACATACAATGGCTATGATAACCAAAATATGTATTACGATATGCCAACAAACAACCCACAACCTAAGAAATCAAATGCCTTAGCTATTATTATTGCTATTGTAGTTATATTATGTGGCGGTTGTTTTGGTGCTATGTACACAGGTGTTATTGACGGTGCTAAATTTGGTATTGTAAACCAACAAAAAGCCCTTGAAAAGATAGACAAGTATATTAAAAACTCTGAATACGAAAAGGCCTGCAACTATGCTTTAGTAGTACAAAGAGCAAAGCCTAAAAACAGAGAATTATTGGAAGAACTTGTTGTCACTATAAACCCTGTAAACTCATTTAAAGCCTACAAAATGGTAGAAAATTACGCCAACAAAGTAGGGGAGAAAAACCTTGACGATACTGTAAAGAAATGGATTGAAATAGGCAAAACACCTGTGGAAATTCCTTACATAGAGCCAAACGGTGGCACTTATGTATATCCTCCTAATGTTCAAATGGAATTTGACGCTACTATATTAGGTAGAGGTATCTTCTATACTACTGACGGTAGTGAACCAACAGAGGAATCCAATCTTTACTACAATGGTGTTAAGATTGAAAACGACTGTCAGCTTAAATACTTTGTTATAAACGGAGTAGGGGAAAAATCTGAAGTAAAAACCATTGATTATGAAATTGACGGGGAATTACAGAAAAAGGTTGAAGATACATTATCCCAAGCTGAAAACACTTTAAAAGATGCTGTTGTCGGTAATGAAGTAGGACAATGTTTACAGGTCAGCAAAGATACTTTAGAGCAGAAAATAGAATGGGCTAAAGAAAAGAAGTCTAAATCTTGTGCTGTATATGACGGAAATTTAATTTGTACAGAATTGCAAGGGGCTATTGACGGACTTAATGAAAGTAAGTTGTCTGACGCAGACAGAACATCACTAAAATCAGCTGTGGAAAAAGCAAATACAACATACAAATCTAACTCAAACAACAATGATGTTTATTCTGAATTAAGTACATTAAAAACCGTTATTGATGATGCCAGTACATTATTAGACAAGAGAAATGCTACTCAGGACGAATTAAATGCTAAAGCAAGAGCCGTTGGTTCTGCCGTAGATAAATTTAATTCTGCTGTTGAACTTATAAAACTTGATGCTAAATATCAGAAATTTGTCGGTTCTTATATTTATAGCACAGGTAACGGTGGTACCCATGAGGAAAACAAGTACATTTACTTAACCATTGATAAAGTTTATAAAGGCAAAATTTATGGCGATTTCACTTTTGACCGTTCTACATACACAAGTGGTTATTATACTGACAGTTATGGTTCTCCTGTTATAACTAATGATGCTACATGGGAAGAAAGATGGTCTAATGAAAACTATTTTCGAGATGTTAGTATAAATAACGGAAAATTCACATTTGACATTTCCGGAACTTGTAGTTACAGTAGTGGCTATCAAGAAACATACACAAGTAATGTTACTGTTGATTTAACCGGTCCTAATCCTACCGTTACATTATCCAACATTGGTAATGGCGAATCATATAGTATACAGTTAGACCGAGATTATTAATAAAAATTTTATAATGTATGCCTCTAGGTACATTTTTACTCCTACCAATTTTGGTAGGAGTTTTTCTTTTAATAAATTTTAAAACATTTTCTAATTATTTCCTAATCCTATATTATTTTTAAATTAATGTTGTTAGGTTATTATATCCTTGTAAACAAAACAAAGCAATAATTTAAGGAGGTAATCCATTATGAAGAAAAATTTATTAATTGCAATTTCAGTTCTTACTTTAGTTTGTGGTGTATGCTCTGTAGGTGCAGCAACAACAAGTGACACAACAGCCTCTGGTTCTGCTGTTACAGTAGAAAACAAACACAAAGACGGCGAAAGACAAAAAGGAGATATGGCAAAGGTTACAGCTGTAACATCTGATACTATTACAGTAACTAAGGCTGAAAAGCCTGAAAAACCTGATAATGCTACAGATGATACTAACAGACCTGAACCTCCAGCTAAGGCTGACGGAGATACTGCTACTCCTCCTGAAAAGCCTAGTGCTAACGATGACGGTACTGACAGACCTGAACCTCCTACTAAGCCTGACGGGGACACTACTGCTCCTGAAAAGCATAGTGGCGAAAAGGGCGAAAAGCCTGAAATGAAGTTCTCATCAGAAACTACAACTATTGACCTTTCTTCTGTAAAGATTTATAAGATGGGCGAAAATCATCAGAAAACAGAATGTACTTATTCTGACATAAGTGCTGATGATGTAGTAACTATCGTTTACGCCGACGACGGCACAACTGTAAGTGAAATAGTTATAAATAAAGCACCAAAGACTGAAAAGACTTCAACAACTGAAGCATAAAACACATTTGCAAAAGTATTAAAAGCATTAAGTAAAACCCAATAAAACTCCCTTTATATAGCCCCTGTATGACCGCCATCATACAGGGGTGTTTTTATAGATTTATCCCATAGTTTGATAATTTATACCTCTACAATTATAGGCTGATGTTTAGTATAGTCTAAAAATTTGCCTATAATATCCCTTGCTGTAGAAAAGTTTTTGGAATATTTAGAATATAGGTAAAAAATATTGACATATAGTGGATATTAATTTAAAATTATATATATATTATTTTATTATATATGTAAGGGGGATTAATATGAAAAAATTTATAGCAATGTTAATGATATTTTCCAGCATATTTAGTATGCAAGTAAGTGCATCTACTCTTGCAACCAAATGGGATGATGGGGTTCATGGTACCGGAAAAGTATATGTAACAACAAATGACTATACTATTATAGACAATAGAGCCTATGTTGATGTAGGGGCTGTTAAAAACAGTTTATACAACCTTTTTGTTGGTACAGATGAAAATGACTATGCTGAAAATTATAGTTGGAATTTAAGTTTCAATCCTGACACAAAACAACTTACAATAGCCAACTATATGTTTATTAGTTCAAGTAGAATGTATACCGCTGTATTCCAAGCAAACAATCCATATTATGTTCTATCAGGAACTGGTGATGATACTGTCACAACATACAATGCCGGTCTTTCTCCAAAAATTATAGATGGTCATTTTTGTATACCAGCAAGTTCTTTGGCAAAGTTACCTAATGTTGAAAATATGAGATTTGATGCCAATTCAAAGACTGTAAATTTTACATTTAATTTAGATTGGTAAAACACAAATAGCCTCTAAACTGATAACAGTTTAGAGGCTATTTTTACATTTCAGGAACATCTTCTACAATAGGAATTTTATATACTTCAAAAGGGTCTATATCAAGACATTTATATTCATCTCTATTACCCTCTAAATCCCATGCAATAGTATTTCCTATTACCGTAAGAGTTTTATTAAATACTTCTTCATTCCTTAATGGCTCAAAAACTCCACCTTTATCTATAAAAGGTTTTGCATTAAATAATCTTACTGAACCATCATTCATATAAGCATATACCGTAAAATTTTTTCCGGCAACTACTTGAAATACTTCAGGATAAAAAATCTTGTATCTAAATTATTTTCCATGTACAAAACCTCCCTTGTTAAATCAAAGGATTAATTCTGTTTAATGGCTTGTTATCTTTGGAAAGCTCCCAATTCTGCATTAACTCATCATTATGTATTTCAGCCCATGCAAGCACGAGCTTTAATTGTCTTTTAGGAAGATAACCTGCACTTATTATTCCCTCTTGTATTAATACAGAAGCCTTGTAATTTCCATATTCTACATAGAAATGTGGTGGATTATGGTCGTTCCAATTCATAGTTACTCTAATTCCGTAAAATAATGATATTTCAGATATTACCTAATCACTTTCTTCTCCTTTTGAAAAGCCACTCTTTGGCTACCGTCAGCAATATATATTATTCCACATTTCTTAAAGCCTAATTTAAGAAGTAAATTCTGCATAGGCTTATTGTCGGCGTGGGTGTCTATCTTCATATTTCCACATTTTTCAAATGCCCAATTTATACAGAAACTACCAACACCTTTTGTCTTTCCATCGCCAGCTATTCTATGAATATATCCATAAGGCTTATTGTTAAGCCATTGACCCTCATATATTTTGTTGTATGTTTCATCAATGCCTATGTTATATACAAAAGTACCAACTATTTCTCCGTCTTTTTCACAGATATAGCTTTCATTATTTTCTATATCCTTTTCAAGGACTTCCTTTGACGGATAGCCATTTATCCATTGTTCCATATTGCCTGTAGAACGCATAAAAGCTCTAGCAGTTTCATAAATTTCAAGCATTTTGGGAATATCATTTTTTGAAGAATGTCGTATTATCATATTTTTAGTCCTTTATAAATTATTATAGTTTATCATTTACTACAACTTATATTGTCCTATCATTAATAATATATTCCCTTAATCTATTTTCTGTTTCATTATCGGCATAGAGTTCGAAATAGTAGCCCTCGTCTTTATTTTCAGATGCTGTAATTTCGCATTTACCATGGACTATACTTAAAAGCTGACCTTTATCATAAGGAATGAGGACTTTAATTGACTTTTTAAAGCTCTTTATAATATCCTCTACCTTTGCAATCATTTCCGGCAAACCAATGCCTGTACCAGCTGAAATAGCCAAAGTTTCCATAGCTCTATTATCCTTTGTAAGAGGCATTTCAATATCATCTTTATCTATTTTATTATAGACTGTAACAATAGGCTTTTTATCAGCTCCAAGCTCTGCCAAAGTTTTATAAACTGTATTCATCTGTTCACGCCTTTTTGGATTTGAGGCATCTACAACATGAACAAGCAGGTCGGCATACTTTGCCTCCTCTAAAGTTGCTCTAAAGGCTTTAATAAGTCCATGAGGAAGTTTCTGTATAAAACCTACTGTATCTGTAAAGAGATAGTTTGCACCACTTTGAGTTTCTACAGCTCTTGTAGTAGTATCAAGAGTTGCAAAAAGTTTATCCTCCGCCAAAACCCCTGCACCAGTAAGGGCATTAAGAAGTGTTGATTTGCCGGCATTTGTATAGCCTACAAGGGCAATTACTGGAGTTTGATTATTTCTGTTTTCTCTCAAAAGGCTTCTATGTCTTTCAATTTCCTTTAAGTTTTTATTTAAGTCAGAAATTCTGTCGGCAATTCGTCTTCTATCTACTTCCAACTTCTTTTCACCAGGACCTCTTGTACCTATGCCACCACCAAGACGGCTCATTTCCTTACCTCGTCCAGTAAGGTGTGAAAGGTTATATCTAAGCTGTGCAAGTTCAACCTGAACCTTACCTTCAGCTGACATAGCCCTTTTTGCGAAAATATCAAGTATTACAAGGGTTCTACTCATTACCTTTAAATTAAGAGCATTTTCCAAATTTCTAATCTGTACAGGGCTTAATTCATCATCACAAATAATACCTGTTGCATCTTTCATTTCTGCAAAGGCTTTAAGTTCATCAATTTTACCACTACCTAAATAAGTAGCTCTATTTATAGCTCCTAATTTCTGAATCATTCTGCCTACAACAACAGCATCGGCTGTATTTGCTAAGTCCTCTAATTCATCAAGACAGCTTTCAGCATCAAATTCATTTGTACCGTCATCAACGGCAACCAATATTACTCTTTCAACTTCTTTTTCTGTTTCAAACAAAGGGGTTTCCTCCTTTTAAATATCAATTAGTTTTCTTTATTCAAAATTTCAATATATCTGGCTAAGGCATCTTTCCAATCAGGAAGTGGCTTAAATCCGTTGTCGACAAGTTTACTCTTATCAAGTCTGCTATTTTTAGGGCGTTTTGCCTTTGAAAGACCATATTCTTCAGTAGTTACTGGCACTACATTAGTAGTATATCCAGCCTGTCTGTATATTTCACAAGTGAAATCGTACCAACTAATATATCCACCCTCATTAGTTCCATGATAGATACCATATTTGTCTGTTTCTATCATATCTACTAAAAGTCTGGCAAGGTCAAAAGTATATGTTGGAGTACCAATCTGGTCATTTACAACCCTAACTGTATCGTGGTTTTTGCCTACATTGAGCATAGTTTTGACAAAGTTTTTACCGTTTATACCAAATACCCAAGCTATTCTGACAATGTAAAAATCCTTTACATACTTTTGAACAGCCTGTTCACCTAAATATTTTGAATAGCCATATTCATTAAGAGGTATTGTTACTGTGTCATCAGGTTGCCATGGGCGTTCGCCCTCGCCATTAAATACATAATCTGTACTTATATACATTAATTTAGCATTTATTTCCTTGCAAACCTTTGCAATATTTTCTGTACCCTCGCCATTTATTTTGTCACAAAGCTCTTTATTATCCTCTGCTAAATCTACTGCTGTGTAGGCTGCACAATGAATAACAGCCTCCGGCATATTTGCCTTTATAACACTTTCAACCTGTTCTGAATTTGTTATATCCATAGTGTCAACATCAACACCAATAGCTGTGTGACCTCTTTTTTCTAATTCATTTACAACATCAAAGCCTAGTTGTCCCTTTACTCCTGTAACTAATACTTTCATATATGCCTCCTGTAAAGCTGTATTTATATGTTTTATTTTACCACAACGGTATATAACAGTCAATTTTTACTAAGGTTTATGATATTGAATTTAATAGATATGTAAGACTTTCTATGGTACTAATTAATTGACAAAATTATCAAAGTGTAGTAGAATGAAATAGCTTTCAGAATAAGGAAAGTTTTAATGTAAGAGGAGAATAATATGGCTGTTGATGTAAATAATAAAAGCGAAGAAATCGAAGAAATAGACAAGGTTTCTGGCGAAGTAATAGAAGAAAAAGAAGCCGAAGAAAAAGAGGCCACTACTAAATCTCAGAGTGTTATGAAAGAAATTTGGGACTGGGTAAAAACTATTGTTGTTGCCATTGTATGTGCCGTTTTCATTACTCAATTTGTTATAGTAAATGCCAGAGTTCCTTCAGCATCTATGGAAACTACTATTATGACAGGGGACAGACTTATTGCTAACAGACTTAGCTACAAGTTTAGCGACCCTAAAAGATACGACATTGTTGTATTTAAATTCCCAGATGACGAAAGTGTTCTCTACATAAAGAGGATTATTGGTCTTCCTGGCGAAAAGGTTACAATAAGAGATAACCAAGTTTATATTAATGACAGTACAACACCTCTTGATACATCTTTCCTCCACGAACCTATGGTTACAGAGGATGCTACATACTATGTTCCTGATGACAGTTATTTTATGATGGGCGACAACAGAAACAATTCTGCTGACTCTCGTTTCTGGAATAACAAGTATGTAAAGAGAGATAAAATAGAGGGAAAAGCTGTATTTAGATACTTCCCATTTAATTCAATGGGTTTATTAACTAATAAATAATTTAAGGAGTGTGTGTTATGAAAGAAGTAACTAAGGATATGATTATTGGCGATATGCTTGCTCAGGATATGAGTATTGCTGCAATTCTTATGAACGCTGGTATGCACTGTATCGGTTGTCCATCTTCTCAGGGCGAATCTCTTGAAGAAGCTTGTTTAGTTCATGGTATGAATGTAGACGAAGTTGTTGCTGATATTAATACTTATCTTGCATCTAAGTAATTTAAGAATAAATAATTAGAACAAAGATAAAAAAGTGGTATATCGAACTGATATGCCACTTTTTTTATTGTATAAATAGATTTTTAAATATATTTTAATAGATATATTTTAATCAATAAGCATAATTGACTTTTATCCCTAAATATGGTATATTGAGCCTGTCAATTTGCAATTTTTAAAACTAAGTATATATATTTTTTAATATACTTTTATGCAAAGTATTGTTTTTTTTAAAATCTAGTTAGCAAAGGCTAACCACTTATTTACAGCGATTTTTGACAATGTCGCTGTAATTTTTAAAAATTTAGTTAGCCTTAGCTAACTTAAATATATTTTAGTTTTTGCATTTCAAGTTAAACAAAAATATAAAGGAGGTTCTGTATTTACAATTTTTTAACTCTATACATTACAAAAAGAAAGGATATTAAAAAAATGAATTTTAAATTTAACTCAAGAAAAATTGTTTCATTCTTGTTAATTTTAACAATGATGATTAGCACACTTGCCTTTAATGTTATGGCAAGCACAACTTTTAAATTTGGTAGCAAAGAAACTGCATTATCTGCTGGGGAATATACTTTACCAGTTAAGTTAATGAATGCAAGCAATATTGCCAACGCCTCTATGGCTGGTAGCTGTATTGCCGGTGGTAGCTTAAAGGTTGATGAAAATGGTAATGCTACTGTTTATGTTGACTTACAGGCTGTTAGTGTTTTTGGTGTAACTGCTTTCGCCTCTGATTGGAAAATTTATCAAGAAGATAATGTTAGCAGTTCTACTGTTAATGCTACTGTTGAAAAAACTGACTCTGAGGGTAATGTTACACAGATTTCTTTTGCTGTTCCTAACAATACCTATGACGGTGTTTACTTAAATATGTCTGTTCAGGCTATGGGTATGTCCCCTGATGCTTTCTTATCTATGGACTATGCTAACGCTACTGTAAAGGGCAACGAAGTAAGCGACCCTGTTGTTACAGTATCTGACTGTATTGTTTCTGAAAATGCTGACGGTGGCAAGTATGCTTACGGTTGGACAGCAGAGGTTCAGCCTAATGGTAATTCTCTTAGTCAAATTGTATGGAAAGTATTTTTCAAAGATAAAAACAGTACAAAGGAATTTACTGAAAACATAAATATTTCTGCTAGTGAAACTGAATCTTCTGTATTTGGTTTAATACTTTCAGCAAGTCAGGACAAGGCAAATAGCTACGGTTTACCAGACAATGTACAGGTAACAGCAGAAGTAAAATAATCGGAGGACATTATGAAAAAGATATATTGCAAACCTAATTTAGATATCATTTCCTTTAATTCTCAAGATACTACATCAGTAACAAATATTAGTGCTGTAACAAACAGAATGACAAAGGCTAAAACAGTTACTGTTATAGATATGGACGAAATCACATTCTAAATACTATGAAATTCAGAACAAATAACTTCGTTATTTGTGACTTGCTTTGCAAGTCATCGGATTTATCTTTCCGATTCACTATAAAAAAAGAGATAGGTTTAAATTTTGCCTATCTCTTTTTTAGAAAGAAAGGACAAATATGAAATACAATAAATTAACAGCTTTTTTATTAACATTTGCCATTTTAATAAGTGCATTTGCCTGTAATACAATGGCAAACAGCAATTTTGAATTTGGCTCAAATAAGGTAAATCTACAGCCTAGCACATATTCATTGCCTGTGAAAATGATGAAAGCTACGAACATAACTTCTCCGTCAATGGCAAGTTCTTGTATTAAAAATGCCACTATTGACATTGGAAATGACAGCAAGGCTACTGTAACTATAGACCTTCAAGCTGTATCAATAATGGGTATTAGTGACTGGGCTGAAAACTGGCAAATATACAAGGGCAATTCAGCTAATGGAGAAACCTTTAATGCCAACACCCATACAAACGAAGAAAACAAAATTGACCAAATTTCCTTTGAAATACCTGACAACACCTATGACGGTGTATATGTAAATCTTTTTGTTCCGGCTATAAGCCTTAATACCAATGCTTATTTAGCTTTTGACTACGACAATGCTGTAGATACAAATACCAGCAAATTTTATACAGGTACTGCCCATATTTCACAGTTTGGAGAATATGACATAAATGCTACAGCAGAAGTAAAAGACGGCAAAATCAAAGGTATTACAGTAACAGGAGATAACTTTAAGGGTACATATGCTACAATAAATAAAAATATGTTACAAACAGCTTTTAACGGGCTGAAAGATGCTTTTACAGGAAAAGATGCTACTAATGCTGAAGAAGTACACAATATTGATGCTGTAACTGGTGCAACATATTCCAGTAATGGTATCAGAGATGCTGTAATGAATGCCTTAAATTTGGCTATTAAAGATGAAGTTATTAATTTGCCTACAGAACAGCTTAAAGCCGGCATTTACAGTGTGGATATAGCCTATTACAGTGACAATGTAGCCCACAGTCTAATTGAAAATGAAAAAGCTAAAGCTACTATTACAGTAGACAACAATGGCAATATGAATTTATCTACTGATATAATTAACGGCACAGTAAAAGAGCCTTTATATATTTTAGACTTTAACGGTTATTACAAAGATAATAATTTAAACAACAGCCTTACAATGGAAAATGCTATTGTAGAAAAAACTCCTACAACTTACACAGACGAAAACATTACTGCCGGCACAAATGTTGTAACAAAAGTAACTTTTCCTTTAGAGGGAGAGTATTCTGTAATTTACAATACAAATGCCAGAATGTACGTTCCAGCTATGAAAGCTCTTAATGGAAATGTTTCAGGTGTTGAATTTGAAAATGGCAAGTTTAATAGTAACTGCTTTGTAAAGGTATACTGGGACAGTATTGAAAAAATAGGGGATTTTGTAAAATACGGCGATATAAACAATGACGGAAGTATAACTGCTGATGATGCCTCTTTATTACTTCAAAATGTTTTGAACAGTACAGATGTAGACAATGGTGATGTGGATTGTGACGGTATAATATCCTCTAGTGATGTAGCAAATATACTTCAAAAAGCCTTAGACAGTACATTTATTATGAAGTGTGAAATGTAATGATGTTACTTACAATCCTAAATAAGCCACAATTGCGTGGCTTATTTTTTTGTTTTTTTGCAACGATTTAATATTTTCAACTGTATTATTAATAAATACAAATATATTACAAAATATGATTGATAATTCTGCTCATAACATATATAATTAAATTAAAGAGTTGATAATATTTTAACAAAGGGAGGGTGTTTTTATGAAAAAATTTATCTCATTACTTTTGGCAACATCTATGGCATTTGCTGTACCCGTATTTGCCGACACAGAAGGTCAGAGCTATGCTGAAGTGTATGCTGAAAAAGCTAAGGAGCTGTTTGGTATTACTGATACTAACTATGAGTACAACTTTAACAAATATGACGATTTGTATTCCTATACTTTGACTTGGGATAATTGCTCCATATCCTTTGACACAAAGGGAAATGTTAGTTCCTTTTCAAAATGGAAAACCGGCAATAGGGGTAGTACAAAAGACCAAATTACAAGGGAACAAGCTATAGAATTTGGCAACAAATATTTAAAGAAATTATTAGGCGAAAATGCTGATAAAATGAAACTAGAAAGCTGTGATTTATCTTTAAATCAATGTGAACTTTATTATTGCCAATACATTGGGGGTTACAAGGCTGTATACAATACAGCTACTATTAAGATTAACAATTTCGGAGATTTATTAGGCTACGAGTGCGACAATATGTTTGATGTTAATATTGAAAATTCTGACAATATTTTAGATTACGAAACTGCAAAAAAGAAATATATTGAAAACATTGGTTTTGGTAAGGCTATTTCAAGCTATTATGATTATAAGACTAGAACTCGTTGTCCATTTCCTTGCTTTACTAAAATAGGTTTTGATTATTCACACATAAATGCCAGTACTGGGGAAAAAATAGCTCCTTTCGTATCAACTCACTACAAAGTTGGTGCTGGTGGTGGCAGTAGTAATGAGGCATTTTCTGATAGTAAGCAATTAGAAAATCAATTAACTGACGCAGAAAAGGAAACAGTTGACAATATTAAGTCTGTACTTTCAATAGAAAAAGCCGTTGAAATAGTAAATAACAAATTTAATTGCAATATTCCAACTGAGGACTTAAAGGCTAGTTATTATAGCAGAGATGGCAAGTATTATACTTCTATTTATAACTCTAAAAATAATAAATATGTAGCTAATGTCACATCAGATGGACAAATAATTTCATTCTCATATAAAGATGAAGAAAATGAGCAAGATAAAACTCTTTCCAGTTCTGAATTAGATGAAAAAGTTTTACAATGTGTAAATTCTTTAAATTACAATGATTATAAAATCAATTACCGTAAGGAATATAAAGACTATACTGCATATACTTTGTATAAATATGTCGATAATATTATAAACTTTAATGATTATATTCGTGTAAATATTGATACTAATGGAAGTATAACATATTTCTATTTTTCAAACAGTAATCTTGAAGTTCCTAAGTTTGAAAGTAGCTTATCAATTGAGGAAGCCTTTGATAAGTGTGCTGATGCCTTTGGATTTACTTTATCATACATTTTAACTGATGAAAATAAGGCTACTTTGGCTTATTCTTTTGATAATTTCCCTCATTTAAGCCCTGAAGGAAATCCTATAACTAGCACTAATGAAGAATATGTACCTAAATACAATAATGGATATACTGATATTGACGATAGTCCACAAAAAGAATACATTGAAAAACTGGCTGATTTAGGTTTAAAATTTAATTCTGCTAAATTTTCTCCTAATTCTACATTAACATATAAAGAATTAAAGGATTTTTGGAAAACTTATTATATAACTATTAAATTTAATGATGACCATATATTGACTAAATACGATATGGCGAAGATATTCTGTAATGTTTTAAAATTAGATGACTTATGCCAAAGAAGTAAGGGATATGGCAGTAGCTATAGCGATGTATATGGCGAAAACTTGCCTTATGTAGCACTTTGCGAAAGCCTTGGTATATTTAGTGGTGGTACTGAATTTAATGGCAATTCTCCAATAACAAGAGGGGAATTTGCCCAGTTATTATATAACTTTATTGATATATACTACAATTATACTGGCAATTCTTTATTATAGAAAAGGTGGCGATATTATGAAGAAATTTATTAGTTTAATATTAACTGGAACTATGTTGTTATCTATACCTGTTATGGCAAATACGGACTACACAAGTGCTATAAAACAAGTAAAAAGTGCATTTACTGTGCCAGATTATAAAACTTTTGAAGTTTCAGATAACGATGACACACTATCTTTAAGTTGGAAAGATGGTAAAGATAAATATGTTTTTGCCAGAATAAAAAACGGCACTATAATAATATATTCTAACTACAATGAAGATAACAAAAACGCTACAAAGACTTTATCTAAAATTGAACTTAGAAAAATATGTGATAAGAATATATCCAAAATTTTAGGTCAGGATTCTGCAAATTGGAAATTAGAATATATCAATCAATACGATAAATATACAACAGAATTTACTTACAAAAGATATGTTGGAGGGTATCCTGTAGACGGGGATTTAATCACTATAAATTTAAACAATAATGACGGCTCTATATACAATTATACTAGAGAGTTAGATAAAATTCCTGATATTACTACACCAAAAAATATAATTTCCAAAACTGATGCTAAGGATACATATTTAAAGAATTCAAATTTTGGACTTTGGTACACAGATTTATCTAAAAAGCCTGTTTTTGCATATCTTACTACCAGTGTTGGTGACCCTAAATTAACTGACGGATATAACATTTCAGATGTTATTCCTTGTGTAGATGCCGAAACAGGAGAATTTTTCTATGGATTAGCTAATATTCATTCCTTGAAAGCTGAGCTTGGTGGCAGTGGTGGAGCTAGTAATTCAGGTAAATTTGAAAGTAGTAGTAAATCAAACGATGACGAATTTATAAGTGCCGAAGATGCAGTAAAAGTACTTAATAAAAAATTAGGCACTACATGTAAAAGTAAAGATTTTAAATTGGATCATTCATATGGCGATGAAAAATTAAAAACTGCCGTTTTTTCAAAGTCTGATGACAATAGCTACAGTTCATTTTCTATAGACAGCAATAATAATATACTTTATTACTTTGAAGATACTAAATACGGTAATTCAGCAGATGCAAACAAATTTGAAAATACCGCAAATGAAATAATAAAGAAAAATGGATATAATTTACCGGATTTCTATAGCTTCAATATTTCAAAAGACACTATACGCTATTACAAGAAGAAAAATGGTATTCCATGTGAACCCTTATATATTGATATTACTTTTAACAAGCAAGGAAAAGTAATATCTTATGAAAATGGTTTAGACCTAAATTACACTTTCATAAATGCAACACCTACAATAGCAACAGATGATGCTTTTGATATTGCAAGCAGGACATTTGATTTTACTCCTGAATATATCAGAGATTCTAACAATCCTAGTAATTACCGTTTGGCTTATTATTTTAAATCTACTCCTTTTGTAGACTGTGACGGTAATGCTCTTGCAGGTACTGGAGAAAAATATTACAAAGAAAGTCAAATTTATGCTGATGTAACTGATAAAGAGGATAGGGCAGTTGTATTATTCCTTTCTAAAGCTGGTTACAATTTTGATGATTTAACTAAATTTGAACCAGACAAAGCCCTTACTTTAAGAAATTTATTAAAATATTTAAACGGTGGATGTTCATTGTTGTCTATTAACAAAAGCTTGCATACTGACTTTACTAAAAAGGATATTGATACTCCTTTAACTGTAAAGCAAGTTATTATAATACTTGAAAGTTTGAAATATAGAACTTATAACCTACCAATGTTAAGCTCTGCATTTAAAAATCAGGACAACGATGTATATACAAATATTGCCTTAAATATAGGAGCAATTAAAAATGCTGAGAGGTTGGACAACAATGCCACAAGAATGGATTTAGCCAACTATGTTTACAAAATAATATACGGTCAAAATAAGTAAAACACAAAAAGGATTGACTTTTTTAAGGTCAATCCTTTTTTTATTCTTCAATTACTTTTTCCTGTTGTTCTTTCTTTTCTAATCTCTTATTTGCCCATTGACAGAAAAGGGTATAGCAAACAGATGAAAGAGGTATAAACAAGAGTATACCTACAATACCCATTATATTTCCACCTACAGTAAGGGCTACAAGTACCCAAATTGACGGCAAACCTACTGAACCACCTACAACATGAGGATAAATCAAATTACCCTCTATTTGCTGTATTACAAGGAATAATATAGCAAAATAAACTACAGTTATAGGACTAACCATAAGTATGAGAAGGGCAGAAATAACAAAGCCTAAAAATGCACCTATAAAAGGTATAAGAGCAGTAAAACCTATTAAAACACCTACTAAAAGGGCATAAGGCATTCTGAATACAGACATTGAAACAACGAACAATGTACCAATTATTACAGCCTCAAGGCATTGTCCTGTAATAAAATTTGCAAATGTAGTATAGCTAAGCTCTGACACCTTTATAATATAGTCATAGATTTTTTTATTAAATATAGCCTTTAAAGACTTTGAAATCTGTCTTGAAAGTGTTTCCTTTGCCAAAAGTATATAAATGGCAAAAACAAAGCCAATAGCCACATTTACAACAGAATTTACAATACCTCTGACAACTCCTACTGTAGAGCCTAAAAAATTGGTTGTAACATCACTTCTGAAGAAGTCTATTAACATATTAAACAGTTTATTTGCATCAAAGTTAGAATACTGATTTAATATTTCGTTAATTTGGTCATCATTTACATACTGATTTACAAATACCTTTAATTTAGGTATTGACCTTTGGGCAGTGTATACAACCTGTGCCAATGTGTCGCTTAATTTAGGCACTACAATAACAACAACCCCTGTAACAACAGCCAAAATAACTACTATTGCGAGAATAAGGCTTAAAGGACGCTTCGCCTTTCTTGTAAATTTATTATCCTTTACAAAAAGCTTTCTCTCAAAAAAGTTCATTGGAATATTAAGCATAAAAGCCAAACAACCACCAAGTATAAAAGGGCTTATCATTCCAAAGGCATATCGAAAGCAATTCCCTACAACATCAAGATTTTGAAAACATACCAAAACTCCTATTGTAAAAACAATAAGGAGCATTAGTATTTTTATATTTTTCTTAGTAAAATTCAATTATTTACCTTTTTTATTCTTTGGCTCTACCTTTACCTTATTTCCGTCCTTATCCATAATGTAAAGATTATCCATAATATTCTTTTTCATACCTTTTTTAAATTCGGCAATATATTCTTTTCTGAGAATATCTCTTTCTTTTAATTCTTCATCAGTAAGTCCCTGTGTTTTATTTTTATGGGCAAGCTCATTTATTCTCTTTACAAGTTTGTCCATTTTGTTTTCAACTTTTTCAATTACTTCAACAGTTTCTTCAAGAACTTTTTCTTCTACTTCCTTAGCTTCGCTTTCTATTTTGGCAGTTTCTTCGCCAACCTTTTCAGCTATTTCTACAGCCTTTTTTTCTAATTCCTTTTCAAAAGCCATTTTGTACAATCTCCTTTCTTATAAAGCATTTACTCCCTTTCCAAAAGTAGGGAAGGGAGTAAATCATTACTTACTATATTATATACGCAACAATGTTAAAAAAGTTTAATTACTTAATTACTTTGTGACCACCCATATATGGAAGGAGAACTTCTGGAATAGTTACAGTACCGTCTGCATTCTGGAAGTTTTCAAGAATAGCAGCAGTTGTTCTACCAACAGCAAGACCACTACCATTTAATGTGTGAACGAACTGAGCCTTGTCCTTAATGTTGTCCTTGAACTTAATGTTAGCTCTTCTTGCCTGATAAGATTCGAAGTCAGAACAACTTGAAATTTCTACATATCTACCGTAGCTTGGCATCCAAACTTCGATATCGTAAGTCATAGCAGAACTGAAACCTAAGTCACCACTACAAAGTCTAACAACTCTGTATGGAAGACCTAACATTTTAAGAATATCTTCTGCATCGTTAGTAAGCTTTTCAAGTTCTTCGTAGCTGTTTTCTGGTCTAGTAAACTTAACAAGTTCTACCTTATTGAACTGGTGCTGTCTAATTAAACCTCTTGTATCTCTACCTGCTGAACCAGCTTCTGCTCTAAAGCAAGCAGTGTATGCACAATACTTAATAGGAAGTTTTGCACCTTCGAGAATGTCATCTCTGTGAAGATTTGTTACAGGTACTTCTGCTGTAGGTACAAGGAACATATCGTTATTAGCTACTCTAAAGGCATCTTCTTCGAACTTAGGAAGCTGACCAGTACCAGTCATAGATGCTCTGTTTACCATAAATGGTGGGAAAATTTCAGTATAGCCATGCTTTTCAACATGAGTATCGAGCATAAACTGTGTAATAGCTCTTTCAAGTCTAGCACCAAGGCCCTTGTAAACTGTAAATCTAGTACCAGAAATTTTAGCTGCAACTTCTGCATCAAATAAATCTAAATCCTTACCAATATCCCAATGAGCCTTTGGTTCAAAATCAAACTTAGTAGGTTCGCCAACGCGTCTAATTTCTACATTTTCAGAATCATCAACACCGTCTGCTACAAGTGGGTTAGGTGTGTTAGGTACTGATAAAAGGAACTGTCTAATTTCTTCGTCAAGAGCCTTTAATTCTGGGTCTAAAGCCTTAATCTTTTCAGAAAGCTGTTTCATTTCTGCCATAAGAGGTGCAACATCTTTGCCTTCCTTTTTGAAAACAGGAATCTGCTTAGTTTCTGAATTCTGCTTTGCCTTTAATTCTTCAATTTCCTTAATTAAAGCTCTTCTTTTTTCATCAAGTTCTGTGAACTTTTCAAGATGATAATCCTTATGACGCTTTGCTAAAGCTGCCTTTACACCATCAAAATCTTCTCTAAATCTCTTTACATCTAACATTTCATTACCTCCAAAATTTTAAATAGCTGGCAAACAGGTACTATCAAAACAATAAAAAAACTCGTCCCCAAAAAGGGACGAGTTGAACACCCGTGTTGCCACCCAAATTGCATTATAAAAATGCCACTCTGTTTTGCTGTAAGGGGCTACCCCTCGATTCATCACCGAAAGCTGGAAAGGTGGAACACCATTTCACACTACTGTCTTTCACCCACCGACAGCTCTCTGAAAGTGCTACATAGCTTAGTCTTTCTCATACGCTTAACTTATGGTATATAGTATATCACAAAAACCAAGAATTTCAAGGCTTTTTTGAAAATTTTACAGAATAATTTTCATATTTTACAAAAAAGAAAACTGTTAAAAAAGACCTGACATTTTAAATAAATTTTTGTATAACCTCTGCTACTGCATTATGGTTATTGTCATTTTCCGTAACATAGTTTGCCACACTTTTTATTTCATCAACACCATTTTTTACTGCCACTCCCATACCTACATTTTCAATCATAGGAATGTCATTAAAGTTATCTCCAATGGCTATAGCCTCACTAGGGTCAATATTTATCTTTTCCAATAAATCTTTTACTCCTGTGCCTTTATCTATATTATAAGGATTAAATTCCAATATATCTTCTCCAGAGAAAAATACACCAACTTTTTCTGTAAGCCCGCAGGAATTACAAGCCTGTTGTATTTGTGAAAGTTTTTCATTATCAGATATAGCTATGATTTTACTAAAATCCTGTGAAACCAATTCTCTTAAATCCTCTGTAACATAATAGGGGATAAAAGAATTTTTGGCATATCTTTTTATTCTATCCGTAGGCTTATCGCACCACAATTTTTCATTTTCATAGGCCAATACATTTACTGGATACTGTCTTAATATGTCCAAAACTTCACTACCATATTCGCCTTTTAGCAAATGATTTACCAGTTTCTTTTTAGATACATTTTCATATATTGTACTGCCGTTAAAGGCAACAGTATAGTTATTTTCCTTTACAAGTCCCAGTTGTTCATTTAAAACATCAAGGCTCATATTTGAACGACCACTACAGAGAACAAACTTTACGCCTTTGGAAAGAGCATAGGAAATTGCTTTTGCATTTTCTTCCGGTAGTGTTTTATCATCTTTTAAAAGTGTTCCGTCTAAGTCACAAAAAATAATTTTATACATAATTTCCTCCAATGTTTCACGTGAAACATTTACATATTTTTCTTCATTAAACCTACAATTCTGTCTAATTCATCTGGAGAATAGTATTCAATTTCAATTTTGCCTTTTTTCTTACCATTTTTAATAGTAACTTTAGTGCCAAAAATAGACTTTAAATCCTTTGCTATCTCTACACAAGCTCTGGCAAGCTCTGGGTTAGGAGCAATGGTCTTTTCTGTCTTTTTTTCTTCCTCTGGCTGAGGATTTTGTATTTCTTTTACTAATTCTTCAATTTGTCTTACAGAAAGACCTTCATCAATTATTCTTTCTGCCAATTCAAACTGCTGTTCTTTATCTAAAGGAATTAAAGCTCTACCATGACCATTTGATATTCTATTTTCCTTTATAAATGTCTGAACTCTTTCATCAAGGTTTAAAAGTCTAATAGCATTTGCTACAACTGTTCTACTTTTGCCTACTTTTTTAGCAATCTGTTCCTGACTAAGGCTATATTCCTCTGAAAGTCTTTTATATGTATAGGCTTCTTCCATAGGGTTTAAGTCTTCTCTCTGAACATTTTCAATAAGAGCAGCTTCAAGTATTTTTAATTCGTCTAAATCCTTTTCGATAGCTGGAATTTTCTCTAAACCTGCAATTCTAGCAGCTCTCCATCTTCTTTCGCCAGCAATTATAATGTAGAAATCCCCGTTCTTTTTAACAGTTATAGGCTGTAAAACGCCTACTTCCTTAATAGAATCAGCCAATTCCATAAGTGTAGCATCATCAAATTTATTTCTTGGCTGTTTTGGATTAGGTGTAATTTTATTTATGTCAACCTCTAACACTCCACCGCTATGTTTTTCCTCTATTTCATTAGAAGAAAAAAGGGAGCTCATACCTGAACCTAAACCTCCTCTTTTTTTCAAAGCCATTAATCTTCACTCCTTTCGATAATACCATCAGCAAGAAGTTCATAGGCTTCTGCACCCTTTGATTTAGGGTCATAAACATTAATAGGTTCGCCATAACTTGGAGCTTCACTAAGGCGTACATTTCTTGGAATAATGCACTTAAATAAGTCTGCACCTAAGAACTTTGTAACTTCCTCTACAACCTGCATAGAAAGGTTAGTTCTGGCGTCAAACATAGTAAATACTACACCTTCAAGCTCAATTTTGCTATTAAGTCTATCCTTAACTAGGTTATAAGTATGTAAGAACTGGCTTAAACCTTCAAGAGCAAGGAACTCACATTGAAGTGGAATAAGCACACTATCAGCTGCTGTAAGAGCATTTAATGTAAGTATATTGAGAGATGGTGGGCAGTCAATAATTGTAAAATCATACTGCTCTCTCACGCTACCTTTTTCTAGTATATCTCTTAAAATATATTCTCTATTATCAAAATTTATAAGCTCAATTTCTGCTCCAGATAGCTGAATATCTGTAGGAACTACCTGTAATGTATCAAACATTGTGCTTTCTTTTGAGTCATTTATGTCTGCTTCGCCAATAAGTACAGTATAAAATGTGTTTTTTACATCTCTTTTATCTATACCAAGTCCTGTAGTGGCATTTCCCTGAGGGTCAGAATCTATAACTAATACTTTTTTGCCTTTTTCAGCTAAATATGCAGCAAGATTAATGGCTGTAGTAGTTTTACCAACTCCACCTTTTTGATTAGCAATGGCTATAACTTTACCCATTATTTGTCCTCCTGTGTCTATAATTCATTTGTTTAGATAAGTATAACACAAATTCCTTTCACTAGAAACCTTAATATTATAAAGATTTTGACAAAATTATAGGTATATTTTTGTACATATTTATAATTTTTGATTTTTTGGTAATAAAAATGTTTCACGTGAAACATTTTTGTGCCTTTTTAGGGCTATTTTATGTTAAATATCTACTTTCTACTATATAAATAAGTGCATTTTAAAAATTTGGGAGGAGGGAAACTTCCAGAATGAACAAAGGTTCGAACAATATAATATTTTTCTTAATTTTTGCTATTTTTATATAAAATTAGGCATATTTTTTATTTTTTATATCTTAAAAGCATTATTATTACATTATTAGTCTAAAATTTGGGAGAAGGGAAAGTCCTTAGCATTTTCTAAAAGACATTTTTATTAAAATTAGCCCTTAATTCTTATACAATATATATTTAGCTTATTCATATTCATTATTTCCCTCCATAATTATAGATTTTTGCATCTACTCTAAATTTTGCAAGATATATCATTGTATAATTCATTTTTCAGTCATTTCTCCCTAGCAAAGGAAACATATACATTAAACAAAAAAACTGTATTATACAGCCTGTATAGGGCATATATACTGTTTCACGTGAAACATAGGCTATATACAGGGTTTCGTAGTGTATACCCAAATTTTCATTACGCCAAATTTAAAACTCCATTTTTTGAATTTTTTAATTATAAAAATTTCAAAATTCGATATTAAAAATACTATAAATTTTGTATTATTTTTTAACAAGTTTTTCCATTTATGCAATATTCAATATTTGTATATACATTTATATTTATGCAAAATAATGTATATTGATATATCTGTTCTGTCGATTTTTGTTTTTCTACCAAAGACAGATATATATAAGTAAAATATTATAACTATGTAAATAAGCCTGTTTCAGCTATGTTTTAGTTTTCCATATTGTAAAATACCTTTATTCATTTTTGCCTCCGTTTTTACTCTTAAAATCCATAATTGGAGTTTATGTGGATAAATAATTGTCTATATGGATTTATCCACAAAATAGGGCAAAAACAGGGCATTTAAGCAGTTTTAGTGGTTTTGTTTATAGTGGTAACTATAATGTTAGTGGAAATATAGGATTTTGAGATTTTAGACTTATGCCCCTATAATTTAGAAAAGTGGTGGATAAGTCTGATTTTTTAGTTTTTTGAAGTGCATTGTGGATAACTTTAGAAATATTTTTTATTTTGGATTTTTCCACTATTGATATTTAGATTTTATTATTTTGGGAGTTATGCACATTAAATTCCATATATAGAAATTTGGGATAGGGGAATTGATTTATTAACGATAAAATAACTTATATAGCTGTAGGATAGCCTTATACACTCACAAAACAATTTATTAAACCGATAATTTTTGATGTTTTTAAATCAACAGGTATATTTTAATGTTCTTTATGTAAAATAGCTAAAATAATGGCGTTATACCGCCGAATCTATCTTTATTATTGTAGCTTGGCATTAGAAGTCATAAAAACATAAAAAGGCGAGGGAAAATCCCTCGCCTTAGCTATTATATATTATTCTTCTGTACTATTGTTTTCTTCTGTTGTATCGTCATCTTCGATTACAGCATCTTTATCTACAATAGCCTCGCCCTTAGAGAGCTTTAAGTCAATATTTCTGTAAAGGTTCATACCAGTACCAGCTGGAATAAGTTTACCAATGATAACATTTTCCTTTAAGCCGATAAGTGGGTCAACCTTACCCTTAATAGCAGCTTCAGTTAATACTCTAGTTGTTTCCTGGAATGATGCAGCTGAAAGGAAGCTATCAGTAGCAAGAGAAGCCTTTGTGATACCCATAAGAGTTCTTGAGCCTTCTGCTGGTTCGCCACCGTTTTCAATAGCAGCCTTATTCTTGTCTTCAAAATCAAGCCAGTCTACAAGTGAGCCTGGAAGCATATCAGTATCGCCGTTATTTTCTACCTTAACTCTCTTGAGCATCTGACGAACAATAACTTCGATGTGCTTATCGTTGATATCAACACCCTGTAAACGGTATACTCTCTGAACTTCTTTAAGAACATAGTCCTGAACGCCTCTTACGCCCTGAATTCTGAGAATATCGTGAGGGTTGATTGAACCTTCTGTAATAGGGTCACCGGCAAGAATTTCATCGCCGTTCATAACCTTAATTCTTGAACCGTAAGGGATAAGATATTCCTTAGATTCACCATTGAGAGCTGTAACTACTACTTCTCTCTTCTTCTTTGTATCTGTAACGCTTACTCTACCACCAAATTCTGCAATAATTGCAAGTCCCTTTGGCTTTCTTGCCTCGAAAAGTTCTTCTACTCTAGGCAAACCTTGTGTAAGGTCATTACCAGATACACCACCGGTATGGAATGTTCTCATTGTAAGCTGTGTACCAGGTTCACCGATTGACTGAGCAGCGATAATACCTACTGCTTCACCAATTCTAACCTGTCTACCACTTGCCATGTTAGAACCGTAGCACTTAGAGCAAACACCGTTGTGGCTCTTACAAGTGATAATAGTTCTAATCTTAACCTTTGTGATACCAGCACCAACTACAGCATCAGCCATATCTGGAGTAATAAGTGTGTTAACAGGAACAATAACTTCGCCTGTTTCTGGGTTTACAATATCTTCAGCAGAATATCTGCCTCTAATTCTATCTACTAATGGTTCGATAGTTTCCTGTCCGTCCATAAATGCCTCAACTTCCATATATGGAATTTCGCCATTATTATGTTCAGAACAGTCATATTCACGAACAATAATATCCTGTGATACATCTACAAGTCGTCTAGTTAAGTAACCTGAATCGGCTGTTCTGAGGGCTGTATCAGAAAGACCCTTTCTGGCACCATGGGCAGAAATGAAGTATTCCTGAACTGAAAGACCTTCACGGAAGTTAGCCTTGATTGGAAGTTCGATAGTTTCACCACTAGGAGATGCCATCAAACCACGCATACCACCAAGCTGTTTAATCTGTCTGTTAGAACCTCTGGCACCAGAGTGAGCCATCATGTAGATTTCGTTGTAAGTACCAAGACCTGCAAGAAGGGCATCAGTAATCTTACCATCGGCCTGTTCCCAAACAGAAATAACCTTGTTATGTCTTTCTTCGTCTGTCATAAGACCTCTACGGAACATCTTATTAATCTTAGCAACTTCTGCTTCAGCTTCTTCAATGTATGTTTCCTTTTCAGGTGGGATAACCATATCTGATACAGAAACTGTAAGAGCAGCGATTGTAGAATACTTGTAACCAAGAGACTTGATGTTATCTAATACAACACAAGTTTCTGTAGAAGGGTGCTTATGGATACACTTGTTAATAATCTTACCAAGTTCCTTCTTTGTTACAAGGAAGTCAATTTCATACTTAAATCTATTTTCTGGGTCTTTTCTATCTACAAAGCCTAAGTCCTGAGGAATAATCTCGTTAAAGATAATTCTACCAGCTGTTGTGTCAACAATCTGGCTTTCAGTAGTACCGTCAGCATTTGTAAGAGTCTTTCTGACCTTAATCTTTGAATGTAAAGTGATTACATGGTTATCGTAAGCAAGTCTTGCTTCGTTTTCGTCCATGAAAATCTTACCTTCACCTGGTTCGCCATCTTTTTCAAGTGTAAGATAGTAAATACCAAGAATCATATCCTGTGTAGGAACTGTTACAGGTTCACCATCAGAAGGCTTTAAAAGGTTGTTTGGAGCAAGGAGTAAGAATCTACATTCTGCCTGTGCTTCAACACTTAAAGGAACATGAACCGCCATCTGGTCACCATCGAAGTCGGCGTTGTAAGCTGTACAAACAAGTGGGTGAAGCTTAATAGCTCTACCTTCTACAAGTACAGGTTCGAATGCCTGAATACCAAGTCTATGAAGAGTAGGGGCTCTGTTAAGCATAACCGGATGCTCCTTAATAACATCTTCAAGGACATCCCAAACTTCTGGCTGTAATCTTTCTACCATTCTCTTAGCTGACTTAATGTTGTGAGCTAAACCGTCTTTTACAAGGTTCTTCATAACGAAAGGCTTGAAAAGTTCAATAGCCATTTCCTTAGGAAGACCACACTGGTAAATCTTGAGTGTAGGGCCTACTACGATAACAGAACGGCCTGAATAGTCAACACGCTTACCAAGGAGGTTCTGACGGAATCTACCTTGCTTACCCTTTAATAAGTCAGAAAGTGACTTGAGTGAACGGTTACCAGGACCAGTAACTGGTCTACCGCGTCTACCGTTATCAATAAGGGCATCAACAGCCTCCTGTAACATTCTCTTTTCATTTCTGATGATAATGTCTGGAGTACCCATTTCAAGAAGCTTGAAAAGTCTGTTATTTCTGTTGATTACTCTTCTATAGAGGTCATTTAAGTCAGATGTAGCAAATCTACCACCGTCTAACTGAACCATTGGTCTTAATTCAGGTGGAAGTACAGGAAGTACATCTAAAATCATCCATTCAGGTCTGTTGCCACTATTTCTGAAAGCTTCAACAACTTCTAACTTCTTAATAGCCTTAACCTTTTTCTGACCAGCAGCAGTTAAAAGTTCTTTCTTTAAATCTTCTGCTTCTTTGTCAAGGTCAATAGCCTGTAAAAGTTCCTTAATAGCTTCAGCACCCATACCTACTCTAAAGTTGTTGCCGTAAGTATCGTAAGCTTCTCTGTATTCCTGTTCAGAAATAATCTGCTTATAAACAAGATTTGATTCACCACTATCAAGAACGATGTAATTTGCAAAGTAAAGAACCTTTTCAAGGGCCTTTGGACTAATACCAAGAATGATACCCATTCTACTTGGGATACCCTTGAAATACCATATATGGCTCACAGGAGCCGCGAGAGTAATGTGACCCATTCTCTCGCGTCTTACCTTGCTCTTAGTTACTTCAACGCCACAACGCTCACAAACAATGCCCTTGTGTCTAATTCTCTTATATTTACCACAATGACATTCCCAGTCCTTTGTTGGTCCGAAAATTCTTTCACAGAATAAACCATCTCTTTCAGGCTTTAAAGTTCTGTAGTTAATAGTTTCAGGCTTTTTTACTTCGCCATGAGACCACTGAAGAATTTTTTCAGGAGAAGCTAAACCGATTTTTATTGAATCAAAAACTATACCCTGTTCAGTATTATCACTCATTGGATATTTCTCCTTTCTTACTTATCACTATCATCAGCATCTAAAAATTTGTTTAAATCTTCAAATTCCTTGAGCATATCTGCTTCTTCAAGGACATCTTCATCGCTGATAACAAAATCATCATCACTATCTTCTTCGTCTACATCAATATCATCTAAATCAATGTCGCCGAGTACATTTTCAAGAGAAACCTTACCGTCATTCTTGTTTTCTTCTTCAACATCACTTTCAACACCTTCAATATTTACATTAATATTGAAATCGTCTACATCGTCAATGCTTTCCTGAATTTCAACTTCAGTATTATCTTCTCTTAAAATCTTAATATCAAGACCTAATGCCTGTAATTCCTTTAAGAGAACCTTGAAAGATTCTGGAACACCAGGTTCAGGTATATTTTCGTCTTTAACAATAGCTTCATATGTCTTAACACGACCTACAATATCATCAGACTTAACTGTTAATATTTCCTGTAATGTGTAAGATGCACCATATGCCTCTAATGCCCAAACTTCCATTTCACCAAATCTCTGACCACCGAACTGAGCTTTACCACCAAGTGGCTGCTGAGTTACAAGTGAGTAAGGACCAGTTGAACGAGCGTGAATCTTATCGTCTACAAGGTGGTGGAGCTTGAGGTAGTGCATGAAACCAATAGTTGTTGGGTTATCAAATTCTTCGCCTGTACGACCGTCACGAAGTTTAACTCTACCTGTATGGTCAATAGGAACGCCTCTCCATTCATCTCTGTGGTCAAGGTGGTTACCTAAGTATTCAAGAACTTCTGGCTTGAGTGTTTCAGCCCACTTGTCCTTAAATTCTTCCCAAGACTTGTTAGCATAATCGTTTGCCATATCAAGGGACTGCATAATATCTTCTTCGTTTGCACCTTCGAATACTGGAGTAGAAACCTTCCAGCCAAGGGCATTACTTGCAAGACCTAAGTGGATTTCAAGTACCTGACCAATGTTCATTCGAGAAGGTACACCCAATGGGTTAAGAACGATGTCAAGTGGACGACCATTTGGTAAGTATGGCATATCTTCAACAGGTAAAACTCTTGAAACTACACCCTTGTTACCATGACGACCGGCCATCTTATCACCAACGGAAATCTTTCTCTTCTGAGCAATATATACTCTTACATTCTGATTTACGCCAGGAGCAAGTTCGTCACCATTTTCTCTAGTAAATACCTTAACATCAACAACGATACCGCCAGCACCATGAGGTACTCTTAATGAAGTATCTCTAACTTCTCTTGCCTTTTCGCCGAAGATAGCTCTAAGAAGTCTTTCTTCTGCTGTTAATTCAGTTTCACCCTTTGGTGTAACCTTACCAACAAGAATATCGTTAGGTGAAACTTCTGCACCGATACGGATAATACCTGTTTCATCAAGGTCTTTAAGAGCGTCATCGCCTACATTAGGGATGTCTCTTGTAATTTCTTCATCACCAAGCTTAGTATTTCTAGCTTCTGATTCATATTCTTCAATATGGATAGATGTATAAACATCGTCCATAACAAGTCTTTCACTTAAAAGTACGGCATCTTCGTAGTTGTAACCTTCCCAAGTCATGAAACCGATAAGTGGGTTCTTACCAAGGGCAAGTTCGCCGTTCTTAGTAGAAGGACCATCAGCAATAATCTGACCCTTCTTAATGCTATCGCCTTTGTTTACAATAGGTCTCTGGTTTACACAGTTAGACTGGTTAGAACGCTTAAATTTAAGAAGTTCGTATACCTGTCTTCTGTCATCACTATTTTTAACAACAATCTTAGCTGCATCTACGGCTTCAACAACACCGTCTTGTTCAGCAACAACAACATCGCCTGAGTCCTTAGCAGCCTTCATTTCCATACCTGTACCTACAACTGCTGAATCAGTAGTAAGAAGTGGAACAGCCTGACGCTGCATGTTGGAACCCATGAGGGCTCTTGTGACATCATCGTTCTGTAAGAAAGGAATAAGGGCTGTGGCTACAGATACAAGCTGACGAGGAGATACATCCATCAAGTCAACATTTACTGGAGCAACCTGTACATTTTCTTCGCCATCTCGACAAGTAACCTTATCGTGAACGAAATGGTTATTTTCGTCTAATGGTTCGTTTGCCTGAGCAATAATGTATTTTTCTTCTTCATCAGCTGTTACATAAATAACATTTTCAGTAACAACAGGAACTTCACCAGATTTATCTACAATTCTGTATGGAGCTTCGATGAAACCATATTTATTAATCTTTGCATAACAAGCAAGAGAGTTAATAAGACCGATGTTAGGACCTTCAGGTGTTTCGATAGGACACATTCTACCATAGTGTGATGAATGTACATCTCTAACTTCGAAACCGGCTCTATCTCTTGATAAACCACCAGGACCTAAGGCAGAAAGTCTTCTCTTGTGAGTTAATTCACTAAGAGGGTTATTCTGGTCCATAAACTGTGATAACTGAGAACTACCAAAGAATTCCTTAATAGCTGCAGTAACTGGTTTAATATTAATAAGAGATTGTGGAACAATAGAATCGTGGTCCTGAGTTGTCATTCTTTCTCTTACAACTCTTTCCATTCTTGACATACCAATTCTGAACTGGTTCTGTAAAAGTTCGCCAACGGCTCTGATTCTTCTATTGCCAAGGTGGTCAATATCATCTCTTGTACCGATACCGTAGTCAAGGTGGATACAGTAGTTAATAGAAGCCATAATATCTTCCATAGTAATATGCTTTGGAACAAGTTCGTGCATATTTGCCTTAACTGCTGCCTTAAAGCTATCAGCATCATCATTTGCTTCAAGAATATTCATAAGCACAGGAAGGTAAACCTTTTCTTCAATGCCTAAATCTTCTTTAGTAAGACCAAACTGTTCGATGTAACCGTCAATATCAACTGCAAGGTTAGAAAGAACCTTAGTTGTTTTGCCTTCTTCGATTTCGTCAATTCTTACTGTAACAGATGGAGCACCTGCGTTCTGAATCTTATCACAAAGTTCATCAGTAAGCTTAGTACCTGCTTCACAAATAACTTCGCCAGTCATTGGGTCTGCTACATCTTCAGCAAGAATATAGCCAGAAACTCTGTTCTTTAAGAGAAGCTTTTTGTTGAACTTATAACGACCAACATGAGCAAGGTCATATCTCTTAGGGTCATAGAACATATTGTTTAAAAGCTGCTGACTTGAATCTACTGTAGGTGGTTCGCCTGGACGAATCTTCTTGTAGATTTCAATAAGACCTTCTTCATAGCTGTCAGTAGGGTCTTTTTCAAGAGTAGCCATAATCTTTGGTTCTTCACCAAATAAATCAATAATATCCTGCTTATTACCAATACCTAAAGCACGAATAAGAACTGTTACAGGAACTTTTCTTGTTCTATCTACTCTTACAGAGAATACATCGTTTGAATCTGTTTCGTATTCAAGCCAAGCACCTCTGTTAGGGATTACAGTTGAAGTAAGAAGATTCTTACCAACCTTATCCTTAGCTATATCATAGTAAATACCAGGAGAACGAACAAGCTGGCTGACAATAACTCTTTCGGCACCGTTAATAACGAATGTACCTGTATCTGTCATAATAGGGAAATCACCCATGAAGATTTCCTGTTCTCTGATTTCGTCAATTTCCTTATTACGAAGTCTTACCTTAACTCTGATAGGTGCTGAGTATGTTGCATCTCTGTCTTTACATTCAGAAATAGACCACTTAGCATTTTCCTTGTCAAAGGTAAAGTCCACAAACTCAAGAATTAAATTACCGCTATAGTCGGTAATAGGTGAAATATCGTCAAATACTTCATACAGGCCCTCTTCCAAAAACCATTTGTAGCTGTCAGTCTGTAACGCCAGTAAGTCAGGCATATCGAGTACTTCTTTTACTCTGGCATAACTCATACGCATTGCGTCGCCATAATAGACTGGGCGTATTCTGTTCTTTTCCATTGGCATTTTCACTCCTTATAAATTTTTATAGAAACTTTTCTATATGTTATCTTTCCTTAAAGGTAAATTGTAAACATCAATTCATTTTATTCACAAAATATTTACAAAAATCTATTGATTTTTTAAATCATTAATGCTATAATAATTTCAATCTGATATTTAGATTACCTTATTAGGTGCAATTCAATATTGTATCATTTTTAAAGCCCTTTGTCAAGGGAGTTGTAGGCAAAATCTGTGTGTTTTGTCTTATTTTTTTGTTCTATGTTTTTAGCCTTTTCACTTTTGCGAAAGGGCTTTTTTGTTTTTATGTAAATATTATTCTTTAAACTATAATTTTCTCTATATTTTTATTTTCTTTATTATAGAAGAAACTGTCTATTTTTTCAATTTTGTCACGAAATGTCACGGTGTTGGCATTATAATATACCCGTAAAATGTGTTAATTGTTTTACACTATCCAAAAAATGAATAATGAAAATGGTTTTCCTGCAAAATCAACAGTTTTAAATTTGTTAAATTTAGATATACCAATTTTGGTTTTATTGTGGTATAATAAACTGAATTTTAGTAAGCAAAAACAATTTATACACTTATCCACAGGTTGTGGATAACTTTGTGTACAACTGTTTATAAATATGTTAATTATATGTGAGTTATTCACAATGATATATTAAATTACTGGTCTTTCCAGACTTATCCACATAAGTTGATAACCTATGATAAAATATACTTGTTAATTATTGTCAACATATTTATTAACAAATTAGAGAAAGGACACATTATGAAATCCATACAGGAATATTGGGACCAAACTCTGCAATGTATGCAGCACGAATTGAATGTATCTGAAATAAAAATAAATGCTTTCTTCCGTTCAATAAAGCCAGTTGATGTAAAAGGTGATACCCTTATTCTCTCTGTTGATATAGGTTTTTACAAGGAAACTATAAAGAAAACTTTTGATTCTAGCCTTAAAGAGGCTTTGACTATTGTTTTTGGCAAGCCTATGAACTATAGAATTTTTACTGAGGCAGAGCTTGAAACTGCTAAGTTTGATGAAATAGAAGAAAAGCCAGTTAAAGAAGAAGTAGAGGATATGACTGGCAACAAAAGCTATGTGCGTGAAAATGGACTTAAAACAAACTATGAATTTGATAATTATATAGTAGGTTCTTCCAATAATTTCGCCTATGCTGCTGCTGTTGGTGTAGCTGAAAACCCAGGTACAGAATATAATCCTTTGTTTCTCTATGGTGGTGCAGGTCTTGGTAAAACCCATCTTATGCACGCCATTGGAAACTATTATTATAGAGAACAGCCTGAAGCTAAAATACTCTATGTTTCTTGTGAAGCCTTTACAAACGAGCTTATAAAGGCTATTCAGGAAAAAAAGACTATTGAATTTAAGGAAAAATATAGAAGACTTGATATGCTTTTAATTGATGATGTTCAGTTTTTAGCAGGTAAAGAAAGTGTTCAGGAAGAATTTTTCCATACTTTCAATGACCTTGTAAATGCAAATAAGCAAATTGTAATTTGCTCTGATAGAAAGCCTAATGAAATCGCTACTCTTACAGACAGACTTGTATCCCGTATGCAGTCTGGTATTATAGCTGATATTACTTTCCCTAGTTATGAAACTAGAGCCGCTATTTTGCAGAAAAAGGCTGAACAAATGGGTGTGTTTATACCTGATGATGTTATTGCTCTTATTGCTAATAGCTCTCAATCTAATATTAGAGAAATGGAAGGTCTTTTAAAGAAGGTTGAGGCATATTCTAAGTTTACTAATAAGGAAATAAACCTTGAACTTGCTGAGGAGGCTTTAAAAGATGTTTTAGAGTCTAATAAGCCTAATATTACTGTTGAGTATATACAGGAAATTGTAGCTGATTATTACAAAACTTCAACTTCTGAACTTTGCTCAAAGAGAAGAACTCAGCCTTTAGCTACTTATAGACAGCTTGCTATGTACCTTTGCCGTAAGTATTTAGAGGACTCTCTTGCTGTTATTGGTGGTAAGTTTGGTGGTCGTGACCATACTACTGTTATGCACAGCTGTGATAAGATTACTGCTATGCTTGAATCTGATGATAAATTAAATCAGGATTTATTTGTAATTGATAAGCGTATTAAAGGCTAATTTTTTAATATAAAACCATAAAGTAAAATTCCATATTTTTGATGAAGGAATTTTAGTATTATATTTCATTTTTGTTTTTGGATAGCTTTTTACACATTTTTTAAAGGTTGAAAAAAATTTTTATAGGAAATGTGTAATTAAAGTTGTCCATATATTTTCACATTTCGATGTGGAAAAGTGGCTAACTTCTTGTGGATTGTTGTGTGTAAAAATTTGACATTTTTTTGCCTTGTTAAAAAGTTAATAACAGGGTATAAAATTGAGGAGTTATACACATAGATATACACAGGAAAAATCTAGGTAAAAACTGGGGTTGATGGGGTTTTCAATGTTATCCACCGCCCCTACTACTACTTCTACTACTTTTTTATATATTTATTGTTTATATATCCATTCATTAGGTTGGGTGGGTGTGTATATTTGTGTAGCTTTTCGCTATTTTTTAATTTTGTTGTTATTTTCTTTTATTTTTTTATTACTTATTAACAGGAGATGTATTTATGAAATTAGAATGTTCTAAAAAATCTTTGCTTAATGCTATTAATATAGTTAGTAAAGCTGTATCTACTAGAAGTACATTGCCTATACTTAACTGTATTCTTCTTACAGGTGATAGAGAAGGCTTTAGACTTTTAGCTAGTGATAGAGAATTAAGTATTGAAACTGATAATATTGAATCTGATTTGTATGAAAAGGGTTCAGTAGCTATTGATGCTAAAATGTTTGCTGATATTATAAAAGCTTTACCTACTGAAATGGTTACTTTAACTGTTGATGAAAAAAATGTTTGTCATATTAAATCTGGTAAGTCTGAATTTACTATTAATGGTCAGCCTGCTGAACAGTTCCCTGAAGTTCCAGTTGTAAATAAGAGAGAAAATATCGTTTTAAAGTCTGCTGATATTAAAAATATGATTAAACAGACTATTTTTTCTGTTGCAACTGATGAAAGTAAGCCTATTTTAACTGGTGAACTTTTTAAGTTTGATGAAAATTGCTTTAATGCTGTAGCTATTGACGGCTTTAGAGTAAGCTGGAGAAAAACTGTTTGCGAATATGACGGCTATACTGAAATGGTTGTTCCATCTAAGACACTTAACGAGCTTGCTAGACTTTTATCTGATGATGAAAATGAAAAAGCTACTATTTATTATTCTTCTAGCTATATTCTTTTTGAAATTAAGGGCTGTACTATTGTTTCAAGACTTTTAGATGGCGAATTTTTAAATTATGAAAACTTATTTGTAGAAAATAGTCCAGTAAAATTGACTGCTAACACTCACGAACTTTTAAGTGCCTTTGAAAGAGCTACTATTGTTTCTGAGGATAATAAGAAAACTCCTGTTATATTGACTATAAAGGAAAATAATTTGAATATCAGAACTACTACTGACAGAGGTTTGGTGAATGAAGATGTGCCTATTACTCTTGATGGGGAAGAACTTGTAATTACATTTAATGCTAGATACATTATTGATATTCTCAAAGTTGTTGAGGAAGAATATGTAACAATGAACTTTAATACTAACAAGAGTCCTTGTATTGTAACAGGTGTTACTAATCACGATTATAAGTACCTTGTATTACCTATTAATCCTAGATAGTTTTTAGAATAAATGTTTGAAAATAGTTGTTTTTGAATAGCAAAAAATCTGTACTAATTGAAACATAGTTTCGGTTTTGGGCTCTTTTATGTAAGGAGATTAATTATGAATGTATATATTAAAGATAATTTTATAAAATTGCAACAGGCACTTAAATTGGCTGGATTTGTTGACCAAGGTTCTGATGCTAAAATGCTTATACAAGACGGTTATGTAAAGGTAAATGGTGCTGTATGCACTATGAGAGGTAAAAAACTTGTAGCTGGAGATAAGGTAGAGATGGACGGCGAAAGTTTTATTATTGCTGAAAAATAATATTTTTAAGTGTATATTGTTTATTAGAAAAGTCTGTTTTGTAACAGGCTTTTTTAAGCTGATTTTTTAGGAGATTTTTTATGAAGGTAGACAGATTGTGTTTGAAAAATTATAGAAATATTGATTTAGTAGATATTGAATTTTCTCCTTATGTAAATATACTTTACGGAGATAACGCACAGGGAAAAACCAATATTTTAGAGTCCCTTTTTATGTGTGCTACTGGTAGAAGTCAGAGAACAAGAAATGACAAAGAATTAATACAGTTTAACAATCAATCTGCCCATATTAGCTGTTATGTAAGTAAAGAAAATTATCAAGATAAAATTGATATACATTTAAAAAATGGAGAGAAAAAGGGTATTGCTGTAAACAGTATTCCTATTAGAAGATTAGGGGATTTATTTGGCACAATAAATATTGTGCTTTTTTCTCCTGAGGACTTAATGCTTGTAAAAGAAGGACCAGCTCTTAGAAGAAGATATATGGATATAGAGCTTTGTCAGTTAAGCAAGGTCTATTATTTTAATTTACAAAAATACTATAAGATACTAAAAGAACGAAATACACTTTTAAAGAAAATGGCAAAAAATGGCTCATTATTAGAAGATACCCTAGATGTGTGGGACAAGCAACTTTGTGCTTATGGCACAAAGTTAGCGGAAGAACGAAAAAGTTTTATTGAAGATTTGAACTTGAAAGCCGAGAAGATACACGGAGATATTTCAGCAAATAAAGAAAGTTTGAAAATAGAATATAAAGAATCTGTAGACTATAGTAACTTTTATGAAAAAATGGTCAAAAACAGAGATAAGGATATTTTTTATGGAAATACCTGTGTTGGTATACATAAAGATGATATGGTTTTTTATATAAACGGCAATAATGCCAGAGATTATGCCTCACAGGGACAGCAGAGAACAATATGCCTTAGCCTAAAAATGGCGGAAGTAGAACTTATAAATGAAAAGACAGGAGCATATCCTGTACTTTTACTTGATGATGTATTATCTGAACTGGATAAAAACAGACAGGATTATATACTGAAAAGCATAAATAATATACAAACTATTATTACCTGTACAGGTCTTGATGAAATCACCAGAAATATAGGCGATAAAATAAAAATATTTAGGGTTAAAGAGGGAAAAATCCTTTAAATTTTGGTTGAATTGTGGTATAATAGAGGGGTATAGATAAAGGTAAGTTAATGAAATTTAAACTAAAAAACTATATTTTAGAGAATATTTAGTTTTTCTACTTTTAAATTTGGAGTATTTTCAATGACTAAGTGTCTTGATATACATTTTAAATTTCTGCTTGCCCAGTTGGAGGAATAAAAATGGCACAACAGGATTACAATGAAAATCAAATACAGATACTTGAGGGTCTTGAGGCTGTAAGAGTTCGCCCTGGTATGTATATTGGTTCTACCTCTATTAGAGGTCTTCATCATTGTGTTTATGAAATCGTGGACAATGCTGTAGATGAGGCACTTGCAGGCTATTGTACAGACATTGAAATAACAATAAACCCTGATGATACTGTAACTGTATTTGATAATGGTCGAGGAATACCAGTAGGTATTCATCCGCAAAAGGGAATACCTGCCGTAGAGGTAGTATTCACAATTCTTCATGCCGGTGGTAAGTTCGGTGGTGGAGGATACAAGGTTTCTGGTGGTCTTCACGGTGTAGGTGCATCTGTTGTAAATGCTTTAAGTGAATGGCTTGTAGTTGATATTTATCACGATGGCAATATTTACAGACAGCATTATGCAAGAGGTAAGGTGCAGGATAAATTGACTATTGTTGGTCAATGTCCAAAGGAACAGACTGGTACTAAAATTACATTTAAGCCAGATGCTGAAATATTTGAAGAAACACATTTTGATTATGCTACTTTAAGAGAACATTTTCAGGAAACAGCTTTCCTTACTAAGGGTGTAAAGATTATTTTCAAAGACGAAAGAGAAGGTCAGCAGGCTGAAAATGTGTTCCACTATGAAGGTGGTATTCGTGAGTTTGTAGAGCATATAAACAAAACTAGAGAGACTTCATACGATGAAATATTCTACTGCGAGGGTATGAAAGATGATATTTCTGTTGAAGTTGCTTTCCAGCATTATGACGGATATAACGAAGTTAATTTTTCTTATGTAAATAATATCAATACTGTAGACGGTGGTACTCATGTAATGGGCTTTAGAAGTGCTCTTACAAAGACTATTAATGACTATGGCCGTAAATTTGGTCTTTTAAAGGCTAGTGACAAAAATCTTACTGGTGAAGATATAAGAGAAGGTCTTACTTCTGTTATTAGTGTTAAAATTCCAGACCCACAGTTTGAAGGTCAGACAAAGGGTAAACTTGGTACAAGTGAGGCAACAAGTGCTGTTGCAACTGTATTAAGCGAAAAGTTGGAATACTTCCTTGAGGAAAATCCTACAATAGCAAAGGCTATTTTTGAAAAGTCTATAGTTGCATCAAGAGCCAGAGAGGCAGCTAGAAAGGCTAGAGAACTTGTAAGAAGAAAATCTCCTCTTGAATCAGGTAGACTCCCTGGTAAATTAACAGATTGTTCATCTAATGACCCATCTGAAAGCGAAATTTACATCGTAGAGGGTAATTCTGCCGGCGGTTCTGCCGTTGGTGCGAGAAACCCTAGAGTACAGGCTGTATTGCCTTTAAGAGGTAAAATATTAAATGTAGAAAAGGCAAGACTTGACAGAATACTTGGTAATGAAGAAATTAGAGCTATGATAACAGCCTTTGGTACTGGTATTCACGAAGATTTTGATATATCTAAACTTAGATACCACAAAATTATTCTTATGACCGATGCCGATGTTGATGGTGCTCATATTGCAACATTACTTTTGACATTTATATTTAGATTTATGCCTGACCTTATTAAAGAGGGCTATGTGTACTTAGCACAACCACCACTTTATAAGTTAGAGAAAAACAGAAAAGCCTACTATGCTTATTCAGATGAAGAAAGAGATAGTATTATTTCTGAAATTGGTTCTGACGGTATGAGTCCTATTCAGAGATATAAGGGTCTTGGTGAAATGGACCCTGAACAGCTTTGGGACACTACTATGAACCCAGAAAATCGTATTCTTGTAAAGGTTACTATTGACGATGCCAGAGTGGCAGATGCAATTTTTGACCAGCTTATGGGCGATAATGTTGAGCCTAGACGCGAATTTATACAGGAAAACGCAAAATATGTTACTAATCTTGATGTTTAGTATACAGTAAAGGATTGAAATTATGGATGAAAACAATTTAACCTATGATAAAATTGTAGATGTTGAAATATCTGACAAAATGAAAAGTGCATACATAGACTATGCAATGAGTGTTATTGTATCAAGAGCTTTACCAGATGTCAGAGATGGTTTAAAGCCTGTTCATAGACGAATTTTGTTTGATATGAATGAACTCCACCTTGACCCATCAAAGGGCTACAAGAAGTCTGCTCGTATTGTCGGTGATACAATGGGTAAATATCACCCTCATGGTGATTCATCAATATACGATGCTTTAGTTCGTCTTGCTCAGGATTTCTCTATGAGATACCCTCTTGTTGATGGTCATGGTAACTTTGGTTCAATTGATGGTTTTCAGGCTGCGGCTTCAAGATATACAGAAGCTAAAATGGCTAAAATCACAGTTGAAATGCTTAGAGATATTGATAAAAATACTGTTGATTTTATGGATAACTATGACGGTGAGTATAAAGAACCTACTGTACTTCCATCAAGATTTCCAAATCTTCTTGTAAATGGTTCAAATGGTATTGCCGTAGGTATGGCAACTAATATACCACCACATAACCTTACAGAAGTAATCAATGCTGCTGTCAAAATGATTGACAACAAAATTGAAGAAAACAGAGATACAGAAATTGATGAAATAATGGACATTATAAAAGGTCCGGACTTCCCAACAGGTGCTAATATCTTAGGTAGAGCAGGTATTGAATCTGCTTACAGAACAGGTAGAGGCAGAATTAGAATGAGAGCTCAATGCGAAATTAGACCTCTTTCTAATGGCAAGGAAGAAATTGTTGTAACTGAAATTCCTTATCAGGTAAACAAGTCCAGAATGATAAGCGGTATTGCTGACCTTGTAAAGGATAAGAAAATTGAAGGTATTGCCGATATTAAGGACCATTCAGACAGAAATGGTATTAATATTACTATTGAGTGTAAAAAGGACTACAGTGCCCAGATTATACTTAATCAGCTTTACAAATACTCACAGTTGCAGGAAACTTATAGCGTAAACTTCCTTACAATAGTTGACGGTGTTCCTAGAACACTTAACTTAAAGGAAATGCTTTCTTATTACCTTGAATTCCAGGAAGAAGTTGTTACAAGAAGAACTCAATTTGACTTGGACAAGGCTCTTGCAAGAATGCACATTGTAGAAGGTCTTTTAAAGGCTCTTGACAATATTGACGAGGTAATTAATATTCTCAGAAGTTCTAAAACTAGAGATGAGGCTAAGACTAGATTAATGGATAGATTTGAATTTACTGAAATTCAGGTTAATGCCATTTGTGATATGCGTCTTATCCGTTTAATTGGTTTGGAAAGAGAAAAACTTGAAACTGAAAAGAATGACTTGACTGCATTTATTGCCGAAATGAGAGCAATTCTTGCTGATAAGAATAAACTTATTACAGTTATTAAAAACGAACTTATTGAAATCAGAGATAAGTATGGTGATGCAAGAAGAACTCGTTTCGTAGCTGATATGGGCGAGATAAATTACGAAGACTTAATTGCCGATGACATGAGTGTTATTACAATGACACAGATGAATTATGTAAAGAGAATTGGTCTTGATACTTACAGAATTCAGAACAGAGGCGGTAAGGGTATAAAGGGTATGCAGACTAGAGAAGAAGATGTTGTAACTAAGTTATTCCTCAGTTCTAACCATAGCTATCTCCTTTACTTTACTGATATGGGTAGAGTTTATAGAACAAAGACATACAACATACCAGAGGCAGGCAGAACTGCTAAGGGTACTCCTGTTGTAAATATTATTGAAAAATCTCCAGAAGAAAAGATTAGCGAGATTATACCAGTTAAGGAATTTTCAGATAATGAATACCTTGTTATGGTAACAAAGAATGGTGTTATAAAGAAAACTCCGGCTAGTGAGTACGAAAGTATTAGAAAGAGTGGTAAGATTGCTATTACTCTTAAAGAGGGCGATGAACTTATTTCTATATTCAAGACTACTGGTAACGACAACATTTTCCTTGCTACAAGAAATGGTATGGCAATTTGCTTCAATGAAAATGATGCAAGAGCTGTTGGTCGTACAGCCTCTGGTGTAAAGGCTATTGACCTTGCTGATGGCGATTATGTTGTAGGTGCTGAACCAGTTAGAGAAGATAGCAAGGTTCTTCTTGTAACTGACGGTGGTTACGGTAAGTGTACTGACCTTACAAGTTTCCGTATACAGCACAGAGGTGGTAAGGGCTTAAAGGCTTACAAGATTACAGAAAAGACTGGTAATATTATAGGTATTTCAATGGTTAATGACAGCGAAGAACTTATAATGGTTACAAGTGAAGGTGTTGTAATCAGAATTAGAATTAAGGATATTGCAACTACTACTGGTAGAATTACACAGGGTGTAAGATTAATAAATCTTAATGACGGCGTAACAGTTGTTAGTATGGATAAAATTTCATCTGAAGATACAGTTGAAGAAGAATCAGAAGAAAACAACACAGAAGTTACTGCTGAAACAACTGAAGAATAAAATCAAAAGTCCTAAGGATATAATCCTTAGGGCTTTTTACTATAGTGGCAATATTATGCTGATGGAATTTTCTAAAGGCTGAAAATATAAAAGCCCCAACTATTTTCAGTTGGGGTAATAGTATATAGACAATAACTGTCTTTAATATTCAATACCTTTTCTAGCCTTAATACCTCTTTTATAGGGGTGTTTTACAGGATTTATTTCACTTACATAGTCAGCTAGGTCTATTAAGTAATCTGGGGCATTTCTGCCAGTCATAACTACTTCTGTGTTGTTATGATTTTTTAAATAGTCTAAGAGAATATCTTTATCCAAATAACCATAGTTTACAGCACCTATTACTTCATCAAGTATAAGCATATCTGGCTGAGTTTCTATAGCAGATAAAAGCATTTCGTTATGGGTTTCCTTTAAAAGGGGAATATTGTCATAGTCAAAAGAAGTTGCTCTATTACATCTTATAATTTCTACATTTTCCAATTTTTCAAGAGTTTTTACTTCTCCAGTAGGTGTTCCTTTTAAAAACTGAACAAATGTCACTTTAAGTCCGTTTCCTAAGGCTCTGACAGCCATTCCTGTTGCAGAAGTTGTTTTTCCTTTTCCATTGCCTGTTAAAATATGAATTAAACCTGTCATATATCCTCCAAAAAAAGAAAAGGGCTGAAGTTAATCAGCCCTTTAATTATTATTATCTTTCAGTTATTGTAACAGTAAAGTCATAAGAGTCCTCTTCTTTGCTATTATCGCCCTGTGCAATAACAGTAAATGTCTTACGACCTGTCTTAGTAGGGTTAAAGTCGATGTTCCAAGTATATTCGTCATCGTCTTCATCATCAGGTGACTTATAAACCTTAGAAATTCTATCGCCAGCACTATCTTCAACCCAAACCTTTTGAGCACTATTTGAAGTAATAACTTCAACTTCAATGCTATCGTCAAGTGAGAATGAAGTACCGTCAACATTTACCTTAGAAATCTTAATAGGGTCTGAATTGTCGCCGTTAATTGTAAGGGCGTATTCATTACCAGCACCACCGTCAGAGCTGTATGCGTGAACATAGTAAGTATCTCTAATTTCTTCTACCTTAAAGCTAAGGTCGAAAGATTTAGTATCGCCACCAGAGTTCTTAGAACCACTTGAGTTCTTATCAAGGGCAGAAGAACTACTACCTCTTGTTATTGTTACATAGCTTGTACCATAAGAAGCAGTAACTCTAAACTTAGCAGTATCACCTGTTTCAATATTTGATGACCTCTGTTCTACATTAAGGATAAGAGGAGAACCTTTGCTCCAGTTCTTAGCATTAAATGAGAAGTCGTAAGTTTCTGAATTGTCATCGCTGTCATAAGCATATACAGTATAGTTATGCTTACCACTAGACTTAACTGTCATATTTACATTCCAAGTAATTTTGTTACTTGTTTTAGAAGTATAGAAGCCAGAAGATGCAACAACTCTATCATCATCATCTCTAATTTCTACTTTCTTAGCACCAGTACCTGTGTAGATTGTAACTGTTGATTCTACATCAGTATAGATGTAGTTACTAGGAGTTACAACATCACTAATATCAAGGCTACTGCTACTACTAGAGCTTGAAGAAGAATCTACATCAATAGTAACAGTTTCGTAAGAGTCTTCATAACCCTGACCCTTTACATAAAGGTAAACATAGAGCTTAGAAGTACCCTTTGAACTCATTTTTACTTTGCCAGTAAATACTCTGTTGCTACCGTCTTCATCATAGTCTGAAACAACAACATCTTCATCATTAAAGTTATTAGTAATCTTAACCTTAGAAATATCAGATTTAGTTGTAATAGTAAGTTTAGCATAGTCATTCTTGCTTAATGATGTACTAGCTGTCTTTAACTTAACCATATAGTCAGACTTGTAAGATGAGCTACTAGAGCTTGAACTATTTGAGTTTGAGTTATCACTACTTGAGCTACTAGCAGTCTTAACAATAATAGATGCTGCTTTTGTAGAATTAGCATTATTAGAGAAGGCTGTTCCGTTACCAGGCTGTGCCTTTACTGTAGCTACAGTTTCTGATGAACCTGTATTAGTGAATGTATGACGGCATTGGAAAGTTCTTGTACCGTCTGAATTAGCTGTATATTCGCTTACATCTTCGTAAACATTGCCAGTTGAGGCATCAGAAAATCTAACAACTGATGTATTAGAATCTGCAACAGCTGTAAATGTAACAGCATTACCAGAGTTAACAACACTTGTGTTTACAGCGATTGAAGATACTGTAAGGTTGTCTGCTGAGGTTGTTGTGTTAGTGTTTGTGTTTGTATTAGTGCTTGAGTTATTGTTTGTGTTGCTTGAGTTATTGTCAGTTGTAGTGTTTGTTGTGATATGAACACTTCTTGTGTCATTATCCCAAGTTACAGTAGCACCAATAGATTCAGCAAGCATACGAATAGGCATTAATGTTCTGTTGTTTTTATTAATAGAAGCAGTATCGAAAGTCTGCTTAACGCCATTAATATAAACTATCTTAGAACGCATTGTATGAGCAATAGTAACGCCCTCTCTTGTGAATGTAAGTGTTTCAGTTTTTGAGTTCCAATCAATAGTAAGCCCTAAAGCATCACAAGTTGTACGAATAGGCACATAAGTTCTATTCTGGAAAATTTGAGGCTGGGCATCATTGGCAGCGAAAGTAATAGCCTTGTTATTAAGGTAAACAGGGACTACTTCAGTTGCTCCGAATGATATTGATGGGAAGCAAAGTGTAGTTACCATCATTAAAAACGAAAGTAACAACCCAGTTAATCTTTTCATAAAAATTCCTCCCTGAAAAAAGATTATTGAATAATTTCAATCTCTACCATTATACCATAAATTTAGGTGCTTTTCCAATGGTGTATTATGTTTTAATAAAATTGTAATACTGAAAAAATTTGGTACTTTATGTAATATTTTGTGAACTTTATTACCAATATGTAAAATAATAAAAGTCCCAGAGATATTACCTCTAGGACTTTTGGATTTCTTAGATAATTATGTTTAATATTATCGTCTATTTTGCCTAGAGCAAGTGTAATAATAATTGCAATATGCAAATCAAAAATTATGTATTAGATACCGTAAGTTTCTCTGTACTTCTTCATAGCTTCAAGGTGTTCCTTGCCGTCAATAGTACCGTCTTCAATGGCTTCAATAATATCAACTACTGTAACGATAGGGTATACTCTGATACCAAATTCATCATAAACTTCTTGTACTGCTGACTTTTCGCCTTTGCCTTTTTCCATTCTATCAACAGAAATAATAACAGCATTTACATTTACATCAGCTGTAGCTTTAAGAAGTGGGAGAGTTTCTCTGATTGCTGTACCGGCAGTAATAACATCTTCAATAATAGTTACATTATCGCCGTCTTTCATCTTGTAGCCTACCATTACGCCACCTTCGCCATGGTCCTTAGCTTCTTTTCTGTTGAAGCAATAGTTCATAGAACGACCAGTTTCGTTGTAAACAGCAATAGCAACACTAACAGCAAGAGGAATACCCTTGTATGCTGGACCATAAAGTACATCAGAGTCAATACCGTTTTCAGCAAGACATTGAGCATAGAATTCGCCTAACTTAGCAATATGTTCGCCAGTCTTGTAGTTACCAGTGTTAATGAAGTAAGGAGCTTTTCTGCCACTTTTAAGAGTAAATTCACCAAAAGTAAGAACTCCTGCATCACACATAAACTTAATAAAATCTTTCTTGTAACTCATTTTTTTACCTCCGAAAAAAATATATATTTTGATATTTTGAATATACCATATTTTTAAGGCTATTTCAAGGAAATAGGGCAATTATTAATTGTAAAAAATATTTAATAATTATTGGTGAGGAAAATTATTGTTTGATTTATTTGTATGTGGTAAAATATAAGTACGAATTAAAAAGTGAATAAGGAGGTAATTCATATGAAGAAAATTGCGTTATTTCTCTGTTTTGTAATGCTTTTTACAACAAGTACATTTGCAGCATCTACAAACAGCGTTTCAAGAGATGGAGGGGCTTACAAGGAGTATACACCTTTAGGATTTATTACATTTAATATTCATCCTTTAGATGAAGTTACAACAGGTTCTTCTATTATTCTTACTTTTGAAACAGCGAAGGTTTTTGACCAGTCAGTTATTGACGGTACTTCAACTGATACAAATGCTCTTGGTTACAATTCAACAGGCTATCAGTACAGTTACTATGATTGGAACAGTACACAGGGCTTTTACGATGTAATGCCACAGGTAAGCACTAATCAGTTGCCTTACAAGATTAGAAAGATAAACGATAATCAGATTGAAGTAAAACTTATTAATGTGCCTAGCAATTACGCCGGAGGTAATCTTTTAGAGATTAATGGTGTAAATAATGAGCCTTACTATAGTATTCCTTGCGTTGTATATACATATGGTACAGGAGATGTAAAGGTTACTATTGATTCTAATTCAAGTACAATTTCTGGTGGTACTATATTAAGTGGTAGCACAAATTCTGGTAAGAAGGATACTACAACTACAGTAGCTACTAAGGAAACAACTACTGAAACAACAACAGAGGCTGTTTCTGAAACTACTACAGAAAGTAATGTAACTAAATTTACAAATACTGTAAAGGCTACAGTGGGTAGTAATGTTTTAGTAGTAAATAACTCTAACTATACTATTGATACAGCACCTTTTATACAAAAGAGTAGTAGTTCTACACTTATTCCTTTAAGAGCGGTAACTACATCTTTAACAGGTAAGAGTGAAAATAGTGACATTGTAACTTGGGATGCAGAAACAAAAACTGCTACTATAAATTATGGTGGAAATAAAATTCAGTTTACTGCCGGCTCTGAATATGTAACAATAAATGGAAAATCTCAGAAAATGGCTTACGGCGTTTATGCTGAAATAAAGGATAGTCGTATGTTTGTACCATTCAGAACTCTTGGAGAGGCTGTTGGTGCTAAGGTGGATTGGGACGCAGAAACAAAAACTGCTATATTTAATTAATGTATAAATATAACTCCTGTCATAAAAAGTGACAGGAGTTTTTTATGTGATAACGATAAATCCCATGGCTTGATTGCAAGCCACGAATTAAGGTCATTAATTTATATAATAAGTACAAAATATTAAATTATAAGATATTTTGTTAAAAAAACAGTATCTTTTTATAAAATATAGTTTTATTGTTGATTTTTAACTATGTTTGTATTATTATATAAGCATAAAAAAGGTTATAAAACTAGATAACAAGGGCTTTAGGGACACTTGTGACGAAAAAAACGACATTTTGTCGATAAAAGGCGAAAGAAAATCCTTTACAAATGCAAAAAAATAATATATACTAATAACTGAGTTAGATATACTGAATATATACAGAACGCAGTATTATATGAAGTATTAATCTACTCCGAGCAAATGGCAACCAGTTCTTTTGCCGATTTGCGTGTTTGGGAATATTTACCTTTTTGGACTATTTCATCCTAAAATGGTATACAGAAATAGCAGTCTTCGGGCTGCTATTTTTGTTTTTACTATAAAATTTAAAAATAAATATTTATTAAAATATGTTTATTCCTATAATAAAAAAACGCAACTTTCAAAAAAATAAATAATTTATTTGAAAATGGGTAATATAATAAAAGTACAGGAAATAAAGGCGTTTCAAGGCTTTTTTGCTTTTGTGCCATAACATTTTTATAAAAAAATATAAAAAAATTAAAAAAAAGTGTTGACAAGGTGGTAGAACTATGGTATAGTATCACTTGTCGCTAGGAAATATATGGCCTGGTAGCTCAGCTGGTTAGAGCGCTGGCCTGTCACGCCAGAGGTCGAGGGTTCGAGCCCCTTCCAGGTCGCCACATTTTTAAGTACATCGAAAGATGTATTTTTTTTGTGCTTAAATTGTGTCTACTAACTTGCTTGTAACTTTTACATCAAAAAAGCACCCTTTTCAGAGTGCTAACATCGTTTACTTGTATTAACTTTTCGAAATAGGATACTTTCGAACTTTAGATAACAGCTATTCTTCGTCATCGTCTTCTGCAGGGTGAACTTCATACAATTCAATCTTAGATAATATATAATCTACATCTTCTTGCATTTGTTTGTGTTCTTCTTCTGTTAAGTCATCATCATATAAGCCGTCTAAAAATCTAGGAATATGATAACACAATTCATTATGAACCCTCTTTTCAAGAATGTCGTGCCTTACCTCATATTCTCCAATGGTAATTATCCATATTGCTAAAGAGGTACTATCCTCAATCAACAAATCATCATCTTCATCAGCCATATAATTTGTTACATCGTCTACTGTTTCGCAAATTTTTTTTTCTAATAAATGGAAGGCGGCTTCAACTCTATCTTTGTAGTCATCATATACCAAATCTGGGTCTACTCTCATTATTATCACTCCCTATTTTTCCAAGGCTTGCCCTTGTTTTTTTCATTTCTTTCTTTTTTGTTTGAAACGACATTTACCGTCACATTAGGATATTTTTCTTTAAACTGTTTCATCACTCCTAGACAACTTTCACACATACATTTTCTGATAGCATATTTATAGTATGTTCTTTGCCGTCTTTGGCAATATCAGCAGCATACTCAAACAGTTTAGCTTCGCTGTCCATTTGCTAGCATTATTATACTTTGTATTTTGAACTTCTTCAAGATTTTCAGAAATATATTTATAAATTGTTTCTATTTTTTCAGTTTATTATTATTTAATTGTTCTCAGCCTAATTATAGACACGGGATAAGCCTAAAAAATTTAACGAAATCTGGAGCTAACTCCACGGATTGTTTTTATATATGAATATGTTATAATTTATTTATAGAATATTAAGGAGGGAAAGATATGGCAAAATCTAAAGTATATTATACTAATATGCATGTTACAGGAGAAAGAAATTTACTTCAAAAATTAGAGGCTTTAATGAAGAAGGCTGGTTTTGAAAATATTGACTTTAAAGAAAAGTTTGTTGCTGTAAAGGTGCATTTTGGTGAACCAGGGAATTTAGCTTATTTAAGAGCGAATTATGCAAAAGTAGTATGTGATTATGTTAAAAAGTTAGGTGGTAAGCCTTTTGTAACTGATTGCAATACACTTTAGGTGGGTGGCAGAAAGAATGCCCTTGACCATTTAGACAGTGCTTATACAAATGGTTACAATCCTTTTACAACAGGTGTACATACAATTATTGCCGACGGTTTAAAGGGTACAGAAGAAAGGCTTGTGCCAGTTGAAGGTGGAGAGTATGTAAAAGAGGCAAAAATCGGTAGTGCTATAATGGACGCTGATATTATTATCTCATTAAATCATTTTAAGGGTCACGAACTTACAGGTTTTGGTGGTGCTTTAAAAAATCTTGGCATGGGTTGTGGTTCAAGAGCTGGTAAAATGGAAATGCACAGTGCTGGTAAGCCACAGGTTGAACAAGAATATTGTGTTGGTTGTGGCAGATGTATAGGTGTCTGTCTAAAAGACGCAGTAATGGCAGCGTTTGATGAGGCTAATGATGTTTTGAACTTTAAGATTGCGGAATATACAAAAGCAGTAATTCAAAATAGACCAAACTTCCATATTAATATGGTAGTTGATGTTTCGACTTTCTGCGATTGTCATGCTGAAAATGATGTCGCTATTGTACCAGATGTAGGTATGTTTGTGTCTTTTGACCCTGTAGCTGTGGATAAAGCTTGTGCCGATGCAGTAAATAAACAACCAGCTGTAGCAGGCAGTATCCTTGAAAAACATGGACATTCACATAATGACCACTTTAAAGATGTATCTCCCGAAACTAATTGGATTTCAGCCTTAGAACATGGCGAAAAAATTGGAATTGGTACAATGGATTATGAATTAGAAAAGTTATAAGATAGCATATAAAAACCATAGAGCTGAAACAGTGTTCTATGGTTTTTAATGAAAATTAATTGGAAAGATAAATCCGATGGCTTGTTTGCAAGCCACAAATAACGCAGTTATTTGTTCTGACCAATGAATCGGAAAGATAAATGATAGCTTGCTTGCAAGCAATTAATTAACGGGGTTAGTATGTTATGATTTATATGCTATAATTAAAAAGAGGAGATAAAAATATGGATGTAAATTTAGTTATAGTATTTAATAAAAATAGAGATAAAGTTTTAATGTGCCAAAGAAGAAAAGACCCTTATAAAGGAAAGTTAAATTTTGTTGGTGGAAAAGTTCAAAAAGGGGAAAGTAGTGAATGTGCAGCCTACAGAGAACTTTTTGAGGAAACAGGAATTTCATCCAAAGATATTGTTTTGCACCACCTTGTGGATTCAATTTATTTTATACATGGGCTTACGCTTGAGGTTTATTTTGGATATTTGGAAAAGGATTTTGAAGTTTATGGAGACGAAAATCCTTTACTGTGGATAGATGTAAACAGTAACTTTTTCGACATTGATAAATTTGCCGGTAAAGGCAATTTAGGTCATTTTATGGAAATGATGAAAGATTTAGAGGTAAAGTGATAATTATGAAAAAAGTAAAGATTACGGTATTGAAAACTATGTTTAATAAGGACTTAGCTTTAGAATATGGTGTAGATGGTCTTACTGTCTGTCCAATGTTAAAAGAAGGTCAAGTGTTTTATGCAGACTACGCAAAGCCAGAGGAATTATGTAATGAGGCTTGGAAAGCTATTTATCAATATGTTTTTGCTCTTGCACATGGGGCAGGAAGTGGTGTATTTTACTATGGAGATTGGATAAAGAAGCCAGGGGTTGCTATTTGTAGTTGTAATGATGGATAAAGACCAGTTATTTTTAAATTAGAAGCGACTGATGAAGTTTCTAAAATAGATTATGAGGCAGTAAGATAAAATTTGTTTAGGAGGAGATACCATGGGAGAAAAAGCTATATTTTTTAGTCCTACTGGTGGAGTGAAGAAAGTTGCTGAAATACTATGCAATAATTTATTTGATTTTACTTTAAAGGAACCGGAAATAGTTTTAAAAAATGAAGATGTCTGTTACATACTTGCACCGGTGTATTATGGCAGAGTTCCACAGGTGTTTATCGAGAGATTAAGTAAAATTAAGGGTAATGGTGCAAAAGTTGTTGTTGTAGCTGTTTATGGTAATAGAGAATTTGAAGATGCTTTATTGGAATTAAAGAATACGGCAGAACAAATAGGCTTTAAAGTTATAGCAGGAATAGGAGCGATAGCTCAGCATTCTATTGCTAACACAATAGGAGAGGGTAGACCTAATAAAAGTGACATTGAACAGTTGAATGGATTTAAAAAGAAAATAGATGATAAAATAGAAAGTGGAAGAATAGGCGTTGAAATAGTTGGCAATTATCCTTATAAGGAAATTGGGACTATGCCGGATTATCCAAGGGCAAAAGAGAACTGTACGAAATGTGGTATCTGTGTTGAAAATTGTCCTGTTGGTGCAATTATTTATCCAGAAGAAACAGACGAGAAAAAGTGCATAGGCTGTATGAGGTGTGTGGCTGTCTGTCCTGAAAATGCTAGAAAATTGAACAAAGTTATTGTTAATGCTGTTACAGAAAAATTGAAAATGGTTTGTAGTGAGCCAAAAGAAAATACACTGTACATATAATGAAAAGGTATCCCATTTATTGAGATACCTTTTTGGGTTAATAAAGCTATTTGTGTTCGGAAATCTTTCCTAGTATTTCATTATTACAGCTGAAAAGTATATCATTTGTTTCCATAACGGTTAATTGCTTCGAAAGTGCATAAAGAAAGATAGAATCCCTTTTATCTCTAGGGTCTAGCATTAAATATTTGGAAAGTCGTAGCAAAAGTTGTAATTCATTGTAGGTAAGTTTCATAGCTATTCCTATGGCAATATAAACATCTCGATTAGCTTTTCTACTTCCGTTAAAAACTTTATAGACATAATTTCCAAGACAAGAACTGACAGCAATTTGACTTACTTTTAAATCCTTTTCCTGTAGAAGTTTTCTCAAGTATTGGTCAGCAGTTATATTAAAATATTCAGATTTATTATCTTTGAAAAAATCTTCTATGGATAATACATTTTTAATATTGTTCATCAACTCATCAGTTGTCTTTTTCATTGACTTTATCTTCCTTTCAAATATATTTATAATATGAATTTACAGCTTTTTGTAAATAGGTATACATCTTAAACCTAATATCCTGTTCAATAAGGATATTATAGCAAATAGGATGGTACAAAAATTACACTTCAGAAATTAGGGTATATTTATTGGTCAGTAATATAGGGACTAAATTCATAAACTAGAATTTAGTCCCTATATTTTATTTATTAACTATTAAAGCTATAAGTACATAATCGGATTATATTTACATATAAGTAAGTATACCTAGTCAACATTTACTACTTCTAAGCTTTTTAAACGCAAATAATCTCTTGAATCTGAAATAAACATTGTGCGTTCTTTTGATTGAGATGCTGGCAAGTTAAATATGTAGCCTGTATTAGATGTTACCTCTTTACCACTACTGTCGCATAAAGTGGCTTTTACTGTAATGCTGTTTATATCAGTTGAGCTGTTATTATCCACTCTATATTGTATAGAATAGTGACATTCGTTATAAGAACTGATATTACGCTTGGAAAGTGAAACAAGTGTAATAGGGTAATAACGCTCATAAATTTCTTCTGGTGTGAGATGAACGGACCATCTATTTACAATCGCTCCACATACAGTACATTTTTGCACTTTTTCGCCGGCTGAATCAATAGTAGGTTCTGTGTACATTTCCCATTCCCCAGCTTTATGTCCAGTAGCTGGAATAGTTTGAGTTATAGTTTGGTGACATATAGAGCAAACGCCAACTTTTTCTCCAGTTTCTGAACAAGTAGGTTTTTTAGTCACATTAGTATTTTCAATTTTATGAGCTATAGGCTCTCCTTCAGTTTCATTACAGCGAGAACAAGTTTTAGGTTTTGTACAAGTTGCTGCAATCCAGTTGTGACCTAAAGGAGCACCTTTAGTTTGTTTACATTTTTCACAGGTTTGTGGAGTTACACAGTTAGCCGGTTGCCACTTATGACCGAAAGTACAGGTTGTAACAAGTAAATATAAAAAAGTAGAGATGGCACTTAAAGCTACAATAACCAATACAGAGGCTATTATTAACTTTATATTATCAACAACATTTTGAACATGACCATCATTTTGTGTTTCAGTAGTTTGCCCATTGTTTTCATTAACATTTGTATTTTCCTCATTGTTAATGTTTTTGTTATCATTTTCAGACATAATTTTTACCTCCCTTTTGTCTTTTTTTATAGTTTAGCATTGTAAATTGTAAAATTGTTGTACTCTTAGTCCAATATTGGAGATTTATGGTATAAAAAAAGTACCTTCCAAATTAATGGAAGATACTTAAAAGGGATGTATTATTTTGTTTTAGAATGTTTTGCCTACTTTGTCAGTTTCAAGAATAGCTTTTGCAAATTTATCCTTATCAGTTGCATAAGGTACGCAAGTCCATTCTCTTACAGTTGATGCCTTTTCTACAATGGCTGGAATATCTTCTTCAGTTATTTCCATATCGGCAAGGCAAGTTGGAAGTCCAATAGTTTTGTGGAACTTCATAATTCTTTCTCTTTCTTCAAGCTGGTTGTCGTAAGTTAAAAGACAGAGAACACCAAAGGAAACAACTTCGCCATGGAGATGCTTTTCAGCCTTTGGAATAACAGTTGAGCCATAGTAAAATGCGTGACCAAGGCTGCTGTTGTAGTAATACTTTTCGCCACCAGATGTAAGGTTAGATACAATACCTGTACTAATAATAATATCAAGGGCAACCTGTTCAAGTTCGTATGATGCCTTGTTAGCCTTACAATCTTCAAGAGCCTTTGCACCAAAGTCAATTAAAGGAGCTGTACAAGCCTTTGAAAGCTGAGCACCTAAAAGTGTAGTGTGGAAAAGTTCTTCAGCTCTTGTGGCAAAGAGAACTTCATATTCCTTAGAAAGAGCATCACCAATACCTGCCCATAAAAGTGAATCTGGAGAGTCAGCAATAATTCTTGTGTTTATAAATGTGTGATATGATGGGCATTTAGGATAGAAATATTCCTTAAATGTTCCGTCAGCATTGTATATAACGGCTATTGCTGTACAAGCAGCACAGTTTGATGCAACAGTAGGGAAAGTGAAAAATGGCTTATCAAGTTTTGTAAATACTACTTTACAAGTATCTACAGCACGACCACCACCTACGGCAAAAATCATATCGGCCTTTTGAACAACAGGATTATCTATTAACATTTGTGCGTTTTCGTAAGAAGAATCGCCGCCGTACCATATATAGTCAATAATTTCTATTTCGCTGTCCTTTACAGCTTCATCAAGATAAGGCTTTGCCTTGCTCATAGCTGTTTTACCACCTATGACAACAGCAGTCTTTCCGTATTGTTTTGCAATTTTAGGCACAGCGTCATAGCAATCCTCTCCAACGCTGTAGTCTGGTAAAAATGATGTGTAATACATAATAGTGCCTCCAATTATATAGATAAAGAGGGCGGACATTCCCCTAAAGAAACATCACACCCTCGCTTTGGGGTATATTCTAATACTATTGTTTTTTGATGTCAAGTTTAAACAGAATTAACTAAAAAATACAATAATTATACCTTTACACTGTGGTTAAAAAACAAATGATATTTAATATTTTTAAGTTTTCTGTATTTGCTCACTACATAAAATAATTTCTGTAAAAAATATAAATGGTGTAAACAACATAAATTAAAACCATTAAAGCACCAGTTTTTTTACCTACGATACTTGTCCTCTTAATTATGAAGAAAACAAGTAAGCTGACTACAAGAAGAATAACACAGTCTATAACTGACTCCATATTAGGCAAATGTATTGGAGAAACTGTACCGGCAACACCGAGAACTAATAGCAAATTAAATATATTTGAACCTATTACATTGCCAAGTGCCATATCGTTTTCTCCCTTTTTAGATGCAACAATACTTGTTACAAGTTCTGGGAGAGAAGTGCCTATGGCAACTATTGTAAGCCCAATAAGTGTCTGTGACATACCAAAGGCTTTAGCAATAAGCGTTGCATTGTCTACAACAAGATTACCACCAATAATTACACCGGCAAGACCTATGGCAACAAAAAGAAGTGAAGCAGGTACAGAATGGTTGTGTATAACCACTTCTTCATTGGTAGAGTTCTTTCTTGATGCCATTGCTGAACGAACAAGCATAAAAATATAAATTGCGAAAATAACAAGGAAACATATACCGTCAAATCGGCTTACAGTAGGGCTACCTGAAATGACTAAGCCACTTAAAAGGGCAATTCCCAAAGCAACAGTTGCAAGTATTGAAAATGGAAAATCCCTTTTAGTAATTTCTTTTGTAATTTTAATAGGGTGTAAAATTGAGCATACACCTACTACTACAAGGAGATTAAATAGATTAGAACCTACTACATTTCCTACAGCGATTTCATTTGCTCCCTGTAGTGAAGATGAAATACTTACAGCTGTTTCCGGAGCTGAAGTACCCATAGCAATTACAGTAAGTCCAATGATAATGCTAGGTATTTTTAAGGAATGAGCTAGAGAACCTGCACCCTCCACAAATAAATCTGCTCCCTTTATAAGGAATACAAAGCCAACAATTAACAATAAATACATCATAAAAATTCCCCTTTCATTAGGTCTTTGGGGCAATAAAAAAACAAGAATCCTATCATACCCCATTTACTGTGATATAATAAAAGTCTTGTTTATTAAATACGCACCGGATTAAAAATCGTACTGACGATAACGCATACAGAAAAAATTCTGCAAACTACTCCCTTTTATTAAGGAGAGTATATTATAAACAATAAAAAATGTCAATGAAAATTTTGTTAATTTTTTTAGTCAATAATGATAAAATTTTATTGACAAAAAAGAGCAGTAAATTATAATAAAATTAAGGGTGTTTAATATTTTGACCAATTAAAAGTAGGTTATGCTCTTTTGATTGTGAATAAAATGCCCTTGATAATATAATGAAATAATTTGATTGGTATAATACTTAAAAATAATGATTTTTTAATATATAAGAAAAATTTGTGTCTTTATTTTATTAAGTGAAAAAGACTTTTACTTAATAAAATAAATAAAAAATGCAAAATATTTTAAAAAATTAGAAAAAACACTTGCATTTGAGGCGGTGTTGTTGTATTATGTTGTTAAAGGCAAAGGCGTCTGAAATGTATAGGGATACTATACCATTTCGGGCGCTTTTTATATCAAAAAAATATTTATAGCATATTAATTTAAGAAAGGATTGGTTTTGTGATTCAGAATGGTTTGCCACAAAAGCAGGGTTTATATGACCCTCGTTTTGAACATGATAACTGTGGTATCGGTTGTCTTGTAAACATTAAGGGTAAGAGGTCTCACAGCATTGTAAATGATGCTATTGAAATCCTCAAGAACTTAGCACACAGAGGTGGTGTCGGTAGTGAGCCTGATACAGGCGATGGTGCTGGTATCTTAATTCAAATTCCTCATAAGTTTATGAAGAAAGTCTGTGACAACGACTCCATTAATCTTCCTAAGGAAGGCGACTACGGTGTAGGTATGCTTTTCTTATCTCCTGATACAGATACAAGAATGAATTCTCTTGCCAAGTTACAGGGTATTATTGAAGAAGAAGGTATGGAGTATCTGGGTTACAGAGAAGTTCCAACTTATTCAGAATGTATTGGTGCATCAGCTAGAGAGGCTATGCCTCACATTGTTCAGGTATTCATTAAGCGTCCTGAAAATGTAGAAGCTGGTATGGCATTTGAAAGAAAGCTTTTTGTTGTATTAAAGCGTTCAGAAAAAGAAATCAGATATTGTGAAGGCGAAAGAGATAGCTACTTCTACTTTGCATCTCTTTCTGCAAAGACTATTGTATACAAGGGTATGCTTACTCCAGACCAGGTAACTCGTTTCTATCTTGACCTTATGGACCTTGATATGACAACAGCTATTGCTCTTGTACATAGCCGTTTCTCTACTAATACATTCCCTAGTTGGGAAAGAGCACATCCTAACAGATACATTATCCACAATGGCGAAATTAACACTATTAGAGGTAATGTAAACTGGACAAATGCTCGTCAGAAAATGTTTGAAACTGACGCATTTGGCGATGATATTAAAAAGATTTATCCTGTTATTAACGAAGACGGTTCAGACTCAGCTATGCTTGATAACTACTTGAATATGCTTACACTTTCAGGTATTCCAATGGCACAGGCTGTTATGATGGCTATTCCTGAACCTTGGGAAAATGATGAATCAATGGACCCAGACAAGAGAGCTTTCTATGAGTACAACTCTACTTGTGGCGAACCTTGGGACGGTCCAGCTGCTATTGCATTTACTGATGGTGACATTGTAGGTGCAACACTTGATAGAAATGGTTTAAGACCTGCTAGATACTATGTAACTAAAGACGATATGCTTATTTTATCTTCTGAAGTTGGTGTTCTTGATGTTGATGATTCTAGCATTATTGCTAAGAAGCGTCTTGAACCAGGCAAAATGCTCCTTATTGATACTAAGCAGGGCAAGATTATTCCTGATGAAGAAGTAAAGGGCGAAATTGCTAAACAGCACCCATACAAGAAGTGGGTTGAAGAAAATCTTCTTGATATTGACAATATTAAAACTGGTAATAAGGTTTACCATTGGGAAGATGTTGTTGGACAGATTAAGAAAGATGCAGAATCTCATTCTTATGGCGAGCTTATGCAGAACAAGCTTATTGAGCTTGAAACATTGTTTGTAAACAAGGAAAATAACTTTGAAAGCAAACTTGACCTTCTTACTAAGCAGAAAGCCTTTGGCTACACTTGGGAAGATATTGATATGACATTAAAGCAGATTGTGGAAACAGGTACAGACCCTATTCACGCAATGGGTACAGATACTCCACTTGCTGTTCTTTCTGATAAGCCACAGCTTTTATACAACTACTTCCAGCAGCTTTTTGCACAGGTTACAAACCCTCCTATTGATGCAATAAGAGAAAAGATTGTAACAAGTACAATTACTTATTTAGGTGGAGAAAAGAACTTATTAAAGGCAGAACCTCAGAACTGCAAGAGAATAAGATGTAATTCTCCTATACTTACAAATAAGGAAATGGCAGACTTAAAGGCTATTAAAGAAAATGACTTTAAGGCAGTTACTATTTCTATGTTATATAATCCAAAGGAAGAAAATGGTCTTGAAACTGCTCTTGATAAGATGTTCGAGGCTGTTGATATTGCTATGGACAATGATTACAACATCATTGTATTATCTGATAAGGGCGTAGATGAAAACAAGTGTGCAATTCCTGCACTTTTAGCTGGTGCTGGTGTTCATCATCACTTAATCAGAAACGGTAAGAGAATGAATGCAAGTATCATTCTTGAAACTGGTGAACCACGAGAAGTACACCATTTTGCTGTTCTTCTTGGTTATGGTGTTAATGCTGTTAATCCATATCTTGCTTATGAAACATTAACAGATATGGCTGAAAATAAATACTTTGATAAGACAGCTGACGAGGCTGTTAATATCTACAGAAATGTTGTTACAAGTGGTATCGTAAAGATTATGTCTAAGATGGGTATTTCTACAATACAGTCTTATCAGGGTGCTCAGATTTTCGAAGCCCTTGGCGTTAGCGAAAGCGTTGTAGATAAATACTTCACAGGTACTGTAACAAGAATCGGTGGTATTGATATTAACCAGATTGATAAGGAAGCTCAGTTGCGTCACGAAAAGGCATTTGACCCATTAAAGAAGGTTGATGCTCTTGAAGCTGGTGGTAACTACAAGTGGAGAAAAGATGGCGAATGTCATATGTTCAATCCAAAGAGCATTTATCTTCTCCAAAGAGCTTGTCGTGAGGGCGATTACAAACTTTACAAAGAGTTTGCAGCTATGGAAAACGATACAAGCAAACAGCTTTTCAGAATCAGAGGTATGCTTGATATTAAGACAGTTGAAAAGCCAATTAATATTGATGAAGTTGAATCTGTAGAATCTATTGTAAAGAGATTTAAGACAGGTGCAATGAGCTACGGTTCTATTTCTAAGGAAGCTCACGAATGTATGGCAATAGCTATGAATAGACTTGGTGGTAAGTCTAACTCTGGTGAAGGTGGCGAAGAAGCTGAAAGATTTACACCAGATGAAAATGGCGATTTAAGACGCTCAGCTATTAAGCAGGTTGCCAGCGGTAGATTTGGTGTAACAATTCACTACTTACAGAATGCTGTTGAAATTCAGATAAAGATGGCACAGGGTGCTAAGCCAGGTGAAGGTGGTCATTTACCAGGTAAGAAAGTTTACCCATGGATTGCTAAGGCTAGAAACTCAACTCCAGGTGTAAGCCTTATTTCTCCTCCACCACACCACGATATTTACTCAATCGAAGATTTAGCTCAGCTTATTCACGATTGTAAGAATGCCAACAGAGATGCAAGAATTTCTGTAAAGCTTGTTTCTGAAGCAGGTGTTGGTACTATTGCTGTTGGTGTTGCTAAGGGTAGAGCTGATGTTATCTTAATTAGTGGTTATGACGGTGGTACAGGTGCTGCTCCAAGAACAGGTATCCGTCACGCAGGTCTTCCATGGGAATTAGGTGTTGCTGAAACTCATCAGGCACTTCTTATGAACAACCTTAGAAACAGAGTTGTTATTGAAACAGACGGTAAGTTATTAACTGGTAGAGATGTAGCTGTTGCTTGTCTTTTAGGTGCTGAAGAATTTGGTTTTGCTACTGGTCCACTTATTACTATGGGCTGTGTAATGATGAGAGTATGTAACCTTGATACTTGTCCAGTTGGTGTTGCTACTCAGAATCCAGAATTAAGAGCTAAGTTCAAGGGTAAGCCAGAATATGTTGAAAACTTTATGAGATTTATTGCTCAGGATTTAAGAGAATGGATGGCTAAGATTGGCGTTAAGAGTATTAACGAAATGGTTGGTCATGTTGAAAAGCTTGCTCCTAGAAAGAACATCAACAACTGGAAAGCTAAGAATGTTGACCTTGCTGGTATGCTTTATCAGCCAAAGATTTGCTCTAACGATTATGAAAGATACTTCAATGTTAAGCAGGACCACGAGCTTGAAAAATGCCTCGATGTAAATGCTATTGTAAGACTTTGTCAGCCGGCTATTAAGAATGGTAAGAAGATTAGTGCATCTCTTGGTATTTCTAATACTGATAGAGTTTGCGGTACTATTCTTTCAAGCGAAATCACAAAGGTTTACGGTGTTGAAGGTCTTCCAGAAGACACTATCAACCTTGAATTTGTTGGTTCAGCAGGTCAGAGTTTTGGTGCATTCCAGAACCATGGTGTTACAATGAAGCTTTACGGCGACTCTAATGACTACATTGGTAAGGGTATTTCAGGCGGTAAGATTATAGTAGTTCCTCCTAAGGATGCTAAGTTCGTAGCCGAAGATAATGTTATTATTGGTAATGTAGCATTCTATGGTGCTATTGATGGTGAAGCCTATATCAACGGTATGGCAGGCGAAAGATTCTGTGTAAGAAATTCTGGTATTTCTGCTGTAGTAGAGGGTATCGGTCATCATGGCTGTGAATATATGACTGGTGGTAGAGTTGCTATACTTGGTAAGACAGGTATTAACTTTGGTGCTGGTATGAGTGGTGGTATAGCTTATGTATACAACTACGATGGTAAGTTTGAATCAAGATGCAATAAGAGTGGTCTTTTACTTGAAGAAATGGTAGAAGATAAGGATATTGCAGAATTAAAGAAGTTAATTGAAAATCATCTTAAATATACAAATTCTAAGAGAGCTAAGGCAATACTTGAAAACTGGGATACAGAATACAAGAAGTTTGTAAAGGTTATTCCTCAGGCTTATAAGGAAATGATTACAGAAATTGAAAAGTGTAAGGCTGCTGGTATGACAGATGAAGAAGCTAGATTAGATGCTTTCAGACTTGTAAGTCATACTGCTCCAGCTGCTACAAAGACTGAAAGGAGTGCTGTAAATGGGTAAGCCAACCGGTTTTATGGAATATGAAAGAAAATTACCTCAGGATAGAGAACCTGAGGTAAGAATGAAGGATTGGGAAGAATTTCACACTCATTGTAGCCTTGAAGACCTTCAGACACAGGGTGCTAGATGTATGAACTGTGGTGTACCATTCTGTCACACTGGTGACAGATTGGTAGGCGGTTGCCCACTTAACAACCTTATTCCAGAATGGAATGACCTTGTTTATCATGGTAAGATTGAAGAAGCATACCACAGACTTTGTAAAACAAGTAATTTCCCTGAATTTACAGGTAGAGTCTGTCCTGCACTTTGCGAGGGCTCTTGTACTTTAGGTATGAATGAACCAGCCGTAACTGTAAAGAATATTGAAGTTCATATTATTGATACAATGTTCAAGGAAGGCAAGGTTAAGCCTAGAATTCCTAAGAAGTCTACAGAAAAGAGAGTTGCCGTTGTAGGTTCTGGTCCTTCAGGTCTTGCTTGTGCAGATATTTTAAATCAGCTTGGTCATAAGGTTACTGTATTTGAAAGAAATGACAGAATTGGTGGTCTTTTAATGTACGGTATTCCTAATATGAAGTTGGATAAGAAAATCGTTCAAAGAAGAGTAGATATTCTTGAAAAAGAAGGTATTACATTTGTTACTAATACTGAAATTGGCAAGAACTATCCTGCTGCTAAGATTATGAGCGAATTTGATGCTGTTGTTCTTTGCTGTGGTGCTACAAAGGCTAGAGATTTAGTAGCAGAGGGCAGAGAAGAAACAAAGGGTATCCACTTTGCTGTTGATTTCCTCAAGGCTAATACAAAGAGCCTTTTAGACTCAGGTTTAAAGGACAGAAATTACATTAGTGCAGAGGGTAAAGATGTTATCATTATTGGTGGTGGCGATACTGGTACTGACTGCTGTGCTACTTCTATCAGACATGGCTGTAAGAGCGTAACTCAGATTGAAATTATGCCAGAAGCTCCAGAGGGTAGAACAGCCGGCAACCCATGGCCACAATGGCCAAGAGTAAAGAAGACAGATTACGGTCAGGAAGAATCTATCTTCAAATTTGGCAAAGACCCTAGAGAATACCTTACAACAGTTAAGAAAGTTGTTCCAGACGAAAAGGGCAATATTAAGGAAGTTCATACTGTAAAGGTAGAATGGAAAAATGAAAATGGCAGAATGATACCTCACGAAGTTAAGGGTAGTGAAAAGGTATGGCCTTGCCAGTTACTTCTTATTGCTATGGGCTTTACAGGTCCAGAAGATACTCTTATTAAGCAGTTCTCTCTTGATACTGATAACAGAGGTAATGTTAAGGCTAATGAAGAAGACCATAAGACAAGTACAAAGGGTATCTTTGTTGCAGGCGATATGCGTAGAGGTCAGTCACTTGTAGTATGGGCTATTCACGAAGGTAGAGAAGCAGCTAAGGCTTGCGATGCTTACCTTAATAGATAAAAATGTGCTACATAACATATAGATAATGAAAAAATATGTGTTATAACACAGAAAATACTTGAAAAATATAAATTATATGCTATAATTATATAAACCAAAGCCCCCGAATGGAGACATCGGGGGCTTGTTGTTTTGATGCTTACGCCGATGATGGTTTTGCCATTGTTGGCGTCATTTTTTTACAGAAATTTTGACAATAAAAGTCAAAATATTGTAAAGGGTATTTTTTTAATGGAAAAGTTTAACATTTTTATGTAATTTTTCTGTAAAAATATAAATTTGTACTATAAATTTTATAAATTTTACAGATATATTAAATAGAAATATGCAACATAAAATTGTTGGTTTCGTTGTTTAAATTTTTGGGTTATTTTGTGTTTCTACTTATTAAATTGTGTATTTTTGCCATATAAAACATAATCTAGTTAGAATTCTATGCAAAAATATGGAAAAATGTAACAGTAAATTAACTGTAACTTTATGGAATTTTAAAGGCTGTAAATTGTTGACTTTTAAAAAATAAAGCATTAAAATATCTTATTGATATTAGACTGTATAGGGAGGTGAGCCTATGGAGGAACTGTCCAAGGATATGATAGGGGCTTTGAATAATAAAGCTTACGTCATTGGTGGACTGAATATTCCAGAATCAGTAATTATCACTTGGTGTATTATGGCTTTTCTGGTCATAGTATCAATCCTTTTCACGAGAAATTTAAAGATTGTTCCATCTAAGCCACAAATGGTTGTAGAAGCAATCGTTGGGTTTATAAACAATTTCTTTACAGAACTTCTCGGAGAAAGAGGCAAGAAGTACATACCTTATTTAGGTACAGTTCTTATTTATCTTGGTGTAGCTAATACAATAGGTTTGTTTGGCATTACACCACCTACTAAGGATATAAATATGACAACTGCTCTTGCCTTAATGAGTATCCTACTTATTGAAGGTAGCGGTATTTACGAAAAGGGCATTAAAAAATGGCTACATCATTTTGTGGAACCAATTCCTATTGTAGCTCCTATTAATGTTCTTGAGGTCTTTATTCGTCCATTATCACTTTGTATGCGACTTTTTGGTAACATACTTGGTGGCTTTATAGTAATGGAGCTTTTAAAGCATGTGTGTGCCGTTCTTATACCATTACCATTTAGTTTCTACTTTGACATTTTTGATGGTGGTATTCAGGCATATGTATTTGTATTTTTGACTTCTTTGTTTATGAAAGAAAACTTAGAGGACTAAAAACTTAAAAATTATATTTTTTATTAAGGAGATGTTTTATTTATGTTAGTTGCAGTTGGTGCAGGTATTGCAGTATTAACAGGTTTAGGCGCAGGTATTGGTATTGGTTTGGCTACTTCTAAGGCAGTAGATGCTATTGCTAGACAGCCGGAAGCAGAAGGTAAGATTACAAAGAACCTTCTTTTAGGTTGTGCCCTTGCAGAAGCAACAGCTATTTACGGTTTCGTTATTGCCGTAATGTGTATTTTATTCTTAAAGTAAGATATAAGGAGTGAGACTATATGTTAACATTTAATATAAGTATTCTTTATAATGTGATTAACATTCTAGTCTTGTTCGTTTTGCTTAAAATATTCCTTTTTAAACCTGTTACTGAAATTATGGAAAAAAGAAAAGCTATGATTCAGCAGGATTTAGATGATGCTAAAAAGGCTAAAGATGATGCAGAGCAGATGAAGGGTGAATACGAAAATACTCTTAACAGTGCTAAAAATCAGGCAGCTGATATTGTAAAAGATGCTAAGACAAGAGCCGAAGTTGAATACAATAGCATTATTGAACAGGGCAACAAAGATGCAGCAGCTATTATGGCTAATGCAGACAAGACTATTGCTCAGGAAAAGGAAAGGGCTATTAAACAGTCTAAAGCAGAAATGGCTGATTTGGCTATTAGTATGGCAAGTAAACTTGTTGAAAAAAATGTGGACGCTACAACAAATAAAAAGCTCATTGATGACTTTTTATCTGAGGCAGGTGACACTCAATGACAAATTTGGCCCAAGACTACGGCAAATTGCTTTTTCAGTTGAATTATCCTACTGAAACTGTTGAGAATTTCTATAATATCCTTAATGGAAGTGATGAACTTCTTACAGCGTTGGATAATCCTACTGTAACTAAAGCAGTAAAACACAATATAATAGATAAAATTTTTGATAAGGAAGTTTCTTCCTTTGTAAAATGTCTTTGCGATAACGGTAGAATTACAAGTTATGCAGAGGTTTACCAAGTATATAAAGAACTTATTGATGATAAAGAGGGAATTTTAAAAGCTACTCTTTTTGTTACTGAAAATCCAGATGATGACGAATTAAAGGGTATGGAAAATATGCTCAAGTCAAAATACAACAAGGAAAAAGTTAATATTTCTGTTGTAAATGACCCTGAACTCATTGGTGGATTTATTCTCAAGGTTGGGGATATTGAGTATAATAAGAGCTTTAAATATACTTTTAATAAATTAAAACAAAAATATGATTGGAGGTGAGCAGGGTGAGTAATATTAATCCAGAGGAGATTATATCTGTATTAAAAAGCGAAATAGAAGACTATGACGTGAAAACTGAAATACAGGAAACAGGTACAGTTGTTTCTGTAGGTGATGGTATTGCCAATGTTTACGGTATTAATCACGCAATGTACGGTGAAATCGTTGAATTTGAAAACGGTGTTAGAGGTCTTGTTCAGAATATTGAAATGAAGACTATTGGTGTCGTTCTTCTTGGTTCTGACAGAGAGCTTACAGAAGGTTCAAAGGTTGTTCGTACAGGTAAGAAAGCTGGTATTGGCGTAAGTGATGCTATGCTTGGCAGAGTAGTAAATGCTCTTGGTGCTCCTATTGATGGCAAGGGTAGTATTCCTGCTGACGAGTACAGACCTATTGAAAACCCAGCTCCTAGTGTTATAGACAGAAAGTCTGTAAGCGTTCCATTGGAAACAGGTATCCTTGCTATTGATGCTATGTTCCCTATTGGTCGTGGACAGAGAGAATTAATTATCGGCGATAGACAGACAGGTAAGACTTCTATTGCTACTGATACAATTATTAACCAGAAGGGTAAAGATGTAATCTGCGTATACGTTGCTATTGGTCAGAAAGCATCTACAATTTCTCAGATTGTATCTAACTTTAAAAAGCATGGTGCTATGGATTACACTATTGTTGTTTCATCAACAGCTAGTGATTTAGCTCCTTTACAGTATATAGCTCCTTATGCTGGTACAGCTATTGCTGAATACTTTATGCACAAGGGTAAGGATGTTTTGATTGTTTATGATGATTTATCAAAGCACGCTGTAGCTTACAGAGCAATGAGCTTGCTCTTAAAGCGTCCACCAGGACGTGAAGCTTACCCTGGTGACGTATTCTACTTACATTCAAGACTTTTGGAACGTTCTGCTAGACTTAGCGACAATCTTGGTGGTGGTTCTATTACTGCTTTACCAATTATTGAAACTCAGGCCGGTGACGTTTCAGCATATATTCCAACCAATGTAATTTCTATTACAGATGGTCAGATTTTCCTTGAAAGCGAATTATTCTTCGCTGGTGTAAGACCTGCCGTAAACGTTGGTCTTTCTGTATCAAGAGTTGGTGGTGCTGCCCAGACTAAGATTATGAAGAAGATGTCAGGTTCTCTTAGAATTGACTTAGCTCAGTTTAGAGAAATGGAAGCCTTCACTCAGTTTAGTTCTGATTTGGATAAGGCTACTATGGAACTTCTTGAACACGGTAAGCGACTTGTAGAAATATTAAAACAGCCACTTAACAAGCCAATGCAGTTACATAGAGAAATCATTACTCTTTGTGCTTGTAACAATAAGTCATTTATGGATGTTGACTTAAAGAATATTAAGGCTTATCAGGCTGAAATGCTTGAATTTATTGAAAATACAGACCCAGAGCTTATCAAGGAAATTGATGAAAAGCAAGTTTATACTGATGAAATAAAGGAAAAGATTTTGTCTGATATTAAGGCTTTCAAAAGTAGGTGATAATGTATGGCGAATATGAGAGAAATTCGTAATAGAATGAAAAGTATTCAGGATACTATGAAAATCACCAAAGCCATGTATGTTGTTTCTTCTTCTAAGTTAAAGAAGGCACAGAAACAGTATGACCGTACAAAGCCATATTACAAGGCTTTGTCAAATACAATGGCAGATATTATGGAGCATATTGAGCCAGAAGTTACTCATAAGTACATAAATGATAAGCCACCTGTTGACGAAAGCAAGGTAAATAGACTTTTCATTGTTGTTACAGCTGATAAAGGTCTTGCAGGTGCTTATAATCACAATGTTATAAAGCTTACAGAACAATGGCTTGCCAAGGGAAATAATAATACACTTTTCGTTGTTGGGCAGATGGGTAAACACTACTTTGAAAAAAAGGGTGTTTTAGTAGATATTGAATTTACACAGACTGTTCAGAATCCTAATCCTCATAGAGCTAGAGATATTGCAGAACGAGTTATTGAACTTTATGACAAGGGTTATATAGACGAAGTTTATATGATTTTCAGTAAGACAAAAAATGGTAGCTGTGAGGCTGATGTTTCAAAAATTTTGCCACTTGAAAGAAAGAAATTTGAAAAGGTAGAAAACAAGGAAGAATATAACCAGTTTGCTATATTCTCTCCATCTCCAAAGGCAGTATTAAAGAACCTTGTACCTAACTATGTAAAGGGTCTTATATATTCTGCTCTCGTTTCTTCATATACAAGTGAGCATAATGCTCGTATGGTAGCTATGAAGTCTGCAACAGATAGTGCAACAGATATGCTCAAGAACCTTGAGTTGTTGTACAATAGAGCAAGACAGGCAGCTATTACACAAGAAATAAACGAAATTGTCGGTGGTGCTTCTGCATTACAGGCAGATTAATTTTATAGAAAGGAGCTATTCTCCTTTTGGAGAACTGGAATAATATGGAAATTAATACAGGTAAAATTGTTCAGGTATTAGGACCGGTTGTTGATGTTGAGTTTGACGAAGGTAAACTTCCACTTATTAAAGACGCTCTGACTGTTGAAGTTGACGGTAAAAAGGTTGTTATGGAGGTTGCCCAGCTTATGGGTAACCGTATCGTTAGATGTATTACACTTGCTGCCAGCGAAGGTTTAGCAAAGGATATGGTAGTTACTGCTACAGGCGACGGTATTAAAGTACCAGTTGGCGAAGGCGTACTTGGTCGTATGTTCAATGTTCTTGGCGAAGCTATTGACGGTGGCGAAGAAGTAAAGTGTGATGATAAGTGGGTTATTCATAGAGACCCACCTAGTTTTGAAGACCAGAGCCCAGTTGTAGAAATTCTCGAAACTGGTATTAAGGTTATTGACCTTCTTGCCCCTTACGCAAAGGGTGGTAAAATCGGTTTGTTCGGTGGTGCCGGTGTAGGTAAAACCGTATTAATACAGGAACTTATTCACAATATAGCAACTGAACATGGTGGTTACTCAATCTTCACTGGTGTAGGTGAGCGTTCAAGAGAAGGTAACGACCTTTGGTCAGAAATGAATGAATCAGGCGTTATTTCAAAGACTGCCTTAGTATTTGGTCAGATGAATGAGCCACCTGGTTCAAGAATGAGAGTTGCTCAGACAGGTCTTACAATGGCTGAGTACTTCAGAGATAAACAGCATCAGGATGTGCTTTTATTCATTGATAATATTTTTAGATATGTACAGGCTGGTTCAGAAGTTTCAGCACTTCTTGGCCGTATGCCTTCAGCCGTAGGTTATCAGCCTACACTTGCTAACGAAGTAGGTGCTTTACAGGAAAGAATTACATCTACTAAAGATGGTTCTATTACATCAGTTCAGGCCGTTTATGTTCCTGCTGATGACCTTACAGACCCTGCTCCTGCTACTACTTTCGCTCACCTTGATGCAACAACAGTTCTTTCAAGAAAGATTGTTGAACAGGGTATTTACCCAGCAGTTGACCCATTGGAATCAACTTCTCGTATTCTTGAGCCTGATGTAGTAGGCGAGGAACACTATACAGTAGCAAGACAGACACAGGAAATTTTACAGAGATATAAGGAATTACAGGATATTATTGGTATCCTTGGTATGGAAGAACTTGACGATGAAGATAAACTTACAGTTTATAGAGCAAGAAAAATTCAGAAATTCCTTTCTCAGCCATTCTCTGTTGGTGAAGTCTTTACAGGTATCAAAGGTAAGTATGTTCCATTAAAGGAAACTATTAGAGGCTTTAAGGCTATTATTAATGGCGATATGGACGAATATCCAGAAGCTGCTTTCCTCTTTGCTGGAACTATTGAAGATGTCATTGAAAAGGCTAAAACAATGGAGGCATAATGCCGAAAGAGGTGTGACTTATGGCAAAAGAATTTAATCTTAAAATAACAACCTGTGATAGAAGTTTCTATTCTGGCCCTTGCGAAAGTATTGTATTGCCAGCAATAGATGGCGAACACGGTGTTCTTGCAGACCATGAACCAATGGTTACAGCCATTGTTAGTGGCGAATGTAGATTTACTGCAAATGGTAAACAAAATATTATCGCCGTAGGTCAGGGCTTTGCTGAAATTAAGCCTGAACAGGTGGAAGTTATTGTTGATACTGCAGAATACCCAGAAGAAATTGATGCAAGGCGTGCTGAGGAGGCTAAGATTAGAGCTGAGGAAGCTATGCGTCAGAAACAGAGTATTTTGGAATACAATCATTCACAGGCTGCCTTGTCAAGAGCTATGACAAGATTAAAGGTAAAAGGTAGATAATACTATTACTATAACTAAGTCCATTCAGACTACTTTTGTAGTTTGAGTGGGCTTTTTTATTGTTATGTTATATGTTATAAATAAAATTATGAAGAAATTATGAATTGTTAGCACTCACTATTGACGAGTGCTAACAAGAGTGCTATAATACAATCAGAACAAAGGAAAAGGAAAGAATGAAGACACCTATTGATGTGAAAGTTGTTCCCATTGGTTTGTGTCTATTTTGATTTCCAAAACGCTCCGGGTTCGATATAAAAATTCGGCTTATGATTATAGAAAGAAGGATGACTTATGTTGATGCCTAGTATTTTTGGAGAAAGTTTTTTAAATGATTTTATTGAACCTTTTGAAACTTCAAATAATTCAAGTACATTTATGAATACTGATGTAGAAGAAAATGAAAAAGGTTATATGATTACAATGGATATTCCAGGTGTGCATAAAGAAGATGTTCACGCAGAGTTGAAAGATGGTTATTTAACAGTAGAAGCTACTTCTCACAGTAATAATGATGAAAAAGATGAAAAGGGCAACTACATTCGTAGAGAGAGATATTATGGTACAGCAAACAGAAGCTTTTATGTAGGTAATGATATTACTCAGGAGGATATAAAGGCTAAATTTGAAAATGGTACTTTGAAGATGTTTGTACCAAAGATTGAACCAAAGCCACAAGTAGAGGAAAAGAAGTATATTCCTATTGAGGGCTGATTTATAGTTGATTTAAAGTTATTGTTTTGAAGAATAAGAAAGAGAGTGAGTTTATGTTAATGTCTAACATTTTTACTAACGGTTTATTTGATGATTTCTTTGATGATACTTGGTTTAACAGAGATATGAGAAAGGCTGAAAAGAAGCTTTACGGTCATAGAGGTAAAAATATTATGAATACCGATATTAAGGAACATGATGAGGGTTACGAATTGTATATGGATTTACCTGGATTTACAAAAGACGAAGTAAAGGTTTCTTTGGAAAATGGTTATCTTACTGTAGAGGCTGCTAAGGGTCTTGACGAGGATAAGGAAGATAAAAAGAACTCTAAATACATTTGTAGAGAAAGATATGCCGGCGATTGCAGAAGAAGTTTCTATGTAGGCGATGCCGTAACTCAGGAAGATATTAAGGCTTCATTTAAGCATGGTATCTTGAAACTTGAAGTACCTAAGAAAGAAAAGAAACCAGAGATTGAAAAGAAGAATTATGTAGCTATTGAAGGCTAAAAATAGTTGTGTGTTCTTTGTCATTAATAATTTCCCCTAGATAAATAAAAAAGAGGCTTTCCACTTAAAAAGTGGAGAGTCTCTTTTTGTATCTTATGGCAAATTGAATTTGTTGTGATATGTATTTATTTATATTCTGTTACATCAATAGATTGTATAACTACCTTTTCTACAGGCTTGTTAAAATCGTCTGTTTTTGTTGATGCAATCTTGTCTACAATATCCATACCGTCTATTACTTGACCAAATACTGTATAACCCATATCAAGACTAGGGTAACCACCGTATTTCTTGTAAAGCTCTATTATATCATCAGAAAATGCCTGTCCTACAGTAATTTGTTTTCCGTCTTTGCTGTAATATATTTCATTTTTTGCACTATCAATACTGTCAAACATATTTCCTACATTTTTATTTTGTACAATATAGAACTGACTGCCATTAGTATCTGGACCGGCATTTGCCATACATAAAGCACCTCTGAAGTTTCTCAAATCTAAAGTAACTTCGTTTTCAAAAGGCTTGTTCCATATACTTTCGCCACCTGCACCTGTTGCTGTAGGGTCGCCGGCCTGTATCATAAAATTGTTTATAACTCTGTGAAATTCCACATTGTTGTAATAGCCATTTTTTGCGTGGGTAAGGAAGTTTTCTACAGCCTTTGGGGCATATTGTGGGAAAAATCTGAACACAATATCTCCCATTGATGTGTGCATAGTAGCTATAGTTTCTCCCTGTTTCATTTCTGAAAATTGAGGAAGTGTTGAATTTTGTGTGTCTTTATTTGAAACATATATAGTATTGTCACTATAGTTTACAACATAACCAAAAGACTCTGCAATACAGCGAATAGGAACATAAGTGGTTCCGTTTTCAATAAAACTTGTTACCTGTGAATTATTGGCGTCAATAGGTCTTGTATTGTCATTTACAATTATGTAATTTGTTCCAATAGGAACTTGCACAGTAATATTATTTGATGTAAGTATAGCTGTTTTGTTTTCAGCATTCCATTGTAAATTTACATTGTCTAAAAGATTAGAGGCAATTTCACGCAATGAAAGAAAACTTGTACTCTGTCTTATAATAACAGGTTTTTCAAATGTGGCTGGTTCTGAGTTTACAACTACTGGTGTGGCAAATGTATTTACACATAATAGAGCAGAAATTACAATTGTAGAGAATAATTTTTTCATTATTTTTCCTCCTTAAACATAATATGGATAAATAGTACCATATATTTGGCAAAAATGCTATATAAATCAAATTTGAAATAAAAATTTAATGTAAAATCTATTGCAAAAAATAGGTATTTATGCGACAATGTTTTTAAGTGAAAGAAAATGTATATTGATAGGAGGATAAATAAATGAAAAAGTTTTTAAATCTTTCTGTATCAGCGTGTTTATGCCTTGCTATGGTTTTAGGCTCAATTAGCTGTTATGGTAAGACTAAATCTATGGGAACATCTACAAAAACATCTTCTGTAGGTGCAGGGGCAGAAACTGAAACTACAACACAAGAACAGAAAAGCTCAACTGGTCTTAAAACAGAGGGTAGTGCAAATAAAGAAGTAACTACAAAGGAAAGTACAACAGAAAAAACTACTGAAGAAGATACTGAAACTACTACTATTGGTAGTGCAGATAGTAGCACAAAAATAAATGTAATTTCTTCTAATTCAACTGGCAATTCTATATACTTCTCTGATGTAAATAAGAATAGCTATGGTTGGTCAGCTCAGTTTGTAGACGATATTGCATCAAGAAAAATTGCTTCTGGTGTTGGTAACAATAAATTTAACCCAGGTGGAACAATTACAAGAGGGGATTTTGCTATCTTCCTTAGCAAGACTTTTGAATTAAAGGAAGCATCTAAAATTGCATTTGGCTATGTAGATGTAGACCAAAATTCTTATTATCATCAGTATATTATTAACTGTACAGGTAATGGTATTTTTGATAATTCAAATACTTTCTTCCCAGATAGCCCAATTACAAGAGGCGACGCTATGCTTTACATTTACAGAGGTCTTTTAAACCAGAACTATATTCTTGGTAATGGTACAACTGACTGCTCAATGTATAGCGACAGCGATACACTTAACAATGTTGAATTACAGCTTGCTGCTGGTACACTTACAAAAATGGGTATCGTAAGTGGTAGTAACGGAAAACTTAACATTAACGATACTATGACAAGAGCAGAAATGGCTACTATTTTCAGCAAAACTTGTTCATACATAGATACAGCTAAGGAAATGATTGCCGATAAGGAACAGGCTAAAAAGGATAAAGAAGAAGCTGATAAGAACGCAGAACAGGAAATTCAGGGTAATGACTATAAGAAGACTGCTGTAACTGAATCAAAGGCTTATGACGGAGAAGATGCGTCATTTACAAATTGTACAATAGACTTTGCTTCTCAGAAGGACAGCGTTTTAAAGATGGCTAATGGTACACTTGGTGTATTTGGTTCAACTGTTAAATCTTATGGTTATGACGCTATTGTTGTTTCAGACAATGGTAGAGCTAATGTAGAAAATTCTACAGTTTCAGCTAGTGAAGCAAATACTTTAAATATTGACGGTACATCAAAGGTAACACTTAAAGACAGTACAATAAAGTCAGACGGTAAGATTACTACAATGTTTGGTGCAGTTGTTAAGGGTGGTACTCTTGAATTAGATAAGTCTACAATAGCAACTAGCAAGTTCTCATCTGTTTCACTTTTAGGTGGTTCTACATTTGAAATGTCTAACGGTTCTAAGTTAGAAGTAACTGATAAGGGCGTTACTCCTATTGTTATAGCTGGTAATGAAGTTAGTAAGGGCGAAGTAGATGATACAAATACAAACTCAACAAACATTAATATTGATGAGTCTACTATTTCAACAAATAAAGCTCCTCTTTTACAGCTTACAGATTGCGTAGCTGATGTTGTTATTTCAAATTCTGATATTACTTGTGACTCTGTTTTTGACAATGTTAGCAATGGTGTTAAGCAGTCAAAGGGCTCAACACTTAATATTACTTTGAAAAATCAGGAACTTACTGGGGATATTACTCCAGACTACAATACAAAGGTAAATCTTAACATTGGTAGTGGTTCATCATACAAGGGTGCTATTGATGTAGATAGCCGTCAGGTTGTAAATGTAAAACTTGCTACAGATGCAAAACTTACACTTACTAACACAAGCTATGTAGATGCTCTCGAACTTGAAGATACAGCGTTTAATAACCTTGACCTTGCTGGTAATATTCTTTACTACAATATGAATAACCCATTAAATGATTTCCTTCAGGGCGAAACTCATACATTAGGTAGTGGCGAACTTGTACCTTACGGTGGTCCACAATAAAATAGTGTAGATTAGATATTAAAAAATTCCATTTCAGTAAATTTGAAATGGAATTTTTTTGATGAGATTTAAAGTCGGAACTAATCTACAAATGTAATAACTCCGTTATTTCTACATCGTTTTTACTGTATATATCCAAGCCTTTTCTCTTTATCCAGTTCGTTTTAGGAATGTATTCGAAGATATATTCGTTGTAATGTTTCTTTATATCAACATCTACATTCTCCAAGTATTTATCTAAGGCTTCAAATACAGTATTACTTATAGGGAGATTAGTAACTTTTCCTGTTTTTTGTTCTTCAATTGTATTTATTTCTCTTTTTCTGCTTCCGTTTTCGTAGTATATATCAGACCATTTCATCATTACTGTATCTCCAATTCTTCTACCAAGCAGGAGTTCTAACATTGTAATGAGATAACCATCCCATTCATGGTTATTTTCAAACCATTCAACTACATTTCTAATGTCTTCCATTTTCCAAAACGGATATACTTCAGTTTTCTCTTTTCTTTTTGTCATATTTATTAACCTTCTTTCGAAATTTTTTGCAATAAAAAAGAAGTAGAAATTAATCTACTTCTTTTACAATTCTCTCTTTTAATATTAAATTAACACAATTATCTTTCCCATAATTTATCTAAAACATCAAAATCACTAGGTAAATTAGAATAAGTTGCACCCACAATATCCAATTTTTTATATTCTTCTTCGGTTATAATAATTCCTTCATCTCCTGTTGCAGTTTTATTATAATCCAAACTACTTGGATTTGGATTATTAAAATAAAATTTTCTATACTCTGTTGTTCCATCGTTTAATATAGTTTTAAACAAACAAGCTATAACTTTTCCCGTACTTATTTCTGTTGTTACAAGGTTGTCAAATCTTGGGTCATATTTGTTATAAGCAAGTTTCCCACGTTTTAATGCCGTCTCTCTATTTCCTCCTTCAAGTTTACGCATTTCTGCAACTCTTCTGTCAAATGAATCTACATAAATCTTTTTACTATTTACTCCTATAGTATAGGTATGTCTATTTCCATATCTATCATATCTTGTATGCTGATAAGTTTTTTCACCATCATAAAGTTCATTTCCAACTCTATCATAGCAAACTCTATTACCATTCTCGTCTATTCTCATAGTTTCATTTTTTGATTGTTCATTCTCAATCGCACACTTTGTACCACTAATACCTAAAGCACCTAAAAATCCTAAAACACCTAATAATCCTAACATAATATTACTTCACCCCATTTGCTATCTAAAAGTTCTTTTAATAATTTTCTCTTTTTCTGAATTCTTCTTCTAAATCCCTCTCTTTTTGTGCAGATGACTTTTTATCTAATAATGAAGGAATACCAAAAACTACAAATAACGCAATAGCACAACTAATAAAATCAATAAACATATTTATCTCCCCTTTTTTATTTTTATTATACCACTATTTGAATATAAATACAATAATAGTATTAATTTTATAAAATATTTTCCAAATAATTAACATATAAATATTACAAAAATTAAATTTATTTAATTATTTGTTATAATTCAATTATATAATATCACATGTATAGTACAATAAGCAGGACTATATAAAATCCTGCTTATTTTTTTGAAATATTTTTTATGCTATTAAATATTTATAATGTTAAATTTTTATTTGATTTTGGAAACAGTTACTTCTATCTAAACCATAAATAAGTCAATCGTTGAAACATAGTGCCTAAATTAGCCTTATTTACTGCGTCTTTGGATATTAAGTTTACTCTACCCATTTCCTTATTTCCTATGTAATATACCAATTCTCCCAATTTAGTTCCCTTTGCTACAGGGGCTTGAACAGATGGTATAATTTCTGTTTTAGTCGTCAATTCAGCTTTTGAACCCTTATTGGCAAGAGTTGTAAATTCTCTTTGTACTACGGCTTTTACGGTGTCTTTTTCTCCTTTATAAATAGGCACATCAGTTATTTCTTCTCCAACTTTTTTACCATGTATTAGTTTATAATTAGCAAAACCGAAGTCTAAAAGCTGTATAGCCTCTCTAAATCTTAATTTAGGGTCAGGTGCTGCCATAATAACGGCTATAAGCTCCATACCGTCTTTTTTAGCCGTTGCAGACAGACAGTAAAGAGCTTTTCCAGTTGAGCCGGTTTTAAGCCCTGTAGCGTTGTTATACCACTTTAAAAGTTTGTTTGTGTTTGTAAGTCCAAATTCAGTTGTACCTTTTTTTGTTGTATGTGTGATTGTGTCTTGCCATGTTGTAGTGTATTTTGTTACTTCGGGATACTTTGTAATAAGTTCTCTACTCATTATGGCAATATCCTTTGCACTTAAAAGGTGGTTGTCGGTATCAAGTCCACAAGCATTTTCAAAATGAGCAGTTTTCATACCCAGAGATTTTGCCTTTTGGTTCATTAATTCAACAAAAGCGTCTTCACTACCTCCAATAAATTCAGCCATAGCAACGGCTGCATCATTAGCTGACGCAATAGCTATAGATTTTGTAAGAACTTCTACAGTTTGTACTTCATTTGGCTCAAGAAAAATTTGAGAACCACCCATACTAGCAGCATGCTCAGATATAGTGACATTATCTGTCCACTTAATTTTTCCATTATGTACGGCATCATATATTAAAAGTAATGTCATTACCTTTGTAACACTGGCAGGAGGAAGTGCTGTGTCAGAGTTTTGCTGTGATAATATTTTACCAGTAGATGCCTCCATAAGCAGAGAGGCTTTTGCATCTATATCTGGAGCTGTGGCAGAAAAAGCTGTTGAATTAAGTGTAAGTACAAGTAACAGAGTTGTTGCTATAATTTTTTTTAACAATATAAAAACCTCCTTTTAATGTATTAGATGTTAAACAGGCTAATTTTATGATTAAAAAATGAAAGAGCTTGGTAATTTCCGTATAAAATATAAATAAAGTTGTTAAAAAACAGGGGCAAAAAGAATTTATTTGAAATTGTTTCATTTTCTGATAAAAAATAAAATATATTACAAAATTGTTATAAATTTAGGAAAATAAGGGAAAGCATATTACATATTAAAGTCAAAATTGATAAGAGGTTGTATTGTATGTGTAACATAAGTGTAATGTTGGTTGTGATTATAGACAATTTACCTTTGGGTTATGTAAATGAAAATTATTAATAATTAACAAAATTATTGTATGGAAAATAAATATTACTAAAGTATTACTTGTTTTTTAAGAAATGTTAAAATCCCTGTGTAAGTAAAAAAAGGTGTGATATACTGTATTTAGGCTGTTTTTGGTGCTTTTGAAATGGGACTTTAAAAGTAGAAAAATGTCGAAAATTCAGCATAATTACTATATTCCTGAAGTAAATGTTAATAAATTTACACTTGTAATTTTGCCCGAAATGTATTATTATATTATGTAAGTGGTTGAAAGTGGTGGAAAGTGGTTTTACATAACCAGAGAGTGGTGTTGTTATGTTTATAGGGGAATATAATCATAATATTGACTCAAAGGGCAGAGTTATTTTGCCAGCTAAATTCCGTGATATTCTTGGTGATTGTTTTTATATCACTAAAGGAAATGACGGATGTTTGTTTGTTTACACTACTGAAGGTTGGGAAAAACTGCAAGAAAAGCTATCTAAACTGCCACTAACAAATCCTAATGCTAGAAGAATAGTGCGTTATTATACTTCTGGTGCTATGGAATGTGTGCCAGATAATAATGGCAGAATTACATTATCCCAAACTTTGAGAGAGTTTGCAGGATTGGAAAAAGAAATAGTTTCTATCGGGTGCAACGATAGAGCTGAAATATGGAGCAGGGAAAAATGGAAAGAATACAATTCCGACCCTGTTGATGAAAGCCTGTTTGAGGATATGGCTGAATTTGGATTATAAGGATTTGAGAAAATGAATTTTGAACATGTTTCTGTACTTCTTAACGAATGTATAGAGGGACTTAATATAAAATCTGATGGTGTGTATGTTGATTGCACACTAGGTGGAGGGGGACATTCCTCTCAAATAGTTAAAAGACTTTCTGACAAGGGTATGCTTATTGGCATAGACCAGGATAGTAATGCTATTGTAGCAGCGTCAGAAAGATTAAAGGATTATACAAATGTAAAGTATGTTCACGACAATTTCTCAAATATTGAAAATATAATTGAAAGTCTTGATTTAGGTCAAGAAAGTGTTGACGGCTTTTTATTAGACTTAGGTGTGTCTTCACATCAGTTAGATGAGGCAGAAAGAGGTTTTTCATATAATCATGATGCACCTCTTGATATGAGAATGGATATTCGTAGTCCTTTGTCTGCTTATAAGGTTGTCAACGAGTATTCTATGGACGAGCTTAACCGTATTATAAGGGAATACGGGGAAGAAAGATGGGCAAAGAGAATAGCTCAGTTTATTGTTCAGGAAAGAGAAATTAAGCCTATTGAAACTACTTTTGAATTAGTTTCAGTTATTAAAAAGGCTGTGCCAAAGGGTGCGAGAGCTGACGGACCACATCCGGCAAAGCGTACTTTTCAGGCAATCAGAATAGAAGTAAATAATGAATTGGGAATATTAGAAGATACCATTAACAGTATGGTAGATATATTAAAGTCTGGTGGAAGAATATGTATTATTACTTTCCACTCTCTTGAAGACAGAATAGTTAAAAATGTCTTTAGAAATTTGGAAAATCCTTGTACTTGCCCAAGAGATTTCCCTATTTGCGTGTGTGGCAAAAAGCCTAAAGTAAAAGTCATTACAAGAAAGCCTATTGCTCCGTCTAAAGAGGAGTTAGAGGTAAATCATCGTTCAAGAAGTGCAAAACTTCGTATTGTAGAAAAATTATAATGAGAAAAAAGAAAGGAGGGATAAGTATGAGGAATAATGGCAGAAATACAGTAAAGACAAGACCTGCCACAAGAAATACTTATTCTTCACGAAATTCCTCCTCAACAAGATATGGCAGAAATACATATTCTAGCTCCAGAAATTATGGAAGTAGAAATTATTCTAACTATGGAATGAATAATGCTGAAAGAGGATATTACAGCAGTAATAGATATAACTATACATCTGAAGCACTTGATTATGCAACAGATGCCGGAGTATCTGCTCCTCGTAAGCCTAAGAGAAGAATTGTTTTTGCTAGAGCTAGGGAGGTAGCTCCTTTAAGTCTTGTTAAGACTTACGGAACTATTGCATTGTTGTTTACTATGGCTTTGGTCAACTTAATTGTTTTTGCATCTAATAGTACAAAGAGAGATAGTATAGTTGGTATGCAGGAACAGGTGGCAACGCTACAGGAAGAAAATATGTTTTTGGAAAACAGTATTGAAGAAAGCCTTGATTTGAAGAAAATTGAAAATGAGGCTGTAAAACTGGGATTACAAAAACCGGCAGAATATCAGATTATGCACATTAAAGTGCCAAAAGAAAGCTATACAGTTCAGTATAGCCAAAGTAATGCTAACGAAAGTTATTTAAGTAAAGTTTGGTCTAAGATACAGAGAATTTTTGAGGGTTGATAATTATGGCTAATAAAATTAATAATTCAAGACCAAAGGCAAAAGCACATACTACAAAGCCTACCAATGTTACAGGTAGGCTTTTGTGTATGCTTTTGGTTTTTGTTATACTTCTTTCATATGTAGGTCTTTATAGAGTTTTTGCTATTAAGGCTGACGGAAAAGATTATGAAAAATCTGCTATTTACAATCAGGTAAATAGAATACAGGACAAAATTGTAAGTCCTAACAGAGGGGATATTGTAGATAGAAATGGCGAACCTCTTGCTGTAGGCGAAACTGTATTTAACATTATACTTGATGTGCGTCTTATGGTGGAACAGAAACAGGACAAGCAAGAAGAAACAATTAACAACATAAATAAGATTGTTGGTATTCCTGTTGAAACAATAAGAAGTTATGTAGCCCTTGATGCAAATAAAAAACCGGCTAAGGATACACACTACTTCATACTTGCTAAGAAAGTTCCTATTAGTGTAGGTAGAAAAATAAATGACCTTAACTGTAACTGGCTTTATGCTGAACAGGATACAAAGAGAAGTTATCCACATGGTACTCTTGCAGCACAGGTAATTGGCTTTACAAGAGGCGAGGCGTCTTGGGGTATTGAGTCTGTTTACAATGATGATATGACAGGTATTCCAGGTAGAACATTTAGAACTTATGAAAGAAACGGTTCTATTGTTACCCAGAGAGAAAACCCTGTTAAGGGTAACAAGTTGGTAACAACTCTTGATGCAAACATACAGCAGTTTGCAGAAGATGTATGTAAAACTGCCTACGATGCCTATGACCCAGAATATACAGATTCTATAGTAATGAATCCAAAAACTGGCGAAATATATGCTATGGCACAGTATCCTAGCTTTGACTTAAATGACCCAATGAAACTTACTGATTTAGGTAAAACTAATATTTCATCTACTTGGGATAAAATGACCGACAAGCAGAAAAACGATTTGGCAAACAAGGCATGGAAAAACTTTGCTATTACAGATACCTTTGAACCAGGTTCTATTTATAAGCCTATTGTAGTGGCTATGGCTCTTGAAGAAGGCGTAATAAAGTCTACAGATTCTTTCTACTGCGGTGGTGTTAAGAAGATTGCAGACTATGAAATCCATTGTCACAACAGAAATGGTCATGGTACATTAAGTCTTACTGGTGTTCTTGCTCAATCTTGTAACATTGGTATGATGGAAATTATTACAAAGTTAGGTGCAGAAAAGTATTTACAGTATCAGCACGATTTTGGTTTTGGTGAAAAGACAGGTATAGATTTACCTAACGAGGCAAGTGCTTCTAATCTTTTATACTCTTTATCAAATCTTCATTCAGCTGAAATGGCAACAAGTTCTTTCGGTCAGGGCTTTAACTGTACCCCTATTCAGGCTATTACAGCATTTTCATCTATCATAAATGGTGGTAAACTTATGCGACCATATGTTGTATCACAGGTAGTTGACAATGACGGTAATATTGTTAAGGAAAATTCTCCACAGGTTGTAAGGTCAGTTGTTTCAAAGGAAACTTCAGATTTCGTAAGAACAGCTATGGAAGATGTATTTACAGAGGGTACTGGTAAAAAGGCTGCTATACAGGGTTACGCTTTTGGTGGTAAAACTGGTACAGCACAGCAGGGCGATAGAAGTAAGCAGAAGTACACACTTTCATTTATTGCTTATCACTCTATTGAAGACCCTAATATAATTTGTCTTACACTTATTCATAAACCAGCTAATTATAGTGATGTGGGTGGTGCAGCTACTCCAGTTCCTATGATGAAAACTCTTTTAGAGAAGATTATAAATTATGAGGCTATTCCACCAGATAATGATGGAAAATCTAGTATAGCTAAAGTTGATACAGCACAGAATTATACTGTTAAGGATTATACAAAATCTAACCTTAAATCAACTATTGAAACTCTTATTGATGAGGGTATTGACTTTGAGGTTATTGGTTCTGGTGATACTATTGCAAAGCAATCTCCAGCAGGAGGTACACAGCTTAAAGCTAAACCAAGTAAGTTGTTGTTAAGCCTTTCAAATAGTGGAAAAACAACTCTTGTGCCAGTTCCTGATGTTACGGGACTTAGTGCAAGTGATGCTAAGCGTATGTTGGAATCATCTGGATTTAAGTGTAGTGTAGCTGACGATAGCAATTCTAATTCAGATGAAAAGGAAACTTATGCTATTGAAACAACTACTCATGACCCACTTGAAGATGTTGAAACTACTACAGAAGAAAAGTCAGATACAGACACAAGTAAGTCTGACAAGACAAAGACCACTACATCTACAGGTAATCAGGTTTATGTACAGATGCCATCGGCAAATGTAAAGGTAGAAAGTGGAACTACTGTAAGAGTTCGAATTAAATAATTCTGAAATTCCTCGTTTAATTACGAGGAATTTTTTTATAATAGTGAATCGGAAAGATAAATCCGATGGCTTGATATATCAAGCCACAAATTAATAAAGTTAATTTGTTCTGAATAAAATTAGTTGATTAGTCAACTAATTTGTGGTAAAATGTTTTCGAAAATAGGAGGGGATTATGGAAAATAACAGAATAGGCAAATTGACGGCTGTAATACATAGAAAATCTCAATCTTTTTACACTAAAGAATTAAAAATCTACAATATTACATCGTCAGAATATCCAGTTATATTTAAACTAAGTTGTGGCGATGGTATAACTCAAGATGAAATAGTAAATGACCTTGGTATTGATAAGGGTGCAGTAGCCAGAATTATAAAATCTCTTATAGATAAGGGATTAATTGAGAAAAATAAAGATGAAGTAGATAAAAGGTGTAACAGAGTTTTTTTAACAGAAAAGGGAAAACAGGCTATTGAACCAATTAAAAAATCTATAGAAAAATGGAACGGTATAGTTACGAAAAATATGTCTGATAAAGAGGAAAAAGAGCTTAAAAGACTTTTATTAATGGCTATTGAAAATATAAAGGAGGAAATATGAATACAACAGAAGAAAAACAAATAAAAAATCCCTTAGGCTATAAATCAGAAAAGGGATTGCTTTTTCAATTTGCAGTCCCCAGTATTATAGCTATGCTTGTAGGTTCTCTTTACAATATAGTTGACCAGTTTTTCATTGGTCATAGTGTTGGAGAGTTGGGTAATGCAGCTACAAATATTTCATTCCCCTTGTCTATATCCTGTGTTGCTATTGCACTTTTGTTTGGCATAGGTGGAGCATCAGCTTTTAATATTTCTATGGGGGCAGGAGAAAAGAAAAAAGCTGTTTACTATTTGGGTAATTCAGCTGTTATGCTTTTTAGCTGTGGCATTGTTTTATGTGTAATTACATTAATGTTTCTTGAACCTTTATTGCATTTCTTTGGTTCGCCGAATAATGTTTTAGATTATGCAAAAACTTATACAGGTGTTATTGCCTTTGGTTTTCCATTTCTTATATTGACAACTGGTGGAGGGCATTTAATTCGTGCAGACGGTAGACCAAAAGTAAGTATGATTTGCAATTTAACTGGTGCAATTATAAATACATTTTTAGATGCTCTTTTTGTTTTTGGACTTAATATGGGAATGAGAGGGGCAGCTCTTGCAACAATTATAGGTCAGATATTGTCAGCTATAATGGTAATATGGTGTTTAAGCCATTGTAAAACAGTAGTAGTTGGCAAGGAACATTTAAGAGTTAGTAAAAAGATAATTTCTAGGATAATTTCTCTTGGAACTGCTCCTTTCAGTAATCAGTTGGCTATGATGGTTGTACAAATAGTTATGAATAAGTCATTGAAATACTATGGTTCAATTTCTGTTTATGGAGAGGCTGTTCCTATTGCTTGTGCAGGTATTATAACAAAGGTAAATCAGGTGTTTATGTCCTTTGTTATTGGCATATCACAAGGACTTCAGCCTATAACCAGTTTCAATTATGGTGCAAAAAAATATAAAAGGGTTAAAACAGCTTATACATTTGCTATAAAATGTGGCTTTGCATTGGCTATTGTGGCATTTTTGCTTTTCCAGTTAGTACCTCGCCAGATTATATCTATTTTTGGAAATGGTTCAGAGGAATACTATACATTTGCAATTAATTATTTCCATATATTCTTGTTTTTTACTTTTATAAACTTTATGCAACCAATAACTTCAAATTTCTTTACATCAATAGGTAAACCAAAGATAGGTACATTCCTATCTCTTACAAGACAGATTATTTTCCTTTTGCCTTTGCTTATAGTAATTCCGTTGTTTATAGGTATAGACGGTGTAATGTATTCAGGACCTGTTGCCGATTTCTTTGCTGGAGTAATTTGTGTAGTTATGGTAGTGAAAGAATTTAGAAAGGATATTTATTTGGAAAGTAGATAAGTAAAAAAATAAGGCGTGGATTAATTTCCACGCCTTATCTATTAAGGAGAATTTATTAAAACCAAGACATTTTAGATAGTCCTGACTTCTTACTTACTACTTGCAACCAACTTATTGCCGTTATAATCTACAACGATTGTAGTATCTGGGGCAAGGTCTTCTGCAATTATCATTCTACCAACAAGTGTTTCAATATGGCTCTGTATAAATCTCTTTAAAGGTCTTGCACCGTAAACAGGGTCATAACCGCTGTCTATAATGAAGTCCTTAGCACTAGGAGTTACCTCAAGTTTAAGTTGCTTGTCGGCAAGTCTATTTTCGAGAGAGTGGAGCATAAGGTCAACAATGCTAGTAATTTCAGTTTTAGCTAATGGTTTGTAGAATACAATTTCATCAATTCTGTTAAGGAATTCAGGTCTAAACTGTGATTTAAGTAAGTTGCTAACCTGTTCTCTGGCTTCTTCGCTAATAGTGTTGTCTGGCTGAATACCGTCAAGTATAAAGCTAGAACCTAAGTTAGAAGTAAGGATAATAATTGTATTCTTAAAGTCTACAGTTCTACCCTGTGAGTCTGTAATTCTACCGTCATCAAGTACCTGTAAAAGTATATTGAAAACATCTGGGTGAGCCTTTTCAATTTCATCAAAGAGGACTACTGAATATGGTTTTCTTCTTACAGCCTCTGTAAGCTGACCGCCTTCTTCATAACCTACATATCCTGGAGGAGCTCCCACAAGACGGCTCACAGAATATTTCTCCATATATTCACTCATATCAATTCTGACAATGTTTCGTTCATCATCAAAAAGTGCCTCAGCAAGGGCTTTTGCAAGCTCTGTTTTACCTACACCAGTAGGACCTAAGAACAAGAATGAACCTATTGGTCTGTTAGGGTCCTGTATACCAGCTCTTGAACGAATAATGGCATCAGTAACAGTCTGAACTGCCTCGTCCTGACCAATAACTCTCTTGTGGAGAATTTTATCAAGGTCAAGGAGTTTCTTTCTTTCGCTTTCCATAAGCTTAGAAACAGGGATACCAGTCCAACGACCAACAATCATAGCGATTTCTTCTTCTGTAACTTTTGTACGAAGAAGCTTGTTGTCCTTGTCTTCGGCTGATTCATTGGCATTTTCAAGCTGTGCCTTTAACTTAGGTAATTCTTCATACATAAGTTTACTAGCTTTTGCATAGTCAGAATTTCTCTGAGCAATTTCTATTTGATGATTAATGTCATCAATCTTCTGCTTAATTTCAGAAACGCTGTCAATGTCTTTCTTTTCGTTTTCCCATTTAGCTTTTAAAGCATTAAATTCTTCACGATGTTCAGAAAGTTCCTTGCGGATTTTTTCAAGTCTTTCCTTAGAAAGCTTGTCGTCTTCTTTTTTAAGTGCCATTTCCTCAATTTGGAGCTGCATAATCTTACGATTAATTTCGTCCAATTCAGTTGGCATAGAATTCATTTCTGTCTTTATAGTAGCACAAGCCTCATCAATAAGGTCAATAGCCTTATCTGGAAGAAATCTGTCAGTAATATATCTGTCAGAAAGTGTAGCAGCTGCTATAATGGCATTATCTTGAATAGTTACATTGTGGTAAAGTTCGTATCTTTCCTTTAAGCCTCTTAAAATAGTAATTGTATCCTCAACTGTAGGCTCATTTACCATAACAGGCTGGAAACGCCTTTCAAGGGCTGCATCTTTTTCAATGTACTGTCTGTATTCATTAAGTGTTGTAGCACCAATACAATGGAGCTCGCCTCTTGCAAGCATAGGCTTTAACAAGTTGCCGGCGTCCATGGCACCCTGACCTTTACCAGCACCTACAATAGTGTGTAACTCATCAATGAACATGATAATCTTGCCGTCTGATTTCTTAATTTCCTGAAGAACGGCTTTTAATCTTTCTTCAAACTCGCCTTGGTACTTAGCACCAGCAATTAATGCACCCATATCAAGTGAGAAAATTCTTCTGTCCTTTAAGTTGTCTGGTACATCGCCTTTTACAATTCTCATTGCAAGACCTTCAACAATAGCTGTTTTACCAACACCAGGTTCACCAATAAGAACAGGGTTGTTTTTAGTTTTTCTTGAAAGTATTCTGATTACATTTCTAATTTCTGTATCTCTACCAATAACAGGGTCAAGTTTGCCTTTTTCAGCTTGAGAAACAAGGTCTTGACCGTATTTTGTAAGAGCTTCATAAGTTGATTCTGGTCTGTCTGTTGTCACTCTAGTATTACCTCTAATCTCTTTCATAGCCTTTAAAAACTCTGGTTTTCTGATATTGTGTTTCTTTAATATTCCACTTACTTTTGTATCAGGACTTTCGATAATAGCCTGAATAATGTGTTCTGTACTTACATATTCATCTTTCATAGAAGATGCGATACTTTCAGCCTTTGCAAGAATTGTGTTTACATCAGCTGAAATATATATTTTTCCTTGTTCTACGCCTGAACCAGTAACGCCAGGGAGAGAAGAAACTGCCTGTTTTACATCAAAAGCAAGCTGATTTACATCAACACCCATTTTTCTGAATATTTCTGCACCAATGCCACCGTCTTGAGCAATTACTGCATATAAAAGATGACATTCTTCTATTTGGGTGTTGTTATGCTCTGCAGCAAGACTTTGGGCAAGCTGTAAAGCCTCTAATGATTTCTGTGTAAATTTCTCTAAATTCATAAACAAACCCCCTAAATAATATAGTCTGCTTTTTCAAGGTTTTTAAGATACATTTTTTCGGCTTTCGTCGAATCATTTGTATCAAAATAAAATTTCATTACACTATCAAAGTTTTCGATATATGCTGTTATTAAACTACCAATAGTGTTTTCATCATATTGGTCAGTTGGCAGATATAACTCACGAACATATTTACCCTTGGAAATTGTAAATGATAATTCACAAGGCATTTTTCCGTCAAGGTATTTAAGTTCTATGGCACTCCATACATTAAGGAACTTATCCAATTCCTCTAAAAGGGTGGAGTTCTGAGTTCGCATTGTCACTCTTAATTCGCCTTTTTTGTTACTTCCACCTTTGTTAAGAACTACTTGATACTTAACACTAGGGTTATATTTGTATTTAAAAGGGCTTTTAATGTTAAGGGAGGAATCTCCCGTATTCATTAAAATCTGAAACAGTTCTGTGGAATCAAGGCTCTTTTCTACATAGCCTAAAATATTCCTTATTCTCTGTTCAGGAGTTGTGTATGACACTCTTTCTGCCAATATCCTATTAATCATACTAGACCTGTTCGTACCATTTTGGTAAGCTAGTCGGTCTATCGCTTCAACAACAGCATCATTGAGGACTATGCTGTATACACTATTTGCCATACCTTCACCTCCGTTTGTAAATACATTGTACCACCATAAATATAATTTGTCAATAGTTTTATATAAATATTTTTACAAAGTTTGAAAACTTTTTTCATATTAATTGCTTTTAAGGTGGTTAATATGTTATAATAGTGGGCAAGTATGTATAGAGAAATTTAGTAAGGAGAATATATATGAGTTCTGATAGACAATCGAGAATTAGAAACTTTAGCATTGTAGCCCATATTGACCATGGTAAGTCTACATTAGCTGATAGACTTATACAGCGTTCTGGTCTTTTGACAGAGAGAGAAATGCAGGCACAGGTTCTTGATAATATGGACCTTGAAAGAGAAAGAGGTATTACAATTAAGGCACAGGCTGTTCGTCTTATTTATAAGGCAGAAGACGGACAGGAATATACACTTAACTTAATTGATACTCCGGGCCATGTTGACTTTAATTACGAGGTATCAAGAAGTTTGGCTGCTTGTGATGGTGCTATACTTGTAGTAGATGCTGCTCAGGGTGTAGAGGCACAGACTTTGGCAAATGTTTATCTTGCTTTAGACAATGACCTTGAAGTAGTTCCAGTTATTAACAAAATTGATTTACCTAGTGCTGACCCAGATAGAGTAAAGGCTGAAATTGAAGATGTTATTGGTCTTGATGCAGAAGATGCACCTCTTATTTCAGCAAAGGCTGATATTAATATTGACCAGGTATTTAAAAAGATTATTGAAGATATTCCTGCTCCAGAGGGCGATGAAAATGCTCCTTTAAAGGCACTTATTTTCGATAGCTTTTATGATAGCTATAAGGGTGTTATAGTATTTATGCGTGTCTTTGACGGTACTGTAAAGAAGGGCGATAGAGTTCGCTTTATGGCAACTAACAAGGAATTTGATGTTGTTGAAGTTGGTGCTTTTGGTGCAGGTCAGTTTATTCCTACTGAAAAATTACAGGCTGGCGATGTAGGTTACTTAACAGCAAGTATCAAAAATGTAAGAGATACTCATACTGGTGATACTGTAACTCTTGCAAATAATCCTGTTAAAGAGGCTTTACCTGGTTATAAGAAAGTAAATTCAATGGTTTACTGTGGTATATTCCCAGCAGACGGTTCAAGATATCAGGATTTAAGAGATGCTCTTGAAAAATTACAGTTAAATGATGCAGCTCTTAACTTTGAGGCAGAAACTTCTGTAGCCTTAGGTTTTGGTTTCCGTTGTGGTTTCTTAGGCTTATTACATTTAGAAATTATTCAGGAAAGATTGGAAAGAGAATATAACCTTGATTTGGTTACAACTGCTCCATCTGTTATTTATAAGGTTTATTTAACAGACGGTACTCATTTCGACTTATCTAATCCTAGTGATTTACCAGACCCAAGTACAATCGTTAAAATGGAAGAACCTATTGTAAAGGCTGAAATCATACTTCCAACAGAGTACATTGGTACAATTATGGAACTTTGCCAGCAAAGACGAGGCGAATATTTAGGTATGGAATATATTGAATCTACAAGAGCCGTACTTAATTATAAATTACCATTAAATGAAATTATATACGATTTCTTTGATGTTCTTAAATCTCGTTCAAGAGGTTACGCAAGTTTTGACTATGAATTAATCGGATATAGAGAAAGTAAACTTGTTAAACTTGATATGCTTGTAAATAGAGAAGTTGTAGATGCCCTTAGCTTTATTGTTCACGAAGATAGTGCAGCAGAAAAGGGTAGAAAAATGGCTGAAAAGTTAAAGAAAGAAATTCCAAGACACCAGTTTGAAATTCCTATTCAGGCAGCTATTGGTAATAAGGTAATTGCAAGAGAAACTATTTCAGCATATAGAAAAGATGTACTTGCTAAGTGTTACGGTGGCGATATTTCTCGTAAAAAGAAACTTCTGGAGAAGCAGAAGGAAGGTAAAAAGAGAATGCGTCAGGTTGGTAGCGTGGAAGTTCCACAGGCAGCATTTATGTCCGTTCTCAAACTTGATGATGAATAATAAAATAGCATTATATATACACATACCTTTTTGCGTAAGCAAGTGTAAATACTGTGATTTCCTTAGTTTTCCAAATATGGAATGTAGACAGGAATATATTGACTCTCTTGTTAGAGAAATAAAGGCTTTTGAAACTGACAATGTTGTTAAAAGTATTTTTATTGGTGGAGGTACACCATCGGTTATTGAAAGTAGTTTTATAGGGCAGATTTTTACTGCCCTTGAAAAGTTTACTTTTGATAAAAACTGTGAAATTACAATAGAAGCAAACCCCGGCACATTGACAGAAGAAAAATTAAAGGATTATAAGTCCTTTGGTATTAACAGAATAAGTATTGGTTTACAGGCTTGGCAAAATCATCACTTGAAAAAACTAGGCAGAATTCATACTGTTGAGGAGTTTTTACATTCCTATACTATGGCTAGAAAAGCAGGCTTTGACAATATAAATGTGGATTTGATGTTTGACTTGCCAGACCAAACTTTTGAGGAATGGAAAGAGAGTCTTGAAAATGTATGTGCTTTAGAACCTCAGCATATTTCAGCTTACAGTCTTATTATTGAAGAGGGTACGCCTTTTTACGATATGGACTTAAACTTGCCTAATGAAATACAGGATAGGGAAATGTACCATTTTGCACAGGATTTTCTAAAAGAAAAAGGTTTTCATCAATATGAGATTTCCAACTTTGCAAAAGAGGGAAAAGAGTCGGTTCATAATAATGTGTATTGGATAAGGGGAGATTATAAGGGCTTTGGACTTGGTGCATCAAGCCTTGTAAATAACCATCGACTTAAAAATACTGAAAATATGAATGACTATATTGTAGGCACTTATGTAGTGGAAAACGAAGAACTTACAAAAGAGGATATTTATTCTGAATTTATGTTTTTAGGTCTTAGAAGAAATGAGGGTATTAATGTAAAGAGTTTCAAAAAACTTTATGGCGATGACATATATGATATTTACGGAGAAGCAATAAATACCCATATTTCAGACGGTCTATTGGAAAAGTGTGGAGATAATATAAGACTTACAAGAAAAGGTTTAGATTTGGCAAATACAGTTTTTGTGGATTTTGTGTAGAGTAAATGGCAGTCTTATGGCTGTCATTTTTGACAAAAAGAAGAACAGCAATAAGAAAAATAGTTGATATAGTTTGGCTAAGAATATTAGCGGGAGGTTAGTAATGATTAGGTTGGCAACAGTTTTTAGTGGGATTGGAGCTATAGAACACGCCCTAGAACGTATGGGGATTAAACATAAAATAGTATTTGCGTGTGACAATGGCGATGTTGATATTCTTACTAAAGATGTTGAGAAAAATATTGATAAAATAAAAGAGGAAATAGAGATATTAAATGTAACCATTAAAGAATTACATAGTAAAAATGATGTTGAAGATTTATACCAGCAACAGTTATTTGGTATGTTTGATGAAATGAATCTAGAGTATAAAAAAATAATTGGGAATTTGAATGAAATTAAAGAACCTTTATCAAATGTTGGTGATATTTTAAATGTTATTATTCAAATGGATAATATCAAAAGTATCAGAAAGAAAGAATATTTGAAATTTATCAGTGAATTGACTCAAGGTAGTAAGTTACAACAAAGACTTATAGATTTTAAAATTATACTTGAAGTAGTCAATGATTTTAAAAAAGATAATGAACTAGAGTTACTTGGCAAAATCAATGACTTTAAAAGTGTGGATAATATAGATTGGAATGATGTTTCTATTGAACTAAAAAAGTTGTACGATTATTTAGAAAAATATGAGGGAAAGAAAATTATAAGAAAAATTCAAGATATTTCTCAAAGGGTTAGTCAATTACACGAAAAAATTAATTATTTGAAAATACAAGAACAATTAAATGAATTTGGAAGTGACTGGAAAGCACGAAAAAAATATGTTGACACGCTGTATAAAGGTTTGGAAAAAAGAAATAAGGTAAAAACTTCATATATGGCAAACTACAACATATCAGAGGAAGATTTCCATTGGAACGTTGCTTTTCTAAGTGGCAAACAATATAGAGGAAAAGTAGATTTATTTGTTGGAGGAAGTCCTTGTCAAAGTTTTTCGTTGGTTGGAAAGCAACGTGGACTTGATGATACAAGAGGAACCTTATTTTATGAATATGCAAGACTAATAGATGAAATAAGACCCAAAATCTTTATTTATGAAAATGTAAGAGCTGTAATTTCTCACGACAAAGGTAAGACTTGGAGAAAAATGCAAGAAGTTTTTAACGAATTGGGATATAATTATTTTCATGATGTTTTAAATGCAAAAAATTATGGAATTCCACAAAATCGTGAAAGATTATTTGTTGTGGGATTTAGAAAAGATATTGCTCCGAAAGATGGTTTTGTATTTCCTAAACCTATTGTATTGGAAAAAACTATGAGAGATTTTTTGATTGACAATGCTCCTGGAGGCTATTTTTTACCCAAAAAAGGTGTTGAGTTTGTAACTAAAGAAAAAAATCTTGAAAAACGATTTACTCAAATTGATGGAGATGTGCAACTTTGTCAGAAGAAAAATCAGCAATATAATTGGCATGGCGATTTTGTTTTTCAATCTGAAGAAGATGCAAGAAAAAAAAATATTCCTGATTTAGAAAAATATTTCCTTTCTGAAAAGGTTAAAAAATATGTATTATCGACAGGAACAAAAAATTTTTATAGCAAACCAAAAGTTGACTTGGATATTGCAAGACCTCTTCTTACAACTATGCACAAAATGCATAGAGCAGGTGTAGACAATTATGTTACTACAGAGGGTCGTTTAAGAAAACTCACTCCAAGAGAATGTTTACGTTTAATGGGCTTTAGTGATGAATTTAAAATTATTGTATCCGACACATCAATGTACCAGCAAGCTGGCAATAGTATAGTTGTTGATGTGCTTATAGCGATACTAAAAGAGTTACAAATAGAAAGGTATGGTGAAAATATATGAAAATAAACGGCAAAAATTATCCAACTCTAGCTGTTTTTCCATCTATGATGACTGTCCCAGATTGTGTTGTTGTAGGAAGTAACAAATTAGGAAAAGGACATGGGGAGGCAAAATTTTATATATCATCAAAAAGGGATGATATATGAGTTCTACGGTGGAGAGAATTTTAAAGCTAAATGTTTTATGCTTAAAACTGATTTAATTGCTTATTTATATGCTGTAAAAAACGAATATTTAAATCCATCTCAGAATTATGCCCAAAAGGAAAATTTTCCGAAATTATGGAATGAAAGATTAGCTTTAGTTAATAATCTTGATGATGTAATTTTTTTTGACATACAAGCTCAAAATCAAATTGCTGGAAAAAGAGGCTATATTAATTCTAAAGATGCAACATATAAAATATTTAGAGAAATAGCATTGCCTTTAGTTAGCTATATATATGTTGAAAAGGTTGGAAAAGAGAGTAACCCGCTGTTTTATTGGAAACTTTTTGTGGATTTTGATGCCATATGGGAGAAGCAAAATGGTCCATTAGTTTTTAATTATGGAAAGAAAAAAGAAGAAACTACTCCAATAAATAAAAAAAGTAAAAACAAGAATAAAGAAGTATCAAAATCAAGAGAGGGTCAAGGGAAATATAGAGAGTTGTTACTTGAACAGTGTCGCTATTGTCCGTTTACTATGATTTCGGATGAGCGACTACTTATAGCAAGCCACATAAAACCATGGGCAGCTTCAGATGATAATGAAAAAATTGACCCATATAATGGGTATATGTTATCCCCATTATATGATAAGTTGTTTGACAGAGGTTTTATGACATTTACTTCTGATAGACATGTTATTTTATCCGAATTCATTTCCCCATTTACATGGAAGCAGATAGGGTTACAAAATAATACTTTTATTAAAGCTTTACCAATGGATGATGAAAGAATTGAATATTTAAAATTTCATCATCAGTCAGTTTTTAAAGGTTCATATGATTTTGAACAATAGATTAATATTTATAAAAGTATTTGTAGTAATGTGATATATTTTTTGCTTTTTTATTGTTTATTTGTACTCCTATTTCTATAAAGATAAACGATTAGAATTGGTACATATTAAGGTAGGCGAAAAGCCTGCCTTTTTTGTTATTAACATAACTCTTTCATAATATAATATATAAAGAAATACAGGTGATATTATGGAGAGAGTGACCTTAAAATCAAGGCGTAGATTAGCTTTTATGCTTTTTGCATTTGAATTTTTGCTTTTATGCCTTATTTTTAGAATTTTTTACATACAATATTTTAAAGGACCTTTTTATCAGAAATTGGCTTTTGAACAACAGACAAGGGACAGACTTATTTCTCCTGTCAGAGGTCAAATATTAGATAGAAACAATACACCTATAGCAACATCTAAAAGTGTTTCTGCTATAAGTGTTATTCACGCACAGGTTAAAGAGCCTGAAAAGGTTGCTAAAATACTTTCTGAAAAAATGGATTTAGATTATACAGAAACTCTTGAAAAAATAAACAAAAGAGTCGCCTTAATGCGTATAAAAACAAAAGTTGATAAGGCTAATGGCAAGGAAATAGCAGACCTTAATTTAAAAGGTGTTGTTGTGGACGAGGACATACAGAGAATTTATCCCTTTAATAATTTAGCTTCCCATGTTATTGGTTTTGTGGGAAAGGATAATCAGGGGATTATAGGGCTTGAGGCTAAGTATGAACAATATTTAAAGGGAGAAAAGGGCAAAATACTGACACAGACAGACGGTAGGGGCGATGAATTAAAAAATAGTGAACAGGACAGAAAACCGGCAAAAGAGGGCTACAATTTGGTTACGACTTTAGATATTAATTTACAGCAGTATGCAGAACAGACTTTAGAAAAGGCTGTTATAGGGAAAAATGCAAAAAGAGGTTCTGTAATAATGATGAATCCACAAAATGGAGAAATACTGGCTATGGCTTGTAAACCGGATTTTAACTTAAACGAACCTTATAAACTGAATACTACGGATGAAGTAAAGGATAAAAACTATGCCTTAAATCAAATGTGGAGAAATTTCAATATTAACGATACCTATGAGCCGGGGTCTACATTTAAGGTTATTACTTCATCGGCCGGTTTACAGGCTGGAGTTGTAAAGCCTGATGATACTTTTAACTGTGGTGGAGGTAGAACAGTAGGTGGAAGATATATCAAGTGTTGGCGTTCTCCTAGAAGTCATGGCTCAGAAACATTTGTACAAGGTGTTCAAAATAGTTGTAACCCTGTTTTTATGGATGTGGCAGAAAGATTGGGCAGTTCGCAATTTTATGACTACCTTATTAAATTTGGCTTTGATAGAAAAACTGGTGTAGACTTGCCTGGCGAGGCTGTTGGTATTATGTATAAAAAGAATAAAATAGGACCAGTAGAACTTGCTACTATGGGTTTTGGCCAGTCCTTACAGATTACACCAATACAGCTTATAAGAGCTATTTCGGCATCTATAAATGGTGGTAGGTTGGTTACACCTCATGTTGCCAAGGCTTTAAGTGATGAAAAAGGAAACATTGTAAAAGAGTTTGAATATGGCAATGGAACACAGATTTTATCAAAAGAGACCTCTGACACTATGAGAAATATTCTTGAAAGTGTAGTAGAAATAGGTACAGGAAATAAGGCGTATATTCCCGGCTTTAGAATAGGTGGAAAAACCGCTACAAGTGAAAAATTGCCAAGACGCTCAGGCAAGTATATAGCCAGTTTTTGTGCCTTTGCTCCGGCTGAAAAACCACAGGTAATTACATTGGTGCTTATTGATGAACCAAAAGGGGTATACTATGGAGGACAGGTGGCAGGTCCGGTAATGAAAGAAATACTTTCCAATTCTTTGCCATACTTAGGTATAGAGCCTATATATAATGAAAATGAGCAAAAAATGAAGGGCATAGGTACATTTACTGTTGAAAATTATGTAGGACAAAATGTAGACAAATTAAGACAGGAATTGACAAAAAACAATATAAATTTACAGGTTATAGGGGAGGGAAAAACTGTAGTTAAACAGTTCCCTAAGGAAAAAACGGTTATAAATCAAAATACTAAAATTATTGTCTATACATAATTGTGAAAATGGTGTATAATAAAATATAAAAGTAAAATCTGATACTAGGCTTACTATGCCTATATATAAAGGAGAGAGCTTATGATATTAAAGGATATATTAAATGGCGTATCCGGTACATTGTTGCAGGGGGATTTGCAACAGGAAATCAATAGCATTACCATTGATTCAAGAAAGACAGAAAGTAATGTGCTTTTTGTAGCTATTAAAGGTATGAAGGTTGATGGTCATAGCTTTATTGGTGGAGCTTATGAAAAGGGATGCAGAGCTGTTATTGTTGAGGAAGATGTGGAAAATTTACCACAGGATATGACAGTATATAAGGTTTCTGAAAGCAGAGAGGCTCTTACTGTTATAGCTGGCAATTTCTATGAACACCCATCTAAAAAGTTAAATATGATTGGTGTTACAGGAACTAACGGCAAAACAAGTACAACATATTTTATGGAATCTATTTTAAATACGATAGGACATAAAACAGGTGTTATAGGTACTGTTGAAACTAGAATTGGTGGCAAGAAAAGAGATATTAAGTTTGCCACAAGTACAACTCCAGATACCCTTGACTTAAATGCTATATTAAAGTTAATGGCTGACGAAAATGTAGAAGACCTTGTTATGGAAGTTTCTTCTCATGGTTTGGCATTAAAGAAAGTCGATGGTATTGATTTTAACATTGGTATTTTTACAAATCTTACACAGGACCATTTGGATTTCCACAAGACTATGGAAAACTATTGCCTTGCTAAGGCTAAATTATTCAAAATGTGTAAGACAGGTATTATAAATGTAGATGACAAGTGGAGTCAGAAGATTATTGATGAAGCTACTTGTGATATTATTACTTACAGTATTGATGAACCTAGTGATTTACAGGCTAAAAATATTCACTACTTAATGGACAGAGTAGTATTTACAGTTAATATCAACGGTGCTGATGTTGATTTTAACTTAAAAGTTCCTGGCAGATTTAGTGTTTACAATGCTTTAGGTGTTATTGGTGCTGCTCTTTCAATGGGTATTGCTGTTGATGATATTCAGACAGGTATTAACGCTATAAAGGGTGTACCGGGAAGAATACAGTCTGTTCCAAACGACAAGGGCTTTAATGTAATTGTAGACTATGCCCACACTCCAGACGGTCTTGAAAATATTTTAAATGCTGTTAGAGAGTTTACAAAGGGTAAGGTTATTACTGTCTTTGGTTGTGGTGGCGACAGAGATAAGACAAAGCGACCTATTATGGGAGATATTGCTGCCAGATTGGGAGATTATTCTATTATTACTTCTGATAATCCAAGGTCTGAAGAACCTATTGATATTATCAATCAGGTTGAAGAAGGTGTACGCCCAGTAACTGATGATTACGAAAAAATTGTTGATAGAAAAGAAGCTATTTTTAGAGCTGTTGCTATTGCAAAGGTTGGAGATAGTGTTGTAATTGCCGGTAAGGGACACGAGGACTACGAAATTTTCAAGGATAAGACTATTCACTTTGACGATGTAGAAGTTGCCAAGGAAGCTTTGGAGGAAATATAAAATGAAACTTACTTTAGAAGAAATTGCTAAGGCTGTTGAGGGTAGACTTATAGGAGATAATACTGTTGTTACAGCTGTTTCTACTGACACAAGAACTATTTCTGAGGGAGCATTATTTATTCCACTAAAGGGAGCATCTTTTGATGGTCACAAGTTTATAGATGTAGCTGTTGAAAATGGAGCAGTAGCTGTTATTTCTCAGGAAGAAGTTAATACTACTGTTCCTGTAATTATGGTTGAAGATACTCACAAGGCTTTAGGTGATTTAGCCAGATATTATCGTTCTATTCATAAAATTCCTGTTGTTGGCATTACAGGAAGTACAGGCAAAACAACAACAAAGGATATTGTGGCATCTGTTCTTGCACAGAAATACAATGTTTTGAAAACAGAGGGCAATTTTAACAATGATATTGGTGTACCTCTTACACTTTTCAGATTAGAAGATGACACAGAATGTGCTGTTATTGAAATGGGTATGAACCATTTTGGAGAAATCAGCTATCTTACTCATATTGCAAATCCTGATATGGCTGTTATTACAAATGTTGGTGTTTCCCACATTGAAAATTTAGGCTCAAGAGAGGGCATTTTAAAGGCTAAATGTGAAATGTTTGAGTCTATGGAAGACGGATACAAGGTTCTTAATGGCGATGACGATATGCTTATTACAGTAAAGGATAAGTACAAAAATATTTGCTATTTTTCAATGAATGATAAAAATGCAGAGGTTTATGCAGATAACATTCAGCCAAAGGGAATAGAGGGTATTTCTTGTACTATACATACAAAAGATGTTTCCTTTGATGTGAATATCCCTGTACCAGGACTTCATATGGTAAGTAATGCTATGGCAGCAACTGCTATTGCCTTAAAAATTGGTCTTAATGCAGAGGAAATAAAAAAGGGTATTGAATCTTTTGTACCTACAAAAATGAGAATGGATATTGTAAAGACAGGTAAATACACAATAGTAAATGATGTATACAATGCAAATCCAAACTCTACAAAGGCTGGTATTGATGTAGTTGCTCCAGTTGAGGGTAAAAGCTGTTGTATATTAGGCGATATGCTTGAGCTTGGAGATTTTGGACCAAAGCTCCATAGTGAAGTAGGTCAATATGCTATAGAGAAAAATATTGACACCCTTATTTGCATAGGCGAAATAAGCAAGTCTATGTATGAGGGAGCATTGAGTTTAAGAAAAGAAAATGTGTATTACTTCCCTACACAGGAAGAATTCTGGAAGAAAATGGACAACATTCTTGAAGACGGAATGACTATATTAATAAAGGCTTCCAGAGGTATGCACTTTGAAAAAACAACAGAAAGAATAAAGGAGATTAAATAATATGAATTACGATTTATTTTCAGCAGCATATGCTTTAATTATTGCTTTTATTGCCTGTGTTGTTTTAGGAGCGTTTGTTATTCCAAAACTTCATAATTTTGGACAGAATGTAAGAGATGACGGACCAAAGTCACATTTAAAGAAACAGGGTACACCATCTATGGGTGGTATATTTATGATTGGTGCATTTGCTATTGCAACTCTGTTCTTTGTAAAGGACAACCCTGATGCTATTGTAGTATTGCTTATTACAGTAGGTTATGGACTTGTAGGTTTCCTTGATGACTATATTAAAGTTGTTAAAAAGCGTTCTCTTGGTTTGAGAGCTTGGCAAAAGGTTGTTTTCCAGCTTATAGTAACAATTCTTTTTGCGATTTACTTGTTAAAGATGAATGATTTTGGTACAGAAATTTATGTACCATTTACAAAGGGATTTTATATTGATTTAGGTTGGCTTTATGTGCCTTTCCTTTTCTTCGTTATGGTTGGTACAGTAAATAGTGTAAACTTAACAGACGGTCTTGATGGACTTGCATCTGGTGTTACTGTACTTGTAGCAACTTACTTTGTATTTATTGCATATGCTGTAAACAAGGGACTTATTCCTGTTTGTGGTGCTGCAATAGGTGCGTTATTAGGTTTCTTAGTATTTAACTCATATCCTGCAAAGGTATTTATGGGCGATACTGGTTCACTTGCTTTAGGTGGTTTTGTAGCAAGTGTGGCAATACTTACAAAAATGCCTATAATGCTTGTTATTGTAGGTTTTGTATATGTTTGTGAATCTCTTTCAGTTATGATTCAGGTAGGTTATTTCAAACTTACTGGCGGTAAGAGAATTTTCAAAATGGCACCAATCCACCACCATTTTGAATTAAGTGGTTTGCAGGGTATTAAGGTTGTTGAACTTTTCACTATTGCAACTGCTGTATTATGTTTATTAGGTTTTGTAGCAAGCAAAAATCTTTTCTAGGAGGAAGAATAGATTATGGATTTCAAAAATAAAAAAGCATTGGTTAGTGGTGTAGCTAAAAGTGGTATTTCAGCTGCCCGACTTTTAAAAAAATTAGGAGCAGAAGTTACAATACAAGATGCTAAAACAGAGGACAAGCTTGGAGATGTTGTATCTGAACTTAAATCAGAGGGTATTAATTTATTTTTAGGTGCAAATCCAGATGACATTGTAGAGGGTATGGATATTCTCGTTATGAGCCCTGGTGTTCCTACTGATTTACCTTTTGTAGAAAAGGCTAAAAAGGCAGGAGTAAAGGTTATGGGAGAAATTGAACTTGCATGGCTTTTCTGTAAATCTCCGGTTATTGGTATTACAGGTACTAACGGCAAGACAACAACTACAACTCTTGTAGGCGAAATTTTAAAGGCTTATTTTAAGAATTCATATGTTGTAGGTAACATAGGAAATCCTTTTGCTGACTGTTGCCTTGATACTACAGAAGATGGTTGTGTTGTAGCAGAGCTTTCTAGTTTCCAGCTTGAAACTATTGATACATTTAAGCCAAAGGTAAGTGCTGTTCTCAATATTACACCAGACCACCTTAACAGACATCATACTCTTGAAAACTATATTGCCGCTAAGGAAAGAGTTTTTGAAAATCAGGATGAAAATGATTACTGTATATTAAACTACAACGATGAAGTTACTCGTGGTATGGCAGACAGAACAAAGGCAAAGGTTGTTTACTTCTCACTTGATGGCAAAAATAAAGATGGTATATACTCAGATGAAAAGAGCATATATATTAACTGTCTTGGTTATAACGAAAAAGTTGTGGACATTGACGAACTTAATATTCTTGGTGGTCATAATGTGGAAAATGCTATGGCAGCAATAGGTTGTGCCGTTGCTGTAGGTGTTCCTATGGACACAATAAGAAAGGTATTAAGAGAGTTTGTAGCTGTTGAACATAGAATAGAATATGTTACTACATACAAGAATGTTGCTTATTACAATGATTCAAAGGGTACAAATCCAGATGCCTCAATAAAGGCTGTTTTAGCTATGAAGAGTCCTATTTGTCTTATTGCAGGCGGTTATGACAAGGGCTCAGATTTTCAGGAATGGGTTGACCTTTTCCCTAACAGAGTAAAGTTTGTAGCTGTTATTGGTGCAGTAAAGGACAATATTGTAAAGTGCCTTAACAACATAGATTTTAAGAATTATGAAGTAGCTGATACTTTTGAAAAGGCTATTGACCTTTGTGTTGAAAATGCTGAAGACGGCGATTGCGTACTTCTTTCACCAGCTTGTGCAAGTTGGGATATGTTTAAGTCTTATGAGCAAAGAGGCGAAATATTTAAGGATTATGTAAAAAATTTAGGTAAGGTGAAATAAATGAATATCCCGACTAAATATGGTTTTGGTTCAACTCCAAAGGCTGATAATAAAATTAGAATAAAGGGTAGTACAGACTATATTCTTCTTCTTTGTGTTATACTTTTGGTTGCTATAGGTATAATAATGGTTTTCTCATCTAGTTATTATACAGCAGGTAGAGGTAAAATAGGGGATATTTATTACTACTTAAAAAAGGAATTGCTTTGGTCAGGAGCCGGTTTCGTAGTAATGTTTTTATGCTCACAATTCTCTTATAAGAAGTGGAAAAAAGTTGCTATGATTGGCTATGTAATAGCAAATATACTTTTGGTATTGGTTCTTATTTTTGGTACAGAGGCCGGTGGTGCTAAGAGATGGTTATGGGGTTTCCAGCCTTCAGAAATAGCTAAATTAGCCGTAATTATAGTGCTTTCAACTATTATTTCTCAGATGCCTGAAATATTTGACACTTGGAAAGGTGTCGGTATTTATTTCTTGATAGTAGCTGTACCTACAGGTCTTGTAGCCAAAGAAAACCTTAGTACAGCCATTGTACTTGGTGTAATAAGTTGTTCGCTATTCTTTGTTGCTACTCCTAAAATTTCCAGAGTTGTACCTATTGGTGTTCTTGGCGTAGTAGGCGTACTTGCAATGACCTTTGGTACAGGTTTCCGTTCCGACAGAGTTAGAGTGTGGCGTGACCCATTCTCAGACTTAGAGGGTACTGGTTACCAGATTGTTCAGTCCCTTTATGCTATTGCCAGCGGTGGTATGTTCGGTCTTGGTATTGGTGGTTCTCGTCAGAAACTGGGCTATATGCCAGAAGCACATAACGATATTATCTTTGCTATTATTTGCGAAGAATTAGGCTGGTTTGGTGCTGCCATTGTAGTAATATTGTTTGCCATACTTGTATGGAGAGGTATTGTAATTGCAATAAATCATAAAGATGATATGTTTGCTATGCTTATGGCAACAGGTATTACAGTTATGATTGCTGTACAGGTTATTATCAATATTGCCGTTGTTACAAACTCAATGCCTAATACAGGTATTCCATTACCTTTCATAAGCTATGGTGGTACTTCAATGGTAATTATGATGGCTTGTATGGGTATTCTTATGAACATTTCTCGATATGATGAAATATCAGAATCAGAAATTGAAAGAAAAAAATAAAAAAACTCTTGACAAGAGATTATAAATTTAGTATAATACAAAAAGTGCCGTAGACAGTAGGTGACAATAGTCGTAACGTGGAACTACCTACCGAGGATACATTTGATTTGTATTTTTCACCCTGTCTGCCCGACAGGGTTTTTTTTATACGGCTTCCATAAATATTATAGGAGGTGTAAGTTTTGGCAAAGGTTGAACAGAAGCAGGTTGTTGTAAACGAAATTAAGGAAAAGCTTGAAAAGGCTACTTCTGCTGTACTTGTTGACGCTAGAGGTCTTTCTGTTGCAGAGGATACTGAACTTCGTAAGCAGTTAAGAGAAGCAGGCGTTGATTACAAAGTTTACAAGAACACAATGATGAACTTCGCAGTAGAAGGTACACAGTTCGAAGGCTTAAAGGATTACTTTGAAGGTCCTAGTGCTATCGCTATCTGTTATGATGACCCAACAGTAGCTGCTGGTATTCTTAGTAAGTATATGAAGACAGCTAAGACTCTTGAATTCAAGGCTGGTGTTATCGAAGGTACTTGCTACGATGCTAAGGGTATGGTTGCAGTTGCAGACATCCCATCAAGAGAAGTACTTCTCTCAAGATTACTTGGTTCTTTCCAGGGACCAATGGCAAGTTTTGCAAGAGTTATCAAGGCTATTGCAGACAAGGACGAAACTGCAGAAGCTTAATTGTTATTTGCAGAAATTGTGGCGAATTAGTCGCCTAGAAACTAATTATATTTAAAATTAACGGAGGATATTAAAATGGCTAAGTTATCAATTGAAGAAATTATTGCAGCTGTTAAAGAGCTTTCTGTTTTAGAGCTTAACGATTTAGTAAAGGCAGCTGAAGAAGAATTTGGTGTATCTGCATCTGCAGGTGTTGTAGTTGCTGCTGCTGCAGGCGATGGTGCTGCTGCAGGCGAAGAAAAGTCTGAATTCAATGTAGAATTAACAGAAGTAGGCGCTGAAAAGATTAAGGTTATCAAGGTAGTTAGAGAAGTAACTGGTCTTGGTCTTAAGGAAGCTAAGGAAATCGTTGACGGTGCTCCTAAGGTTCTCAAGGAAGGTTTATCTAAGGAAGATGCTGAAGCTGCAAAGGCTAAGCTTGAAGAAGTTGGCGCTAAGGTTACTTTAAAGTAATTTAATTCCGATTCTTATTTGCCCTGTGCGAAAGTGCAGGGCTTTTTTTTGCCCTAAATGACAGTAACACACAAAATAGTCTTATGACATATGAATATATAATGAAAAGCCATTTTTCCGCAGACTAAAGTATAGTAAATATATGGGTTATAAACAAAATTGCTAAGTTATCCACAGTTATTGGTGGATAAAAGGTGGATAAAGAGTAAAAAGTGGTGAATAAGTTATAAAATATTTTGTCGAAATATGTAGATAAATAAAAAATAATGTAAAATTTGTAGGCATATATAGACTTTTTGAAACTATATATAGTGGTACAATTTAGTTATCCCCAATTTATCCACAAAATATCCACAATACGGTGGATAAGTAGTGGATATATACCATTTTACGGGGGATAATACCTGTATATGTGCAAAAAATAAATTGTGCATAACTTAAAAAAATAGGGTTGAAAATAAATTAAACACAATAAAAAAAGCTGTCCTAAGACAGCTCTTTTTATCATAATCATAATTCTTTAAATAACAAAAAGTAAATCTATATATATATTTCTATAATAAGCAACTATTGTCTTTCAATGTACTAGATTATAAACGAACTACATTTGCAGCCTGTGGTCCCTTAGCACCGTCAACTACATCAAATTCAACCTTCTGGCCTTCTTCTAAAGTCTTGTAACCATCAGCGTTGATAGCAGAGAAATGTACAAATACATCATCTTCGCCTTCAACAGAGATAAAACCAAAACCCTTCTCAGCGTTGAACCACTTAACTGTACCTTGCTTCATGAAAAAATCCTCCTAAAAAATAACATGCAGGTTTTTATTGCTGGAAGTCCTCATAAAGGTATTTCACAAATGCTTGTTCTGCATCCTTGCGATAGCCCAGTGATTCATAGAAGCGGTGAGCAGCCTGGTTGTTGGAAAGAGCAGTAAATGTAATGATTTCGCAGTTTCTGGCACGTGCCAATCGTTCAATTTCCTGGAACAACGCAGTTCCGACCCCCATTCTGCGGTAGGCAGGATCCACGCACACATACCATAGGGAAACAATGGGAGACGTTCCATCAAACAAATTATGGTAAAAGATCATGGACGTATAAGCGGCAATTTGTCCATTGATTTTTCCGACTAAGAAATTATAATGCGGATCAGATTGACACTGTGCAAATGTTTCCTGTACTTCAGCAAAGGCAGGACATTCTCCGAAGGTATTCTGGCATAGCGTATAGCAGGCAAACAGATCGGCTTCCTGAAGCGGCTCAAAGACAATAGTTGGGCAGGCAGGTGTACTCATAGGACAATCTCCAATTCTCGGCAAATGGTACGCAGTACGCCGTTTTCCGTATTGGGCGGAGCCAGAAAGCGTGCTTGTTGCTTGACACCTTCCTCTGCATTTTCCATGGCATAGCTGTAGGCAGATGCCTGGAACATTGCAACATCATTGTAGAAATCGCCAAACGTCATGGTTTCCTCCGGGGAAATGCCCAGGTGATTTTGCAGGGTGCGAATGCCCATGCCTTTGTCGATGCCTGCCGGCATGACATCCATCCAGCAGTTTCCGGAAACGAGGAGATTCATGGAATTTCCGAATTCCTTTTGCAGCGCTGGAAAAGAGTTCTGTATGGGGCCAGCCATATCGCAAAGCGCAATTTTCAGAACTGGATCCTGTTTGGCAATATCGTATAGGGCTTCATAAGGGCAGTGCTGAAACTGCTTGTAAAAATTGTTAATTTCATTTTGAAATTGTTCCTGTGCACTTTGGGGATAATAGATATCATGCTGGCAGCAAAGAACCGGTACCACTTGATGCAATTGTCGGCAGAGATCCAAAACAGTGTGAACAGCTTCCGGCTGCATACTGTGCAGAAGCGGTGCCTGTCCTGGAATCTGAATGTATCCGCCGTTGTCGCAAATGAAAATTAAGGAAGCAGCCAAATCGCCAAATAGACTGGTCAGTGCAATGCGGGATCTTCCGCTTGCAATGGCAAACACAATGTCACGGCGATACAGTTCCTGTAAAAGTTGCGGCAGCGCACGGGGCAGATTTTTTTCTGCATCAAGCAATGTGCCATCCATATCGGTTGCAATCAATCGAATCATAGAAACAACTCCTTTTCTATGCCGCCAACCTGCGGCAAATGCTCCTCGGATTGCTTGCTATAGTATAGCATATTTTCGAGAAGTTCTGCATAACGGAAGTGTAAATTTTTTTGCACCTGAGAAAGGAACCACATTGTTTCCCTCCTGCAACAAAGCTTGACAAATACCCCTTGGGGGTATATAATAGGCGTGTAAGGAGTCAGGAAATGGTATCCTTTTGAAAATTAGAGCATTTTATGCGAACACGCTCTGGAAAGGGAGTAGAAGAATGGAAGAAAAACAAAAGCAACAAGCGGTCTGTCCGCATTGTCATAAAACCAAACAGCGTTCACAGGAAGAATGCACGAAGTTGGTGCATCGCCTGAATCGGGTGGAGGGACAAATTCGAGGGATCCGCAAGATGGTGGAGGAGAATGCCTATTGTCCGGACATTTTGATACAGGTTGCAGCGGCTACAGCTGCTTTGAATGCATTCAATAAGGAATTGCTGGCAAGTCACATTCGAACCTGCGTAGCACAGGATATTCGCAGCGGCAAGGATGAAGTGATTGATGAACTGGTGACAACGCTGCAAAAATTGATGAAGTAAGGAGTTAAAGAGATGCAAACACAACGTTTTTCTGTTACAGGAATGACCTGTAGTGCCTGTGCGGCGCATGTGGAAAAAGCTGTTTCGGCAGTGTCAGGCGTGGAATCCGTACAGGTGAATCTGCTGCAAAACAATATGTCGGTCACTTATGATGAAACCGCCGCAACCCCGGATGGCATTGTCCAGGCGGTGCAGCATGCCGGATATGGTGCTTCGGTCGGAACGGAACAGGCAGCTTCCAAGTCGAAATCTGCTGCTTCCGGCACCGGTGCCAAGCAGGAAGCGGCTTCTGTCCGCACCCGGCTGATTGCCTCTTTTGCACTGCTGATTCCGTTGTTTTATCTGGGCATGGGACACATGATTGGTTTCCCAATGCCGCCGTTCTTTCAGGGGCATGAAAATATGCTGCTGCTGGCTCTGACGGAATTGCTGCTGGTAATTCCCATTTTGTTCCTGAATCGGATCTATTTTATTCGAGGGGCAAAGGGACTGCTGCATCGGGCGCCAACGATGGATACACTAATTGCGCTTGGTTCGGCGGCCTCCTTCCTGTACAGCGTGTATGCTGTTTTCTCCATGGCATATTACATGGGACATGGCAACATGGATGCCGCACATCAGAATATGAATAAGCTGTATTTTGAATCTGCCGGCATGATTCTGACGCTGATTACACTTGGAAAATTTATGGAGTCTCGTTCCAAAGCAAAAACGACGGATGCCATTGCAGCATTGGTCAATCTGGCACCCAAACAGGCAACGGTGCTTCGAGATGGCGTGGAACAGCAGATTCCAACCGAATCGGTACAGACGGGAGATATCGTAGTCATTCGTGCTGGAAGTGCCATTCCGGTGGATGGTGTTCTGCTGACAGGAAGCGGCGCAGTAGATGAATCTGCTTTGACCGGAGAATCCATTCCGGTGGAAAAAGGCGTTGGGGATACGGTGCTGAGTGCAACGGTCAGCCGAACCGGCTACTTCCAGTACCGTGCCACAAAAGTGGGAGAAGATACCACATTGGCGCAAATTATCCGTCTGGTCGAAGAAGCAGGCAGTTCCAAAGCGCCTATTGCCAAGCTTGCGGACCGCATCAGCGGTGTGTTTGTTCCGGCAGTCATCGGCATTGCGCTGCTTGCTTTGATTGGTTGGCTGGTGACCGGGCATCCGTTTTCGATGGCACTCAAGGCTGCTGTATCCGTTTTGGTGATTTCCTGCCCGTGTGCACTGGGCTTGGCAACACCGACTGCCATTATGGTGGGAACTGGTGCTGGTGCCCGGTATGGTGTTCTGATTAAATCCGCAGAAAGTCTGGAAACCGCACACCGCACGCAAGTCGTTGTCCTGGACAAGACTGGAACAGTCACAGAAGGCAAGCCGGCGGTTGCAGATTTGTTTCCGGCAGAGGGCGTTACAGAGCAGACCTTTTTAACCGCAGCCTATGCGCTGGAGCATCGTTCCGAGCATCCATTGGCATCAGCCATTGTAGCATATTGTAAGGAACATCAGGTTCCGCTGAAGGAATTGCAGGACTTTCAGCAGATTCCGGGGCAGGGCGTAACAGGTACCATGGAATCAATTGTTTTACTCGGCGGAAATCGTGCAATGATGGAAGCACATCAGATTTCCTTGCCGGATACGTGCACAAACGCCATTGTTTTTTGCTGCAAATGGGAAATTCCTGGGTGTTTTGACAGCTTCAGATCCCATTAAGGAAACCAGCAAACAGGCGGTTGCAGAATTTCAGAAAATGGGGCTGGAAGTTCTGCTGCTGACAGGCGACAATGCCAAAACGGCGGAAGCCATTCGGAAGCAGGCAGGCATTGACCGAGCCATTGCCGATGTCTTGCCGGGAGATAAGGCAGCGCAGATCCAGGCCTGGCAGGCGTCTGGAAACAGGTTGCCATGGTAGGAGACGGCATCAACGATGCACCGGCTTTGACACAGGCGGATACCGGGATTGCCATCGGTGCTGGAACTGATGTTGCCATTGCTTCTGCGGATATTGTGTTGATGAAGAGCAGCTTGCTGGATGTTGCGACTGCCATTCAGCTGAGCCGTTCGACCATTCGGAATATTCGGGAGAATCTCTTCTGGGCGTTTATTTATAATGTAATTGGAATTCCGATTGCAGCAGGTGTGTTCTATCCGCTTTTCGGATGGGAACTGAATCCGATGTTTGCAGCGGCTGCGATGAGTTTTAGCTCTGTTTTCGTAGTTGGGAATGCGCTGCGTCTGCGTGCATTCCGTCCTAGTTTCCTGCGGCGTGGCACAGCTGGTGCAGCGCAGCAACCTACTGCTGTATCTGAACAGCCGGCAGGCAGAGAAGTGCAGATCAAAGGCATGATGTGTCAGAATTGCGTGGCACATGTTACGCAAGCCATTGAAGGATTGGACGGTATGACAGCACGGGTTGTATTGGAGCAGCATTGTGCGTATGTAACAGGGCCCGCTTCTGATGAGGAGATCCGTGCTGCCATCGAAAAGGCTGGGTATAAAGTTGTGAAGATCAAAAATCTGCATCGTAAGGGAACAGAATAGCTGCCAGCGTGGTTTGGAATGTGCTTTGTGTCCAATCGGTACAAAAGGATTTTGATGGAATTTACAAAACGAATCTTGACAGGTTTGCCAAAATATACTATAATAAAAATGTTATCCAATTTTAACGAAAAGAGGAGCTTGCAATGGCAAAAAAGCAGATTTCCAAATCCGGTTTTGAGAAACTGGAAAAAGAATTGAATTTTCTCGTTACCGTTAGACGTGCAGAAATGGCGCAGAAATTAAAAGAAGCCCGTGCGCAAGGCGACCTTTCTGAAAACGCAGAATACGATGAAGCAAAAAATGAACAGGCAATTCTGGAAGCACAGATTGCAGAAATTCAGTACACACTGGATAATTCGGAAGTGGTAGAAGACGGCGATATTTCCATTGATGAAGTCAGCCTGGGATCTACCATTAAGCTGAAAAATTTCCGTACCGGTAAAATCGAAACCTTGACCATTGTCAGCAGCAATGAGTCTAATTTTGCAGAAGGCAAGATTTCAGATGATTCTCCGATCGGAAAGGGTGCATTGAAGAAAAAGGTGGGCGACAGTTTCATCATCGAGGCACCGGCTGGAGAATTGAAGTTCGAAGTGCTGGAAATTTCCAAATAAACAAAGAGGTTGTTAGAATGGCAGAAGAAAATAGAACAGCGCCTGCTCCGGAGCAGGATATTCATGAGCAAAAGCGCATCCGTATGGAAAAGCTGGACGAACTGAAGGCAGATGGACGGGATCCATTTACCATTACCAAGTTTGATGTGACAGCAAAGGCGGATGCTGTAAAGCGTACCTATACCGAACAGGAAGCTGCCTGGAAGGAACAGTGCGGAGAAGATGAGGAAGCGTTCCAGGCTCGTCTGGAAACTTTGAAGGAACAACCAGTTACCATTGCAGGTCGTATGATGAGCAAGCGTGGAATGGGTCGTGCCGTATTTTTGGATTTGCAGGACAGCACAGACCGGATTCAGGTTTACGTGCGGGTCAATGATATTGGCAAGGAATTGTTCAAGGAATTCAAAAAGTGGGATATTGGCGACATCATTGGTGTAAAGGGATTTGTATTCCGTACCAAGATGGGCGAAATTTCCATTCATGCACAGGAAATTACCCTGCTTTCTAAGGCATTGCTGCCGCTGCCGGAAAAGTGGCACGGCTTGAAGAATCAGGATACTCGTTATCGGAAGCGCTATCTGGATCTGATTGTCAATCCGGATGTAAAGCAAACTTTTGTAACCAGAAGCCGCATTCTGCGGGAAATCCGGGATTATCTGGACAATCTGGGCTATGTAGAAGTAGAAACACCGGTTTTGCTGCCAATTCAGATTGCAGCAGCTGCAAAGCCATTTATTACCTATCACAATACGCTGGATATGAGGATGTATCTGCGTATTGAAACCGAGCTGAATCTGAAAAAGCTGATTGTTGGCGGATTCGACCGGGTTTATGAAGTCGGCAGAATCTTCCGGAATGAAGGCATGGATCCTTCGCACAATCCGGAATTTACTTCTATCGAAATGTATCAGGCTTATACCGATTATAAGGGTATGATGGATTTGATTGAAGAGATGTATCGTTCTCTGGCGAAGAAGATCTGCGGCAAGGATGTCATTTCCTACCAAGGAACAGATATTCGTCTGGGTGAACCATGGGAACGGCTGACTATGGTGGAAGCTGTTGAAAAGTATGCAGGTGTTTCCTATTCGGATTGGGCAACTGATGCAGATGCAAGAGCTTGTGCAAAGGAACATCATGTAGAAGTAGAAGAAGGCGAAGCTGCTACAAAGGGACATGTTCTGATTGCCTTCTTTGATGCCTTTGTTGAGGATAAGCTGATTCAGCCGACGATTATTTACGATTATCCGGTAGAGAATTCTCCGCTTGCAAAGAGAAAGCCGGAAGATCCAGCCTTCACAGAGCGGTTTGAATACTTTATTTACGCACGGGAAATGGGCAATGCCTTCTCCGAATTGAATGATCCAGTGGATCAGAAGGAACGGTTCCTCAAGCAGGTAGAAGCACGTCGTGCATTGGGTGATACCACAGGAGAAGTGGATGAGGACTTCGTAACCGCATTGGAATACGGCCTGCCGCCGACAGGTGGTCTGGGATTGGGTCTGGATCGACTGGTTATGCTGTTGACCGACAGCCCGTCTATTCGGGACGTGTTGCTGTTCCCAACCATGCGGCCGCTTTCCAAGCAGGACGGAACAGAAGAAGAGGAAGATGCAGAAGCAGCATCGGATGCGGACGCTACAGAAGTATAAGTAATTCAATCAGTTTTAACATGCAGGGGTGCAGCAAGAAATCTGCGGAAAACCGCAGATTTTGCGTGCTCCTGCTTTTTTCAAATATGCTTTGCAAAGGAGAGAAATCCCTTCTTATGGGAGCATATCAGAGAAGCAGCAAGAATCGGGAGGTGCCAGCTTGCAGGAAACGGAAAAAAAGCAGCAGGAACCGGAAGAATCCGGATCCAAAAAGAAAAAGAAGAAAAAAGAAAAGGGATTTTTGGAAACCGTTCGGGAAATTGATGCACGGGAACGGCAGGCAGAAAAAGAACGGGAAATCAAACAGCAGGAATTGCTGGAACAGCAAGAAAAGGCGGAAAAGGAAGCCTATGCACAAAAGATTCGGGAAGAGCGGATTGAACTGATGCGCTTGAAGCAGGGCGTAATTACCGAAAGTGAAACCATCCATGAAGAGCAGGAAGAAAAGAAGCACTACACCATTTGGCAAAAAATCGGAAACTTCTTTTACCATAGCAAGTGGTGGCTGTGGCTTGCTGTTGTTCTCGTTGGCTTGGGCGTCTATATGGTGGTGGATCTGGTCACACAAGAACATCCGGATATGATTGTCATGGTGTTGACCGATGATTCTGAATTACAGTCCAAACGAAAAGAATTGAAGCAGTTCTTTGAAGCTTACACAGAAGATGCCAACGGAGATGGAAAGGTTGTTGTAGACATCTACTGTGTTCCGGTAACAGAAGATATTGGGGAAAAGGATTATTATACCGGAAATGCAACAACACTGTCTACGCAGTTCCAGATGGCAGATGCCATTGTGGTGATTACAGACGATCAGGCAAATGAATATATTTTGTCGGATGAAACATTGGAAAATCTGGAAGACCTGATGCCGGATAATCCGCATGTAAAAGGAACGGGATACTATCTGAAGGATACCGACTTTGCAGAAAAAATTGGGTATACGGACGAATTGGATGCGGATATTTGTATTGGATTGCGGAAAGTGACCAAAACTTATGACAGTGAGGAAGAAATGCAGGAAAACTTTGATGTAGCATGGGATGCCCTGCAAAAAATTGCAGAGGATCTCTCTTAAAAGGAGGAAAATCAAAATGTTGCAAATTGGAAGCCATTTATCTGCCTCGAAGGGGTATCTTGCCATGGGAAAACAGGCAGTAAAATTGGGTGCAACAACGTTTGCGTTTTTCACCCGGAACCCACGTGGCGGCAGTGCAAAAGCCATTCAGGAACAGGATGTAGCAGCATTTCTGACCTACGCACAGGAGCATCAGATTCAGAAAATAGTAGCACATGCGCCGTATACTCTGAATCTTTGTTCGGCAGATCCCTCTATTCGGGAATTTGCCAAAAACACACTGGCGGATGATCTGGTACGAATGGAGTATACGCCGCATCAGTTTTATAATTTTCATCCGGGCAGTCATGTAGGACAGGGTGCTGAGGTCGGAATTCAGAAGATAGCTGAAATTCTCAATGATGTACTTACTGAAGGACAGAGTACCACAGTTCTACTTGAGACCATGTCCGGTAAGGGGAGTGAAGTAGGACGGAATTTTGAGGAACTCAGAAAAATTTTTGATCTTGTACACCTGAAAAATAAAATAGGTGTCTGTCTGGATACATGTCATGTATGGGATGGAGGCTATGACATTGTGAATGATCTGGATGGTGTTTTAGATGCATTTGATCATATTATAGGTCTGGATAATTTAAAGGCTGTTCATTTAAACGACAGTCTCAATGACCTTGGAAGCCACAAAGACCGCCATGCACGGATAGGAGAGGGTAAAATCGGTCTGGATGCTCTTGTACGTGTGATCTGTCATCCAAAATTAAAAGAGATTCCTTTTATCCTTGAGACACCAAACGATGATGAAGGATGGACAAAAGAAATCTCCTTATTAAGAGAAGCTTATTCAAAGTAATTATTACCAAGATACCGCATTCTTTAATTCCATATCTGTCCGAAAGGCCTCTGCATTTTCTAATGTTGTTTCTGCAATATTGGTCAGTGCTTCCTCTGTAAAAAATCCCTGATGAGAAGTCAGTGCAACATTCGGAAAAGAGAGAAGTCTTTGTACTGTAGAGGTCTTCAGGATATATTCTGACATATCTTCATAAACAAAATCTGATTCTTCTTCATACACATCCAGTCCAACCGCAAAAAACTTATGATCACGAATGCCGGCAATCAGATCTTCTGTACAGATCAGACCTCCTCTGGAAGTATTTACAAGAATGACACCGTCTTTCATATGAGAAATAGATTCCCGGTTAACTATATGATGTGTCTCCGGTGTGAGAGGACAATGCAGGCTGATCAGGTCACTGGACGAAAAAAGCTGTTCCAGTGAAACATAGAGGAGTCCTGTCTTTTCATTTGGGAACGGATCATATGCCAGAACTTTCATACCAAATCCCTGACATATCCGTGCCATTGCAAGACCGATTTTTCCTGTACCGACGATCCCGGCTGTTTTTCCGTAAAGATTTATTCCCATAAGACCATTCAACGAAAAATTATTTTCACGGCATTTAATATATGCCTTATGTGTATGACGGTTTGCTGTCAAAACAAGTGCCATTGCATGCTCGGCAACAGCTTCCGGTGAATATCTCGGTACGCGCAGCACCGAAATTCCACACTCTTTTGCTTTTGCAAGATCCACATTATTATATCCGGCACAGCGCATCAAAATCAGACGGATTCTCTGTTGATGCAGTTCTTCGATTACATCTGCGCTGAGGTCTGCATTGACAAATGCACAGATTCCGTCGTATCCTGCAGCGAGAGAAGCGGTTTCTTTATATAAGTTGGATTCAATAAATACAAATTCAATATCCGGATATTCCGGTTTCAGTTTGTCGAAAAACTGCTGGTCATAATCTTTTGCGCCATAAAATAAAATTTTCATAGATACCCCCTGAATTTTAATAAAATAGCATCCGATATTTGATTTTATTTTTAGGATGTCTTTTAAAGCAGGAGAGTATACATTTTTTCAAATATAAAACCTGCCATCACATTTCATGCAATGACAGGCTATATTTCTAACATAATAGTTTATTTGCCTAAACTATAAAGATCATTATAAAATTCCGGATAAGAAATCTTTACACAGTCCCCGTTCAGGATATCCACGGTACCGTC
>OGCO01000042.1_pt1 | contig 181006 bp, 190 predicted proteins | sample 1570171 | NCBI WGS metagenome assembly OGCO01 (sample SAMEA4370583, study PRJEB24528) | human gut metagenome
TTCTTATCTTTCTCTCTTATCTTTCTCTCTTATCTTTCTTTCTTATACCCTATCTTTCTTATACCCTATCTTTCTTATAACTTACATAAAACCATAATCCTGCACTGTAACAAGATTTGCAATTCGCGAATCTAACAAATATCTGCCAATAAAGTCAAAATACTACCTGACTAATTACCTCAATGGGGAGGGGGTGTAATTTTGGAGTACCTAGTATTTGAGTTCGCCTATATTAAATATATTTAAGCATATACCATTAGGTAGTGTATCTAAAATCCATTACCTTTGTATTACTTAGTAATAAGGAAGAAATAACATATTAATTATAAAATTTTAAACTATGGCTAAAGAAGTAAAAGAAACTGTAGCAACAGAAGAAGGTAACAAGAGCCAATGTGGTAGTTGTGAACCCAAGGAGGATTCTATCATATGGGGTAAGATTATAGTAGCTAAATTAACAGTATTAGACAAGATTATCTCTGGATTGGAGAATGGTTCTAATATTGAGCATTGTTTAACATTATCTAATATCTATAAGAATTTATGCAATTAAAATCTATACTTGATAAGTATGATGTTATAGAGGCACAAGTACTCTATAATAAGGCAGTAGAATTACTACAGCTAATTAGTGATGAGGAATTAGAAGAGATATTTACTAGACACCCAGCATTGTTCTCTAAGATTACTAATGTTCACTTAACACATGAACAGCTATTAAGGGATAAGCAAGCTATTAAAGATGCTATTGATATATTTATAGAGACCATTGAATCTCGTAACCTTAGTAAGGATGAATTTGATGCAATGACTCTTGATGATATTAAAGACTATCTTAATAGTGTTATTACAAGTAAAATTCCAAGTCTTCACAGAATCATTAATGAACTGGAGGACAAGTTTAATAATGTAAACAATGATACCAGAAATCAGGCAGATTAAGATGAATCTAACTCTGTTTGAGCAGGGTGTAGAAGAGTTTATGAAGAAAGCAGAACAGGTTAAGAATGATAATATAGCACTAGCTAAGGAGAACTCCGAATTAAAGGCTAAGATTCTTGAGCTAGAAAATAAACTAAAGAAATAATGACTATTGATGAAATTGAATTATATGATGTAGAGGCTGTTGATGAAATATTATCACACCTATCCGATGAAGATGCTGATGTTGTACAAAGAGCAATATCATCTTTATGCGGGATGATTACTATTAGAGATAAATATATTAAAGAGCTAAGGGAAAAGATACTACAAGCTGGCAACATTCTAGGTGCTAAGACTATCACAGAATATGAAACTAAACGTATTCCAGGCTGCATTCAAGACATTGCTCCAAATAAGAAGTGGTCTAATATACTATGATATATTATAATGGTGGAGTGTGCTATATACTCCTTAAAGAGGGGAAGTATACTGTAAAAATCTCTCATGTGGTTCCAACTAATCCTCAGATTGCAGAGGAGTTATTACTTATGAATATAGCAAAAGCCCATGAAGAGATGGTCAGACTAATAAAGACAGGGAGAAGATGAGCATTAGAAATATAAGTATAAATATATGGTAAGAGTAACCGATGATAAAGAAGTGAAGGAAGCTGTATTAGCAGGCTTACAAAGGAACAAGGAGAAGTATGGTAAAAGATACTGTCCTTGCTCCTTAGTAAGGAATGATGATACAGTATGTATGTGTAAGGAGTTTAGAGAGATGGAAGAGGGTATGTGCCACTGTCATAATTTATTTGGTTTTATTGTTTATAGTAATAGGAACTCCAGCTATGGTAGCATATTTAGAAAGCCATTTAGCAGCTTCTTTCCAATCAGTAATAGATTTGAAAAACAGCCCCATATTATTGTCTAGCTTAGTATCCTTTACATAATTCTCAGCTGCATATCGTAGCATATTCTCTGTTATCTCCTGATTAGGGTCATCTAAACCATAGTAATCCTTTAATTGGGACCCTCTTGCTGCTAATTCAGTTCCATTCTTATTACTAAAATATCCAGGCTGTGATATATGTTTATCTATATATCCTGTGTCAAATCCCCTAGGAGGCTCTGCTGGAATGTGAATAGCATGGTCTACTTCATGGCTTATAACTCTCCTGATATTTTTTGGATTTCCTCCATACTCATTAAATATCTTAAACATTCCATCCTTACCTTATGTATATGTTACCAGAGCTTGCTGTGGCCTGTGCATCTGTGTCTTTAGCGTAGTTAGCTACCTTATATAGCAAATCGGCAGGATTCTCATCATTAACTACATGCATATCTTGTACCATGCATTCCTCCCAACTCTGAATTTAGTCTTTCCATTTACAGTTGCAGGTATATTATCGAACCCTCCCTTTATTAATCTATCTGAATGTAAGTCCAAAGGCTCCTTTGGAGTAGCATAATCTGGCAATTTATAACTTTTGTTATCTGGCGTAATGTAGTCACTTTCACGAAGAATATCTCCTATCCTTGCTCTAGATAGATAGTCACTAGCTCGACCATTAATCTTCCTCTTTACTAATTGGTTAGTTAATCCTTCCTTGAAACTAAAGATTACTTGATTATTAGAATATCCATTATCATACACATTATTGAACACCACACCGTCTGCGTTCATCTTATCTGCCGCTCGCTCTAGTGCTACCCTATTAGGTACATCACCCACAGTAATTATTGGTCTTTCTAATTCTAAATCTCCCTCTATTCTATAAGGTCTCTTGGCAAATCTCTCTCTAGCCTTAGCTGCTTTCTCCGCTTTGCCTGGTATAGAATGGTTAGCTGCTGTTCTTGGATTGCCTAATTTACCTTGATACCAACCTTTGGGGCATCCTCATGAACAGCATCCCATCTTTCCGGATTATATAGTTGTAGTTTGCTAGGAGTAGGTAAATTTCTAGACTGCCTTCTAAACTCTCTACTAACCATACCTTTAGCTATCTGTTTGCCCACCGATTTACCTATAAGAGATAGCCCTTTGCCTACCCCAGTAGTAATAGTAGCTGCATCTACAAAGTTAAGAAATCCATTTAGATTCTCCAAACCTTGTTGCCACTCACTTCTATTGTCTTGACTAACGTAAGATTGAGTTGGAGTATAAGTTCTCTTTATTAGCTTTGGAGGAATAGTAGGTTTAGCAACATAGGTATTATCCTGCCTTGTTACTAAACCTTCATTCTGATATTTAGGTATTAGTTTCATAATATAAGTATTCCTAAAACTATTCCTAACAAATCTGCCAATATATCATCCCAACTCCAACCAGAGCCATTAGGTCTTACTTCATCATAGGCTTCTTTACCAAATGAAGCTATTAGAGCTAGAGCAATTCCACTAACTACATTTAAGACTAATCCAAATATTACTACAATAGCAAAGCAGCATATCATATGTAATATTTTATCATTCTTTAGAAACTTCTTTATTTGATTTATCATGTTTATCAAACCTCTTCCAAATGCCAGTTATTGAATCTATCCCAAGTAATGCCATGCAGCATACTAAGAATGTATCTATCATTAATGGGGCTTGGATAACATGGACAGTACAATATAGTAATACTACTATAGCTACTATCCATCCTAATACACCACATACTCTCTTACTACTAATACCAGAGTGGGAAGTAACCATCCCCTTTATAAAGGTTATAAATTTCATACTCTTAGAAATTAAACATCTGTATTCTACTAGCTACATCCGTTCCACTTCCAGATTTACTCCAATGTTTATCAGATGGGTTGGCTAATCCTTGTAGATACTTCCTAACTCCACCATTACCAGCTAACCATGCTCCACCTAATAATCCGAATTTAGTATATCCTTTCTGTGCAGCTAGTTCTAAATCTTGCTTATTAAAACCTCTCTCAAATTGTTTAGCTAATTTAATAGCAGCTTTTATTTGTAATTTAGGATTATTCCTAAATGTCTCTACATCAGTTCCAGCATAGGCAGAAATATTATTATACTTCTTACCATCTTGCATGAATTGGAAATACCCATAAGCAGGAGCGCCAGCTTTATTCTGAATTGCACTATTAAATCCAGATTCTTGTTCAGCCATTTTAGTAAGGAACTGTCTATAGTTCTTAGCTTCTGGGTCTTCTTGCTCTACTTCATCATACCATCTATTAAATTCATCTAATCCTTTGGACGGCTTAATATTGAATAGTTCTCTTTTCATGGGTTGTTCTTCTTTAATAACAGGTTGTTCAATTGGTTCCTCAACCTTAGATTGTACTACTATTGGTTCATCTCTAGTAATAGGAATATTATATGTACTAAATACATTTGGGGAACTTAACTCTAACCTTGGAATATCAATGCTTGGAGACTCTACTGGGATATATGATACAAACTGTAATCCTTCCTGACCTTTCCTAATCCTATTATTAGAGTATGTAGGTCTGTCCGATTTCATAAACTTCTTCCTCATATCTCTCTTATTATTAAGAGCTTTGGAGTTTCTTACTAATGGAGAGTCTTTGAATTTAAATCTTCTACCATCCGATACTAAACTTCCCCCCTTCTTAAGAGTTAGCAATGAACCTTGCATTAGGGGTTCCCTTCTTATATATGGGTTCTTAGGAATACTCTTAATACTGTCCCAAACTCTCCTACTACCTATATAAATAGGATTCTCTTGTTGTAGTATAAATGGAGTTCCAACCTTATCCATTAATGCTGCTTGTTTAGTAGCTCTTACTCCTTCCGCTACATTCTTTCCAGACCATCTTTTAGTATAGTCAGCTGGATTAAATTTCCATAAGTCTTGGGATATTTGAGTACGTTTACCCTTATTATTGTAGTCAATCTTTATAACATGACCTCCTACATCATCTATTGGTCCAACATAGTTAGTACCAGGTTGTCTGAAGGTTTGGAATCCATCTGGCATTTCGATAACCATATCACCTTCCTTACCTTGCAACTTACCTATACCATTAGAGTATTCATTGAACTCTTCTATATCTCTAAACCTTAATGGTCTAGAATCCTTAACTACAGATTGCATTTGGTATCTTCTATTCTCAATACCAGGATATAGTTTATTATATCTTTCACCGTGACTAAACCCTTGACCTTTAGCTGGCTTAAATGATTGAGTTATTCTTTGAAACCAAGGACTTCTACTTATTAACGGGTCATTCTTGAATAGATACATTCCTAGCAAATTTCTATCACCATTATTACCTTCTGGTGTTGCTGAACCAGTATATGTAGACTCATTACTTCTTATGTCTTTTAAGGACACAGAGGCATTACCTTTGGTTCTTCTACCTACTTTATAAGCTGCAATTCTAGCTGGAGTTGTTACTAATGCAGCACCAGGCATTACAGTTCTTTCTAAGCCCACTAATGGATTAGTTCCATTCCTCATAGAAGATTTAAACCTTTCCTTAGCTCCTTTAATGGGATGCCAATAGTCTCTATTCCTTTCAGCAGCTGTTCTTGTATCAGTAGAAGGTTCTCCTCCCAAATCAATAAGTTGGTCTTGTCTAGGTTTAGCCTTAATAATTTCTGGAATAATAGGTTTAGATACTCTAGCATTATCCTGCTTAGCTATTATATTACCTTCCTGTAACTTCTTTATCCTCATATCTAATAATATTATTATGTAGTTTCTTGTGGCAGTTTGAACAAACTACTATACATTTATTCATCTCCTTTATAAAAAGAGGAGTGGGAAGGTTCTTAACTGCTCTAGATATTGTATAGAGTTTATTCCTTATATGATGTAACTCTAAGCAGCAGTAAGTAGTCTCCCCACATATACAACATTCTTTCTTCCTCTCCCTTAATAAACTTTTGTTAATTTTAGCTGTCTCAGCATTCTCTGTCATAATTAATTATTAATGATGCCACTTAGCTGCATTTCTAGCGAAATTAGCTCTCTTCTTTTGTAATGGGGTAGCATTAGGATTATTAAGTACAGAACGAGCATGTTCTTGTACTGATTGTCCAGCTTTCTTGGCAGATGCTGTAAACTTACCTCTGTTCTCTTTCTTAATATGAATACCACTTCCATTTTTACATCTAGGTATTAGCTTACTCCCTTGTCTGAACATAGGAATACTATCTAAATCTACATTACTACACATCTCCTTTAAAGAGACGTACATTGCATTCAATTCTCTCTGATTTAGTTCCATAATTAAATAAGTTTATGTTTCATTTTTTATTTACAAAATTAATCATTTTCATTATGTAAAACAACTAAATTGCACCACTTAATAAATTCCTCATCTGATAGGGAGTTCCTCATTATATTTACAGTTTTACATACCAGTCTAATATTGTCAATGGAATAGTCTTTACCTGGGTTTATCCTATCTATTGACAGATTAGTGTGAGTATCATCTTTAGAATATGTTAATTCAAGTCCTGTTAAAGCACATCTATGATTTTGTTCTTCATACAAATTTAATATGTCCTCTATATTTATCAGCACCTCATATTCTCTCTTATATTTAGATTTTGTATAATTACACTCGTATATTATTTTAGATATATGTGACTTTAATGGATTGGATTTTAATTGCATACAGTCATTACAATTAATATGATATTCTCCTCTTTTTGGGTTATGTCCTGGAGTTTTACTAAATTCAGATAATGGTTTATATGTTTTACAACTTAAACAGTATAGATTTCCATTACTGTCAATTTCTTTATATCTAGTATACTCTGACCTTAATAATTTCTTACATTCCTTACAGTATGAGTCATATCCAGTAGACAAGTTTTTATTTTTATGAAAGAATTCATCAGTCATTGGTTTGTACTTTTTACACTTTGGGCAGTGCTTATAATGTGCTCCATTTATCTCTTTTACCTTTAAATCCTCTTTACCATTAATCAATTTACGTTCTCCCATGATTCATTTTATATTAAGTTTAAACTTTACTTTTTTATGTCGCAAGTTATCACTAAATTTGCACATTATCAAATGAAAGGTGGTAAATTATAAATAATGGATTGATGAAAATGAATTAGAGTTTATTTTTAGGCGGACTAACATTCAACATTTAAAGGAAATAGATTAATGTCGTTAAGTAGACTAGAAGCAATTTATGGCTGGATTAATAACTTAGGTCCAAACGTTAAGACTATCATTATTATAGTTTTATCAGTGATAGTAGTGGAAACTAGTTTTAGAGGTTATACGAAACTTATCTTACAAGATTATACTGAACAAGTCCGGCAGGAAAAGTACCTCGCTGAGGAATACACAAAGATAATCTCCCCTTCTATTAATGAGTACATTGAAAGAATACTAGTACAGGACAAAGAGGCGTCTAATGTTATCCTAATGAATTACCACAATTCCTTGGTTAGTACTCATGGATTATCGTATAGGTATCTTACAGCACTAACTGAGAAGAAGAGAGGTCTAAACACTAGGAGCTGTCTGAGGATATGGAAGGAGTTAGAATATACAAACTATGGAGATGAGATTGAAAAAATAAATGAAAGTAAGTCTTTAAGGATGGATAGCATTCAACAGTATAGTACAAGTCTTCCAAATTTAACTGAGTTGTTACAACGTAGCAAAGCTAAGTCAGCTGCGTTCTACACATTATCAGGTGTAGATGGACCTGTAGGAATGTTAATAGTTATCTATCCTGTTAGGAAGGAGTACTACCTGGAATATTATCAATCTATAATAGCCCCATCTCTTCAACCTCTTACAACATGGTTAGATTATAATTCAGTAAAGGATAAATTTAAAAGGCTATATGAAAGTGGACAAGCAGAACCAGAACGTTTGCTACAACGATGAGAAGCATATGTACTGGGATGAAAATGGAGTATATGTATCAGTAACAACATTAATTGGCAAATTCTGCCAAGATTTTGATAAGGATTTCTGGTCAGGTTATAAGGCATTAGAGAAGTTATTATCAGCAGACGAATTTAAGGCTGAGAAGTCTCAGTTACTAAACACACATAAGATAGATGTTAAATACTTCTGTGATATGTATGGGTTTACTGTTAATGATTACAATAAAGCTCAGCAGGATATTTTAGATGAGTGGCAGAAGACTAATGCTGAATCCTGTGAAAGAGGTTCTAAAATTCATGCAGAACTAGAAGGTAAATACACTTCTAAGAAGCAATGTGAAATAAAGAAGTTTGGGCTTGGGGGTAAATTTGAAGTGAACACCAATGATTCTTTAATGAAGCATAACAAGGATTTACTTGACATTGATAAGGGTGTATTCCCTGAGTATATGATATATAGAAAGTCAGAAGATGGTAAATTTAGGTTGGCAGGTCAGATTGACTTGCTGATTAAGGATGGCAACGACATCTACATCATAGACTATAAGACCAATAAGAAATTGGATGATAAGTCATTCTTTGATAAGAGAACAAAGAAATGTCAAATGATGAAGTATCCCATGAATAATATTATGGATTGTAACAAGATGCACTATGCATTACAGTTATCAACCTATGCTTGGATGCTTCAGAAGCTAAACCCTAAGTTCGTTGTTAAGAAATTAATACTTATACATTACGACCATCAAGGCAATGTTACAGAACATGAGCTTGACTATCTGAAGGATGATGTGGAAAGAATGTGTAGGTTCTATAAGAAGGAAGCTATATTAGAAGCCAGAAAGAATAGCAGAAGACCTATAGAATTCTAATATTACCTATATGAGTATCTTTCAAACACCTAGGTTTGAGATATTAGCAACTTATGAATTAAAAAGAATAATATGGGTCTTGGTGCTATTTTAAATGGACACACTAACGAGATGTTCGGGCTTAATAAGAATATATCAGAAGCCCGCATCCGTTTGTGTAAAGGATGTAAACTCTACAAGAAGAGTGTAGTATTGGGGGAGATATGTAACAGTAAGTTATGGGTAAACCCCGATAATGAAGATGTAAGTACAGAGAAGAAAGATGGTTATATTAATGGATGTGGGTGTAGGTTAAGAGCTAAAACAACTCTACCTAACGCAACGTGTCCTATAGGGAAATGGTAATTTAATTAAATGAGTATGGATAATTTAAGTACAGTAGAAGCAGTATTAAAAACAAAGAATCAATTAATCAAAGGAGATGGTAATGGTAAGAATAGTTTAATGGGTAATGGTGATGTATTCATTATGTCTCCTACTGTAGCTGAAATGGCTAAACAGGATGCTAAAGTAAAGTTCAATGAACAAGTTGAAGAGGCTAGAGCAGAATGGAATGCTAAAATTGAAGAGCAAGAGAAGCACGCTAAGATGATGGATGAGAAGATGAAGGACTTACAAATTGTTCCTATTAATAGCTATGTATTAGTGCAGCCCTATGCTAAGAACCCCTTCCAGAAGATGAAGGTAACAGAGTCAGGGTTGATACTTCCAGAATATACTGGCACATTTAAGAATCCTGATTCAGGAGAAATGGACCAAGAAGTGAACCTATCAGTTCAAGCTTTAGTAATAGAGGTCAGTCCTTTATGTAAATTTGTGAAGGAGGGCGATATTATTTACTATAGAAGAGCTTGTGGAGTTCCTATTCCATTCTTCGGGCAAGGATTTGAAGTTGTAGCTGAACCCCAAATTCAGGTAGTAGTTAATTCTGGATTAAAAGATAGATATACGAAGGAATTTAAAAGTGATAATGCATAATGGAAGAGAAAGTTTATTTTATGCCAGGTGAGGTAGTAACTCTTAAGCAAGATATACCTAACAAACCTGTAATGATTGTGGTTAAGAAAGAGACTATGAGCATTAGGACTCATGGTGTTTCAAATATGGCAGAAGATTATTTTAAAGGTATTAGGTGTAGATGGTTCTCTACAGAAGGAGTTTTGCAGGAAGCTATTTTTAATACCAAAGACCTTTTGAAGGTATAATTGATTTAGTTAAAGTATGATAAGTATGTTTCAACAGGGTGGGCAGATGAACGAAGAACAAAAAGCGTTCACTGCCTATCTTATTAAAGTCCTAAACCCTAAAGATGCAGCGGACTTTGAGAATAAAGTAGCACAGCTATCAGAGAACGAATTAAAAGAGTTTTATAAACAATACAAAGCAATGGAAGGTAGTCAAATTTCAATGGCTAAATTAGGAGCCAAATTAAGTTATGTTCAAACCCTTAGAGGTGAGTGCCCAGAAGGATACGAGGTTGAGAAGTATATGGCTGGAGGTTGTGTTAAGTGCAAGAAGAAAGCTGAGGGTGCTAAAGTAGTAGATATATTTAAGGATAAATGTGGAGGTAAAGCTAAGAAGAGAGTTAAGAAAGACCAGAAAGGTGCTGTAGTTAATAAGACTGATACCGTACACACAAATAAGGGAGTGTATAATGTTAGTAATAAGAAGCTTCCTTATAAAAAGATGACTCCTGCTGATTATAGAAAACTATCTGATAAAGATAAAGTTAAGGTTGATATGAAAGACCAAGCTAATGGTAGAGGTGCTGGCGGGGCAGGAGCTGTAAAGAATAAAGGAATTGGTAAGAATTACTTCGGAGGAACAGTCCAAAGACGTATAATTAAACAGTAATTATTATGACAATATTTCTATATGATAATGTAAATCATGAATTGCGATTAAACGAACCAGAGATTCTTCTTATTAAGGAGTTCGCTGAGTTATGGACTAATGATAGAAATATCAGTAAGGAAGACCCAAAGGGTACTAAGAAGCTAAGAGCATTCAAAGAGTTTACCTATATGTACCTAATGATTGATTGGCAATCACACTACTCACAATTTACTGAAGCAGAACGTAATGAGGCTGCTAAGCAGGATAGTGGTATTACAGAAGAGGAGTTTAACGACCCTCTGTTTAGGGCAGCATGTAGGAAATATAGAGAGATACAAGAATCAGCAAGAGACATTAAGTTAATAAGGGCAGCTCAGAATAAGGTAGACGAACTAATTGATTATTTCAATGAGGGTTCAGATTTACAAGAAAGAGACCCAATCACTGGTAAGCCAATCTTTAAGGCTAAAGATGTTATTGGTGAAATGTCATCTATATCTAAGGTATTAGATGAATTAGATGCCTTAGAAGCCCGTATTAAGAAGAAACAGAAAGCTGCTACAGGTCTTCGTGCTGGTGCTGTTGAGGGATATGTACCAAAACTAAAGTAATATGGCACGCGGAAGGAAACCTAAGAATAAATTACCAGAGTCCCCTACCGTCCAAGCCTTAGTTGAAAAGGTTACTGAGGTAGGGGAGAATGCTGGAGTACTAGAACAGAAGTCTACAGAATTTGAATGGGATGTTAAAATTGGGGACCCAATAGACTATTTTGACTCTAATCTATCTTATGAACTTACTGGCTATAGACCTATTGATGGTACAAGAGGATTAGACTTTGACCCAGAATGGTTTATGGAAGCTAGACGAACTAAGGCTGCTACTGGTAAATATTGTAACGAACCAATGTTTGGTAAGGCTTATGGTGAGTTCTGGGACCAAGAATATGATAGATGTAGAAATGGCATGACTGTTAATGGTTATACTATTACTGGTGATAATTATTACTTTATAAATTACTACCAGTTACCTAATCTATCCTCTGCTACTAAAGCTGGTGGTGGTCGTTCGGTAGACTTCCCGAACTTCTTCGTAAAACAATATGAGTACTTCCATTACATAGAATTATGTAAAGTATTGAGAAAGAATGCCATTGGATTAAAAGCCAGAGGTGTTGGATTCTCAGAAATAGCTGCTGCTATCCTTATTAATGGTTATATAACAAGACCACACTTTAGAGGGGTAGTAGCTGCACAACAAGAAGGTTATGTTGATGATACCCTTAGCAAGTGCTGGATGCAATTATCATACTTAGATGATAATACAGAAGATGGTATGAGAAAACTAAGGCAGGTTCACAACACAGCTAAGTGGAAGAGAGCTTCTAGTAAGAATGTAGATGGTGTAGAATCTGGATGGATGTCAGAGATTGAAGGTATTACAGCTGATAAGCCTAATAAGATTAGAGGTGACCGTACTGATATTTTAATGTACGAAGAAAGCGGTTCATGGCCGAATTGGAAGAAAGCTTTCATTCAGGGTGATGCTTTGATTGATATTCAAGGACAGAGATTCGGTATTAAACTAGCTTGGGGTACAGGTGGTGATAGTGGTCCTGCATTAGAGGGTGTAGCTGCTGCATTCCATGACCCCAGAGGATATGATGTACTTCCATATAAACATAACTATACTAAGGAAGGTACTTATGTAGAAACTGCATATTTCATCCCTGCATATACTATTGTTACTGCCCCGGGATATGTAGACCACAGAGGATGGACTGACCCAGAGAAGGGTAAAGAGTTTTATATGGCTAAAAGAGCCACTAAGATAGCTGACCCTAAAGGATTAATGCTATACTCTGCTGAGTATTGCTTCACTCCTGATGAAGCATTAGCTTTGGAAGGTGATAACCAGTTTAATACTGTATTACTAACAGAACAGTTAGCTGCAATTAAATTACACAAAGTTACTCCTCCGGAGTTAAAACCTAAATGGGGACAACTAGAATATATATTTCAAAACAATGTACATTCTGAAGAAGCTAAGAATGGAGTAAGGTTTATCCCTAGTGATAAAGGTAAAGTTTGCATTATTGAACATCCTATTAAGAGCGAGAATGGTGTAGACTTTAGAAATCTATATGTAGCTGGTATTGACGGTATTGATATGGGTATGAATGATACATCAGATAATACAAGGGATCCATCAGACTTCTGTGTAGTAGTTAAAAAGAGATGCTTTGGTCTACAAGAACCAATGTATGTTTGTGTTTATAAAGACAGACCTAACAACCTTGAAGAGGCTTATAGAACTACCTTAAAGATATTAGAATATTATAACTGTAAGGCTTGTCTAGAATCTACTCGTATTAGTATTCTTACTTGGTTCAGAACTAAGAAGAAAGAAGAGAGATTCTTAATGAGAAGACCAAGAGCTACTCAATCTGATATACAGGGTGGTAGGAGTAAACAGTTTGGTGCTCCTGCAACTGAAGCAGTTATTCAACATCAGTTAGACCTTATTGATTGCTACATCAATGACTATTGTCACAATATGTGGTTTGAACCAATGATTAACGAGCTTATCACTTACTCGTATGAAAATAAGAGAAAGTTTGATATTGTAGCTGCAATGGGTATGGCTGAACTAGGAGATGAAGAATTAAGTGGAATTACACCACAGGAAGTTGATAATAGAGGTAGGAAGTTAAAGTTATTTGGTTACTGGACTGATGAGAATGGTATTAAGCATAAAGGAGTCATTCCAGATAAACAGTCTATAGTACCTAGGTTTAACCTATTCCCCACACAATATTATGACGACACAGGATATAGAACAAGCAATCCGAGATTTAATTAAATCTTTATATTGCGTAGAATATCAAGGAGTCCTAAAGGTTTATGAAACCACTTATAAATTTCCAGGCGGAGAACCTGAGCACGTGGGATACAGAATGGACCTTGGACTTAATAAAGATGAGAAGCCATTGTCCATTGCATGTGATGGTACGGCTGAGGAGTTTATAAAGTTTATTGAGAAAGAATTAAGGGAGAGAAGCTTAGTGAGAACTAAGTACTTCACTGCTATACAATTATATGATTACGAAGATGAGTGCAAAGCAAAGAAGTGATGATTATTTGATAGAGAAGATTGACAAAGCTGTAAATGAGTTAGTCTTCAACAAATGGAAGTTACAGAAGGCATACAACTATTATAACGGTAAGAGAGACGCCGAACAATTTAGGTATCTTGAAGAAAACTTTGGAATAGGTAATCCTACTTCTATTGAGTTCACTCCCCTTATAAAGAAACACGTTGATGCTTTAATTGGAGAGTATTTAGACATTCCAATTCTTCCAAAGGTATCTTGTAAAGATAAGGAAACAATCTCCAAGATTACTAGGCAGAAGGAGTTAGAAATAAGCCAGCAAGTCTATACATTCTTACAGAAGCATTTGAACAATCAGATTCTAGCCTTTATAGGAGGAGGTAATGTTAGTGATGCTTCAGTTGAGGCCGACATAGAGAAGCTAATTGAGGATATTAATAATAACTTTATTAGTGACTACGAAATAGCTGCCCAGAATGTTATTGAGTATGTAATTCAATCAAGGAACACTGACTTGGCTAATAAGCTAAAGGCATTACTATTAGACTTACTTGTTACTGGATGCTCATTCTATAAGGTTAAACCATCAGCTAGTGGAACTAATATTAGTATTGATGTTCTTAATCCCTTAAATACATTTGTTGATAGGAACCCTGAATCTCCTTATGTAAAGGATAGTTATAGGGTCGTAATTAGGAAATGGATGACTAAACAGCAAATTCTTATTGAGTATGGTAAAGACCTAAATGATGAGAGTAGAGCTGAATTAGAAGATATGTATGAGCATTACTCTGATAGTTCCTATATGTATATTAGAGCTATGGAGAACCAAGTAGGATGTAGACCTATTATGGAAGGTGAGGGTGCTGGATTAGATGCAGGTAAAGGTATTGTCCCAGGATTCCCTGCTGATACTTATGAGTCATTTAACTATAAGCTATTACCTGTTTATGAAACAGAATGGATTGACATAGACAAAGAAGGTAATGAATACGTTCAGAATAGGTACGAGGGAGTTAGGATAGGACAGTCTATATATGTTCTTACTGGTAAATCAGAGAATGTAATTAGAACTAAGGATGCCCCTACTAAGTGTGGATTATCTGTTAATGGTATATATCTGGTTAATAGAGACAATGTTCCACAGTCTTTAGTATTACAATGTGCTCACCTACAGGATAAGTATGACTTAATTACTTACTTTAGAGATAATATCTTAGCTAATAGTGGTACTGATGGTGATTGGCTAGACTTATCTATGCTTCCAACAATATTAGGTGATGACCTTACTGAAAGAGTACAGAAATGGATTGCATTTAAAAAGACTGGAGTAGCTTTAGTAGATACCAGTCAGGAAGGTAGGGCATTTAATAACAATACTTCATTTGCTGGATTTACTGATACTATTAAAGTGCAGACTATTCAAGCCTTTGATTTAGCACTACAAAGAGTGGAAGACCAAACATCATCTATCACTGGTGTATTTAGAGAAAGACTTAATGGTATTCAGCAAAAGGATGCAGTTAGTAATGTAGAGGCTGGAGCTAGAAACTCATATACTATTACTAAACCATTCTATCAGACTATGGATACATTATCAATAGACATTCTTAGAGATTGTCTTGATATAGCTAAGATAGTGTGGAAGAAAGGATTAACTGGAACTCTAATTCTTGGAGATAAACTACAGAAAGTATTTACTGCACTACCAGAGCATTTTACTCATACTGATTACGATGTGCATATTGTGCCGAGTACTCAGATTATGAAGGAGATGCAGAATGTTCAGCAAATCATTATTGAGCTTATAAAGAGTGGTCAATTAGACCCAGATATGATTGTTGATGCTTTAACTGCTAGAAGTCTTACTGAACTTAAGGCTAAGGTTACTAAAGCCTTTGCTAAGAAGAAGAAGGAGATGAATGAGGTAGGTCAAATGCAACAACAGCTTGAACAATTACAGCAAGAGAACCAGAAGTTACAACAACAACTACAACAAGCTCAAGGCAAGATTGAAAGTCTTAATGAGGCTAAGTTGGATATTGAGAGACAGAAGGTTCAGAATGAGGCTGATATTAACTGGTATAATGCTAGGACTCAAAGAGACAAATCTCAGAGTGATGCTGAGAACGATACTAAGAGAACAGACATTGAATATGCTCAATTATTCGATGGTAACCAAATGAATAACGAAGTTAAAAACGCATAGAAATGATAAATCTCAATCAGAATGAAAGACCAACCTCCCTGCAAGTAAGTAGATTATCTCTACTACCTGCAGGTGACTTTGAGTTACCTTATGGAAGTAATGCAGTTCTTGTTAAGAACATTACGGAAGATAATGTAACTGTAGAGGTACTATTAAAAGATTCAGAAGGTCAGTATGTATCTACTGTGTTCTATCCTGGATGGAATCCAGAGTTAGTTATAGGTATTAAAGCTGTACCTGAAAGTACATTACAAGTAGGTAACTAACATGGGAATTTATATTGGCATTGGTAACCATATTGGGAGAGCCAATCTAAAGGTTATCTCAGTTGTAGTTAGAGTTATAGATAAAGGTACTGGATTACCCTTAGTAGGTGCTATAGTTGTCTTTAAGGGTAAAGAGTACGTAACTGATGCCAATGGACAAGTAATATTAAAAGGATTTGAGAACAGCAGCTATCCACTAATAGTTAAAAGACAAGGACATGAGTCTGTTGTTATAGACAGGTGGAAGTTAGAGAATGGAGACATTTATCTTACTGATGTTACTAGAAATATTCTTGCCGAAATTGGCGTTAATATACTTACAGAAGATGGTGGTCTAATCTTTAGAGATTTGGCAAACATTATATTAGAAGATGGTAAATTTATGGTTACAGAAAATGGTGATTTAATTTTATTTGAATAATGGCAGCAACTGACATTAAAATCTCTCAAATGACCCCTGCTACAACACTGGCTGGTGATGAGTTAATCCCTATTGTTCAAAATGGTGCTAACAAATCAACTACTGTTAATAAGGTAATTGAAGGCTTAGCTACAGAACAGTGGGTAACTGATGCAATAGCTGATGTGGGAGGTAAGGTTCTTGTTGTTACAGAACTACCAGCTAAGGGTAATCCCAATACCATTTACATGGTTCCTAATGAAAGCTCTAGAGCCAACGATGTATACGATGAGTATATATGGATGGTTACTACTGAGAAGACAGGATGGGAGTTCTTAGGTAATAAGCACGTTGAGGTAGACTTAACAGGTTATTACAACAAGACACAAGTAGATAAAGCTATTGAGGATTCTGAGGCAAGAAGCACAGCTGCTATTGCTCTAAAAGTTGATAAGGTAGACGGTAAGCAGTTATCTACTAACGACTACACAACAGCTGAGAAGCAAGAAGTAGCAAAGATAGCTAACAAGGTGGATAAGGTTAAAGGTAAACAATTATCTACAGAAGATTATACAACAGCTGAGAAGACTAAACTGCAAGGTGTGGCAGCTAATGCTAACAACTATGTACATCCAACTACAGCAGGTAATAAACATATTCCAGCTGGAGGTACAGCAGGTCAAATACTCGTAAACAATGGTGACGGTACAGCTGAATGGCAGGACAATCAAGGTGGTGGAATTGACTACACTGGATTAGAAGACATTTACTCTTATGGGGTTGAATGGGATTCTACAGTAGCTGACCCTACATTGACTAGAATTGGTAATCCTCTATTACATAAGTCATTACCTATCCAATCTCAGTATAAGGGTTGTGTAGCTAATGGTGCAGAAATCAATTATTATCTAAACCCTAATGATTGGTCACAAAAAGCTGATGGAACTCCTTCTGTATTAGATGGAACTGATGGTACCGTAAGAGTACATATACCTAAATTCTATGGTAAGTCTGGAGTTGAAGGTACTAAGAGGTGGGTTAGAATGTCTACTATTAAGATGGACAATACCTGGATTGAAATTCCAGAAATGCTAGTTGATGCTTACAGAAGTACTGTTGATACTACAGTTTCTGCAACTCCTAAAGCAGTTTCAGTAGTTAATACTACAGCACAGTTCAGAGGTGGAGGTAATAGAACTGCTAACGACACATATTTAGATACTGATGCATTTAGAAGTGACTTAGGTAAACCAAGAACTAATATCTCAAGAGCTAACATGAGAACTTATGCTACTAATGCTGGTTCAGAAATGTTGTGCTATGAGTATTACAAGTGGATATTCTACTGGGCTTGGGTTGTTGAGTATGCTACACTAAACTCACAAAAAGCCTATACTGCTGATTTAACAGCTGAAGGTTATCATCAAGGCGGATTAGGTGATGGTGTTACTACATGGAATGGTAATTGGAATACTTATAATGGTTATTACCCATTAACACCATGCGGATACTGTAATGATATTGGTAACTTTACTGGAGTTAAGGATTTAGTTATTCCTGAAACAGTAATAAATGAATCTACAACAGTAGCCTCTAAGACATTTAAGGTTCCAAGATGGAGAGGATTTGATAATCCATTCGGAGACATCTGGACTAACCTAGATGGTATTATCTTAGAGAGAACAGCCGCTAATCAGCCAAGTAGTGTATACACTACAACTGACCCAACAGCATTTGGAGATGATAATACAGCTAAGGGTAAAATGACTGTTATTGGTACTGAGATTGCATCTGATGGATGGATAAAAGACTATGACTTAGGAGAAACAGGTGAAATCATACCTTCAGTGGTCGGCGGTTCTGCCACTACTTACATGTGTGACTATCACTACTGCAATGCTTCAAGCACAGTACTAAGAACGCTCGTCGTTGGCGGCAACGCTGTTAATAATAGTAATGCTGGTCTTGGCTTCTTCTATTCTACTAATAGGGTCGGTTATGCTCATGCCGCTGTGGGCTTCAGAACACTAAATAAGGTAGTTTAACAAAATATACAATAGATAAAATACGAGATTAGGGGCACTATTTACCTACATTCTGTTGGTGCTGGACAAGTTAAATTTACTATAAAACACTCATCGTTAGCAGCAACGCTAATAATGGTAGTAATGCTAGTCTTAGCTACTTCAATTCTAATAATGGGGTCAGTAATACCGATGTGGGCTTATTATATATTTTTTATTTAGGTAATTTGGTTTCATTTTACAGTCTAAATAGCACCCTTGCCTCTTGGCAAAAGACAACGTAGTATTTAATAACTGGATGTTAGTAGGTTTAGTCTCGAACGCTTCTAAAATAAATATATAAGACTTGAAACGTATAGGTTATTTACATGATAAGGTTTATGATATAGAGAATATCGAGAAAGCTGATGATAAAGCTAGGAAGCATAAGTCAGTTAGATGGGGAATCCTCAAGCACGACAAGAATAAACAAGAGGAGAATGAGAAGTTATCAGAACAGCTAAAAGACCTGGTCTATGAGACTTCTGAGTATAGTACGTTTAAAATATATGAACCCGAAGAGAGGTTAATATTTAGACTACCATACTATCCAGATAGAATAACACATCACGCTATAATGAACGTGATGGAACCTATTTGGACTAAAATATTTATAAAGCATACATATTCTTGTATTAAAGATAGAGGTATTCATAATGTAGCTTATGATTTAAGGGCAGCATTAACTGAGCATCCCAATGAAACTCTTTATTGTTTGAAGATGGATGTTAGAAAATTCTATCCGTCCATTAATCACGATATACTATGTGAAATCATTAAGAGAAAAGTAAAGGATGCAAGTCTTCTAGTATTACTCATTGGAATCATTTACTCCGCTGACGGAGTTCCTATAGGTAATTACTTATCTCAATTCTTCGCTAACTTGTACTTAGCTTATTTTGACCATTGGGTCAAAGAAGAGTTAAAATGTAAATTCTACTTCAGGTATGCTGATGATATTGTAATTCTCAGCAGTGACAAGAACTTCTTAAGAACAGTACTTATAGCAATTAAGATGTATTTGAAAGAGGTTCTGGATTTAAGGTTAAAACCAAATTATCAAATATTCCCAGTAGATGATAGAGGTATAGACTTTGTAGGTTATAGGTTCTATCATACCCATGTGTTACTAAGGAAGTCAATTAAGATTAGATTATTTAGACTGGTAAAGAAGTATCAGTCTGGTAAGATTGACAGACAAGAATTAAGAAGGAGAATGCAATCCTACTTTGGTTGGTTGAAGTTCTGCAACTCTAAGAATTTGTTAAGAAAGATTCAAAGAGAAACAGGCCTAAGATTCTCTAATTGGGATGGGAAGAAATCTAATATTTCTAGATTTTATAACAAGTATATTCATGTTGTTGATATGGTTAGTTACAGTAAGTGTTTTAGAGTTAACTTTGTATACAATAACAAATCCTATTACTTTGAGAGTAAGAGCAGAGAGTTATTCTACTCTCTAACAAGATATTCATTCCCAGTAAATTTTAAAATAAGACCTTATGTTAGAACCAAAAAGAGTAGAAATGAATGTACAGCCTAACTCAATAGAAAAGCTAGGTAACGGCACATATTACTATAATTATGACATTACGTCAAAAGAAGTTGATGTTACTGACCCAGAGACAGAGGAAGTAACACAGGAAACAAGGTGGACATATATACAAGTTCATCTACATGGTCAACCAGACCACAAAGAATGCATTAAAGCTATTATTAGACAGTATGTAGACCAAGATGAAGAGTTTGATTTAATTAACAGCTCCAATAGTATTGTTTTAGGTTTATCTGATAATCAAACTGATAGACAGAAATACCTAGATTATCTTACACTGGTAGGAGAAATCAAAACTAAAGTAAGAGCTGACTTCAACGTATAATTATGGATTCAGTATTTAAAATATGCAAGAAGGGAGCTTGTGGTATTACAATAACTGGACTTGAAAGGGATAATGACGAGTACTTAAATGAGACTGATGAAATCGCAGTAAGTACTCGTAACTATGCCTATAGTCAAACAGTTACCCTTAATGCTATAACAAGTATTAAGTCTTCAGGAGATGAAGTAACTCAGAAGTATGATATTGTAGAGCATGTTATAGACTGCATTGATGAATCCGAAATGGAGATGCCTATTGATGGTCTATATGAAGTAACTCACATAATCTTACCAACAGACGTATGGCTTAAATATGTATTAGAGAGGAATCCTACTGCATTGACAGCTTACCATTCTGTTTACTACTACGATACACAATCCGAGTCATTTATGAAGTATGTTGATGAGGAGTCAGTAGGAGTAACCGTAGAGGAAGTATTGGAAGTTAATGCCATGCCACCTGCTACTGTTACTGAGAAAACTACTACAATCATCAGAGGCGATAAGAATACATTCTGTGTTTGCCATATTAATGAATGCTTCTATAGATTGTGTAAGAATCTTTTAGGGGACTTACCAGGAAGATGTAAGAATAAAACTGATGATGTTAAGATGTTAATCTATAATAGAGATATTATATGGATGGCAATTAATGTTATTAAGTACTTAATTGAGTTAGGTCAGTACTACGAGGCTCAGAGAGTCTTAGAGGACATTACTCAGTGCGGAGGAATTTGTAAAGATGTTATGATTGACAAAAACACTATAGGAGGAGGTGGTTGTGGATGCAATAACTAACCTAAAGTTGAAAGTAATCAAAGACTTTGACAAGTTCCTTAAAAGGCTAAATAAGGGATATATTGAGAACTACGATATGATTCTGCATCAAATATCCTTTATTCAGACTTGTCAATACTTTGATAAAATAGATGGAATATACGAATTTCTAATGAATAATTAACATGGCAATAGAAAGAGATACAAGACGTTATGCCTGTATTCATGATTTAAATAATTACTTCAAGAAGAAAGACCTACTAGGAGGTTTAACCGAACTAGAGCAGGAACAGTTAAGGAAGAATATAGGTATTATTGATTATGGCGGAGAAGGCGGACAAGCTAAGCCATTGGAAGTAACATATACGCTACTTAATGATTACATAAGTAAGAATAGCTTAATAACAGGAGCAAGGTATGTTATTACAGACTTTCAAACTATTTACTCTTCCAATGTCACTAATAATTCAGGTCAAAAGGTTACGTGGGGTACTGAAGACTCCACTAACCCTTCTCCTGTTTGGAAGTTAATTGTAACAGCTATTACCAATAATCGATTAGACCCGAGAGTTGTTATTGACGATATTAGAATGAAGGATTGGGTTATTGAATACGACCCAACTAAAGAGACTCTTGAGGATGGGATTACTACTAAGGGTAGAATAACATTTATGAGGGATAGTCACTTTAACTCAGCACACTATGATTTCAAGAATATTAAATTCAGAAGAACTGCGGAGGAGTTAGATAATACTAATCTTAATCTTGGGGCAGCATATGGGGATTTCTATACATTCTCAGACTTAACTGGAGGAGTTATTACTGATAGTTCAGAATTACATAATACTAAGCACAATGAATTAAAACAAGGATGTACTAATAATATCTTTCTAGGTGATACTTACGATAATGTACTAGAAGCAGACTGTAGAGGTAATACTTTCCTAAGAGGTTGTCATGATACAACTTTAAGATGGAATTCCGTTAATAATATGTTCAATGAGAACGTATGTTATATGGAAGGTTCATTATATAATAAAGTATTTCCTATTGGAGATACTAGCTTATCAATGACCATTACTAAAACAATTCATAAGGTTAATGAGGCTACAATTATATCCTTCTTAGACCCTATGACATATGCTTATCAAATTATTCAAATCTAAATATGGCAGAGTTTATACGTCTTGATGAACAAGAACAGGATGCCCCCATTTTACCCGATTATCCTCATTCTATTTCTAATATAAAGCCCGATACTAAAATAATTGACGGAGTTATTGAGAAGGAAGAGGTAGAAGGAATCTGTGCTGACTATAGTGTTATTACAATAAATAAAATAGATAGTGCAGAGATAGAGGAAGAAGGAGTAGACCACATCTGTATCAAGGATGATTGTGATACTTCTAAGTACTATGGGTGTACTGGTGGAGACGACGGATTCCAAAAGGAGAATCTATTCTCAGAGTTAACTGATGAATATCAGAGAACAATAGCCAGAATTAATCTTGGTATAGCAGATGAATATGCTCTAAAGTGGGGAAACATCAAAGGTAATTTGTCTAATCAAAAAGATTTATATACCTTTGTGACTGATTCAATAGCCTTTGATATTAATAAGGTAATTGATGAAATAAATCTAAAACTTGCCCAATGGGCGTGTGAAATTGAAATAAGATTAAATAACAAAGCTGATATATATTCACCTAGCTTTACTGGAACTCCAACTACTACATTACCATTAATGACAGACAGTTCTAATAGAATTGCATCTACTGAATGGGTTAATGCTAGAATTGAAGCAGCAGCTATAGATGAAAATATCAAAGCCATATCAGTAGACCCAGAGTATATGAGTTATGGTGATGAGCCTACTGATGTAACTGTAACTTGGGAATACTACACAGATGTAACTGAGCAGACAATCAACGGTGTAACTCTTAAGCCTGAAACTAGGCAGTATACATTTGCTGGAATGACTACTTCTATGGTTATTACGTTACGATATAAATATGAGGATATTACTGCTGTAAAGGTAGTAACATTTGACATTAAATATCCTAACTACTATGGAACCTCACCAGACTATACTAAGTTAAACAAGACTATTGACAATATATTTACTACTACTGCAAATGGCAGTGAGTACATATACGTTATGATTCCAAATGGCTCCAGTGCAGTGTTGGCAGTTAGTAGTATTATTGGCGGATTTAGACTCTTAGGTACACAGGAAATATTTGGTAATATATACTATATATTCAAGAGTGCTAATGCAGGGCTTGGGGAAACAACAATAGAAATATTAAGTCAAGCTGGATTTGATTCTAAAGGGTTTGACACTACTACAATTAAAGAGCTTTTAGCATCTAAAGTTGATAAGTATACTGTCTACACTAAGGAAGAAATTGATAAGAAGTTGCAGGACATAGAATCAGGAGACATTCAGCTTAATAATTATTATACTAAGGATGAAGTTAAAGCACTAATTCCAGATGTATCAGGTAAAGCAGACATAGAAGACGTACCTACTAAAGTATCTCAACTAGAGAATGACTCTCACTACATTACAGATATTCCAGACGAATATGTTACAAAGCATGAACTTGATAGCCGAGGGTACTTAACAGAAGAGATTGAGCCGGCATTTATAGCTAGTGCAGCTGCAACTATAAATACTACTGATATACAAAATTGGAACAACAAGGTAGACAAAGTCCAAGGAATGGGCTTATCTGAGCAAAGCTTTACATTAGAAGAGAAGAATAAACTAAAGGGACTAACTAACTATAGTGATACCAGTGTTAGAGAACTGATTAAAGAAGTTGATGAGAAGGTTAACACAAAAGCAGATAGGAGTGAAATCCCTGATGTCAGTAATAAAGCCGATATAGAAGACATACCTACTAAAGTATCTCAATTAGAGAACGATAAACATTACTTAACAACAATTCCAGATAACTTAGTTACTGAAGAAGAATTAGATAGTAAAGGATTTCTAACTGGCTATATTGAAACTGACCCAACTGTCCCAGAATGGGCTAAACAACCTAATAAACCTACATATACCCTTGAGGAGTTAGGTGCAGAAAGGGCTGGGACAGCAGTAGAAATACTTGAGATAGCTAACAACTTTACTAGACAGCAGTTTGACATACTTACTCAAGATTCTGACCCTTCTTATAATACCTTTAAGGAAGTTGGAGATGCTATTATAGAGAGTAATAGGACAATTACTACAATAAGTACTACATTAGAGAGTAAGGCAAATAAGAGCGAATTATTCTCTGGTAAATATCAAGACTTAGACGGAAAGCCTGAGATTCCTAGTATAGAAGGTCTGGCTACCGAGGATTATGTTAAACAGGCTATAGCCAATATTCCTGAAACTGATTTAAGCAACTATGCTTTAAAGAGCGAACTTCCAGACATTAGTACTAAGGTTGATAAGGTTGAAGGTAAAGGATTGTCTACTAATGACTTCACTAATGAGAACAAAGCTAAGTTACAATCACTCGAGAATTATAATGATACATACGTAAAAGAACAGATAGGACTACTTAATGTATTTAAGTCAGATGTGCAGGGCTATATCATGCATATTGAGAAGGCTCTTTATCTATCTGAGAATCTGTCTGACTATTACACTAACTCTGAAGAGGCGTATGATTTTATAGTAGCTCTATCCAGGGCTAGATTAGTAACACTAGAATATGCAACTTTAAAATTTGTAACAGCTTATAGAAAGACAGCTACAGATACTAAAGATACTGATGATGTTAGAACTGTAGAAGTGATAATGATGTTTCACTATGATGAACTTCAGGACTTGAAGTTAACATTTACATTAGTAGTAGGAACTAAAACGACGTATACATTTAATAAGGAATTTATAACATCTTCTTCCACGGGAACTGAAGCCTTAGTTGAAAGACTTACAGCATTAGAGAAGTTGGTGTAAGGTCTTGATTCACGTAAAACGATAGTATTAGAATAGAATGGCAAATGAAATGGTAAATAACAAGCAGGTAAATTTCTGGAGGGGTGACCAAATCCCTCCAACCATTTACCACATTTGGATTAAAGATAACAGTAAGATGCTCTTATTTGATGGGGAACAATGGGTTGTATTCCTTGATAATAAAGAGATTATCGACATTGTGAATAAGATTCAAGAGAAGCTTGATAATATGCAAAAAGAAATCGAGAACCTGGGCAATAAGACTGTAAATAAGAAGGCTATTAAGAATAATCCAGTACTAGACGGTACTGACTTACTTATTGGGTGGTCAGGTAACTTTATAGATAAAGGTCTAACTGTTGCTCAAACAGCTCAGAGGTTTGATGAATTATTAACAACTCAAATCATATAGGAATGATAATAGATAAGAAGATTGTATATGCTAGAAAGAAAGAAGAGTTTGAGCCACTAATACCCACAATACCAGAAGGGCTTAACCCAGTAGTATTCATTGAGGATACTAGAGAGATGTGGACTTGTGGTACTTACTTTAGTATTGGCTATCCAAGTATAGAAGTATCAGAAGTTAGCGGCTCTGTTAAGGTTCAAATAGGAAATAGCTTCTTCCTGCTAACTCCTACAGGTGACAGTATTAGCCTTAGAAAAGGTGATGGTAATAGAATTATTATCAGCAGTAATGCACTTAATAGAGTGGATACTGAACCTCCTTTGAAGTGGGATGCTTCTAATAGGAAGTTATTACACATGGAGAGCGGTGTAGCTTCAGGCTCTTATGGACAATCAACTAATCTAGGAAATGCTAGTGTGTTTGTTGTTCCAAACTTTATAGTAGATGCTACAGGACATATAACATTTGCAGAGAATCATAATATTGAGATTAGGGACTATGTTGAACAAGTAGCTCCATCTAACCAGATGGCTGAGAGAAACATATTATTATCCTACAATGAAGCTAACAATAATATGGACACATCTCAAGTTAGAAAGGCTAATGGTTTGACATTTAATGATGCTACACAAAGAATAACTGTAGCAGGAGGAATGGTTTCAGATGGTGCGGTAACAGTTAATCATGGAGACGTTTCTGTATTAGATGGTTATATTATTGGTAAGCTAAAGGGAGATGTAGAAGGGCAAGCTACTCCTAAGATTCACTTGTCATTGAAGCCAGAATATGGTGGTGCTTCTACTAAATTGTATGGTCATGTAAAGTTACAAGACATATTAAGTAGGAAACCAGACCCATCAAGTGATAATGAAAATATAAATGATACTAACGTAGTCGCAGCTATTGCAGCATCTCCACTAATGGTATGGAATGCTATAGAAACTGCTAAGAGTTATGCTGATAGTATCCTCGGCTCTAATAATGCTATGCTATTTAAGGGAGCATTAGAGGCTGGTATATCTTCTCCAGGTACTTATACACCAATGGCAGATGTAGGTAATACTTATGTTGTAACCTTTGGTAATGGTGCTTATAGGGATAGTGTGGGGTATATAAACGGAGTGTCGGTAGAGGTTGGTGACTTACTTATATGTAAGGAAGCTACTGCTGCTTCTGATGGTACTAACTGGGAAGAGGTTTCTAAGAAGTGGACATATGTTCAGACTAATACTACTGGAGTTGTCAGTGGACCTTCATCCTCTACAATAGGACAACTGGCGGTGTTTGACAGTATAACAGGTAAACTAATAAAAGGATTACCAAATGGCTCTGTGGGACAAATGTTAGTTATTGGTGAGTCTGGAATACCTGCATGGGCTAATAAACCAGACAGATTAAATTATGCGTTATCTTTCCAGGTAAAGGGTGTGGAATTTACCTCATTCGATGGTTATGAAGCTAAGAAGGTAAATTTCATTGCTGGAGATAATATGTTTATCACTTCAGACAACCAAGGCAATTTAACATTAGCAGCAGACCCAGGAAGTGATACTGTAAATACAGCTGGAGCTACTGATTTAATAAACACAAAGTTATTCTTAATCGGAGCAGAATCACAGACTGAAAGTCCTCAAACATATAGTAACAGATATGTGTACGTTGGTGCTGATAATTGCTTGTATAGTGATGGTAAAAAAGTATCAACAACAGACCATACTCATCCTATATATGTAACATTAGATACTGAGCAGACTATTAATGGAAGTAAAACATTTACAACTCCTATTATATCTACAGTAGCTAGCGGAACTGCACCATTTAGAGTTGCTAGTAACACATTAGTGACTAACCTCAATGCAGATAGACTTGATAACTTACATGAAAATTCTTTCCTACGTTATAGAGATACTGTCACTACTCAAGTTAACACTTTATGGGCACAGATAGGCATAAGGCAGTATAATAAAGCCCTTCCAGATGGATTAGAGGAATCTAACACATATAATTACGGTTCTGTAATATCATTACCTGGAAGCGACTCTAGGTTAGATATTTGGTACAATCACCATTCTAGTGATGCAGAGTATAAATCAAATGGTATTCAATATAGAACAGGATGGGGAGATGGTAAGATGCCATGGAGAACATTATTAGATACTGTAAACTATCCTTCATATGCTGATTCACATTATGTTACTATCGCCACTGACCAGGCAGTTACTGGTACTAAAACCTTTAGTAAATATATTAAGTTTAGTAATTCTTGGGAAGCTGCTGGCCTTATGGGTTCAGGTGATATATCACTTGGAGCAAGTAATCGTAATCTAGTATATCTTAACACTACTGAATTTAGACCACATGGAGCTGAGACTAATAAGATTGCTCTTGGTAATGATAGTGGATATTGGAAGAGTGTAACCTCTGGACAATTCATATCTAAAGTTGGGTCTGGAACTGCGCCATTGGTTGTAGCTAGTAATACCTTAGTAAGTAATTTAAATGCAGACCTTCTTGACGGAGTACATTTAGCAGGACTTAGTGGAAGAGAGGGTGTTATGCGTTCTTGGCTTAGAGGTAGATACACTACTGTAAACCAATATTTTGGAAATGGAAACGTAGTTACTATTGACCCTAAACCTACGGATGATGCTACCCTATCTGAAAATACTACTGTGCTAAGTCTAGGTGACGTTCCAACAAGAAATACTCAGTTAGCTTTCCATTATGATACAAACACGATTAAATACAGAAGGCATGATGATTCAAAGTGGAATGATTGGGTTGTGTTAATACATAGTGGAAACTACGCCAGTTATTCTGACGGACGCTACGTAAAGAAATCAGGCGATACTATGGTAGGCACTCTCGGAATGGGTGCTAATACTATATATTGGAAAGAGAATGGCTTTGGTGATAAATTTGGATTAGCACCATATTTTAGTGGTACTAATAATAGTAATTATCTATCCTTTATGAGTTCTGTTGGTGCAGCTGGAACAGACCCAACTATGACTGCTAAGATGGTATTAACAGGACTAGGAAATGTGGGAATTGGCACTACAGCTCCAACACAGAAGCTTCATGTTATTGGTGGAGGTTTATTTACTGCATTACTTACTACTACTGGTATTACTAATAATGGAACCTTAACCCAGAACGGAGATATTATAATAAACCAAGCTAGCACTACTGGAACTAGACAAGTTAGATTCCAAGGTGGGGATAACGATTATGGTAGAGTAGCATATGGTGGTACAGCATATAATGCAGGATGGATGGAGATAGCTTCTTGTGATGATGGTAATGAACCTATATATGCTAGACAATATACAGGAGTATTTACCACTGTAAAAAGAACTGCAACTCTATTGGATGCTAATGGAAATACAGTATTCCCTGGCACAGTCACAGCTCCAACATTTACTGGTGCTTTAAATGGTACTGCTGAATGGTCTAAGAGATTAGCTACTAATAGTCAGTTAACATTTGGACTAAATGGATTAACTTACTTCAATGCAGATTTAGGTGCTGGTACTGCTGCTAATCAGAATGTTGGACCAACAGCTCAATGGTGGCATATATTAAGAATGAATCATGGAAATGGTTCTGGGTATTTCGCTGATATAGCAGTCCCTTTAAATACATCCGATGGTATTTACTGGAGAAGAATACAAGGGGGTACTAACTATGGATGGTATAGAGTGTTAGATACTAATAACTATGCTGGAATTATAGACGGTAGGTATGTTAATGTTACTGGTGATACTATGACTGGTGCGCTATCTGTTGCTACTTATCTGGAGGTGAAGGCGGCTAACACTACTACTAATGCCATGTTAATCTTACATAACCAGAATGGGTCATGGGGAAACATCACATTTAGAGATAATATGTTTTATTTCGTGGATGGTAATTCTAGTACTGGAACCACATATAGACCTATAAAGGCTAACTACTATACAGCGTCTGCAACGACTTTATGCACCAATCTGAATGCGGATTTGTTGGATGGGAATCATGAGCATGTATTTTTAAGATATCGTGATACTTATAGCATTGACGGATATGATACCTTGTGGGCACAGATAGGAATAAGACAGTATAACAATGCAAAGCCAGACGGAATGGCTAATCCTATATATAATTATGGTGCTGTTATATCTCTTCCAGCAAGTGGTCCAAGATTGGATATATGGTATAATCACACGTCCTCAGCGTCAGATTCATCCACTAATGGTATTCAATATAGAAGCGGATGGGGTACGGATAAAAAACCTTGGAGAATGTTGCTTGATTCTGTTAACGCCAAACATTATAATGTAGGCTCTGCTACCAAATTGCAAACCGCTAGACAAATTAATGGAACTAACTTTGATGGCACCGCTAACATTACTACATCATACTGGGGAACAGCCAGGAACTTTACTATTGGTAATACTACTAGGTCAGTAAATGGTTCTGGTAATGTTTCATGGTCTTTTGCTGATATTGGTGGTGCTTCAGCTAGTCACTCCCACAATTATATAAATTCTAGGGGAAATTTAAATCCTCAAACAGGAAGAACTCAGAACCTAGGTGATGTGTACTCCTATAATACAGTTAGTGGAACTAGTAATGGTGCACCAACTACATATACATCCGTTATAGGGTTTGGAAGAAGTACTAGAGGTACAGTTGAGATTGCTGGAGGATGGACTGCTGGTATGGGATTGTGGTACAGAGCGTTAAGAGATACTACTGACAATTGGTATGGATGGGTAAAAGTATGGGATACCAGGAACTTTGACCCTAACTCTAAAGCAAACAGCAACCATAACCACGATGGTTCATATATAACTAAAGGTGGTAGTAATAACAATGTAGTACTTGGTGCTGGTGGGTATAGAGCATTGTCAGACTTTACACTGAACTCAAATTGGGCAGCTTCTAAAGATACTTCTGGATATGTTAAATTCCCTAACGGATTTATAATTCAATGGGGTGAAGCATATGTAGGTGCAAATTCTACGGGATATAAATCCTTCCCGATTGCATTCCCAACAGCTTGTATATCAGTACAAGTAACACATAAAACAACTGCAACCAACTGGGACAAGGTTTGTGTAGCAGGTAATTATACTAGGACTAGCTGCACAATAGCTAACTGTGAAACAGTTAATTCTATGATTAATTGGATGGCTTTAGGCTATTAGTTTATATATTTTATTTAATATCAATTTTTTTAACTATGAAATTTACTAGAATGATTAATTTATCTGGCTCAGTAACAGTAGATACTATTGAAGTTCATGTAACAATGAACTACGGGGAATCACAAGCCCCTACTGAGGCTTCTTTTAACTTCACTATGGGGAATATGTTTGTAAGTGGTTCCTGCTCTAAAGATGAAATCACATACTATACTGCATCTCAAGGAATAGTAACAGATGAACTTATGAAGAAAGTAGAAACAAAGGTAAAGGAATGTATAGCAAATTATGAGTCAATTTGATTGTCTCATAGTTAATTTTATAATTTTAACTAACTATACTTTGTTTCATACTCAATAATGTGTATATTTACACAGAATTAACAAAATTAGAAAAGGACTATGACAGTAAACGAAATGATGATTAGGCACAACTTTATTACTAAGATTATACTTAGGGATAAGGACAAGGAACTCAGTAAAGATTTAAAGGTAAAGATTATGTCAATGCGTATTGAATTAGGTAAACTTCGTAGACAAGTAGAGGATGATTTACAAGAAGCTATCTCACAATTAACTCCGAGTGAATATAGAGAGTTAGCTAGTAAAAGTGACCTAACTCAAGATGAGAGAGAACAGATAAAGGAATGGAATAAGCAGATAACTGAGGAATACAACACCTATCTTGACCAAAGGAGTAAGGATGAAGTAGCTGACTGTGCCCACTTCAACGAAGATGAGTATGCTCAGATTGTTGAGGTAAATGCAGCCAATGATGTTGAAATAAATGGACAGAAGTTATGTGCTGCTGATTTTCTAGAAGTGCTTCATAGCTTATTCGTAGAACAGTAATATAAAACGAGGGCTGTGTGAATAACATAGCCCTTTATTTTTATCAGCATGAATGAATATATTGAGGTAATTGGTCAATTAAAACCCAAGAACAATGCTAGCTTTGCACTAGCAGATGTTAATGATTTACGTGGTGGTTACATCCAAGTTACCAATATGAGTGATATGGAAGCCTTTCTCAACACAAAGAAGTTAAAGGAGGGTATGCTATGTTACGTCAAAAATTCACCTGACAGCAACCATATGTATCAATTCTATAACGGGGTGTGGAACGTATGGAAAGTACAAGGAGGTGGAGGAGGTGGAGGAGGAGGAATGTCTATTGTAGTAGTTGACACTTTAGAAGAACTACTTGATAGGGATGACCTTAGAGTTAAGGGGCAAATAGTATTCGTTAATGATATTAATGAAATACGTTACTTTAATGGATTTGTTTGGGAATCCTTCTCCAAAATTTATATACAGGATACACCACCTGAAGATAAGGGAGGTATTTGGATAGATACTTCTGAGAATAAAGAACATATGACAAGCAGTACTGTGATTCAAGACCTGTTAAAGGTTATATCAGTACTACAAGACAAGGTACAGAAGTTAGAGTTTGCATTTAACTGCCAGATAGATTCTGGTGACTTTAGAAACAATCAGAGGTACGCCTATGATGGTATGCCTAATGAGAAGCCTAACTACGGTACTTCAGAAGAAGAGGACAACGCCACTCAAGAGGCTAACAAGGATGTGGTTCTTGCTGATGCACCTGAACCTACTGAATATAAAGAGTATTTACCTAATGCTAAGCATATATGTATCAAAAGTGGTACATACGCAGAAATGCAAGCTAATAAAGGTGATTTCTTACCAAAGGAATTGTTATGGTGTTATGACACTCAGACATTATGGATTAAAGACCCTAAGACTTATAAATTAATTAAAATAGGCAGTACAGGTGGTGGAGGTGAAGACCCAGGACCTGGACCAGGCCCAGAAACAATGGATGGAATATTAACCGAAGTCATTGGAAGCGGCAGTGGAGCTAAGACCAAGATTATTGGTATTGAGTTCGCGGACATGACGAATAAAGAGAATACATTCCTTATTCAGGTTAAGGATGGTAAGTTAGATATACATGATTATAGATTAGATAAGAATACTTTAGCTGGTAATGCTCAGACTCAAGGTACTGGAATTTACTACACTACTCCATATTTCCCTATCATCCCAGAAGAGGTGGGTTCTAAAGACTCTCCAAAGATTTATGTTAATATGGTGTACTGCGGAGGAACATCAGAGGATAAGGACTACAATCCAGTATCTCACAATTTCGTAGAGTTGTGTAACCTTGGTAAGAAGGACTTAAATCTAAAAGGACTATACTTACATTACACAGAAAGGAATAGTGGAGATTGGGTTACATTACCTCTAATTGGTACTCTTAAATCTCAAGGTACATTCTTGATTAAGGGTGCTCAATGTTCCGTAGAGAACATCAATACTACACTAATTAGAGTTGGTGAACCTGATATGTATTGGACTAAAGATGCTACTCTTAATAATACAAGGCTTGAGATTGCTGGAGATACAGGCGCAGGAGTACAGCCTCATAGTATATGGTCAAGTAAAGACGATTGTATTAAATTTAGCTATGACTGTGCATTCTATATTAGTAGTGAGGAAACAACAGATTACTTCAAGACTACTGTTATGAACAGTACAGCACCTTGGACTACTAATGGAGTAATTAAATGGTATGTAGATTTAGTCGGAATAGGTAGTTATAACGATAGGTCAATGCCATGTGAGGCATCTCCTATTGCCACTAAGGGAAGTAATGTGTTATTAATGCGTTACTATAATATGGACCCAGTTAAGCAGGCTACTAAGGCTCTGAGTGCTAGGAGTAATGTTAAGGACTGGACTTACATCAATATGGATAAGATTAACCCTGCTATTGATATTCAAGAGTACACTCCTAAGAACTCATCTCAAAATAAGAATATATTCTTCAATAAACATCTACTAGTTGAAGGTGCTCCCAATATTGTCACTTGTACATTAGGACATGATGCACATAAGACTAGATGCTTTAACTGGGTATCAGTTGGATATTATGATGAATATATCTGGATAAGGAAAGATAGGGAAGAATATACTCCAGAGAATAAGTTTGAGTCTTTTAAGAAAGAGGACTTCAATTCAGAGGAGGTTAGCCAGAATCCTAACAGACCTGCTAATCATAAGAATTGGACTAATAAAATATACAATAGGATTAGAAGTATAACTACAGATGGTACACCATTTACAGTTCATAAGTTCATTAAGGACTTCGACGAACCTGCTGATACTCAGAAGTATTATTACAAGGTAGGAAGAGATGGAGCATGGACTGAGGAAAGGTCATTCACTCTTAGGAATAGAGACAAGGTTATTGAGAAGGGATTCAACTTCCTACAAGTAAGTGACCAGCAAGGATTTAATGCGGAAGAGTATGAAATGTGGAGGGTTAGTGCGGAATACATCAACTCTGATAAAGCTGAAAATCCATATGAATGGTGCTTAAATACTGGAGACCAGACTCAGAATGGTAATAGATTTAACGAATGGATTGACTATTACAAGGGTGGAGATGTTATCTATAGAGATACAGAGCAAATGTACTCAGTAGGTAATAATGATTTAACCCCTGTGGATGTATACACGTTAGGGGATGGAGAAGATAAAAGTAAAACTAATCCCGCCAATGTAGAATTTTTCTTTACATTTGAACATCCTTATACAGTACCCATTTCGTCTGCTGGAGTGTACATACCCTGCTGCTATAGCTTCGTATATGGTAACACCTATTTCTTGTCTATGAACTCTGAAATCACTGAATTAGCGAGGACAGATGTGTTCGGAGATGTAGTTGGAGTAAACATATATAATGACTTAAAAGATTGGGCTACTGCTGATTTAGCCAAACACGCAGCTGATTCTAAAATTAAGTGGAAGGTTGCGTTCTGTCATGAAGCCCCATTCACCATCATCACCGCCGATTTAATTATGAGCTATTTAAAGCATAATGAAGGTGGTTCTTACGATAAAAACTTAGATATTAAGAGGGGCGGAAGTCATCTAAATACAGTTGGCAATTACTGGTTTAGTCAATGGTTACAGGATAATGCATTTAAACTATGCCTATGTGGACATAAACATACATATGCAAATTCAAGATATATACGTGAGAATCCTGATAGGACAATGGAACCTATAGTATATGACCAGTCACTGTCCCCAACATGGTATACCAATCTACCTGATAGAGAAAGACAGTGTGTCCAAATCTCTACTGACGCTAGTCTAAACTATGTAAGATATGTAATGTGTCAAGCAACTGGATATAAGTTAACCTCTAATAAAGAGTTGCCTGCCAAGAACATACCTTGGTTACTAGAATATTATCCTGTATCTAGCCAGATTGAAAACCCAAATACTAATACTGCTACTGTTAAGGTTAACAGTGCCCAACAATATCCTAACTATATTATATGGAATGTAGGAACGGGAAATGAAGTTGAAGTACCATCCATGACCACAGCCAGTAGGGAGAGAATACTTGGTAAGTCTTATAAACTACAGCTAAAGGATAATGCTAAAGTTTGGGCTTATAAGTATAATGTACCTATAGCTTATACTGACTTAAAGAAGGTTGGAGGTAATGGTGCTACTAACCCAAGTAATAATATAGTAATTGAAAAGACATTACAATGAAAATAAAACATTATGATGAAGTAACTGGAAGATGGGTAATCGACGGTGCTTCTAATGCTTCAGAATTGGAACTGACAAACCCTGGCTTCTTAAATGAAGCTGGGGAATCGGTTTCTATTGACAATGGCTTTACAAAGCTAGATAATAGAATGACTAAGTTAGAACAAAACCTAGCCTGGGTGTACCTTAATGGTGCAATCGGGGGTGGCGGAGGCGGAGGTGGTGGAGGAGATGGCTCCGAATACACCATTGATGTAGCTGAAGGTAGTACAGTCTATACAGCTACCAACACTGTTACACTTAATATCTTAATTAAGAGTGGTGGTGTTAAGAAGTCATTTACTATACTTGCTAAAGATTTGGCTACTAATAAGACTCTAGGGACATGGAAAAAGTATTCTATGTCTAGAACTGATATTACCATTACTGGATTGTCTGGTACCACTGACATTGAGTTATCTGCTTATGATAATGATAATGTTTATGCTACACCTACTTATGTGAAGGTAATAGCTGGTGCCATTTCATTAGAAATACAATCCATACCACCTAAGACCATGTATATGGGAGGTGTTGCGGAAGTACCTCTTAACTATACAGTAACTAATAACATCCTACAAAGTCCTGCCGAGTTCTGGATGACTATTAATGGTATTGAAGTTGCTAGGGTAGGTAACATTACTACAGCTATTCGTGCACTAAGTTATGACGCTCGTAAGCTACTGTTTGAGAGTGAGCACTTTAATCCAAAAGCTGGACAAAGATTCTATTTTGTAGCACAGGCAAGTACTACACTTAATGGTGATGTAATATCGTCTGAACAGATTAAATTCGACATTACTGTAGCAGATAGTAATAACTTAGTTATTGTAACCGAGGATATTACAGAGTTTACCCCATCCTCAAATCCCGGAGAAACTCTTGAGGATTTAACACAGTATGGTCAGGGTTCTCAATTAGGATTTAATTATTACTTTAGTTATGGTCTTAGTAAGTACAGTACATTCAACATGGATTATAAAATCCATCTAATGAATGGAAGTGGTGAAGTATCATTACTCGACACAGGTACAATTAAGAATATTAATAAGAGTGAAACTAATAGATTTGTATATAGTACAGTAAACCTATCTGTTAATAAGAATGATGAATATTTAAGAATTACCCTATTTGGATATGCTGTAAATGACTCTGGTGATACTTCTGCTCAATATACCAAGACAGTTACTTGTAGGATAGTAGAGAGTGTAAGTACTGACTTATATGCTAACAATGACCTACATACACTACTTGCGTATTATAGTAAAATTACTGGATTCCCCAACACTTCTACTGGTACTTGGAATTATCCTATCAAAACTAGCGGAGATTTCATATACGAGGGTGCATTCGCATCTAAGTTCCCAGATGGTGTGAATTTTACTCTAAAAGGAGTAAATGGTAAAACTAGTGGTTTTATTCAGGACATTGATGGTGTAAATCAAATACCTGCAACAAGGCTAAGTGGTGAGGCTTACGGTTATCTTGAGGTAGCGGATGTTATGTTCCCTGCCATTGATATTGGTGCTGGTGTATCATTCTTCCAACCTATGGGATTCCATATATCCTGTACTTATAAAGCAGATTCATCTTCTTATCCAGAAGAAGTAATATGCGGTATAGGTCAATATGAAGACGGTGAGCTAAAAACAGGTTATGAAGTATCATTAGAGAAAGCTGTGTGTAAGATTGGTTCCGCTGATACTCTTACAGTTAAACTCCCTCAGAATGAACTACTTACTGTAGACCTAGATGTATCACTACTATCAGGAAATGCTTGGTACTTTAAAATCTATGTCAATGGTGTGCTGTCTGCTGTAAGTAGGGTACTACAATCCGATATTGACTGGATGTTTGGTACTGACTTCTATTTCGGATGTAGAAATGATAATGGAGTAAGAAGTAGATTCTCTGATGTTAATATTTATGATATTAAGATTTATACATCTTCACAGAGTGAATATGCTATTGTTCAGAACTATATATCCGCCACTGAGCAAGCAAGACTTGTAAGAGGTCAGATTGATGCCTCGTTGGATGCTGAGTTAAGAACTAAGAATCTATTCGACAGTGCTGGCAATTGTTTAATTTGGGATAAGACATTAGATGGTGGTAAGGGAGGATTCCTATCAGGAGAACTATTATATGCAAAATTAGTAGAGCAGATGGAAGTTAATACTCTGTATCCTATCGTACTAGTAGAAGAAACATCCAACAGTCCAACATTATTTGAACCATATTCAACAGCTATCTTCTCTGCATCTGATAAGGTGGAAGTAATGGGTACTAAATTCCCAGTTAAAATCACTTATCAAGATAGTAAAGGTAAGGTAGTTATTAATACTCCTAGTGGTGTATCAGAGGGTAATGGTGTTACTATTGGTCTACAAGGTACATCTTCTCTATCTTACAATGCTAAAAACTTTGAGATTTACATGGGAGATGTAGACCAAACTGGTAAAAAGATGTTATTTCAACCTACTGATGATTGGCTGCCAGAGAATGAATTTACATTAAAAGCTGACGTAGTAGACTCTGCTCACGTTAATAACGTGGTAATTGGTCAGATTGTTAATGGTAGAGCTAAAAACTCTTCTGGACAGTCTATTACACCATTTGGAGCAACCCCACCCATGTCGTTAGGTAATGATGTTTGGGGAGGGGATGCTGATAAGGCCAATGCTATTAGGGGTAAGATTAAACATACCTCAGAAGGTTTCCCAGTGTTACTATTTATTAGATATGCACCAGATGCTGATGGTACTATCAAACAACCTAAATTCTGCGGTATATACAATTTCAACCTGGGTAGGTATGCATATTTTAATCTTGGGCTAAAATTACTTTTAGACTACACTAAAGTAAACCAAGATGGACCAACACTAGTAACAGATTACACAGAAGATGCTAGCAGGTGGAATACAGGTGTTAGTAATGGAGTATACTCTGTTGAAATAAACCAGAACTCTTCTGCTCAAGGTGCATTCCAACAAGACGATATGAAGATTGTACAGTTTATGGGTGACGTAATGTATACATCCAGAGACGAGGCAATTGGATATAATCAAGTGCAGAAGTTCTATACTCAGATGGCTAATATGGCTCTTACTCGTATCCAGAAATATACAATGGATGACGCTGGGCAGACTCCTACTAAGCCTATTCCTGGAGAGTTCTACGATTTGGATAAGAATGCTTATTATAACTTTAGTGCTTGTGACCAACACCTAAACTGGGATAACGCTTGTGCTTATTTTATGATTGCATTACTATTTGGTTGTGTGGACTCAATGTGTAAGAATTTAACTATTCGTAGTTGGGGTACAGATGTATGGTATTGCTGTTTCTATGATATGGATACAGCATTTGGGCTTAATAATGCCGGACAAGATATTGTAGAATATTGGGCACATTTACATAGGTGGTATAATATTGCTTCACAAGATACTGGCATTACCCAATACACACAGGAGAAGAATTATGTATCATCTGATAGCTATAAGCAGTTCTTTGCCTCTTGGTGGAATAGAATATGGGAGGTGCTTGAAAACTTAGCTGGCATAGATAGTGGTAGCACAGAGAGTAGAACTAGCTTAGAATCATTATATGTAAATCTAAGAACTAACCTGTTCCCTGACCCTGACAAATTTATTAAGGATTACTATCAATCATATACAGAGAAGACAGGTTCTATCATGTTTAACTATGATTATAAGATTAAGTATCTTGCTATATCTAAGACATATGACCCAAACACTGGTAAATATGAGGATAGTACAGACTTTAGTCAGTTAAAGTTCTTACATGGTAATCGTGTAATGCACGTTAAGGATTGGTTTAGAAAGAGGATTATGTTCTTAGACGGAGTATATGGTTATAAGGATAATACTAACTTATTACCTACCACTATTGAATCTCCTATTACTGGTCTATGGGCTTCTAATAAAGCTACTGGTTCAGCAACTGAAGTAAAGTTTAGCACAGATATTACTGCAAGTAGTCAGATACTTTATCACTATTCACATGATAAGACTACTGGTGCATTCTGGGTTACAGATACTCCTACATCAGTTATACTACCTATGCCTACCGGTGAAACAGTAGTATATATGTATGCTAATAAATATATTACTAACTTTACTAAGTTCAAGAGTTACCCTTGGACAGGCTTGGATAATATTAATCTACCTATGCTACAGGAACTCGACTTGAGTGGGTTAAGTAATGTTGATGCAGCATATTTCTTCCAAGGTGGTGTGTATAATAAAGCGAATGATATAGGTCTAAAGAATATAAAGAAGTTAAATCTGAATAAGGTAAAACTTATTGGAGCTACTACTTCTGCATATACTCTTGATTTAAGTGGCTGTCATAAGATACAGGAGTTAGACGTTTCCTATTCTACTATTACTAAGATTACGTTCCCTACATCTGCTGTATTAAAGGTACTCAATATGTCAGGAACGGATATTACTAATTTGAAGTTAGAGAATCAATCATTCCTTGAAACATTACTTATTGAAGATTGCTTAAAGTTAACGTCTATAGAAATAAATAACTGTAGTGCAATAAAGACCTTATCAGTTCCGTCTAATGTAAAAACTGTAATCATTAGGAATTGTGAGAAGATGGAAACTATTCAGATTCCTTACTCTTCAATTAATAACTCCGTCAGCCCTCTAGTTCAAGTAACTATTGATAACTGTCCAGGTATGAAAGAGTTTGGTATCTCTGGTCAGAATAATCCCGCTTTGAAACTTGAGTTGACTGGTGCTTGGAATCTTGAAGTATTAGATTTAAGTTACACAAAGACTGAGGATATAGTACTAGCATCTCTATACGTAAATGGTCAGCCTAACTTCTCTAGTCTAAAATCATTAGATATTTCTGGAACATCATTATATACTCTTAAGTATAATGACAGAACATTTGATTACTTAGACTTAACTGCATTCCCAGACCTGGAGAATATTAGGGCATCTAATTGTAAGATGCTTACTGAGGTTAGATGTAAGAATGATAGGAATAATCCAATTGAGGTAGCACTAGGAGCGTTTAAAGATTGTAACTCATTACAGAGAGTTAAAGGACACATAGCTCTGCAAGGTAGTGAAGTCTTTAGAGGTTGCAATTCGTTCTATCTAAATCCAAATGAGTTATATACTCAGTTTGGCACTGATGTATTCCTAGAAGGCGATAATGCAACTAATATAACCTTTGATAGAAACCTTACAGAAGTTTACTTCATGTTTGAAGATTGTAGTAACTTATCCTACAATGACTTTAAATACTTGATGGTTAGACTTACTGATAAAGTAACCTCTTTGGAGGGGGCCTTCAAAGGATGTGGTAATATATCTGGAGATTTGTGGTATGATATGTTTAGACCATGCCCAAATGTTAATACTATTAAGGAAGCATTTAGTAATACTAGACTAGGCGGAATCTTCTTCTCTAGAGGTCAGGACTACAATCCAGCTAGGGATTCTACATGGGGCATCCTAGATTTCGTTCCTAAGCTGACTGATACTGAAGCTGCATTTGATAATACAAGTATAGAATGGATAGATAATAATGTATTTGCACCTATTGTTAATGGTGGAACTACTACGTACTCTCCTTTAGTAAAGATTGACTATATGTTTAGAGGTTGTTACTCTCTAAAGAGCTGCGTTAGTACTAGAGCTACACCAATTGCAGAGGGATTTCTAAGCTCTAAGACATTCTTTACTAATCTAAGGAACTTAGCTGGAACCTACCCTAAAGGTGTGTTTACTGGATGTGATAAGGTTAAAATGACTGTTGATAATGATGCAAGTGGTAATACTTATCTATTCCATACTGTAAATAAGGTAGCTCAAAGTTTAGTACTTACAGATTCTGTGTATAATGGAATAAAGCTAGTGGGTAAGATAGGTCCTAATGTATTTGGGGGTATAAGTCAGACTATTAGTGATAATGGAACTACTTGGTATATTCCAACATTTACTTCTATCCAATTCCCATTCCAATATAGTGGTGGGGCAGGATTGCAAGTAAATCTATCAGAGATGGGAAGTATGTTTCAGGCTATTAGTAGTACTCTACGACAAGCTGTTGGTGTATTTAGTGGCTTAGAATGCTCCGATGAAGAAGGTGCACAATCTATTCCAGCTGACATATTTAAACATTGTACTATCCTTAACAGTATTGAATCGTTCTTTAGTGGTATAGATATTAATAATGATGGTAAAGTTTATGAGTTCCCTCCAGCTGGAATGTTCGATGATTGTGTAGCACTACAGAATATTAGAAGATTATTTAGTGGATGTAACAATCTAAAGTTAAAATTAGTTGGAGAAGGTTTCAAGAACTGTGCTCTTAGTGATGTATCTTATGCGTTTGAGAATAGTGGAGTATTTGGAATGATTCCTTATAGATTGTTCTTTATGTCTAGGTCAAATAGCAATGGAAGTAAAGTTATCAGTCAGACTATTACCGACATGGCTGGAGTGTTCTCAGGATGCTGGTGTCTTGGATACGATGAAACTAGAACTATAGATGTTGGGTCAGATTTAATAGCTGGAATGACTAAGACTGTATGGGCAGACCATATTATACAGACCGTTGGTAATAGAGTTCCATTTAAGCTAGATGTTAGTAATATGAAGAAATCATATAACTACGATAGGAATGAAGACCCAGATAGTGAGGAATATAATCCCGGTGAACAAGCATTTGATGTGTGGTACTTAGACGGATATGGTTGGGAAGGTGCTTCTAGTAGTGAGAGTGGATTAGATGCTGCTAAGACTAGACTAAATGAAAGATACTTTAAGTATGATTCCCAACAAAAGGTGGCTATATCTCAGCAAGACCTAGACAGGTCGGAGGTAGGTTATCAGAATTACATGTTCCCTGCTGACTACTTTAGATATTGTTCTTCTAACTGTAACTTCGAGAACTCTTTAGCTGACTTTACATATAAGTCCAACATTAAAAAGTTTGATGCTGAAACAGGTAACTATTCAGTAGAAGAAACTGAGGAATATGATGGAATGGTAGGTAGAATACCTTGTAAGCTATTTGAAGCGTTGAAAGACAATACCAGTCTAACGTCAGTTTTTAAAGGTATTAAGTTCTGTGCCTTTGTTAATCTTCAAGGTCAAACCTTTACTAGGGGAATTAAATACCCACCAGACTTATTTAAGTATAACACTAAATTGGAAGATATATCGAATATATTTGCCCAAACTAGTATAGAAGTTGGAGTAGATATTAATAGTGACTTATTTGCCAACAATGCCAATCTTAAGAGCGTTAGTGGTGTATGGTCTAATTGCCTATTCGATAAAAGGGCATATAAGGCAGAAGGAACTCAAGAGATATATTCTCAAATAGATTTTGCTAATATGTTTAAGAATAACACTAAAATAACTAATGCTTCAAATTTATTTGCAGTAACAGTCTCAGGTGCATCTAAAGAAAAGCCTTACGGACTACTTTTAATCACTGAAGATTTATTAAAGACTTGTTACAATATAAACAATATCAGTAATATGTTTTATTACTGTGCTGCGTTAGCTGGGGCTGTTCCACCATTCCCATCCGCTTCTTACCCAGTATTGAATGTAGTATCTGGTTACCTATCTGGAGTAACAAAGGCTAATATTACCAATGCTGAAAGTCTTGAGGCTAGATTGGTTCCTGCTGAATGGCTGTAACATAATTCAAATAGGTGATTACCATAGAGATGATTTTTGGATATTTTAATACAATTATTTTGTAGTTAACATTGATTAACAATATTTCTTTGGTATGACCTTTAAGAATCATTAACTTTGCACTATGAAAATTAAAGAAGCGCGCTTAACAGATTGGGTATAAAAACACACACAAACACAACAAATTATAGCAGAATTTTTAACAATGCAAGAGGCAGAGGATAAATTCGGTAAGAAGGGTAGAACTAATGCCGCTCTGACTCTTGGTATTATCGGAACAGCACTTGGAGCTTTTGCAGGTAACAATGGCTGTGGTAACAACGGTATTCTCGGAGGTCTATTTGGAGGTAATAACGGTAATTGTATAGCTGAGAAGGCTATGCAGACTGCTATGGCACAAGGACAAATGTCTCAGAATCTAGCTTGGAACAACAGAGTACAGTCTATGCAAGATGATATTGACCTATACACTTACATCAATGGTAGGAATTTAGCTACTAACGAAAGAATTGGAAACGAAACTCAGGTTCTAACAAACCAAATCTGGAAGGGTAGAGTAGAAGACCTACAAGAAAAGAGTGGAATGTACGTTGATATAATCACTCGTGATAATGCTCAGAACCTAAGACTATGTGATGAGCTTTATAAGAGAAGGGAACAAGACGTACAAGAGAAGGCAGATTTGTTCGAGAGACTTAACACACGTTTAGTTGAGTTAGAGAAGAAGGAAGCTGCAACTGCTGCTGCTTTACCTCTAATGTTCGAACTTAACAAAGTTAATGCTGAAAGGTATTCAGATAACTGCTGCTGCAAGTCAGAGAAACAACTATTGGTTGCTGCTGGTGATTTACAGAGACAACTAGACCACAAGATTACTGGACAGCTGAAATATGCTTATAGTGACCTATGTGCTCCAGTTCCTAGTATTTCTCCACTATACTGTAGTCCATTCACACAATATGGCACAGGTATGTACGCTGGTCAAGCTGCTTCTAACTGGAATGCAGCTATTAACAGTGCTTGTCCATCTTGTACAGCTCAGTAAGATATTAAAGGGAGATTATGCGAATAGTCTCCCTTTTATTTTTTATTTTAAACACAAACACTTATGAAAGTAAAAATTACTCCTATCGGAGAAAGTGCTCAATTAATTGAATTTAATGTATCGTTACCATGTGGGGCAAGAGCATCTGTAGCTCCAGTGTCTACATTAACAATTACACAAAGATGGGCTAAAGTGATTAACACAGCTACAACAGGTGCAGCTTCTTATATGCAGGTTACTAAGTTTGATATTATACACAACACTCAGTATACTGATTGTAAGGGTAATGTAAGATTGGTTACAGAAGAAACATCAACTATACTAGCTTCTCCAGCTACAAGTGAGACAATAACTACACTTGTTCCAGAAGTTAATAAGGTAATTGATGTTATAATTCCTAACGGAGTTAGTATTGTTAATCAAGCTATCTTAGATGAGTTACCAACATCATTGCCAGTTAAAGGTAATTGTGCTTACTCAGTATTCGAGATACAGATTCCTGCAGCAGCATAATAATCACATGATATGAGCTTATTTGGACAACCTTTCGGTACTAATTATACTGATTTACAAAACCAATACTTGCAGCAACTACAAGTTATGCAACAAGCACAACAGAAGACTCAACCCATCCTTGATGAAATAAACAGGGAGGTTGGGTCGTTGTCTGTTGACGAGCAGAACGTATTGGCTAAAACACAAGAATATCAAATGGCTAAACAGACCTATGAGGCAGGATTTATGGCATTCTTAGGGACTAAGTTTAGTTCAGAATATGTAAATTCTCCTGATGGTAAAGTAGCAGCTGAGAATCTGTTAGCCACTATTAGAACTGATGGAGAGTGACCCGGAGATGAAGAAAAGATTTGATGAACTCATGATGAACAAAACAGCTAAATAATGAGTGATAAAGAATTGATATTTCAGGCAGCAAACACATTCACTAAAAACTTGGTAGGTAACTTATTCGGTATAAACACAATAGGTACTGATGCTCTCATAACTTACGTAGTTAATAATATGGAGGACAAGTATGGAATGTATTTGGAGCCATTCCTTGATAAGGGTGGTAATATAAACATAGATTTATTTGGAAATGCGCTACGTGACGTTATGAAGGCTCGTGCTAAAGACGGATATGTCGTTAAGCTATTTGGTAAACCAGTTAAGTTTGGTGAGGCTGACATTGATGAGTTCGAGAGGATATTTAAGACGTTAAAAGCGAACAATGGAAAACATTCGAGTTGAGTCATTCTTAGGGAATGATAAAGTTATAGTTGGCAATAAGTATACTGATTTAGTACTTGAGACTCTTGGTAAGGTTTATATCAAAACCGGCAATAATTCTAGAGTGCTTAGTGATGTTCTAAAATTATTAGACCAAGTACAGGAATCAGAAATAAGAAGTCAAACTATTATAGTTGGTAGCTTACTTGAGATGGAGCAGATGGAGTATCCCGGAGATGGATTCTTCATTTATAACACACTTACATCCACTCTATATATTTCTTATGATGAGAGATATATAGCCTTAATAGAGGCAGCAGAAGGTGCTGATGATGGGTATGTAAGACGTAAAGGAGACACAATGACTGGACAGTTAGAAATCAATACTGTTGGTCCTCCTTTAATAGTGGCTTCGTCTAAGCTAGTTAGTAACTTAAATGCTGAATTTATTAATGGATATTCATCCGATGATTTGGCAAAGAAGAACGTAGATGAATATATATATGGAAATTGGACATTTAAAGGCAAAGGAGTCTCTGAGGATACTTGGGTTTTTAAGGATAATGTCCGTATGTATGGAGATTTAGTTACTAGCAGGAGCTTGACATCCCCTGATTTTATGTCAGGATTTGGTGGTTATGGTTGGAGATTGGATGCAAATACCAATACACTAACAGTTGACTATCTTGTAGTTAGAAAAGCTATGAGAGTATATGAATTGGTAATCAATAAGATAAGTGCAACCAATGGAAGTATCTGGGTTACTAATTCAAGTAAATGTAGTAAGGCTGTGCAACCCACTATTTTAACAGATGCACAACTTAGAAGTATTGGCACATGGACTGGGTCAAGTGAGAACATAGATGTTATGTTAAAGCTATTATCAACAGATGGATATTATATCCCCCTTCCAGGTAATGGAGCTAATACACTTAGTACAGTCACCAGAACGAAAGAAATATCTAAGGCAGATTCAATTAATACCACGCCTAAAACATTTGTAAACTACAAGTTTATAATTCATGTTAAAGACCCTAGAGGTCTTGTTAATAATACTCTGTTTAGAGGACCGCAAACTTTATATGATGAGTCTTTACTAACATCAACTTCATCAGACCAAAACCACATTGCATTTAGAAAGTGTATAACTCTATACTATATCAGTATGGGAATGACGGTTACTAAGTGGGGAGGAAATGAAGGACAATGGGATGAAGGTACTATCCCATTAGAGTGGACATTAACTGAGACTTTTAATAAGGATACGGCTTTCTATATGATTCCGAAGGGTGATAAAGTTGCCACAGAAGACTTTGAGAAGAATGGATTTAATAGTACTTACCTAACACCAATACAACCATTCTATAAATACTTCGGACTTGACACAACAATAGTCAATCAAGCTATTACAGAATCAAATAGCCAATTTAATAGTAGTATGAATACTACTGTTGTGATGCCTAATTTGTGGGTAGTAAATACCGATGATGAGGAATATCCCCTGTTTAAACCAGGAGATATAATAAGGTGTCAGAAATATACAGGTGGCAATATAAAGTATTATGATGCTGTAGTAATGTCACAGATGGAATCTAGACAATTTATAGTTCAGAAAGCTACATCTGTATTTGATATTTATACTGAAATCCATTATAATGAAGATGGTTCAGTAGCTTCTTCAGAAGAGTCTTATAACAATACTCAGTACAGTAAGACCGAAACTAGCTATGATGTTAATACAGGAGCCAGGAAGCAAGTATCTTCATCTAATACTACTAGTGATAGATTGGATGATATATCTGAAGGTGATGATATGATTCAAATGGGAAACATATTTAACACCGAGAGGCAAGGTGCTTTATATTTAACATCAAGTGATGATGGTGGACCATACATGGATGTAATCACTGAATTAAATAGACCTGATTATTCGGTTTTATATGATGTTCCATTATATGATAGAAAGGAACTAATATATAAGTCAACTAAGCATAATTACTATTATCAAGAATCTCCCTCAATAGAAGGTGCTCCTACCTTTACAGTAGACATTAAAGACGGAGAGAGTGTCATTACTAAGACATATTATTGCACAGAATATCCCACACAAACATCTGTTATTAAGATGCGGGATAATAAGTATAGACACTCACTTACAAAGACTACAAAGGTAAGAATTGGTAGACTTGATGGCATTTACAATGAAATGTTTGGTAAGAAACAACCCTATGGATATGGTTTATATGGAGAGAATGTATTCCTAACTGGTGAGTTTTATTTAAATAACGGTCAATCAATAGTAGATTTCTCTGAAGAGAACATACTATTAAAATTTAAGAATGCTGGGTTAACTATCAGAGACGTTCCAGAAAGAAACTCTGCGGGTGATATAGTACTTGACCCGGAAGGAAACCCAGTGTATGTACAAGTTCCGTCTATTGATATGGAAGGGAATCCAATCCTAGATGAGTTTGGCAAACCTATTTATACAAATAAAACTGAGATTTACATGAATGCGGACCAGTTTATATTTAGTATTGCTGGCAATCCTACAATGTCCTTAAAGGCTCTGTTTAATCCTACTACAGGACAAATTGAGAATACTTATTTGGATGTACAGGGGTGGATTCAATCAAACGGCTTATATGTATATCCAAAGGGATACGAAGCAGACCCTAACAACCCTACCCAAGGAGCAGTGAGTTATATTACAGAGGAGGGTAAGCTAACAGCCATAAATGCTCATTTTACTGACTGTTATGTTGATGGAGAAATAGTTGCCCGTACTGGTAGGATAGGGGGGTTCGAAATTCAAGGAGGTATATTATCTTGGATAGGAGGTGGGTATTTTCCCGGTCAGGAACATGGTTTACAGCTAGGATGGGTTACTGTACATAGTGGTCAGTATCACCCTCTCTATGGAGAGCTTATATGGAACACATATCTCAAGATAAGCTCTACTTGGCAGGCAATGCCAATTATGGTATTTGCTGCTAATGGAGCTGGTATATTCTCAACTATACATCAGGAAGGAAGTCCGGATGTAGTGTATCCTAGTGATTATTCAGCATATGCTGGATGGTTTGATGGGGGTGTAATGGTGACTAGAACCCTTATGGGAAGATTTTGGGCAGCAGCTGATGATACACTTCCAGGTCAGGGGGGTACTGGTCAAGGCTACCAGGGCGTTTCATTTAATGCTAAAACCTTTGACTTAGATGATGTTAGATTTGCAGTTAGAGATGGATTAATTGTTATGGTTACTAATGATGCGGGAAAGCCAAAATCTGAAAGTATCGACGCATACGGAAGGAAATGGACTTGGTAAAATTATGGAAATATCGTTAAATGTAAAAGACAGACTAACATTGATTGCCATCCTCCCTACTACAGGAAGAATGACAGATTTAGTAGAAGTATTAGAACTGATAAAGTTACTTAGATTTACAGAAGAAGAAAAGCAGGAGATAGGTTACAAAGAGGCTGATGGTAAAATATTATGGGATATTTCTAAGGAGAAGCCTAGAAGTATTGATATAAACTTCGAACAGCTAAGGATTGTAAAAGATAAAATAAAAGAACTTGATGAGGGTGGTAAGATTGACCTAAATACACTAGACACTTGTCTAAAATTTAGTAAGCTATGATAATACTATTAGACGCAGGTCACGGAGAATCTACTCCTGGTAAAAGAAGTCCAGATGGTAGACTTAGAGAGTACAAATATTGTAGAGAGATTGCTAACGAAGTAAAGAAACAATTAATTGATAAAGGCTTTAATGTTGAGTTGGTAGTTACAAACGATGTAGATGTACCACTTATGCAGAGATGCCGAATAGTAAACCAACACTGTGATATACATGGAAAAGCTAATACTGTATTGGTGTCGATTCACTGTAATGCTGCTGGTAGCGGGGCAGATTGGATGAATGCTAAAGGTTGGAGTGTATTCATATCTAACAATAGCTCAAGTAAGAGTAAGAAACTAGCAGAGTGCTTGTTTGAAGCAGCACGTAAAGAGGGTTTAACACTAAGGAAATATTCACAAACACAAGTATATTGGAAACAGAATCTAGCTATATGCAGAGAGACTAAGTGCCCTGCAGTTTTAACAGAGAATCTGTTTCAAGATAATAAAGAGGACGTAGAGTATCTACTGTCAGATGAGGGTAGAGCAACTATAGCTCGCTTGCACGTACAGGGTATATTGGATTATATCAAGGCAATACAGGGATAATAATTAGGGATGTTCTTAAATATTGATGAATTTCATCAAATCATTTTGGACACCCCTAGAATTTCCTTAATTTTGCAAATAACTTTAAAAGGGAATAATATGAGTATGAAATTAGAGGATTTAGACATTGACGATGTAGGATTAGACGAAGACGTAACTCCTAGGAATAAGTTTGACGAAGATACCTATGAGAAGCCTTGGCTTGATGGTTCTGCACCGCAAGACGAGAAAGTTCACGAGGATGAGCCAACTAACGAGCCAGAAGAGGAGGACATTATCGTTTCCCTACTAAAAGATAAAGGAATCAATCCTGAAGCTATCAAATTTGAGAATGAAGCAGGAGAGATTGAAGAGAAAAGTTTTAATGAACTTTCAAGGGAGGAACAACTTCAAATCTTAAATTATGATGAGTCAGATGATGACTTTGATTTAGCAGAAGATGAAGTTAGTCTTATTAATGAGCTAAGGGCAAGTAGTCTGAGCGCAGATGAATATAAGAAGTATATCGCCCAGCAAGCTATTCAAGAGTATTTAGATTCTAATCAAGAAGATACTCCTGTATATGAGATTGATTCTATCCCAGATGATGAACTATATCTTATAGATTTAAAAGCTAAAGTCCCAGAGCTTACTGAGGAAGATGCTTCTGCTGAGTTAGAATTAGCTAAACAGAATGAAGCACTATATCAGAAGAAGGTTCAAGGTATCCGCAATGAATACAAGAAGAAAGAAGAGTTGCTAGCTCAACAAGAAGAGGAAGAACAAAGGTTAGCCGCTGAGAAAGCTGCTCAAGAGTTCGAAGACACTATTGTGGCTGCAATTCAAGAGAATGATACCATTGACTTGGGTGAGTCCTCATTAACCTTGTCTGAGGACGATATGAATGAAATTGCTAGCTTTATCTTAGATTCAGATGTTGCAGGAGTGAGACACATCGCCAAAGCGTTAAATGACCCTAAGACCTTAGTTGGCATGGTTTGGTATGCGCTTAAAGGACAGGAGGCGTTTAGTCAAATTACTGATTATTACAAACAGAAGATTACAGAAGCATCTAAATACAATTATAATAAAGGGTTTGAAGATGCTAAGGGAGGTAAAGCTCCAAACGCAGCTAAGACAGTGGTCAAAAAAACAGCAGGTAGTACGGCTGCCCCTGCTAAGAAAGTAATAACAATTGATGATTTAGATTAAATTTAAATTATAAAGTATGATAGTAGCAAATTTCGTAACCAATCGCCCTACAATGAGCGAAACTAGAACTTATGAAGATTTCTATAAGTTCTTAGGCACAAAACCAACTAGACTTGGTATAGTTTCAAGACTTTACCCTAACCTAACTGCTTCTTACTTGACAGAGTCCCTAAGAAATATCTTCTACATGGATTCTAAGTCAAATAGCAAATACAGAAGCATTGATAGTATGTACTTCGAGTGGGAAGTTGAAACCAACTACATCAAGAGAGTTGAGTTCGCAGGTGTTCCAGCAACTAATGGTGAAGGTGGTACAACCATCGTAATGGCTTTCAAAGAGAACTATTACCAGAAGTATGACATTTTTAAGATTGACAAAACAATGCAGCAATGCCAAGTTATCTCTAGACCTACAAGAGTTGCAGATAACTATTGGACTGTTGAAGTAAGACTAATTGATAATGACTATTCTTCAATTCTTGACTTAGACGGATGTCAGATTGGTGACACTACAAGATTCCAATCTAACGCTATGCCTGAAGCTCATGAAGAGGGTTATGTTAAGTATCAATCTAACATTGAGAGACACAGAGGTTACATTACAACACATCGTGTTGATGATAGCTATACTTCTCTATTCAAGCCACTTGAGCAAACATTCATCAGCATTGGTAAAGGTGAAGGCAATGGTGCTGTAAAAGAGACAATGTATAAGATGGATACTCTTGAGAAGAATCTATTAAGAAACTTCCTTGAAGTACGTAACCAAGGTCTATTATTTAATAAGACTAACGTAGATAAGAACGGTAAACCAACAATCTCTGACCCTGACACTGGTCGTCCAATCTATATTGGTGACGGTATCATCCCACAAATCGAGAGATTTGCATCTAAGTATGTATACAACAAACTTACTCCAGAAGCATTCACTACAGCTATGGCTATGATGAATGAGAAGAGTGAGAACCCAACTGGTAACAAGTATGTATTCATCTGCAACGAGAAGATGTGGAATGACATTCAAAGCTGTCTATCAGAATGGCTTGCTAGATTCAAAACTTGTGGTACTTATCTATGGTCTAAGAAGGCTAACGGATATGTAGACGTTGGTGCTACATTCAATAGCTACGAAATCGGTGGTAACACTATTTCATTCAAGGTGGACAGAACATTCTCTCGTGAATGGGGTTCTGAGAAGGGCTTTGGTCTAATGCTTGACCTTACTGCTGATAAGACTAGTGGTGAACCTGCTATTTTAAGTAACATTTGGGTAGCAGCTGCATAACACTTTAAACTGATAAATGACAAATAACTCCTGAATTGCTGGAACTCCTGTTAACAAGGACAATCAGCAGCTAAGCATTGGGATATGCAGGCGATGGTAATCGTAGCTCCAATGAAAGTCCAGAGGCTAGTCGCGAGACGTACATTAGGATATCTAATGGAAGTGGGAGATAACTTAATGAGTAAGTAAAATCAACAATTTAAAAATGAAATACATAGTATATTTAACAACAAATACAGCTAACAAGAAGATTTACATTGGGGTACATAGAACTGAAACTCCATATGATTTCGATGGATATTTAGGTAATGGTATAAAAGTAACTGATAGAAGTACATATAGGTATAGTAAAACTCCTTTTGAGGCTGCTGTAAATAAGTATGGTCCAAGTAAGTTTATAAGGAAGACTCTTAAAGTGTTTGACACTTTAGAGGATGCATTAGACTTAGAAAGATGGCTAGTTGACGAAGAGTTTATAAGCAGAAAGGATACTTACAATGTTGCTCTAGGTGGGAGCTTACCTCCGATTAAAGTAAAAACTATCTATCAATACGATTTGGATGGTAACTTTATTAAGGAGTGGGTTTCTATAACAGAAGCTAGTTTAGAATACAAATGTTCCAGCTCCTGTATTGGGCAAGCAATATTTGAAAGAACTCCTAGCCTAGGCTATTTGTGGACAGACTATAAGTATGAGTCCATTAATCCAAAAGAGTTTAAAATTGATGAGAATAAAACTAAGTGCTATCTATATGATAAGGATGGTAATTATTTACAGGAGTTTAAATCAATTACTGAATGTTCTAAGTTTCTTGGTGTAACAACAGCTAACCTCTCTACGGCTATTTCAGGCAATTATAGTATTAGTAACTGTTATGTAACTACATATTATACTGATGCAATTGTGGTTCCCAAAAGAAAATCTTATAATGGGTTCTACCAGTATACATTATCTGGAGAGTTTATAAAATTCATTCCTTCGCTAAAGGACTTACAAGAGGAATTAGGAATACAGAACCCATCAGCAGTCTATAGAGCATTAAGAATTGGAAATTCCGCTTATGGATTCCAGTGGAGTGCTACTAAACTACCTAATATGAAGAAACTGGAGACTAAAACTCAAGCAAGAAAGGTTGGTAAATATACATTGAATGGTGGGCTTGTACAAGTATTCAATACAGTGAGAGAAGCAAAGGCTGATACTTGTGGTGCCCCTAACGTTTTATCTGGCAAACGTAAAACAGCTGGAGGATTCATTTTTAAATATATTGAATAATATACTTACAGGAATAAGTTAAAGATATAGTGCACTCCTAAATTTACACAACAAGTGTATTTGAGGGCAAATGTTTACATTAAAGGGTGGTGACTTCATTACTAACAAGTATCCAGGTGTGGGTGGTTTAGATGGTCTAAGCTCTGGTATTGTTTCAAGTACTACAGCTGCATCTAAGGTAATCAACTGGGGTTATTCTGGTGTTGGAGTATTCTCTCCATACAGAAGCTTCATCATGAAAGAAGCGTGATAAAAATATATAATCAAGATGTGTTGGGAGGGGCTAATCTATAGTCCCTCTCATACTCATTATAAAGATGATGTATGATATACAATAAAAATACGAATTAATATGGATGATGTTTTAGACGATATAATTATTTTAAGAAGTGTGTTCGGTAAAGTTGGACAGAAGTACTTCATGAATCCTGTTAGAGACCCGAAGACTGGTAGATTCCCTGATTGCGTGAGACCAGTAGATAGTAAGGGTGATATGATTATCTCTGATAAGGATAGAAATGAAGGTAAACCACTTATTCCTGAGAATAAAGTGTTCATCATTGAAGATGGTACTACATTTAACCTAAATGATGAATGGCAGGCTGCTGAGTGGCACTCAATACAACATTGTCCTCTTATTGCATTATCAAGAGATGCAAGGGACTCTAAAGGAAATTTACTAATTGATGGTGAAATAGCTGAGGGTAAGGCTCGTGCTCGTTATGGTACAGCTGAACTATATGTAGAAAGACCTGGATATGATACTGCTAAGAGAATCTCTAAGAAGAAACTTATCCACGATGCTGACTCCTACATCTACGGAGACCCTAAAGGTGCAGAAGGTAGAGCACTTAAAGCTAGATTGCTTGGTAAGAATATGCGTAATGCACCAGACGCAGATATTACAGACTACTTGCTTGAAATATCACATAAATCTCCAGAGAAGATTATTGACCTATATACTGGTGGAGATATTAATCTGAGATTGATGTTTATTGACGCTAAAGACAAAAATGTCATATACGTTAAGAACAAGGTTTATCTATATGGTGATAGCATTGTATTGGGTGCAACTGATGATGCAGTAATCACTTGGATGAAGAACCCTACTAACAGTAAGGTACTTGAACTTATTAAGAGAGATACTTATCCCGATATGTACTTAGAAGAAAGTGCATCTAAGAAATAACATTACCTAAATGACAGCGAAACAAGTATACAGAGGAGCATTAGTTGAAATGAATAAGACTGCTGCTCCAAGTATTTTACTTGAGGACTTTAACTACTTATTAAATAAGGCGATATACCAATACATTAATAAGAAGTACAACATTTATGATGTAAATCAACAATCAACAGATGACATTAGAGTTTTAAAATCTACTGCCATCCTCCAGCCTACTCTGGCTACAAACACATACGCTGCTGTTAGTTCTCAAACTAACTCACTGTATGGAGCTGTTTATGAAGTAAATCTCCCATTGGATTATTTACATATTTTGAATTGTGTATGCAATTTCAAAGTAGTAAAGACATACGAGTGCTATGATGCTGGTACTTATGTACAAATTGGTGCTAAGCGTTTAACCTCAGACCTTTGGTCACAGATAATAAGGAACTTCTATATGCAACCCTCTTATAGAAATCCTTATTACTTCATACACAATGTAAATAGTGCTACGACAATGCCTACTAATCCAGTAAGACTTACTGCTGGAGAAGGAAGTATATCACCAAACACAACTATTCAGCAAACTACTGGTACAGATGGTTCACTTCCAACTAAAATTACTATTGGAGGTAAGTCAGTAGACTTAATAGAACAGCCAGGAGTTAATAGGTATGGAAATCCATCTCAAGTTAGACTTGAAATTAGGTATGGCAAGGATTCTTCTGTATTTCAATTAACTGATATATTTGTTGATTACATTAAGACTCCTCAAAAAATTAGACTAACACAAGACCAGATTGAAATGGTTGAAGATACATCACAAGTCATGGAGTTTCCAGATTATGTGTGTCAAGAGATTATAAATGAGCTGGCAAAGCTATTATTGGAGAACGCAGGTGACCCAAGGCTTCAAACTAATTTAGCAGTTAATCAGACTATTGCAAATCCAGCTCAGCAACAGTCACAAACTAAAAAATAAATTTAAGTTATGTTTCAGTACACTAACACTATTGTATTAAACTCACTGAAAGATGTAACCACTGGTTTAGATAAAATCGTTAAGGGTTCAGACAACATTGAGGTAAGACGTGTAAACAAGTTCCTCAAGAAGAACGTAAGTGCTATGCACAAGAGAACTGCTTCCGACCCAGTTATTGGTAAGGCAGAGTTCACTATTACTAACCCAGGCGTAGGTATCTATAGGTTGAAGTTATACATCAGATTATCTGGAAGTCAGAACTCATACTACTCTAATGACTTCGTATTCAAAGGTAAGCCTTTTGTTTATGAGTTCAGAATCACCTCTGGTTCCACCTCTGCAACTGATGTTGCTAAAGAAATTAAAAGAGTTATTGATAAGATTCAGGCTTTCTACGGTGATAAATACATCAGAACTGAGGTTAAAGGCGATAAGTTAATAATCCACGGAGTTGATGAGTATCAATTATTCACTGAGGCTAAGATTCAAAAGCTTAATACAGCTGCTAATAATCCACTTACTAACGAAGTATATGAGGATATTATAGAAGGTACAATTACTAAGAGTATTGAAGGATTTGGTACTTATACTCACATCCTAAAAGACCTTAGATTACCTACTATTGAGGCTAGAAGATTTGAAGCTGTAAACCAAGAGGAACTTCCTATCCCAGGAATGAAGTACAACCAATATACTATTTACTACACAGTAGATAGAGGTTTATTTGGAGGTGCTGCTGTTGGTCAGCAAGTTACATCTAAAACTACTCATGTATTCTATGTACTAGAGTCTATCGCTGCAGAGTTCGAAGCAGCATTAGCTGTGCTAGGTACCCTAACTGTAGAGAAGAAACCTATCTTCATTAAGAGCGGAGTTCAGGATATTAATCTTGTAAAGCTTGGTACTAAACAAGATATAACTCCTGTTATTGAAGAAGGAACTGTTAAATGGGTAGATGCAGAGACAGAAGCAGATTGGATTACTGTAACTCCTGGTGCAACTAAGGTTGGTATTACTGGTACAGATAATGGAACTGGTAAATCTCGCAGTGCATTAGTAAAGGTTACTGTAAAGGACGAAACTGGTGCTGTGGCAGCTAAAGAAATTACAGTCACTCAAGCAAGTGCTTAAAACTGAAGGCGAGGGCAATTAAGCCTTCGCCTTTTTTACTTTATACTTATGGGATATTATTTTAAATTAGCATCTGCAATCTATAACGATATAGTGTCTGGACTTAGAGGTTATACTACTACAAACACATTATCAATAGAACAACTAGAAGATGATATTGTAGATGAAAGATTACAAATCATTAAGGAATATTCCATGAAAGGACTTATTCCTAAGAGGGATTTATTAATGTCTATTAATTGTATCAACGTAGACTGTAAGGATATAGAGAGCTGTACCTGTAGCAATAAAGCAGATGGTACACCAACATTCCACTTTGAAATACCACAGTTACTAACTGAGTTCGGAGGAGGAATTGAATATATAGGTTCTGTAGACAAGGGACAGCCATTTATATGGTACATAAGTCCAACAGTAATGCAGTATCATAAATATAGAAAGAGGGCTAAAAATAGACCTTATGTATATATTGATGTTACTCCCAATGCCAATAATATGTATGATTGCTGGATATTTAATATCCCAGTTATCAAACAGGTATCTGTGGTAGGTATATTCAAAGACCCACGTCAACTACAAACTTATGGATGCTGTTCTGCATTGGACATTAATAATATGACTTTCATTGATGCAGAAATAAAGAAGAGATTGACGGAGAAGAAGCTACGTTATTACAGACAGTTAGCTGCTCCGATATTACCTAATGACCAAACTCCTAAATAATGGAAAACTTTCAATCGGCATACGCTCAAGCTAATCTATTATATGGTATAGAATTAGCACCAGAAGAGTTTGAAGAAATAGGTCTGATTGCCTGGAATAAGATAGGTAATAGACAAACTAAACTATACAGATATAGATGTAAGATAGATTGTGAAACCTTAACGGTTACACTACCATGTAATTGTGACTTTGTTGAGGCTGTAACATACGACTTTGAAGACTGGAGATATACTACTAATGATACAGTCAATGGAGATTATCAATCACAATTCATTGAGAACTATATTGAAGGACGTAAGGTATATAACAATCCATTCTATATTAGTGGTAAGCTAGCTAAGTATGAGAGAGTAAATGACACTCTTTACTTTGACAAGGATTATGGTTCAGTTAATATATTGTATAAGGGAATCTTACTAGATGATGATGGATTACCATTTATTAATGAGAAAGAGAAGGATGCAATAGCTTGTTATTGTGCATACACGGACAGGTTTAAAGAGGGCTGGAGTAAGCATAATCAAAATATGTTACAAGAGGCACAACTTCTTGAGCAAAGGTGGTATAGACTATGTGATGCCGCCAGAGTTCCAATGTATATTAATCAGAATGATATGAATGAAATCCTTGATGCTAAGACAAGCTGGAATAGGAAGATATTTAATAAAACTTGGAAATTTGTAAAATAATGAATTACGCTACAGGATATGCCATGAATATAGACGAGTTATTCATCTCCTTTCCCACTAAGAAGATGAAGATGACTGCGAAGGCGTGTGAGGAATTAATAGGTAATAGGCACAAGGAAATCATCGCTAAGAAGATATTTAAGAGTGCCTTGAATATGGTTTTAGAAGATATAATTGAAAATAATGTAACATTTATTCTCCCAACTAGGTCTAGGAGAGCAGAGCTGAAGATGAAGCGATTCGAGAGGGATGAGTTCTCTAAGGCGAGAAGAAATGGTAAGTGGGCTAAGGTAGACTTTCTAACATCTAACTTCTGTGCATATCAAATGGTGTTCCACTTTCAATCCGAAGGGGTTATGAGGGAGAAGTTAATATATCTAGACCCTGAGCATAGAGATAGGATATTAGAATATACTAATCAAGGTAAACAGTATTATTAATGCTAAAAAGTGTCAATGATTATTTACCGGAGCTAATAGCCCAATTCCCTACAGTACCTCCAGAGGATGTCAAACGAGCTGTTGAATATGGATGGAGGATGCTATACTATTATAATCTTAGGGGATGCGATACTCTTATTAGTAGTACCAAGTACAGGTATTGGTTTTATTGTGGGCAACTTACACGTGACTCAATTAAACACTATAATTACTATAGGAGAATGCTTAGGAGGAAGCTAAGAGTACTGTATTCTAAAAAGGTTAAAGAGTGGGATGGATACTATTATATAGGATTAACAGAAGATGAATATAAATCAGTAGTTAAATCTACTACTGGAAGGGGAAGAAAGAAGAAGAATTTTATATTCCACAACAAATTCGGAATGAAGGTCTTTGATGAAGCTAAAGTATTTTATAGCTGGTCTAAATATATCGTAAGGTATAGATATGTTACCGATATGGGATATACATTCTTTAAAGATGCAATGAAATGCAATGACTTAGAAGTTGCATTAGTAAGAGATAACCCAAGTACGTTCAAGGACATACTTATTAGTAGTAACAACTATGAACTTATAAAATATGAGAAAAGAAGCAATTAATACCTTTGGGGAAGGTTTAATAATGGATTTACATCCACTAACTACTCCCAGTAATGTATTAACGAACTGCTTAAACGGTACTATAATAACGTACAATGGTAATGAATTTGTACTGCAGAATGATATGGGGAATGGAGAAGTCCATACTGCCTATCTTGATAAAGGTTATGTACCTGTAGGAATGAAAGAGCATGGAGGTATAATCTATGTAGCTGCCCATAATCCTGTCACTGGTAAGAGTCAGATAGGCTCATTCCCCTCCCCTCAGCAACTATATGAAGGAGAAGATTTAAATGTAACACCCATACGGTTTGACTTCTCCAAGTTTATAACGATGAAGGGAAGTGTACCTTACATAGAATTGGAATACTATAAGGAAAGATTATTCCAGACTGAGAATACAGGTGAAGTAAAGATATTTCATCCTGGTGATAGGTTTGTAATAACTTCCACTACTATAGATACTGCTATAAAAGAAGCTATAAACAAAGGTGTAGTTAAATTAAGACTTGGGGTTATAAATAGCAGTGGCAACATTGATTATATAGATGAGAAGAACTTAAAGATATATGAAAATGGATTGTGGATTTACGAGAATACTGACACTCCTATGTTAGATGTTATTAAATCTAAAGAACTTGTACAAGTATTTAGTGCTAAATCATCTGGAGCATTAATTTTAGTAATTGAGCTAAAGACCTTTGACACATTTAACCTGATAAGAAAGTATTCATGTAATGATGAATCCAAGGTTATCAGTGTAGAGTTCTCAGGTGAAACTACTGGTGTATATGAAGGAACATCTAAGAAGAATCCAGCTGAGATTGGAATATTAGAGGAGGCTGATTATGCAGTAAAATCTATAATCGTTAAAAGTGGTAAAACAGGTAAACAAACATATAAAATATTACCAGTCTGCCCTTATGGTGCATTAGAGAGAATGGCTAAAATTGGCACTATAGACTTTGATGCTATTAGAACTAATTCTGAGGTATTAGGGGAGTGGAGATTTTATGTGACAGATACATATCTAAAGATTGGTTGGGGGTATGACTACTACAATTTGAATGAAGACTCTAACATTACCAAAATTGAGTTTACATTTATTGATATAAATGATTCAGCTGAGGCTAAATCTGCTGCAACTCTAAACGGTGATTATGTATATACCATATCTAAAGAATACTATAATGGTTCTTTCGAAGAGATAATTCCATTCGGAGATTCAACAATTAGAAAGAGTTGGATATACATAGTAAGAATTGATAGGTATGTAGGTGATACTAAGAAGACGGTTGGATATGAGTTAGTATATACTGGAAGCTATTTCAATGATAGCTTTGAAGAAACTCCAGACTTTAATAAGCTACCTAGTGGAAGTGCGAGACAGAAAGTTTTATTAGGAACTAAGAATGAGGTAAATACATCTGTAAGGAATGGAAATATCACTACTGCTATTAAAGTTCATGATAGTCAGACATTTGTAGACAAGGACGTAGTTAGCCCATTAGACTATATTAAGGAAGTTCCATCTGATGCTAAACCTAATTACAGATATAACACAAGGAAGACAGGTGTATATGATGTTATCATTAGACCAGCCGCAGACTTTGATTTTGATGATAGAACTTATGCAGGTAAACCAGACCAAAGTGTAATAAATAACTTCTTTGGTTCTACCCCAACAGCTACATTTGGTAAACCTGACAATAGTAACATTGCCTTTAGTAACAGCTCTACATTGACCTCAGAGATAGGTGCTGACCAGTTATTTGAAAAGACTGAGAACTTTACTTGGGATAATTCTAAGAAAGAATTAAAGGGAAGGATATATACATCCAGAAACATTATAGCTGCAAATGGTCCTGTTAAATCAACAAGTGCAGAGATAGAGAAACTAATGCCTGTTTATAGCTCTTCTCTAGATACATCAGAGCTAAATAAACTATTTACGTTTAAAGAGGCTGATGATGTGTTATATTGTGTTACGGGAAGTCGAGGGCATTTAGCGTATAATTCTAGAGTACTTAGAGATGCACACACTAAAGGGGACTTTAGGGGTCCGGATGGTGGGGCAGGAGTCAATGAAGAAGGATTGAGAGCCTGTTTAGCTAGTATGGGTAATGGTACAATTGGAATATTTGGTGGACATGACTGTGATGCTGCATCGTTAAGATTCAATGGTACTCAATATACTAATGCAGCTTGGTTTAGGAAAGACCAAGAGATAGATGATGAGGACAATTATCTAATAGCAACATGGAAAGATAAGGATGGTAATCATTGGCCCATTAATCTTGCATCTAGAAAGACTGAGAATGCAAATGTGCAAGTGGAATCCACACTAATAAGGGTGGAGAAGATGATTAAATGCTTCTTAAGCCAAATGCTAGTTGTAAAGAAAGGTAACAAGAGTTTTAGTTTCGTTGGTCCAAATAATCTAGAGTTTGTATACCATACTGCATTTAATACTAGCTGTGATGTCAATGTGCCAATTAACAATGCAGGTAGAGATATTGATGTAAACTTCTTCCTTGGAGAGAGTAAAGAATCTATCGAGTCCCATATGGCTAAATGGGTAGCTGCAATATCTGGACTTAAGAACTTTCTACCAATATTTAAGGTACATATGCCCACATCAGCTAAAGCAACTATTGAATATGGGGACAATATAAAATTTGATACAGATTCTAATATATTAAATTGCTACACAAGTGCATATTCCTACTATACTACTAGTGGAGGGTCACAATTTACTGATGAAGAAAGAGGCAAGATATTCATAGGGAAGCCTGCTTCTCCATTCTCGGCTAATAGTGATGGAAGTATTAATTTAGCTGTAAATAGTGATGGAACGTATCAAATTAATCAAGCCTCAGATTCTGATATGGTATCCTGGAGAAATGAGCCTATCTCATTAGGATATAGAATAAATGATAGGTTTATCAATATGTATGAGATAGAGGGGCGTTCGGGGGAAATTCCGGCAGGTTACTTCAATGATGTTAGAATACACAGTATATCAACTGTGTTAGCAACTTGGACTGATGGAAAAGACCATAGTGGTTCTGCCCCAGATATGGCTATAAATATAGGATTTGGACCTAAATCAATATTTCGTTATTAGTATATGAACTTCAAATCACTAAGTGGTAAGTCACTAAACTTAGACTTAGGATTAAATCAACTTCAACAAAAAGGAGCATTAGTTTATGAATATAACCCATTAAGGGTTTTAAGAACTAATGAGGATATAAGGGAACATGGGTCAGTTGTGTATCCTAAAGGTAGTTTAATTAACCTAGATACAGAACTACTTAACTTTGACCTGAACCATCCTATTGACATTGTTACTCAACAGTCTTATGATGGTTCAGTTAACCTTATCCTTAATGACGGAAGTACCTATCCTAAGTTAATTAATACAAGATTCTCATCTACTGGTATGAACACATATCAAATTGTAGATAGAGAAGGAGATAATGACACTAACATATATGACATAGATTCCTTTGAATCTGATATATCCCTTTATAAGAAGACTAACAATATTGCTAACCTCACATTCATGGGACTAAATACTAGTGGTAATTTAAGAGTTGGTAATTATGTGTTCTACTTTAAGTTATCGGATTCAGATGGGAATGAAACAGATTTTATAGCTGAGTCAGGCATAGTAACTTGCCATATTGGTAATTTGAATGACCCATCCTCTATACAAGGTGGAATTAGAGATGAAAACAGTTATAAGTCAGCTTCATTCTTACTAACTAACATAGATTCATCTTACAACAATGTAGTAGTTTATTATACAAGAAGTACATCTGATATAGATGGAAATGAAATGACTACATCGTTTAAGATTATGAAACAGTTTGCCGTATATAATAATGTGGCTAAGATTAGTATTACTGGATTTGAAACTGTACAATCTGTTAGTATTAATGATATTAACGTAGCATACAATGTGGTTAATAGTGCAGTAGCACAAACTACTTGTCAGAATATGCTATTCTTAGGCAATGTAGCTAATCCAGATATTCCATATAAAGAACTTACAGACCTATCTCTTCACTTCCTGCCAGAGTTAAATGTAGAGAACAATATAGGAAGAGTTGATAAAGACTATAAGGACAATTCCGGAGTAGCCCAACCATACGAGTATTACAATGTGATGAACATCTATAACAGACTCGGATATTGGAATGATGAAATCTACAGACTAGGGGTGGTATATATCCTTAATGACTATACCCTATCTCCTGTATTTAATATTAGGGGTATTAGTAGACTAGCCAAACTTGGGGATGCAGATAGAATAGATTGGAAGGATTATCCACTATTTAAAGAAGGATTTGACCCGACTAGTACTAATGATATAGCTACTATCCAGGCTAATAGAGAATATATCCCTATTAATAAGGAAACATATAAGCTAGATAGTCAGAATGAAAACTCTAAGGGTGTAGTTAAAATTAAATATAACGGTAATCAATTAGCTGATAGTGGTACAATTCCGATTGGATTTGATATTAAGATTAGCAAAGATGCAGCTAGGGAATTAAGGAGATACACTAAAGGATTCTTCTTCGTAAGACAAAAGAGAATACCTACTACACTAGCTCAGGCAGTTACAATTGGACTAGAGAATACAAGCTATCTGCCAGTTCTACCAACGAGTGATGATGAATATAGAGTAGAGAGATTCCTAGATGATGATGGAGTATTGACACATGACTTTGACAGAAGATGTAAAGATATTCCTTCCAAGTCTGTATTAGAGGGATATGCTGCTTTGTGTCCTGAGTTTGAACTAAGACAATCCTACTTTAATCAGCTATTTACTGGAACTCAGTTTAACGTTAAGATGGCTAAGTCTCAGTTTACTAAGAAGTATTTTGAGAGAAGCGGAGTACATTTTTATAATACATCCTACAGCTATAATGATGCAACTCAAGATGAGGTGTACAACATAATGGCAGTTGGAGATAATGTTAAGTCACTTAAGGGGAAGAAACAATTATTCAGTGCAAGGGCTGGGGAAGCTGAGGAAGCATGGAGAGTATCATATTATGATTACACTAATAAATCATCTAATGCTAGGAATCTACTAAGAGGAAGTTGGGGGCCTTATATTGGCCTAGAAGGATACAACACTAGTAAAATGAGTCTTATTGATATTAAAATTCCTAACTATGAAGAGAATCTATTAGATACGTACTTTGAAGTGAGGTACGAGGATTCTTCAGCGTTCTATGCTATATGTAACAGAATGGTATGGGACGATATGGAGGAGGATGGAAGTAATATGATAGTTAAGGACTTGTTTAGAGGTGATTGTTATATAGGTAATTATACTCATAGAATGTGTAGGAATTTCCAAGATTCATCAGCTCCTACTAATGACGATATAGTAGACCAAATGTCATGGAAAGATAACTATACAATTAGTGATAGTGAGAAGAATAGTAAGATTAATAGAGGGGATGTAAATGCTATTAAGATGGGACACTGGGTTACTGTTAGGGTGTGTAGTAATATTAATTTATCTATGAGAAGTGTTGATATGTCATATATTTCAGAGCTAGGACTAACTGGTAAAGCTAGAGGATTCTATCCATTACAGGCTATGTCAGTTACTGGTGAATCTAAAATACCAGAATCATTTGTTATAAATGGGGGCATCAACTCTACTACATCTGATAAGTATTATTATGAACTACCAAATGTTCCAGCTATCAAGAATAAATTCCATATTAGGGTTATGTATTCTGATGTAAATGTTAATGACTCATTCAAGAATGGATATAGAGTATTCAAATTAACTCATTATAGAGATTATCCATTAACTTATGGTAGTATAGTTAAGCTAGTTGAATGGTTTGGTAGTATTATCTGTGTATTTGAACATGGCGTTGCTTTGATACCAGTCAATGAAAGAGCCGTTGCGGGTGAAGGTGCAGGCGGAAATATCTTCATAAACACCTCTAACGTACTGCCAGAGAATCCAAAAATGCTGTCTGATACATTCGGTACTCAGTGGTCAGAGAGTGTCATCAAGACCCCCTATTACGTCTATGGAGTGGATACAGTCGGGAAGAAGATTTGGAGAACTAATGGACAGACATTTGAGGTTATCTCAGACTTTAAAGTACAGAAGTTCTTGAATGACAATATCTCACTTACTGAGAAAGAGAAGACTCCAATTATTGGTATTAGGAACGTTAAAACTCACTACAATAGGTTTAAGCAAGATGTAATGTTTACCTTCTATGATGATATTAATACATTGGAAGAGAATGTATGGAATTTATGCTACAATGAGGTAATGCAGAAGTTTGTAACATTCTACTCATGGGTTCCATCATATTCTGAGAATATTGATAACATCTTCTTTAGTTTTGACAGAAATACATCTAAGACAATTACTAAGATAACTTCTAACTACCCTCTTATTAGTATGCAGGGTGGTGCAGTAGTTGATAACGTACTAACTGTAGTAGATGGTAAAGCTAAGTTAGGTAACTTGCAACTAAATCTTGATATTAGTGGTTCTAACATTGAGTATAGTATTGCTGATGATAGAGTTAGAAATAAGTTCTTCATTACTAATGGTAATCAAGTATCAGTCAATGCCAATTCAGTCGGAGATAGTAGGTGGACAATACCTATTAAAGCAGTAGTATATAATCAAGGAACTGACTTAGTTGAAGGTGAGGTTAGAAATGTAGTAAAGACATTGTACTCTAATGTGACTGTAATTACTAAGATGAGGTACGACTTACTGACTACTTCATTCTGGAAGCATGGTCAAGCTGGATTAATGCCTACTAGAAAGCCAATTAGTCCTTGCTATTGGTATGGTAAGCAACATCCATTTGAGCTGGAATTTATTGTAGTTGATAATCCATCAGTACATAAAATCTTTAATAACTTACAGATTATAAGTAATAAGACCCAACCTGAATCATTCCATTTTGAAGTTGTTGGAGAAGTATATAACTTTGCCAACGACAAAAAGAATATGTATTTTAGACAAGAGGCTACTAAACATCTATACCAATATAATGGTGCAGATATAGTTTATAATCATGACTACTTGGATATTATACCAGAACAAAGAGACATATTGTACAGTACTACTAAGTACAAGGATATGTCAGTTATGTTCCCACTATTATATTCAAGGGTAGATAGTCTGAATGATATTGAAGACCATTATCAATCAATGACATCAGCTGGTAAGGACTATCAATCAATATCTGGTTCAGAGATTGTACATGATAAACAACTGAATGAATTTAGAATAGCTACTCATATTAAGGCATGTCCTTTTAAGAAGAGATATTTACAAGAGATAACTCAAGATAGATATAGCTCACTTATAGCAGCTGGATACACAAATGTACTAGTTCAAAATGGTAAATGGTATGAGGTTATGGAGTATGGTAGAATAAATGGTAACATGGACTACTTAGAAGATAAGTGGGATATTCAAATACCTTCTATAACTTATTGGGCCAAAAATGAATTAGCTTGGTCTATTAAGGATAGAGATGGTAATACATATCCACCCCTTAACCTAGTTAACAATCCATTACCAGAGAGTATGACTGCTCTAAATATTACTAGTAACTCTGATATCCCATCTGAATTAAGAGACCGAGGTTATAGTGCTGATTTCTTGTCATTAGATGTTAATAAATGGTCTAATGAAAGGAAGGAAACTAGAATTAGGGATAAATATATAAAGATTAAAGTGAGATATACTGGTGATGAGTTAGCTATAATAACAGCTTTAAAAACATTATATATCGTAAGTTATGCGTAAACGTATACAGAAATATCAAAATTCTGGGGTACTAACAGGGGGGAGTAATCTGACTCCTCCACTACCTCAACCTACAAGTCTTGTTTCAATGATTCAGCAACCTCAGATACCTACGCAGTTAGAACTTCCTGACACAGTTAGACAATGGAATAAGAACCAATCCTCCAATATACGAAGGGCATACGCAAGGCAAAATAATCTCAATAAAGGTTTTGGATTAGCTGGGAGTATTGCTGATGTGGCTGGGAGTCTAATCCCGCAGACTGAACAGTCAGCTTTAACTACTGGACTAAATCAAGGCTATGATGCTGCTGCTAATGCTGTGTCTGCTATACCTGGAGTTGGTACTATTATAGGAGGTGCTATGAAAGTAGGTGGAATGTTATCAGACGGATTAACTGCATTGGGAGTAGGAACAGACCAAATGACTACAGCTGACAAGATATTGGATAGTAAGTTCCTCAAACTAACTCCAGTGGGTCTAATTAACTCTATTGGTGCTAAGAAAGCAGATACTATTACTAAAGACAACGAGGCATTCGAGCAGGTAGGGTCTTCTTATGGTGGAACCCAAGCTACTGTAGATGATGCTCTTACTAAGAGCGGTAAAAAGTATGGACTATTTAGTGGTGGGGCAAGAAATAAGGCTAATAAGCAAATACATAATGCTCAGATGCAGCAAGTTAAAATGGGTAATATAGCCGATGAAGCCCAAATGGCATTTGCGGCTTCTAACAATCCTCTACTTGGACTTGGAACTCAATTACAGTTAAATGGAGGTTATCAGCAGAACACGGTAAGAGCTGGTAAGTCTGGCTTAAAGATGGATAAAGACTTCGCTAAGAGAGTAGTTAAATTATCTAAAGGTAAGAAGAGTAAAGCACAAAAGATTCAAGAAGAGGTAGCTGGATTTAAAAATGGAGGTGCAGTTAATGTGATTCCAGATGGTGCTTTACACGCTCATAAGCATCACTTAGAGGATGTAGATGAGAAGTTTGAGGAGGTAACTACTAAAGGTATTCCAGTTATTACAGAAGAGAAAGGTGGAGACATCAAACAGCACGCAGAGGTAGAGAGAGAAGAAATAATCTTCAATCTTGAGGTTACTAAGCAATTAGAGAAACTAATGCAAGATGGTTCTGATGAAGCTGCTATTGAAGCTGGTAAACTACTTGTACATGAGATTCTTGAGAATACAGTTGATAACACAGGACTATTAAATACAGTTGAATAATGAAGATTGAAATAGGAGACAGAGAGTATAATGTAACTTGTGCTAGGACTGAAGAGGAGAGAATGAAAGGTCTACAAGGAGTTACAGAAATGAAAGATGATGAAGGAATGTTATTCTTCTTCGAGGAGCCTCAGACTGTAGGATTCTGGATGAAGGATACTAAAATTCCACTAGACATCATTTTCATTAATGAAGATATGGAAGTAATATCAGTATATCAGGGAGAACCTGAGAATGAGAATATAGCTGAGGAAGATGACGTACAATTTGTATTAGAAGTTAATCAAGGCTCTGGTATTAAAGAGGGGGATGAACTTGATATTGAAGAGGATGAAGAACTGCCTAAAATGAAGGTAATTGCTCCCGATGGTTCTACACAAATGGAATTGGAAGGAGGGGAGAGAATCTTTAGTAGAAAGAATACAAGAACTCTAATCAGAATGGCTAAGAGGGCTTCTAAATCAAAGAATGAGAAAGACTACAAGGCATTAGGTAAGAGAATGTTCACTTATCTAAAGCAGCAGGATGAAAGAGAGCCTGAATATGTAGAGAAGAAAGAGTAAATAAAAAAATAAGGGCGTTACCAGTGAATCAATCACCAGTAACGCCCTAATTATTTATATAAGGTTTAGTTGAGACATTATCTCCTTTACTTTGCCTATTAAATATTCTATATCATTATTATTATCTATTCTGTAATCAAAACCTTCATAATTATCCAGTGCGGTTTCAGACGGATGAGTATCGTGGGAGGAGGTTTCCCTATCCACCCTGATGATTATACCTCCTCTATCTTTAATGGCTTGGGCCTCAGAAGGGAATCTAACATCTGGGATAATCCAATGGTCATGCTCACTATAGTTTGTAAACAAGGCATCCACCCATAATGTTGGAGATATACTTCTTCCAACTTCAGTTCCAAATCTCTGCAGAAGTTCTCTATTAGTATAGTATCCTCCTTCAGGTTTGGCTATCTCACTGTAGGACATCTTAAATATATTATCTTCAAATGCCTCTACACGTACATTAAGTATAATAGCTAAGACTTGTTTAAGTTTATCAGCAAATGCGTGCTTATACCACATACTACCTAAAGAACTTGAACTCTTAAGTAGCATCTTTACAAATGTAAGCATATCCCCACCTCCGTACCTATTCCATATATCTAGTGCTTTAATAATCTTACATACTGTATCCTTGCCAGTTTGCTTTTTACCACTGATTCCAATCAACATTGTCTTATTCCTCTTTAGTTGGGTCTATATAATCCCAAATTGGCTTAGTTGCTCTAGTAGCTGCCACAGTATTAATTAGACCCTGATACAAAGATTTATCTCCTGATATAACACTTGAGAATGTATCTACGGTTCTGTTAAGAGTCTCAAATGCGAATGGGGTCCATTGCATTCCACGCCCAGCAACTGCATCAAGGAAGTTGAAATCATAGGCTGAATTAGTAAGTATTTTACTTCCAAGAGATAATGTTGCATTTATTACCGCATCATTCATGGTATCATTGCCTCGTTCTTTTATATCATCCTTAACAAATTCTGCTAGAGAACCACTAACTACAGCCCCTACAAATAATAGCATAAATAAATCATAGAACAACTGTCGTAAATTAGACCTGTATGCCCTTCTAAGATTCTCATCCTCATTATTCCAGACGTCATTAGTCATCAATTTCCATCCTTCTCTTACACTACCTTTCTTATAAGACCCTACTATTAGGTCATTTAGAACCTTGTTAAGGGTTAATAAGATACCTTCCTCAAATCGTCCTTCCCACTTGTAGAATGGGAATCCTGTATCTTCAGTAGTTGCTTCATCTGTAATCTGACCTTTATCATCTAACTTATGGTAATACTTCTGTCCGTTCTCTTCATAATGAACTAGTCTACCTTGCAGTTTGATTCCCTCTGGAGCTAGATATTGATTCTTCTTAGAAGACCAGTATGTACACATTTGGAAGAATAATCCCCCAATTAGAGTACTTTGGAACATAGACTTCTTTTCATGGGAATAATATCCATATATTGAGTCTGCTAAGGCTTTATGACTTTCAGATTGCTGGACAGTATATGCCTTTGGCAATGCATCTCCTACTTTAAATAATGAACCGTCTTCATTCCTAGTATGTTCTTTAACTAACTGGTGTGCCATAGTATAATACAATGCCTCTTGCTTCTTATAGTCTGGACTAGATGTATTTCCACTAGCGTAGGCACTAAATCGACTATCTTTCTTCCAATCATAAACTAATTTACCATTTACCACAGAGTGTGCTTCCCAGCACCCATCTCCTCTCATTTGCGCTCCAAATATAGTCATTCTATTGTAGAAGTCGGGCCTAGATGCAAATCTAAAAGCGGATGCCCAGAAGTTCCATATACCAGCTTGGTCCGACTTTATCTTATCGGCATAGGTATTCATATCCATATCATTAAGTCCATACAGTTCATTCAGCAACTCCGACATAGACTTATTGTTGCCATAGTGAATAGCGTCTGCAATAGCATACTTATAGGCTTTAACCATATTCTCTTTAGTAAAAGATAATCCTCCGTCAGGCTTTCGTATTACTAATGATATATCCTTCCAAATACCATCTAAGTGCTGATACATCTGTATTGGGGAGAATGCTAATGCAATCTTAGAAGCAAATCCCATCAATCTTCCAGTAATAGCTGCAAGAGGTTTACGGTCGTCGGAGATTAGAGATTGGTTAAATATCTTATTCCTAACATAGTCACTTAGATACTCTAAGTCATCCTCAAACTTATCATTTAGGATAGTACCCATATCACTAAGGTGAATAGCTAAGGCTTGCAACGATGGGAAGATTTCATCTAAGTGTTCCTTAGCAGAGTATGCAGTGATATGTTTGAGTAATAAAGTCTCAAGATTTGTTTCGAAGAACTCTGGCTTCCTATCTTCTATCAAACTTAGCCTTATATCTGAACCCTTCTCGCCTATATCAAATGAGTTGGTCATTTCCCATAGCTCTCCTCTACGGACTTTTTCAATATTAGTATCCGTGGGGTCTAAGAATCCTTCTACCTTTGTTTTAGCCCTTTCTACAGCCTTTTTTAGATTCCAGTCCTGTAATTTATCCTTTATAGCAGATAGTAACCCCTTACTTGAAGCAATAGATGTAGCATTACCAGCAGCTAAGGGCAGCCTATAATACCTCACATCCCCAGATAATCGTAACTCTTCTATCTCTTCTTCAGACATATTCTTGAATCTATTAGCATTAACTGTCTTAAGGAAATACTTTAGGAACTTCTTTTGAGCTTCGGATAGCCCAGTTGTTGGGTCATCTGGGTTCTTCAATAATATATCCCCATCATCGGTATATACTATCATATCTCTGTATAGGGTAGCCTGGTTACCTATAGTTCTTTCTTTGAGATATGTAAATCCTTGGTCATTCTTTAGTTCATTTACTAGGTTTCTTATCTCACCTTGTGACCTATTTACTGTGTCTCTAATATTTTGGTATGCTACAGTTACCAGTGAAGTTAGCTTATTTAGAATTGGACTCTTCATATTACCTGGGTTATCAAGGTAAGTGCCTTCCAAACCAGCCTTCCATACATAGATAGATTCTAGCCATTTATCATGGTCACGAAGCTGTTGTCTAAAATCCAGACCATCTATCTCACCAATAGCCATTTCTAACATTCTATATACTTGAACATGAGGCATACCTATAATATCATCATTTGGTCTGGTATCATTAACGTTAGGGAATGCTTCCAGAAACTCCTTTCTAAGATTAAGGAGTTCTAACCTGAGCTTGGTTGGGTCTCCTATACAAGCATCTAAAGCACTGGTGGATTCTGCAAACTTTCTCCATTTCTTATTTATTTTAGTATCATCCCTTACATTAGATATAATCTCCCTAAACCTATTGTAGAATATATCATACCTATTTGCCATTTTAACTGGGGCCTTCCTTCCTTTTAGATTATTCACCCCAATCGGGGATAACTTGTCTAACTCATTGAAGCAGTATAATAATTGCTTATTATCAGCTGAGATACCTTCTTCTCTGAATGGGTTGTATACACTTACTTCTCCTACTATAGCGTTCTCCTCAAATAGACTAGGTAAGTTATTTAATACCAACATGGCTTCCATCAATTCGATGTTACCATTAACACTCTCCATCATCAATGAGTTAGGTTTATTTTGTGATATAATGTCACTTTCAAATGCACCAGTAAGTCCTCTTCTTCCTTTTACTAATTGTCTAGACCTTCTTAACATAGATGTACTAATCTTCACCACATCTATCTGATTAGTAAACTTATTCCTAAGCAAGATACATCCTAAATACTCTGCAGGTTCACAATCTACTACTTCCCAGTTAGAATTACAATATCTAGACATCCTTCTTTGGAACCAACCATTTACACCTTTAGGATTATCAGGAATCTGTGCCCTAGTAAACTCATAGTAAGGATTTTCATCCTCTATAGCTTTTATTAGACCCTCCTTAATAACTTGTGTGGAGTTAATCTTATTATTAGCTATATTATTCATTTTCCTTTTTACTTTCACGAATAGCTCTTCATATGTATCTGCCTTAATAGGAGAGCCGCTACCTTTTGGAGAATATACGTACTTACCTGTCTCTGGATTTGGCTTATCCCCCTTACCTTCTTTTATAGTTTCAGTTACCATATCATCTGTAATCTCTCCTGGAACGCTATTATATTTAGGGAACCATTTTGACATTACTCCAGTTACAGTTTGTAATAGATTCTCAGTTGTAGCCTTAGTAATAAAAGGAGCTGGAAGAAACTCGTCAATATTCTCTTGAATATTGATATTAGTTTTAACATCTTGGGTTAAGTCCTCAACGTGTCCAGAGTATTCCTTTATACCATCATATATCCAATCATCACCCTCTCTTCTAAAGTCAGATAACTGGATAGGTGCTACAAATAACCTTGAACCGCTAGTGTTTATTCCATACTTTCTTAATAGACGTTCATATACTCCTAGCTGGTATTTAAAGGTCAGGATTTTAGCTGAATCATATCCTGCTTCTGAAGCTGTTCCCATGTAAGGTTTAGGTGATGTTTTATAATCAATAATATGGGCGTTTCCCCTCTTATCAATTACCAACAAGTCAATAACTCCTAATAACTTGTTAGGATTACCAGACTCACCTATCTGTGAAGTACTTCCAGAGACAGCCACTTCTGGAAGGTATATTAAATCCTCTCCTAATTCTCTTTGTAGTGATTTCTCTAAATCCCTACAGTATTTAACAGTCTCAGCGATAACTTTGCTTGGGACTAAGTTAGTATCTAAGATGGATGGAAAGTATGTGTTAATTAGGAAGTTATCATCTGACTCCCTTATATTCCTTCCACTCTTTGATTCACTGAAATACTTCTGTATTGCTTTATGGAGTTCAGTACCTATTTTACCCTGAACTTTCCACTTGTTCTCAATAACTTCCCTAGCTCTAGTAAATTCTTCATCACTTACTATAGGTCTAGTTTCTGCACCTTCGCCAAATATTGCGGCAGCCTCCTCCTTATCAAAGTTACCTCCCGCCCATCTTGGTTTAATCTCTTTCCAATAGTTCTCAGGTTTAAATTCAGGGAATAATAAATCCCCGTCTAGGTTTCTCAGACCTTGTAGAAACTTATTAACACCAATATATCCATTACTAGACACATTAATGTTTTCAATATCATTCTTGCCATCTTCCGTTTCAGAGATAGTCTTATTTGCCTTAAGGGCTTCAGTATCCATCTTTAGATTCATTATAGAATCATAAGTTTGAATAGCTCTATTACTCTTGGCAAATACAATGTCCCCATACTTAGATACTAAATGCCTTCTTTCAAGTAAGAAGTCATCTAACTCTAACTCAGATTGGAAGATATGTCCTTTGTAATCATATATGCACCCCATTATCCACAAAATTCTTTTAGGTCTTTACTTTTCATCAAATCTGATTTAACATTAGCTAGTACTCTATGAACCTCAGCAGACTTAACATTAAGGGTCCCAGAGTATTGGTTGTTTGTTAATGCCGAGCCTAAGTATTCTGATAGCTTTACTAAAGAAGAGTTAAATAGGTCTTTTGGATTCATAGTAGTTACACTTTGTTCGCCAAATAATACGGAGTCAAGTACTCTGTTCATATTATAGAATGTTTTATGTAACACATTAGCTGGTAACTTATCAATAACGCTTCTCTGTCCTGTTATATATTTTGAGAACTCTGATACTAGTAGTTCTTCATTTATGTCTGAATCTGTTCTATTCTTATAGTCTCTGGCTAACATTGACCTATTAGGTAGTTCATTCATGGCTTCTACCATTGAGAAGTATAGCTGGGGGTCGCTGTACCTAATTGAGCCTAAGAATAGATGTAGCATTTCATGTAGCGGAGCATCAATACTAGAATTATCCATATTGATGTATATATCTCCATTATAGATGAAAGCATTAGTTGTCTTAGCATCATCCACTATTCCATTCCATTGTTCTGAAGACAATTCTCCATTAGTGATACCAATGAAGTTAATTCCATATAAATTTGCTAGCTTCTCTAATATGCTATTAAAAACCCCAACATTTCTAGAAGGAGATGTAGAATCATCTATGATTATTCCCCCTTCATATACATTGTCCCACTTATTAGGACGCTTTTTAACTTGTATAGTTGAAACTTCATTAGAGGGAGTTAGTTCCACTTCTAAGTCCCTATACGTATTGTTTATTCTAATATTAGCTTCTTTAACATCTGTTGTTCCTGTTTGAGAGAATATCTTATCATTCTTTACAAAGCTTGTATCATCTACTGTTTTTACTGACAAAGAACTATTTAAGTAAGGTCTAGAGTCAGCTCCAGGTATCTCATCAAGCTCTGGATACCTACCAAATTTATCTACAAATGTAGATACAAAAGCATTAAATTTAAATCCAGAGAGCCCAGACATCTTTAACAATGTCTGGTACTCTACTGAATTTTTATTAAGACATACTGCCATAAAATTAACAAGGATTGTCTAATAATTGAGCTATGATTGCAGAATATTGTAGACTATCAACAGTTTTAACATTCATACCATCAACAACTCTAGTTACATAAGGTACATCTAAGTCTGATTCAGAACCACCTAAGGATTCAGCCAGTTTAACTAAAGTCTCTCTACTATAAGTTTTACCCCTATAGCTTATAGATTTTAGATTCCTATCAACATCAAGATTAATCACAGAGTTTGAGTCAATTCTTATGTTATGGTCATTATATATATCCGCAACATCCCAAGGATTAGTGTAGTTAGTATTCTCAATAACTCTTGTATAATCCTCTAGGTTTGGTCCATATTGATAACCTCCCATATCCCCACTGTCATAATCATCAGATACAAAATCCATATAATCAGAATCATATTCAAAATCCCCATCTACCTCCGGATTATCCATTGAATTAGACTTCCTAACAAATAAGTGATATTTCATATTAGAATCATCATAACTTCTAACATAATACTTAGATGAGTAGTTAGTATCTTCAATAGGAGCACACCATTTTAGAGCTTCGTCATAAGTGAAGTCTACCCCCTCAACTAACATTGAGTTAGAATCAAGTACAGACGTAAACTTATGAAACTCCTCTATTAATGGAGAGGATTTTGTTCTGATAATATCCTCAAAGATAGTAGTTAAAGAACTTTGAGATACAGTGTTATTAAAGTTTATTAGATTATAATAGAAGAACAGGTCTGTCAATGGATACCCTTGATGTGTTGGAGCACCTTGTAATTGGTTAAAGGCTCTCTTATACCTATTAAAACGCTCTACCTCCGAACCAGTCTTTGGTAACATATTAGTTGGCAAAGAATATACGAATGCAGCGTTACCACTAAGGGTTCTATCTAATCTAGTTGGACTTAAAGATTGAATAAATTCATTAGGTTCTATATCCTTTAATTCAGGAATTACCACAGAATCCATCCACATTTTAAATGACTCATTACCCCATCTTGTTCCTAACATAATAGGAGTATTACCTTGAGTAGTAAATGTGTTACCAATACTATTCATAATAGTAACACCAGCTGGGATTGTAATTACCTTCTCAGAAGTTTTCATCCAAGTGTTCCTAAGAGTCATGTCACAGAATGACTGTAACTTCTTATAAACATTAGACCTTTCTTTACTACTGTAGAATCCACCGCCCTTAATAATTCTAGGACCTAAATCCCTCATCATTCTATACTTGGACATAACCATATACTTGCTTTCTACATCCATATGGAAGGCTTTCAAATACCCTCTATAGTGAGGTACAGACCATGCTGCATCCAATACGTTGAAGGAGTGCTTTAATCCTCCATACAGAGAGATTAAAGTGCTTCTATATTCCTCATCAGACATAAATTTACTAAAGGAGATTCTATATGGATTGTCAGTATTATTAGTTAGATTTCTTAGCTTTGCTATAACATCAGAAACCTTCATAATCATTCCGTCAACCATTACAGTACCCTCTTTCTCTTCAGCTGATATTTCCTTAATTCTATCTTCAAAGATTCCTTCGAACTTATCAATAAATTTAAGGGAGTCTTCAACACTATTAGAGAGACCTTGATTGAGGGCATAGATACCTCTCAATCTGCCCATTTCAGATGCACCTTGGACTAGCTGTTTGATTGAATCAATAGCTCTGTATTGAACCCCTTCTGAGTTAGTGATAATGTCATTGTTTATCGTATTAACAAACCTGATATAATCAGATAACTCTTCTAAGAATTTATACATTGAGACTTTGTTCATAGATACATCCATAGACTTGATTCTCTTTCTTAAACTATCAATCAATTCATGACCTTTAGATAGGTCGGAGAGCCTATATTGTAGCATTTTACCTATTACAAAATCAGATGCCCCAAACTCACTCTTTAGTATAGAAACAAATTCTGGGTCTAACTCCCCAATACTTGGACCATTCTCAATATATCTAATAGCACTAGTAATTGACATACCAGCCTTTCTATTAAATACATTAGAATCCATGAGCTTAGAGAGTATACGAGCAGTTCTGGACATCATAGCTCCAGCTAAATCCTTAAGAGGAATTCCAATCGCTGTACCATAAGTATATAATCCCATCATATTAGGTCCAGCATTGATTTTAGCCAATATCGGGTCTTTAGCATTATCAGTTGCAGCTGACATCAATGCTGAGAATACTAGCTTAGCATCTGTATCATTGTCTACACTTCGTAATGCGTCTAATACTTCAAGATTACTTATGGATTCAGGACTATCAGTATATGAATTAGCTAGCAATCTAAATCTACTACCACAAATAACCCTATTAAATAGTAGACCATATTGTTTCATTGGGTTATTACTATTTAATGTGGCATTATTGTAGTAAGTTAGACCATCAAATACCTTAATGGCAGATGCAACTATACCAACATTCTTCTTACCAGATTGAAAGTCATACATGGACTCATACTTATTTACTACATTACCTGGAGTAAATTGTAGAGTTCTCTGACCTTCTGTTGACCCTTTAGCCATATCCTTTAGCAGGGCTACAGCATCATCAATAGATGATTGTGACTGCATTAAGTTAATAGGATTATCACTAATCTTAAACATATAAGAGGATATGAAATTCTTAATCATATCTTCGGGATTGCTAGAGTTCCTTACATATAAGTTATGTCGGTCAATCAGTTCCTTGATTTTATCAAATGGAAGATTAGAACCTTTAGGAATATATAGCTTACCACCATTCCTCTTAACCATTCTTAAGAAATTCGATAGAGATTGTACCGAACCTAAAGAATTGTCCAAGTCATATTCTGGTAGAAATACTACTTCTGAACCGTTAAAGTTAAACAATTTACCTGAACCTACAAAATCATGCGCCCAATTAGTTAATGATGTATCATCAGCTTCAACTAATTCTAGCTCTTTATTTGTAGGGAATGGAAGTTTCTCAGATTCGGCTAGAGCATTCTGAGAACTTAAATTAAAGTAAGGACTCCATCCAACATATTTACCTGTTCTGTCAAATGAATGACCTAATAAGGAAACCTTGTCAATATCCAAGTCAGAACCTTGTAACCAGAACTGGAAATAATTTACATAGGCGGAGTTTGTGTCTGTTTCATCAAATCCTACTACTCTCATTGGCATGAACGATTGCATAGACTGGGCAGGAATACGAGCAGCTAAGACATCCAAAGATTTAATAAAAGATGTATGCAATTCTGCAGCAGCATCTCTTATAGCATCAATGTTTGGGTCTTCAATTTTAGCTCTAGGATTAGTTCTCAATTTATCAATACTCTCAGAATATAGTCTGTTTACATAAGTTATAATGTCAGTAGGGTTACTCTTACCCATATATTTAGCAAATCTTCTAGCTACTTTGGATTTAGAATCCAGTATAGGTTGAATAATCTTACTAACTTCTTCACTTGTGGCAGCACTATTAGATACTCTGATAGTATGATAGTTGAAAGAATCAATATAGAATTGAGTGTTGTTGGTAATAATTATCTCATTACCATTAGCATCCACATATACCCTATCAGATTCATCAGACAGTCTGTGTAGCTTCTCTCCAGAGCTATTAACTCTGTAAAGTTTAGCCCCATCCCATCTAGTCTCAATTTCTATAGGAGTTAGATGAGTGTTCTTATAAACTCTCTTATCAACTAAGTATACGTGTTTGCCGTTTAGCCTCTTCAATTCAATATCAAAATCGGCATCACTAACCTTACTTTCCCAGTTAGATAACATTCTCTTTAGGAAGAACGTATCATCATTCTTGATAGTAGATAGACTATCCCCCCTCTTCAATCCAAATCTACTTGCGTAGATTTTAGGCATTATTAACTCAAATGGTTGAGTTTGAAGAGAAGACTTGTCAACTTGTACTGTCACTCCGTTAATGACTACAGTATCTAGTTTACCGTTACTCACTGCTCCAAGGGCATTTTGGAGTTCTCTTCTTAGCAGTATCTTCTCTTGAGGGTCAACAGTAGCGTATAGTGATTTAACTACATCTAAATCCCACATATTATAAAGGTTGCCCTGAACATCTCTAAATGTGAAATTATATGAGGCTAAATCTCTACCAGCAGTAATGTTTTCAACTATACGGAAGTCTTTGTCAGCTAGCCTGCTTTCCAAATCCCAATATTGTTGAGGCGTTTCTATAAACTCAGTACTGGTAATCCCATCTACCGTAATTGTATAGTACCTACCAAGCTTCAGTTCAGATAAGTTAGTTATAGGTTTAGAATTGTATAATTCTTGTAACTTTTGAATTTCTTCATCATTATTAAAAGAGTCATACATTCTATCTCCATATAACTTCCAAATCTTATGAGAGGGATTTAACACTGCAAGGCTACCATTAAATTTAAGTCTAATAGCCGCCTTAGTAAGTGTGGCAGAAATAGAAGAGAAGATTCCATTAAAAACACTAGGATTACTATATGGAATTGTACCTTCTACATTCTTATAGGTTATTAACTTACCCGCCCTAGAATCTTCTATTAGAGTATCCATAACAGCTTGCATTAGATTGCCGTCCCTACTTGTACTATTCTGGATAGATTTAACTATAGTAGATATGATTGCATCCTTGAACTTGGATGCATCTTTAGTGTCTACATACTGTTCAAATCCTTCAACATAGTCATTGATTCCGGCTTCTGATAGTGCAAACATAGCCTCATAAACTTCTCCAGCTTGTTCTGTAGTATAACCCCTCGAAGCCAAAGCATTAATTACTTGAGTCATAATTGATAAAGTAGATTCATCAGCAGTGTGCTCTGCATCTAACTGAATACCAATGTCATCAGTTCTAAACTTCATTGTCAAGTATGGGTTATCATCAAAATAAGCATGTTTCAGGTTTACGTTAGCTGCCCCTTGCTTAATAGCACCAGCGGTTACTACATACTGAATAGAAGACCATTTTAGAGGTTGGTACACATCTGATTGAGAGACAACTGAGTCCTTCAGTTTAATCCCCACACCGTTAACAGCTTTGACTACATTTCTTACTGAAACCTCAGACGGAATTAACCCATCTTCAGATTGTGAATAAGACTTCCATCCTCCAAACATTTGGAATAAACCAAAGTTGTTTGTAACAGGATAGAGTGTAGTTCCACTGTTCGTAACCCTAGGAGCTTCCCCTGGTTTGGGGGTAATCTCAGCAGGGAGTTGTTTCACTATAGTACCATCAGGCTCTACTTCTGACTTAATTATCATATATGTACCATCCTCTGGCATATAGGTGATACTATTAATCATGTAGAATTTACCATCTGTTCCCTTATAGTAAACGTCTTCGTAAGATATAGGATTGCCTTGGAAATCTACAAGCACATTATCATTAAATAATACTCCTTCGAATTCCCAATTCTTACTCCACATCTTCTTAACCATCCTTTGTAGGAATTTGCTGTTACTCATGGTATAGTTAGTAAGGGCGAATGTGGCAGTTTTGATAATACCTCCAGTAGCACTTCCTTCTTTATAAAAATGCACAAAAGGTTTCTTATCAGCACCTACTTTAGCCCCACCAAGAGAGTTATTCTCCAAATACATTGTTTCAGGAGATGCAAATGTACTACCATCATATTGTTTAACCCCATGCTCATCATGGTCCCCCATAGGATTATAGGTAGGAGCAGTATCATCCTCGATAACGGCAATAGTATATTCAGGTAATATTCCATTTATTAAGCCTTGGCTCATAACCTGCTTAGCAGCTGTGTCTGATACATTTCTCTTATGCTGAGCAATATACCTTGCAGCCTCCTCAACTAAATCATTAGGACTAGCTGTGGCTTTCTTCGCGGGATGATTAGCATGAGTACCTACAGTAGTTAGAACATACTCTTGACTAAGAAGATAATCTATTACATTAAATCTAGCTAAGTCAGGATGAAGTTGTAACTCACCACCTCTCATTTCTAAGAACTTAGAGAAACTAAATCCGGGACTTCCCCAATTATAAGATATTCCATTCTCAGTGTAACCTCCAATAGAATATAGGTCAGACCATTTAGTAATATCAAAAGTTTTACCAAAGTTGGTATACTTAGCTAATATTACCCGCTTAGTAGAGAATTTTATCCAATCTTTATTCTTAGCTAGGTAGGCTACTTCGGGAGTGGTAAGTGCATTACCTCTCTCATCAGTAGTTTCAATTGTAAAATCATTATCAAGTAAGTCAGTTAATAGTTCTACCTCCTTAATTCTCCAGAAGTCGTCACTATTGGTTAACTTGCCAAATACCTCTTCCACATTAAGTCCAGCCCTGGTAAAATACTCAGGATTAAACCTATTAGTAAGGGATATTAGTGTTCTGTTAAATGAAAGAGTTTTACCTCCCTGGAATGATACCTCGTCTTTAATCTCCAATTCTGGACCTCTAACCACATTCTGATAAACCCTTAATACTTCTTCAAGTACCTTCCTAGAATCATTTCCATAAACGGTATTCACTTCTGCGAAATTAGTCATAGGATTAAATACAGGAATTATTCCCTTACTTGCTAATAAGGGATATTGAGTCGGGTTGTTGAACACTAAAGAACTGTCTATGCTCTTAAGGGCAGAGTTTAATCTCTCCCATTCAAAGGTTATGGAGTTTATTATCTTTGCATAACAATCCCCAAGCTCTTTATTAATAATAGCTATGGTCTCATCTTTAGTTAATTTATTGAAGGGTTTACCTAGAGGGCTGAGGGCGTTCAGATTTTCAACCATGTGGAACAAAGTAGACTTATCTGAGATAACAGAAGGTAAGAAGGCAGCATCTGTATTTCCAGCAATATTACATAAATAATTACTTACAAATGCAGTATAGAAGGATTCTGACATATTAAAATCAATATGCTTCTTACTATCAGTCCTACCTTTATACTCTCTCGATACCACCATTCCTCTATGCAAGAATGTATTATTCAGAAGGGATAATCCATTAGTAGCGGAATTCATATTCATACACTGATTTGTCCACTGACTTCTGTAGTTAGTACCAAGCATTGACATAGCAACTCCAGATAATGCACGACCTTCTCCGTCCCTGTTTATACCACTAACATAAGCATCTGTAGTCATAGCATAGGCAGCAGCTAAATCCTCCATTACTGGTACATAGCTAGGAAGTAGAACACCAATATCCTTAGCCCCTCTTTTTATAGAGGTTAGGTTCTCAGTTCCAAATACCTCCTCTTGCTTTCTTCTAAACTCCTGTGTACTTGTTTCTTTAGGAACCAAGTTATGAGAGAAGTAAGAGTTAAAGAATATGCTAGTACTAAGTTGAAGTAGGTCACTAATTGCTGCATCATATTGAATGTTACCATTCTTCGTCTTTAATGCAAGATAGCTTTCAACTAATGGTCCATCAGAAACAAAGTCTAAATATAAGAATTCCTTGAAGAATTGAAGAGCCTTATTCCAATCTTCCTCACCGTTAAATGAAACTAATGCTTTACCGTCTCTTGATATAGAGAAGGCATTAGACCTCTTCGCTTTTGGATTGAATTGAATAGACACATTCAAGTCTGGTATATGGAATCTAAATACAGAAATAGTCTTCACACCTTCCTTGGGGTCTGTAACCTTATCTTCCTCATATCTGGGATTATACTTAGCAATCATTGATTCATACTTAGTAGGGGCTGTAACACTCAACGCAGATGAAATACTTCTCTCAAGTTGATTCCTTAATTGCCTGTTGAGATTATCCCTCAAAGTTGCTCTAACTATATCCCCATCCTCATTAACTCTATATTGCACAAAATCAAGAGGACTAGCAGTTGCCACTAATTGGCAGATAAAGGAATAGTAGTTAGTATCAAGAACATTATTCTTATAAATTCCAAATAAGGAGTGCGCGTCACTACTAAAGATTCCTTGCCTCAATGAATAAACTAAGTTCTTCTCTATACTTCTAAACCCTCTAAGTAACTCATAGTTGCTGTTAAAGAATGAGTCGTCACACAACAATTCAAATAGTGCATGATAGTTCTCAAGCACGTTACCTGTGCTAGCTGAGGATAATAATGTATAGAAAGATTTACCTTCAATAGAAGAACGCAAATGTTCAAACTGAGGATATTTAAGGAAGAACATCCCATCAAATGTAAGAGAAGAATTGTGAATATCAGGAGAGTTAGTTAAACTCTTGATTTTAGATATAATATAGTTAAATGCGTCTAGTTTAACCTTCTTATCTGCAATCGGAGTACTATTTCCCCAAGTGTATATAGGAGAAGTCTCAACTAATAGCTTAGTTATGTCCGACACATGGTCATTCATATTTACATCTTTCTCCTTATCTCCCCAATTCCTACTATTGTTGGCTCCTGTACTTATAAGAGAATATCTATCTTCTGCACTATACTTAGGATAGTTCTCATTAATCTTCAAGACTTTCCCTAGTTTAGAGCTAAGTAAATCATCAAAGTGATTTAAAATAACTAAACTATTATATGCCTTAATAAACTTCTTGTCAATAATTCTATTCCTAGAATATATCTTTCTAAGTTCATCAGCGGTAAAGTGTGAATGATGGAGGAATCTTTCTCCTACAGCATTTAACTCTCCTACGGCATTTAGATATACTCCATCCTTCCACATAGTAAGGTTAGACAGCTTCTCTAGAGTGTCCTGTACATCTTCTGATGGAAGTTTAGAATATGCATCCTTTAGATAACCAACTACATCTTGCAATAGAGTTTCTTGATAATTCCTTAAGGCTTCATTAATTTCATGCTCAGTCTTAATCACCTTACCAGCCTCTCTATCCACAAGAAAACACTTAACTATATTATCAGTAACACTAGCTTCCATTGCTGAGGCAATTTCAGTTGCAGTACCATAATTAGTTACTATAAATCCTCTAATCCTTTGTTTTGCATCAGCGTTACCTTCAGGGTCATCCAAAGCATCCAACTTGGTAGGATTCTCTTCAGCAGTATCATCAATGTTACTACTTTGACCGGAAAGATAGGTGGTCATGTTGGTTGGAACTATATCATGCAATACTGGAGCAACCTCCATAACGAATGCATCAATAAAATCTGCAAGGTCGGAGAGGGACGTAATATCGTACCCCTCTCCTACCTCTTTCAGACTATTAATAAACATCGCCTTTCTACTAAATTCGTCTTTCTCCTCCCAGATTTCTTCCAGCGTGTCTTGTAATACATCCTGTAAGTCTAAGTTAGAGTCATTCTTGTTAAATTTACATTTACCCATGATTATAATTTAATTTTTATAGTTATTGGACATGAATTGTCAGTAGTGTTTAGACGAGCCTTTTCATCTTGCTTAGATTGTAAGAAATTTACCAAATTCTGAAGCATATCCTTCTGAGAACCTTCGAATTGGTCAATCTCCTCACTCATCCTTTTTATCATTTTAGAAGTCGCTCTCATAGCATTAACTTCCTTATTAAATGCCTCCACACCCTTCGCAGATTGCACCTTACCAAGTGTAGCAAAGTTAAATACACTAAGAATGTTCTTATATTCGGCTACTTCCTGTAATGAGCTTACCGAGAATACAGCAAGTTGAGTCCCAGTAGGAACACTTGTCTGTTTTATTAGAGTAATCTCATTGTTATTCAAATTTAGCTCTGCACTAAAGATTTCATTCCCCAAAGTTAAGGTAAATTTGTGAATATTTAAACTTAATTGGGAAATATCGGAAATGACAGAGTTAGACACATCAAGATTAGATGGTTTAGTACTTATATATACGTCAGAACCAATAGGTATTACTAGATGATTTGTCTTTCTATATGCATCTAAAACCTGCTCCTTAGAAAGTGTTTGTAGAGTATCTACATCCATTTCTGATATAACTGAAGCAGGTGCCTTGATGTTCATTGACCTAAAGATAGTATCAGCTGTAGGCTTAGGGGTTACTCCTATACGAGAGTTTCCAGCTAAATACCTATTATTGTCTCTACTACCTTTAAAGTTACCATTGTTAGTCATCTTGTTGACTATTGTTTCTAGTAATGGGTTTACGTTACCATAGAACGAAGGGCTATCTATCTTACCGTTAACCATAAATGGGTTATTATCAATAGAGTAGTTACCTGTATCATAAACTGCATCTAGAGCAATAGTGTCCGTAGAAGACTTACTATATTGTATGTTGTAGAATATTCCATCAATTTTATTTTGACCTAATATATGTTCTATAGAACGTAAATTAAGTTCCTTAAATATTCTACTAGTATTATCTGCGTTTGGAGGATATACAGAACCTAATAGATAGTTCTGAAGGGCTTGTCTAGCAGTAATGTTTCTATTTAGCCCTTTAATATCAACAGGACCATTAAGGATTTCCATTTGGGCTTTAACATCTCCCTCTGCGCTATCAAGTTTACCTACCAACTTCATTATACCATCGTATGCAGTAGTATTGTAGTTTAGGTCACTTGTCTCATAGCCAGGTTGAGCTGATAATATTTTTATAATCCTATAGGCCGTGAAGTCATTACCTATCCTCTTAATAGAGTTCTTATCTCCAGAAACAATGCTTAGTAGATTATCAAAATACTCCTTAACTGATGCTTTAGGAGGAACAACATAAACTAACTTCACCTTCTTCTCCAAAGAACTATCCTCTAATTGTCTATAGTAGTAATTCTCCAATTCTGCACCACTAAGCATTATATCATTACTAACAAGTACAAATGGGTGTCCAGGCTTGGCAAAGTTTACGGTTTTATTTCCAAATGAGTAAACTCCCTTAGGAGATAATTTTACCCTAGAAATAGAAGTGCCAGGAACCTTTGATAATTCATCAAGGGTTATCCATTTACCATCATATTTCAAATGGTCATTGTATTCATAATCAGAACCCTTAAGAGCATTAGTAATTGTCGGTCCTTGAGATTTAAGATTATTAGCCAATGTCCAATTTGCATCCTCCATGTAAAATACACCATTAGAGTTAAAGGTATATACCTTTAAGAAGTTAACTAAGGCATTTCCTCCCTCAATAGACGGATTAGCTTGAATAAATTTAATAAGTTCATTAAACTTATCAAACATAGGAGCACTAGGATTCCTTCTAGAAATCTCATTATATTCCTCTTTTATTGCCTTGAATTTGTCATTCTTAAATACAGTTAGAGGGTTAGGTAATATAGCTAAAGGTAGCTCTAATATATCATTAGTGCCTTCCCCTATAATGATAGATAGTGTCTTTAGCTTAATATTCTTACTTTCTTCATCCTCAGAGAATATGTAGCTTAAAGATTCTGAACCTGTATCCTTTCTAAATCTTCCCCATTCTGTGTTATTGAACGTACTTGCAGAACTCTTAAATGCAAATGTACAATACACATCATCTCCGAGACCCAGAATTGCCTTTATCTTCTTGGTAAGCTCTCCCTTATCAGCTGTATTGAATATAACACTCCTTAAGTTACCTATGGTCTTATCAAATGTTTCTTTGTTTTTTACTCCAGGTAACTTATTCAAACCGAAGTAGCTATCTAACCTTTTACTATTCTCTGGGGTTACTATTAGGTTTCCATCCTTATCAAATGAAGTTCCTGACTCAAATGTGGGGAATGTGTACATTAATAAGTCAAGAACAGATTCAGTTTTAGTGCTGGAAACGTGATTAGTTCCAGTTGTAGGTACTGGAGGTGGGGTTGTATCTTCGCTAGAAGCAAGGGTCTTATCCTTTATATCAGCCTCAGTGGGAAGTCCATTGTTAGTAATAATGACCTGCTTCTTAGTTCCATCATCCGTTACAGTCGTTACTACCTCAGAAGTCAGTCCAGCTTCAGGTGCTACGGTTACAGAAGGAATAGTGGCATCCTTTTCCCTCTTAACCAATTTAGTAGGTTTATTATCTAAGGGAAGTTTATCTAACATATCCCTCCTCTCAGAAGAGAATGTCTTGATTCCATCTTTGGACAGTTCACTAACACTAGTAGAAGGGTCTTGGATAGAATTTAATAGATTCGAATTGTTAGTCTTGTAGCTATCCTTAGTGTGAAGAACAATACTACCCTGTATTGCTCTAGAGATTCCAGTATAAAGGTCATCCCAATACTCCTCGTTCTCTAAACCAGCTGAATCGTCAATTATATAATACTTACCTTCAAGTCCTTGTGAAGAGTTACCTTGTTTAAAGTCTACTCTATCCTTATAAGTAGCACTAGAAAGTAATTTATATATCTCAGTATCAGTATCATAATAGATAAATCCAATCTTTTCATCTGGATTCATACTATTAATCATTAGGTCAATGTCTTTCTTTACCAGCTCTATACTATACGGTGCAGAATTTCTCAGGTCATTTATATTATAAACCTTAGTTCCAAACAACCCAGAATCATCCTGATAGTAATGCATTGACACATCTGAATCGTAGTTATTACTCCTTAGTTTTGGTAGGATACTCTTAAGGTTATTGATATTAATTGTTACTTGCTGGTTGTTAGACCTCATAGATACTCCCAGTTTAGGACACCTTATAAAGTTACGGCGAGCTAACTGTATTGTATTTCTAACATTCTTCCCTTTATAGTCGATAAGATGCCTTCCAATAGCTTTACTTTGGTCAAAGTCCCCAGCCACAATAACTGGAATTCCATACTTCTGTGCAAATCTATTAACTAAATCCATATCAACTACAGTGTATCTTGACACCTCATCAATAAGGATTAGAGATGGAGCTTCCGAGATTTCATTTATCTTGAAGTTTGACCTAGTAATAAAGTTATCGTCAAAATATATATCTCCATCATCAATTATAGACACTGGAATATCTTCCTCGGAAGATGGGTCTACTTCTTTAGATGATTTCTGAGGATAATCTTTGAAGTCTTTCCATTCCTGGGTTACCCTCTTCATAAGATGTTCTCTATCCAAAGTGGTAGCAGAATCAAGATTTAAATCGGCTTTTAAGCCCTTAGCACTATCTTCAGTGGCATGACCAATCCAAACACTTTTCAAAACTTCTGGATGGTATTTCTTTAGAAGTACTATAAGGTTATTAAATACGCCAGTAGTCTTACCACTTCCAGGAATACCCTCAATAAAAGTTACTCTAGAGAATCTTGGAGCAACTGAAGAGTCAAGTACCAATTCTCTAATGATGCCTGGGGCATATTTCCACTCAGAATCAGTCATAGATGCTGCATAGTTCTTTAGGGAGGTATTTACAGCATCACAGAACTTATCAATCATACCTCCGTTAAGAATTGAAGCATATCCCAAATAAGTAGCTAACTCTTGAGTAGGTATAGGAGCAATCTTATCACTAATAATAGACCTATATTCTCCATAGAAGTCAGATGCCTTAACAGCAGCTCTAGAGGCAATATACCAAACCACTGCATTATCGTCTATATTAGTTGACTTGGAACTTAATGATTCTACATCATCACTTATAGTAATTAAGCCAAAGTTGTCTACGCTAATAAGCTTAGACAGTACTTCTGGGTCATTAACCTTATCACTATTAGCTTCAAAGAAGTTATATATAGCATCATCAAGTTTCACCATCTCTGATTCTACCTGAAACCTTTCCTCCCTATTAAGGCTTATCTTCTTGGCAGCTGATATTTCTTCGAGTTTACTTAGACTGCTTACTGTCCCCTCAAACTCAGCTTTACCTGCCCAATCATTAGGAATGTTAAGAATAAAGCTCTTTATTCTGTCATAGATAAGTATATTCTTATTATTTGCAGTTCTTGTTTGTTCTCCTAACTTCTGAGCATTATTTGCAGCTATTATCTTTTGGAAGGTTTTAAGACGTAACTCAATACCTTCTAGGTCTTGCATCATTGCATCAGCCACATTAGACTGTAATTCTGCTAGATTAGCCTCTGAATCTAATTCGTTTATAGTAGTATTCATACCATAAAGATTAGATAAATCAGCGTTGTCTACCCTAGCACTAAGTAATTGAGCCTTAAATATATTAATCACTGAAAGAGCTTCAGTAATCTGGTCAAGTCTCTCATTATTTAGGTTAAAGTTGGACAAATCATCCATATGCTCCCTTAACGAAGCATCAGTTTCTTTAAGAATATTAGATACTTTTACGTCAGAATCAGTAGTACTTAATGAGAATTGGTCTAAAAGTTCAATGATATTAGAATGCTGCAACTTATCAATTTGAGCTTTAGCATCTTCTATCTTGGTTGCCTCTATATAGCTTGCATCATCTCCATACATTTCTGCTTGGTTAATGAAATACCAGTATGCAGAATCTAAAGTGCCGTTTAATACCCTTTTTAATTCTGGATTAATATAACCTTGATTCACAATGGGCTTAACAATGGCATCTATATGTGATGTTAAGAACTTACTAACAAACTTATTATACCGCTCAGATTGAGCCTCCATCGTATAATCTTCAGTTATTGGAGTATTTACAATGTCAGTAAATGTTGCCCTTTCTGATTCAGAACCTAAAGTAGTTAACAGAGGATTAATAATACCCATTGATGAGCTTATATTAAATTCAGCCATCTCTTCTACAAAGGATTCAGAGTCCTTGTTCTCATTAAGCTGCTTGACATACCTATTTAGTCCGGTCTGTAAGATACTTAAAGTAGAGTACAAGTTTTCATCAAGACTCTCGTAGTACTTTAGACTGTGGTTTTGGAATAAAGGCGCAACAACCTTAGCTATTGATTTGTGGATTGAGGCAGCAGTACGTACTGCATCTTTGAATCCTGAATTCTTCCATCCATCATACTCTTTTGATATTTCCTCTAATTCATTCTTAGGAATGTCAGTTACCTTTTTACCAGTTTTGTTCTCAGCATACTGTATAAGAGTTGGGGCTAAGTAGGCACTACTAACAGCAGTTGACATCTCAAATAGAGCATCATAGATGAGCTGAGGAGCTAAATCTCCTTTCATGTACGCCTCTTTCCTCTCTATTGCTGCCTTTAATTCACCTTCTATTCTACTTCTCTCAGTCTTAGTAGATTCATCTCCATTCTCCTTTACCTGAGCGTCGGTAGGTCCACCATTATCCATACGCTCTTGGGTTCCACCCAGTCCGTTAAGTTGATTAGTTAAAGTTACAATCTTCTCACAAACACTGTTGTAGTCTTGTAAGTAGCTTGCAGCCACTCTACTATTCTTAAGAGCAGAGAATCTTAAATCATTAAGAGTTTGTGTGTCTAGAAATGCATCATCACTAATGGTTGCACCTTGTGCTGATAAGGTATTAGTAACAAACTTAGCTATTCTCCTAACCTCGGATTTAGCAGCTAGGTCTTGGTTATCAGTATCAGTACCTTGTGCCCATACCTTTCTTCCGCCTACTCCATCTACAAGTTTAGTGGCAGATAAGTACTTATTACCTAATTCCATCTTGTCTACCATCTTTAGGAAATCACCCATCTTGCCATTTCTAGCCATATATACTAGTTGTTGCATAGCTTGCTCATTATTCATCTGACCAAGCTGCCTAGCTTCTCTAAGGTTAGGTAAAGCATCGAACATAGCACCACCTAGCATACCTCCTACGAATGACATACCATATCTGTCGAACATATTGTCCCATGCTTGTAGTGGCTGTGTATCACTACCAGCTAACCACATTCCTAGATTAGTAACTGATTTAGCGAAGTCATACATAACCTCTTCAGATACTTCCTCTATACCTTCCCCAAGAGCATTGGCGGCAGTAGCTTTAAGTCCACTTTTACCCACAGAGTAGTTAGCTTGAGCAACATCCTTGCCGAGCTTGAATATCTTTTTCATCCACTCAACTTTTTGGACTTTAGAGCCGTTATCAATAGTCTTTCTTGAACCTTCTGTCAAAGTTTTGACTACCTGCTTCATCTGCTCCTTATCCATCCTAAGTTCAGGAAGTATCCATTCTCCTAACCTACTATTAATAATAGCATATTCTCCTGCAGCATATCCTAATGTAAGTAATGCAGCTTCTAGGTCGTTAGCACCCTGTTCCTTAGCTTCACCATAAGCATCTTGAACTGTAATACTAGTCATGTAAGCCTTAGATAGAAGTTCTCCTATCTTGTTGTAGCCCTTCATGTAGTTCTCTAGGTCATTCTGAGCTTTAAATGTATTGACTGCTTTTAATTCTTCAAAGTATCTTAAATCTCCAGCCTTTGGAGTTGCTACTTTAGCTTTTAGATAGCTATCAAGGTTTACATATTTAGCTTGAAACTCTTCTAGCTTTTTCATTTGGGCAGCCTCGGTAGCCATATTCTCCCCCTTAAATAGGGCAGGTGCGTATTTAAATATCCACCTCTGCTCATACATCTGCTTAAATACATCACCAGCCAGATTAATGAAGTTCTCCATAGACCATGCATTATTCTGACCATACTCAGAAGTTGTAGGTTCTAAGGACTTGGTAAATCCTTCTACAGCCGATAGAAACTTATTATCACTGCCAGAGAATACTTTACCCAGAGTGGCTAAAATCTTAGTGGTTTCTAAGGCAATACCAGCACCTATATACCAAGGACTTATCCCAGGAATGAACATAGGAAGGATTGAGACTGCATTACGAGCTAAAGAGCCAACAACACTTTTATCAAGTCCGTCTGAGTCAAAGAAGTCATATTTATTAATTGCAGAACCATCTGTGGTTAGAGTATTTAACTTTGAAAGAACTCGTCTTCCATACACATCTCTACCGTCTAGGTTCTCATAATAATATGTACCATTCTCGTTTAGTTTCAATTCCCCCTTCTTATGTTGAACCTTCTCTTTGGTTACTGGGTCAATATGCTCTCCGTCTTCATCCCATTGAGCCATAACTCTAGTATCCCAGAAGTCAGTCCAGAATGAATCATTAGGGGAATCATGCCATACTGGATTAGCTCCATTAGCTACACTCATAGGGTTAGCTAATACTTTCTGAGTTTGGGCAGCCTCATCAGCTGACATAGTGGGAGCGTCTAATAGATTCAATCTTCTAATACCCCTTGTCTGCCTTAATGGGTTAACTTCTCTGGACAGATAAATATCTGAACCCTTCCTTCTTTGCTCAGGTTCAGCGAATATATTATCTCTATGGAATGTAGCCTGACTTAAAATATCTTCTTGGTAGGATTCATCAGCCAATTGATTATAAGTCTCAGCCATGTATTTATATACATTATCAAACTTAGCTTCATCAAATTTACCATCAGTTTGAAATGCAGGATTATCTTGAATTTGGGGAATGTTCTTATAAACACTTGCATCTGCTAATGAAGTGTTAGTGGCATCTAATCCTATTGCCTTAAAATCAGAGATAGAAAAGGTAGGATTAGACACTCTATTTAACAGCCAATCATTTTCCTTTGTATTTGTCATATTACTAGATTTTATAGTGTAGATAGTGAAGGACTTGGCACGTAAGTTTGCAATCGTTGCTTCTGTTGTTCTTTAGCTTCTATATCCATAGCATCATTACCTTGTATCGTAGGATAGTGTCCAGAGCCAAGTGAAGCATTAATAAGATTCTGTCTTACTGGTATATACACAGAACCAGAGTATACATTATTACCACTGGAGAATATGCCAGGCTGACTCATCTTAAATGATGCATCAGCAGCCTTTAATATTCTCTCTATACTTTCCCTTTCATTAATGTCAGTTACTTCACTAAGAGTATCATCCATTGTTGGGTCTTCTACGAATGCAGACTCATCTGCTGAGGCATCTAATACGGCGAATCTTCCATAGGCATTGGTATTTATTTGTCCATTAATGTACTTATATGGCAATTTATACTTAGCATAGATTTCATTTTTCTGAGCTTCATCCTTTATATCTCCTTCTCTAATCTCATTCTCAGCTAACTCTAATCTCTTTAATGAATCAATATCGGGCTTAAGCACCCCAGATTGTAATGCTTGTGTGTCAACAGGAAGGTCAACTGCAACTACATTAGAGCCATCTATAGCAACTCTACTTCTCTGAGATGAGTTTAATAACTGACCCCCCATCGTAGCATTCTTAAAGTCTAGAACTCCAGAGAATGTACTCCTTGCAGCATCCTCTAATGTAGCACTTCCTATAGTTTTACCAGAAGTATCAACTAATGGTGCACTATTACCTGGGAGATTTAAACTATACGAATTTCCATTATTAATTTTATGGTTTTTAACCTCTCCTAGCCCAAGTAGGAATGCTTTGGCAGGGTCTGTAATGTTATTATCCCTACCGCTACCCGATGTTTTAGCTTTACCACTAGCATCCATCTTCTCTTGTAAATCAAGTTTTAAGGTATGTTCTCCACTTAATGCCGATTGGGTTAGAGACATTAATAATTTTTTAACACCTTCCGCAGAGTTGTCTCCTAAATACATAGCTGCCTTAGCTTGAAGAACAGTTCTCATGTTCTTAGGTAGAGAGGTTAATAGATAGCCTAATGCTTGGTTAGCCTGGGCTTGCTGGGATTTGTCCATACTAGACATCTTATAAAGTCCATCTACAGACATTCCAGATAGGTCTTCTCTACTAGGCTGTAAGGCAGCTAAATACTCCATTCCTTTTAATATTCTACCAGATTGCTGACCTACATATCCCTCTCTTGACATCGAAGTGGTTCCTAACTTATTAACTACAGATTGTATATATTCGGTTATCTTAGGGATACCTACTGCATTACCTATAATGCTCGTAAGGTCAGTATTAAAAGCGGCATTTATACTATTAGCACGATAATTAGCCAGCTCTGAATTAGTCAAAATCTGTTCTGAGTTAAGGTCAACATCATTTAGTGATTTCTTCTGTAGTTTACCCTCAGCATCAACTGTAATTACATGACCTCCGTCAGTTACAGCAATCTCGCCAAGCCCTCCATTTTTGTCAGCCTGGGTCATAGCATTCTTAAATCTTTCATTCTCCGCCTTTATTCTTGGGAGCATCTTTAATATAGTCTTATATTGTACAGTAGCATTATTACTAAACGGATTCTTGTATATACTATCTGAGAATATACCAGAAGTTTCTACGAATGCTTCCACATCACTCGGTATGCCATTCTCATACAAAAACTTTACCATATTCTTATCCAATAATCCAACAGAACCGTCTGGCTCACCTTGGCTGGAGGATGTGGATGAATAAGGAGCAGCTACTTGTGGTTGAGGTACATTGGTGTAGCTAACGAAGGCGGGCATTCCCCCGCCTTGTTGTAGCTTATAGGTTAATTTCATAGTTGCATTCCTTTCTTTATAAGTGCAGCAGTGAGGGCTGACATATTTGTTATCATCTTATTATGTTCCCTCTTAGATTCCATTACATCTTTGTGAAACTGTTTATTATCATCAGATAATCTTTTATTAAAGTCCTTAGCTCTTTGAAGCATAGCCCTCTCAGCATAGGATAATTTAGAACCTTTTCCACTAAACTGAACTAACCAAGGGGTACTTATTAGTGAACTTCTCTTCTTTAACATATCAGACTGTAATCCTTTCTGTAGCTTAGATAGTTCTCTCTGAGCACCTATTGGGTCGTCTTTATAGTCTTCTATAATCTTAGCGGCACTAGTATTATAATTTGAATTAGCTTCATTCAAATAAGATTCTAATGCTAGTTGGTCTCTCATAGCTTTAGTTTGTCTAAATCTATTCTCTACGCCAGCTAGGTAAGGAGCAATAACCTGCTGATAGTTTGCAGTTACTCTTCCAGCATCAATTTGCTTTTTAGCTGCATCTATAGCATTCATTGAAGCCCTATTTCTATTGGCAACTTCTACCCTTCTTGCTTTAGCTGCATCGGATTCTTGCTGCCCTAACATCCTAGTCTTATAGAACATTTCTGCATCTTGTAGACCACCTTGGAATCTAGCCTGACCTGCTCTACCACTAGCCTCTAATTCTCCAGCTAATTGCAATGAAGCATCAGAAGTTCTAGGTCTTGCAGCTACAGATTCTAAATTACTTGCTTGTTGTTCAGCATTAGTCACTGCTTGGAAATTACCTTGCAGTGGAACAGTATTCTCAAATGTGTCTAATAGAGTAGGCTTTAACCCTTCTTTATAGATTCTAGCAGCTCTATTATTCGCGGCTAAACCTCCTACCATTCTACCTAAGGCTAATACTTCCTCTGGTGCTACATTAAGTTTTAGACCCTTTTTGGTATTACCTGGTGTACGTTTAATGTTAGATGTATTTGAAACTCTAGGAGCTGTAACTACAACTTCCCCAAGCTCATTAGTAGGGTCTTGAAGTAACCTTAGTCTGTATCCACCATCACCTTTGTCATAAAGCTCTAAACCTCTTGTCCTTAACTGTTCATTAAAGCGGGAAACATCCTCAGCTGACATACCCCTTCCAAGAGTTCTATTGCCAGTTCTATCTCCAGCATACACATCAAACCCAGAATTACCTTCTGTAGTACCATAACCTACGATACCCTTTCTGATTAAATCATCAAAACCTTGATTAGTACCCCTAAAAGTAACCTGTCTGTGTTTAGCTAATGGGTCTTGCACTGAGTAATTATAGTTGCCTCCGAAATAATTACCAGTCATAGATGTTAGTTGGTCATAAATATCTTCGCCACCATTAAATGCTGCTGCATAAGCTTGCCTCCAATCGTCTGAGCCTGTGTATTGAGATTTCCATCTATCAACATCTGCCCCAAAGTCATACCCAGATAGAGCTTTAGACCTATTCCAACTAGACATATCTTTAGCTTTAATTCTACCTACAGTGTTACCACCTTGTAAGAATTGTATTAATCCTCCTTCAGCCTTCTTAGTAACCCTATCATCCTTTGAAGTTTTCTTCTTTTTTGATTTGCCTTTGTGGGGTAGGTTATCTCTCTTAATATGTGAAGTACTAGACTTCCTATTGATAAGTTCCCATAGATACCTTGCATTAGGGTCTTTTATAGCTCCTTTAGGTTCTACATATACTTTAGTAGGGGTTGGTGGGGTATATGGACTTCTCTTAGGAGATACTTCTTCATACCCAAAGTCCTTTCTGTTTTTAATAGCCTCATCCCAAACTTGATTATACTCTCGTTCAGCTGCAGGATGGAATACATCTCTATATTCCCTCTCAGTCTTAGCTCTCTGTCTACCAAACTGTCTTCCACCTGGGATTTGTCCCTCAATGAACTGGTCCAATCTTTGACTAGGCTGTATAGTTTGAGAAGCTACTACCTTTTGAGCATTTCTTGATGCAGGAATAACAGCAGGTAAATTAGACTTGGGAATAAAAGGTTCTAATATAGAACTAACACTATTAATTGTTCTAACTGCCTTAGCATTCGGGGATTGTACTGGAACAGCCCTGTCAGTATAGCTTCCTGGCTTTTTAAGATTAGATGGATTAGTTACATCTTTGGGAGCCTTAGGTTTACCTGAACCTATATAGAATACTCTATTAGATGGAGTTACTTGTCCAGGAGCTGGTAGAGCTAATGGGGCTTGCCTAAATTTTGATGCTGTATGAAGTGCTCCTATCATAGAAGATACTGCATCGGCAGTTTCATTTATTGATTTAGACTGAACCACAGACTTTGGCTTAGTTGAACCCTTCTTTAGGAACCAGGCATCAGAGAATGGAATATTCTCACTACCCCTTACTACAGACGGGTCTCTATAACCAGCTATGTGCTTACCAATTGAGCTGTTAGAGAACCAATTACCATCAGTCTTAGTCCCTTCTACCTCTTCAGATTGGGGTCTTCTACCAAAGTATTTAGTGTCTACGGACACACTTTCGGGCTTTATAGCCTTATCTCCCTCAAGTTTATTAGCTTTGTTATATTGTTCAGCAAACTTAGTCTTAAGTTCTGCTACCTGATTCTTACCTTTAGTATTCTGGAAGAATGCATCGTCTACCTCCAGTGTTTGCTGCTTACCATCAATCATAGCTGTAACTCTCCTCTTACCAGAAGGAGTAGTTGAAGAGTTCCACCAACCTCTGTGAGATTGGGCTAAATTCTTACCCATTAATACAGTACTAGCAATAGCAGAGAGGTTCTTAAAGTCTCCTGTATTCAGACTCCCCCAATCACCTTTAGTAAGCTTTGATAGTGTCTTACTATACTCTGACCTTATTGCTGGGTCAAGATAAGGAGTAGTATTAATAAGAGTCATAAGTACTGGAATTGACTTCTTTATTTTACCTAAAGCTTTAGTAGCTTTTAATGTCTTCCCAACAGGAATCAAGGATAGGGCATCCATTCCTAAATTCACTCCAAGTCTACCAAGGTCACCCCATTGAGGTCCATCACTAGCTAAATCAGCCCCAAACTCGGCGAGAGAAGCACCAACTCCCACTCCTGCAGAGGCTAAATTAGCTCCAGGAACGAATCCTAAACCAATACTAGCTAGGTCTGCCATAGCCGCACCAAGCCTAACTTTATCGGATGTTTTTATAACACCACCTGCATCAGTTATATCCTTATTGTTACCTAGTGATACATTGGACCTACCAGTAAATGATTGTCTAGCTTTAGTATTCCTTTCAATCTGTTCAGCATCAGGTTGTACTGCACTTACTTTTAGTGGGGTAGTGTCTTCTATAAACTTAGTACCTAGTTGGGCACTTATTACACCACCTTTTTTGTATCCTTGTAACTTTAATATTCTGTCATTTATTTCTCTACTTCTCTCAGCGGTTGGGATACTTAACAGCCTCCGTAGCTCATTGCTAGATTCATCCTCACTTTCAACTTTATTATTGAAATACCATGATAGTGTACCATCGTTGTTTCTTGCAACATTCATGTCATTGTCCCCAACAGCCCATTTATAATCCTTACCATATTTTACAAATGGGGATTGTTTTGAGTCAATCCACTTACTCAAAGTGTTTTGCACCATTCGGTATGCCTCACTAGCTGGATTCGACAAGTCTGGGTCCTGCATCCATGTATTGAATAGATTCTCCCAATTAGCCTTAGAAGTATCAGTATAGTCTACGAACTTAACTCCCTGTCTTTCTCTTGCTCCGTTAGGGTTATATGCTCCTAGATTTATAACATTACCATCCTCTCCGATAAATTGGTATTCACCTAGTGATTTGTTAAGTTCCACTGAACCTCTAGTTGTCTTACCAGTAGTAGGATTCTTTAGGTAGAAACCCATCTTACCATTCACGTCAGAAGGATTGGAATATGCTCCGTATAAGACATTATTACCTACACCAGACGCAAACTGAGATAAATTAGTGATATAATTATAACCCTGACCCTTTAGCATCTTAGTAAAGGGATTATTATCTGTAAGACTTGTATATTCACCGAGTTGGGCTTGTCTTGCTCTAGTAATATCCTGTCTATATTGCTCTGGTAGGTTGGAATCGTCGTAGATATTACCATCAAAAGCATATCTATTTCCAACACCTTTGAATACATTACCAGGAAGTATTCCACTTACCTCTTCATTGGTTCCTTTCTTGTATATGTGATATTTACCTTTATCATCAACTGTCCTATCATATTCTGAGTTAGTCCAGCTTGTATCAACTTTACCTTGCTGTCCTTCAACTGTAGATGATTGTGGGGTAGTTGCTTGTTGAGTAGGTCTTATGAATTTGTCTAAACCAGTACCGCCTAACGCAGCAAAGGTATTATAATCGTCATTGTCTAGTTTGTTATTAGTAATAGCCGCACCATATGCTCTACCAAGAGCAGCTAAATCTTCTGCACTCCTTATATTAGTTCCAGACCAGTCATGGGATTGAAATATTTGGTTATAATCAGCACTATCCCAAATTCTACCCATTAGAGCGTTGCGGTCTTGTTCTGTTCTATTACGGAACCAATTATTATAATCTATGGCGTTACCTCCATACCATTCTCTTGAAATGGCATCTTCCATGAGTTTATTAGCGTTAAATCTTTCCTTCTTTACTTCTGGTTGTTTATACTGAGGGGAACCTTTAATGATGTTATATAGGTAATCAGCAGCTAGACCGTAAGCATTGTTCTCAGTATTCTTAACCCCTGTCTTTATTCCTAGAAACTTCTTTCTATCTAGCTCACCTGTACTTGACTTTTGACCCGTTGCATCTTGAAAGTTACCCATAGCATCCATAGTCATAGTGCCATTACTAATCCCCTCAAGCATATATTGTACAGCGTTTCTAAAATCAGCTGCGGCAGTATTTCCCAACCCTTTAGATGAAGCATATTCATCTACATCTCTGTATCCTCTTTTTATTAAATCATCCTGATTGAAATCCCCCAAGCCCTTCACACTTAGAAGCTTAGGCTTATCAGTTTGACCTCCAGAGTTATATTTCCTTATTACTTGTGACATATACTATGTATAATAAAAAAGGAGCATATAATTAATATACGCCCCTTCTTACCTTGTTGACTAATTATCTTACTCTTACTAGTCTAGCACCTTTCCTTGCAAAAGTTGGTTCCTCTTGAGGAGCTTGTTCCTGAGCAGCACCACCTTGAGCGATTTGCATTAGGGCTTGACACACAGCCATCGCAGCTTCACAATTCTGTGTCTGAACTGCCTGAGCAGCTACTTGTAAAATCTGTGCCATTGGGTCTTGTCCACCCTCAGCAGGTGCACCACCTTCTGCCGGTGCTCCCTCAGCTGGTGCTCCTCCTGCTTGTTCAGCTCCTGGCTGAGGTGCAGCACCACCTTGTTGGAATTTTCTAAATTTCTCTTCGATTTTCATAAATTAATACGTTTAAACAGTTTAACCACTTAATTTCTACAAATATAGGCATTATAAGCAATATTACCAAATTAAACTATGAATTTTATGAAATTTGAGTAGAGTAAGACATATTAGTTAATTATTACATAGCACAATTATTTCAACTTAGATTTATCAACCTTAATTAAGGTTCCATTCTCTATAGCCTTTCTTATGTACCTCATCAATGTAATGGGTTTATAAGATGCTACAAATGTAGTTGTACCTACATCATTCATATCAATAGGAAACTCTACTACCATATTATCAGTTGTGATTCTATAGTAAAGAGTTCCAGCTATTGCATGAGTAAACTTTGCTTCAGCAGGAAGAGTTACTATTTCTTTTAGTGTCATACGAGATAGGTTTTAACTGTGTCAGCTAACAATTTACCATCTACATTAGTAAGCTTTGCCTTGACCAGCTTAATAGCCTCTCCCATGCACTTCTTCGGGATTTGGGGACCTGTCTCTCCGTCACCCCAACCCTTCTCTGAGATAACCTCATAGATTGCCTTAGTAATTTCCTCAGGTGAGGCTTCACTCGGAAGGAAAGACTCAAGCACAAGAATCTCTTTGGATTCATTATCGGCTAAGTCTTTCCTTCCAGCTGCAATGTATTGGTCTCTACTATCCAATCTCTGTTTTACCATCTTACGAAGAATAGTAAACTCGGCTGCATCATCTAAAGGCTTAGCACCTTTAGCAGTTTGATACACTAAGAACTCATTCTTAATAGCTCTTAGTACCTCTGTCCTCTTTACATTCTTATCAAGCATAGACTGCTTAATAAGTGTATCCATTTGCTCTCTGAGCATTCTCGTTCTCCTTTCTTATTAAATGTCTTAAATACTCATATTCTTCAATACTAATCATACTCTTTAGTCTAAGAGATGCTAGCTTCCTCAATAGAAGTTCTCTATCTAACGAAGGGTCATTATAGATGTGCCTTAGTGGCTGTATTGGCATCATTTAGAATATGTATTGCTTGTTCAACATCCGCATCACTCAAACCCCATGTTAAGTCTCTATGTCCACTTATAAAGTATGTCATACTGGGTCTAAGTCAATATCCTCCATATCCAAATCTCCGTCCTCTAAGTGTATCCACTCAGCAAACTCTCTGATAATTTTATCATGGTCAAACGCCCATTGATACTTATCAATAGAATCCAATGGAATCCACCCGATAGCTTCTACTTCATCCTCTTCTCCACCTCTATCGTTACCAGTGCCAACACTGATACTACCTGGCTGTGCATCAATTAGAGCGTAATATCTAAAGGATACATTCTGCCTATTCTGAGTTGGAGAGTCATTGAACTTCCAGAAGTGTAAGTACTCTGGATTTACCTTGACACCAGTCTCTTCGTAGACTTCTCTGACCACAGCTTGTGCTGTAGTTTCATCAAAGTCTAAGTAACCACATGGCATATTCCACATTCCCTGGAAATCGGGAGTGCCTTCACCTCTCTTATTGGCTAATACACACCACTTACCATTTAGGAATGTAAATACACATCCTGTTACAGCAATAGAACGGCTAATCCACCATTCCTTACCATTCTCGTCTAATAAAGGAAAATTCTTCATATTAATAAAAGTAATTCTTTGGTTGTTCAACATTAAGGAAATCTAATGGGTCAGCTATCCACTCCCCCTTCAAATATACACAATCACTCCCTAATACTGTGTCTTGGTGACTCAGAATAAACCCAGGAGTATCATTTGGAGCTACAATAGTCCCAAACTGATTGTTTATAATCTGGTAGAAGTTGTCAGCAGTGCTAGCAATCCCCTTGAAGGTTAAATTATCATCTATTTCAGCTGTATATATGCCTAATCCGTTAGCTGATTTGTAAGCTAGGAACATTGGAACTCTATGATTAATACACCATATAAGTTCTGAGAGCATTCCCTTAGAAATACTTTCTAACCTCTGTTGCCATGCAAATCCATCTAACACGAATACGACATAGTCAGATTGTTCTAGTTTAGAGAATTGATATTCAGTTCCCTTCTCACTATAAACTACCTTATCTCCCTTAGATTTAGCCTTTATACTCTTAACTACTTGCTGTACTCCAGAAGCAAAAGACCAAGGACCTGAAACATAGATTTGACTCATTTGTATAATCTAAGCTTTCTAATTATTAAATTTACTTCATCTGTTACAAATGGCAATATAATTCTACCATCATCAACCCACTTTCTGATAGCTGTAGAGCATATTGTAATATCAGGAGCATAGATAACTTTCACTTCATCATGTGGAATATCCTCACTATTAAAGTGTGCTACATCTACTACTAAGAACTTATTGTCCTTTAGTATCTCTTCACCATGCTGCCACCTTGGAATCTCCTTATAAGTCTCAGCAGATGTTACAATGATAAACTCACCATAAATCTCTTTTATTGCTTCAATAGTCTTATAAGTAGGCAATGGTTCTCCATTAGCGATACGATATTCAATACCATCCACAACTACTCCAGGAATGTTGTCAAAGGTTTCCTTAGCCATAGTGAGTCTATACTCCCACTTAGTTTCAGTATTCTTCCATACACTCTTATATGCTGGAACTACTATAACCTTGTCAACAATACCGGAATTAAGTGCAGCTGTGACAATGTTAACATGACCAATATGGGGTGGGTCAAAAGACCCAAAGAATACTCCTACCATTGTGAATGTTCCCCCTTAACTACTTTACGGATGGTGCTTTCCAACTCCTTCTTGCACTTCTTACAAGTACTAGAGTGTGTAATGCCATTACCCATTTTTATATACTCATGCTCATCAATGGTGTACCTATACACATCTCCATATATCTTAGATGTCCCTATAACATCTGGACCACTAATGTTAGATGAATTGGTACAGCCCATTAAGAAGAACATTACCAACAAAAATAAATAATATAATTTCATACAAGAAACAAATAATAGATAATGGCTAGTACTCCACCTATAACAAGCAGAGCTACTAGCTCATTACGAGATTTAACATTTACTAATTCTAGGATTAGCTCTAAAAAGTCAATCATACATTTCTCTTGGCACTATGATAGGACTAACCAATCTCTTGAACCTAGATTTGAAGTGTCGTTCTGTAATCTTACCTACAACATCTGGACCAAGTTCAGCAGTTAATTCGTCTTGTAGTTTATCATTCTCTGGAGAAGCCTTACAAGTAAGAGTCTGTAATACTCTATCAACGTCATAATAACTCTTAGCTCCTATTTGGTCTAAGTCACTATTACTAATACCAAGACCATCAGTAGGAGTAAGAGACATTGACTTTTTAATAGCCTCACACATATCACAAATCTTCCTAGCACCATCTGCATCCACTTCTTTCTTTATCCCACACCCATAGTAATACCCTATTAGCCACTTAGCTAATTCATACACTTCAGTCTTCCATAGACCTTGAATTGGGTCAAAGTCACCTACATCACCATGAATAGTCCAGAATCCGAGATTATGTTCAGTAAGGTTATCAGTATCCATTACTAAGCCTCTATTGATTCCTGCTAGATTGTAGAGATAAATCATTCTAAGTCTAGCCTGAATATTGCCCTTAGAGATAGGAGTACCAAGAGTACCTTCACCATCATAAATAGCCTGGATTACATGCTGGCACATATAACTAAGATTTACTACCTTAAAATCATCACAGAAGGCATTTCCTACTAACTTCGATACACTAAACTCGTCATTCTTGTTCTTAATAGGTAGACTTCTACCTATTAGAGGAATGCCAGTTTGTTTACTCACTTCATGGCAGATAGCTGCCACTACAGTTGAATCAATACCACCACTAATCCCAAGAACCATAGCATTAAGACGATTCCTAGTAATATAATTCGATGTCTCTTTGACGAGAATATTGAATACTCTTTCATAATTTAACTCTTTCATAATCCTAGTTCATTCATACAATGTTCCACTTCTTGTTCCAGACCAGTGTGCTTACCCAAATCATCAGACAGTTTCACACAGTTAAATACAGGTTGATTTTTATTCATTTGGCAAGAGGTCAATTTCATAACAATATTGGAGGGTTTATGCCCAGTATCATTAGTAAGATTAGTTCCAATACCAAATGCACAACGGATACGTCCTCTACAATATTCTCGGATTTCAAGAGCCTTCTCAAATGTAAGGGCATTACTAAAGATAATTGTCTTAGTAGTAGGGTCAATTCCAAGTTCTTTATAACGTGCAATAGCACTTGTTACAAACTTAAATTCATCTCCACTATCTTGACGTACACCATCAAACAGCTTAGCCTGTTTACGAGACAGATTCTTAAAGAATACAGCAGAAGTATAAGTATCACTTAATGCAATACCCAAATCACCATCATATACACTTACCCAGTCTTCCAATGCCATGTAGTTAGCTTGTTTATAACCATACATAGCACCATGAAACATAAACCATTCATGAGGATGAGTTCCCATCATAGGCATATCATATTTCATAGCCAGATAGCAGTTAGAAGTACCAGTACAGTACGTTGCACTATCCTTTAGACTCTTTACTATAGCTTCCTGGACATTATATGAATAGCGTCTGCGGGTTCCGAACTCAGAGAAGTGCATCTGATTCTGATTAGAAAGAACTATCTTAGGTTCTAGTCTAATAAGAACATCTGTCATATTGATAGTATGATTAAGCATTCTATTACGAAGCTCAGATACTATTGCTAAGATTGGTACTTCATACAGAGTAACTCTGTAAAGGTAATCAGTAGCTTTAATATGGAGATGCTTATCTTCATCCAACCATATCTGCACCTTACCAGCACTGAGTCTAATTCCACTTAACCATTCCCAATACATGGGAGGAATGAAACGACAATGTGTCGTCATATAGTCTTGTTCATCGTGAGTTAATTTTAGAGAACAGAAGTTAGATATTTCTATCCATAATTGTTGAACAAACTCTTCTGTGTACTCTGTGTTGTCCCTATCAAAGAACTCAAACGTCCCTATTGCATGAGGGAATAGTTTCATGTAAGCATACGAAGTTGTAAACTTATACAAGTCCGCATCAAGGATTGATTTTACAATCATAGTTCAAATAATCTTGTGTTATTACTTTCGATATAATCAGTTAATTTTATGCCACCATCCAGAGATGCTATACCATCAAGATATATCATAGGTTTGATTGGTTCCAGGTTCTTTAAGGTTTCAAGAACGCAATAATCACCTGCTAATCCACATACCACTACCTGCTCGTCTGGGTTAATATCAATACCCATAGAATGGCTATAGATAGTATGATAGTTAACCCTTATAGTAGCAGGAGCTACCTTAACCCCGTATTCTTCAGAACTGGGTAAAGCTCCTTTAGTGAGTACTTCATAAGGTATACCAGCACCTATACAACCATACAATAACAAATCATGTATAGCTGCGCCTTTAGAGAACTGCACACAATGGTCATTCCATTCACCGCCATTCCTTTTGAGTGAACAGTGATTAGCTGGATGCCAATCAGCAGTGAATATTACTCTATCAACTTTCTTGTTCTCAATTAAATGAGAAATGTTCCACAGAGCCTTATCAGACCCAGGAACGTAGAGTGGTGCTCCCAGTAGACAGAAGTCATACTGGAAGTCCACAACTACTAAAGTAGTTTTCTTTTCCATGCTACAAGTATTGCAATTAGAATTGATACAATAAAGAATCCTGCTATTAATGCAAGCGGAATCCATAATGGAGCAAATACCCAGAACCATGTTATGTTAGCACCAAATAGTTTACAAACTAACAGTACTATAAACAACAATCCAGGGAATCCAACCCCTCCTTGTACTACAACTTTATTATTTGACATCGAGATATAAAGGTTTAAAAGTTTCAGTGTAAGTTTCATCTACTAAAGATACATTAGCCATCTTCATATCGTCAAGGGTTTGCAGTTCATGTTCACCACTATGAATATGTCCACAGAATGTATATCTAGGATGTTTACGGAGCATTTCATCAGCTAACCAAGGATTACCAGCATCTTCCCTGTCAAATCTCTGGTGAATAACACCAAGACCACATAGTTTAGGTGCATCATGAGATATAACAATATCACAATGTTCAGGCATAGACTCATATGCTTTAATCAATGTCTCTGGGTCATACATGTATGCCCAGTTGCCAAAGATTTTACAATATGGTGTTCCCCATACATCATATACCTTACCATCCTTACTAACAACAGATGTTGCTTCATTATCTAATAACTCAAGTTTACCATTAGTAGAATTACTCAATATTGAGTTAATCTTTAGAGGTTGCCTATACATATTAGCTAAGGCAAAGTCATGATTACCTCCTACCATGATTACTGATTCACATGGGAGATTATTAACCCAATCAGCGAATGTGGTCTTTAACCACTTTTCACTCTGAGGGATGTTCCTCTGCATACGCAGTGGCATAATGTCTCCACATATCAGCACTACCTCACAAGGCTCTTCTATTTTAGGAAGAATACCATGTAAGTCAGACGTTACACATATTTTCATCTCTAGCTCCTAATTCTATATCCTCCTTATAATCCTGGGCAGCTTCTCTTAGTGAGTCCTTAATAGTACAGATAAGGAATGTTTGACCATGCATCAGTGTACAAAAGCCCTTAATAAGTTCTTCTGCTGTTGCATCATTATAAGGTAACTCCATAGATAGTACCCTGCCGTCGATTTCTAAAGATATTTTAGTCATTTAGTTTATATACTTTATAAGAAATAGTTCCTCTTCCATCTATTTGGTGCTGAATCTTTTTCTTTACTTCTTCCCAAGAGATTGGAGTATAGCTATTGTTGTCTACACCTACATCATACTGATATGGGAATAGATGAACTAACCTATCACAATCCAATCCAGAACTAGCTGGACCAGAATGAACATGACCGAATAACTGCCATACAGCATCAGCATCGTTACGATATGAACCACCATAGCACAGGAATGGATAATGATTCAAATAGATACTTCTCTTCTCTATTTGAATCTGCATCTGCGGTGATACAGCTGCAAATCTATCTATATAACCTTGACGTATATTTTTACGGTCATGATTCCCAAGAATAAGATATATTTTACCATTTAATTGGTCTAATATATCATTCCAAATTGAACTTCCACCAAATGCAAAATCCCCCAAGGTGAAATACTGTTCCATCCTTGGGGACTACTTTGTTCCAATTTTCTATAAGTGAATTATTCATCTCCTCAACGTCCTTGAATGGCCTTTTACACAGCTCAATGATTCGAGAATGGTTCCAGTGACTGTCTGAGGTAAAGAAAGTGTTCTTAGCACTAAATTCAAACTTCTGTTCTTTCATCTTTTACAATTATTAATCGTTATCATAATCTAAACCCTTAGTTAGATAATCAATAGCATCCAATTCACCACGAGTTAGTGGGATTACCCTATCATTTATAGTAATATCCCAACCTTCACCATTAGTCCATTCAGTAACTTCAATAAAGTCATCCTTCTTAGCTAAATGGTCATACTTGCGTAAATTATCGTTTACTGATTTTCTATTAGCACGTTCCATATTCCGTCTCCTTATAAAATTCTATTTGATAGTTATACTGTTGCTTCAACGCCTGATTGATGTCAGTAAATACACTACTAGGCATCTTCTTACCAGTCCTAGCATAATATGCTGGATGATATACTTCGATTGTCTTTAAGCTATTCACTATATCATTCTTAAATAACCCAGCTTGGCTGCCAAATAAAACATAAATCATACCTCCATCTTTATAGCTCATGTTGTGAATCAACTTAGATACAAATGGTTTCCATATATCAAAGTGTGCTCCAACTCTGCCTACCTCACAAGTAAGGGCTGTATTAATCATTAATATTCCCTGCTCAGCCCAAGACTCTAACGTATTGTCAAACTCTATAAGGTTATGGGGAATTTCATAATTAATAGCTGCCTCTTTAACTACTTTAAGTGAAGGAGATAGATACTCCTCAGAAGTATCCTCTGAATTACCAAACAGTATTCCAGTAGCTACTCCTCTTTGAGGGTAAGGGTCTTGCCCAAGAAAGACCACCTTGCAGTCCTTAAATGAGCAAGCCCTAAATGCTCTAAAGATGTTCTTAGGACACAGATTAGCTGAATTAATCTTATTGACCCAAGTTACTACTCTTCGTAATTCCTCTTTATCAATCCAGTCACCAAAGTACTCCTCAGCCTTCATATTAAATTTCAAGAGTATAGGAGGTTATCCAATCTCCACATTGTTCACAATGTCCCAAATCTTCATATTCTCCAGTCTCAGCTACAGTCGTCAAAATGTCTTGAAGAGTTGCCATATCGTCAATCTTCTCCAATGCCTTTACTATAGCATCTTTAATAACTTTCGGAGATAAATCAGCGGATTCTTTACCGTCAATAGTTAAACTATCGCAGATACATCCAGATGTGTAATTAATTTTCATAATGTTATACTCTGTAATAATGGTGTCCAATAGGATTAGCAAGTACTCTGTACCATTCTTCTGGAGTAATTTCTACCTCTCTCCATTCTCTGATGTAGATTTGAGGAGGTAGACAGTTATCCATTGGGTCTGGATAGTACTTGTATTGTTAGCATAATATCTCCTTAGATATTCGTGCAGTAATATATCCTCGTTTGACGAACTCTTCATACAGAGGTACTGCCAACTCCCTAGCTTGAGGATGAGCATCCTTTGCGCACCTCAGTTTAAAGAATCCTTCCCATTGCTCAATAGTACCAGTCATAATTAACTCAGTCTTTAAGCTATTAGGAAGTACTGCTCTAGCTTGTTGTGCAATCCACCCTAAGTTTAGTAAATCAAAGTATTGGTTTTCAGCGACTTCTAAAGCACGTAAGAATGAATCAACCTCTTTCCAATCGTTGCTCCTAGTCCAAGCCCTTGGATTTACAGATTCTCCAAATATATCTTCTTCATTAGCCCCAACTCTAAAGTTTATACCATCGTGGAAGTATGCTTCCCCTTCTGGAACATCTAACCAAGAAGGAATAATGAATGTACATTCCTTACCAAACTTATCCTTAGCATAATTACAATACATTTGTTATGTTAAGGCTCTTTATCCTTAACTCTCCTCGTTTCCAAGGAGTATCGGACTATATCATCATCCTTTACAGGATGCCCAGCACTCGTGTCAGTGTTATATTCTATGTGTAGTATAAGGGACTCGAACCCTTGTAGTAGCTAACTCTCTTCCAGCATAGTAGTAGGTCTACCTACTAATGTAGTTTGCATACAACTACCTCTTACCACATATAGTTTCAACTGTTAGTCTCTGAACCTTCCAACTTTGTTAAAGGTTGGCTTGGCTGCTGATTAGCATGATTTAATACTTTTCTACAAAACTCATACAATTGTTCCATTGTCATAGTATGTTTACTTACATTAGCTTGGTAGGTTACCCATTGAACGTTACCTTCAATATATCCTTTAGAAGAATCTATTCTATCAAGAGAAGCTTCGTCTATACTAGGAATATAATCTCCAGTAATAGCACAGATTTGTTTTTGTTCTTGAAATAGATTCCATAGATATTCCATGGAAACCTCAAAAGCATATCCTCTCTTCTCTGCTGACCTTCTTAGTCTAGTATGTTCAGTAAGGGTTAAATCTCCAACTCTGCCATTAGTTAAAGTTGTTTGTAAGGCTCTTTCCCTTTGAGCACACTTTTCACATTGAAAATCTCTATTCTCATAGAGAAGCTCTATAGGTAGTTTATAAGCTTCGGTTCCACAGTCACATCTAACTTTGTAATAGGCAGTAGAGTTTCTATATATTGGACCATCAATAACAGTCTAATGCTTATACTTGCTACCTATTTCCAACTTAGCTGTTCTTTTTCTTGCAGAGCAAGATTTACAGCTAGAAGATTTACCGTTTCTTAATGCTGAAGCATTTATCTCATTTACAGCTCCACATTTACATTGACACTGTATATACCTAGCTTTGTTTCTAGACGGAATATCTGTATTTATAACAGTCCAATCTCCAAATTTATCGCCTACTTTAATATCCAATTTTCTCATAGTTACAATTCTTTTATGATTATTACTATGACAAAGATAATGATAAATTTGGATATATCCAAACTTGTAGAAAAGATTTTAATAAATTTTAGCCTTCCAGCAATTCACTGGGTTATTCATAAATAATTACTTATTTAAGCCGCCATTATCATTCGACGGGTGCTTTCCTGAGCAAACGAGAATACTCTATGCCTTACAAATTCATGGGACACACCCCTATCACATACGAACTTAACAGTAACACGCTTAACGTGGTGTTCTGAAGGCTTGCATTGATATTTAAGGTCATCAAGCCAGCCATTCTGAAGTAGTACTCTATAGTTAGTGGTTATGTAGGCATATGTATGTCCATCGAACTTCTCTTTATATTCTGGAGTCTCATATCCATGTAGAGATTCATTACCAACAGTCACTACAGAATACTTGTTGAAATGATACTTATTGGGAAGGTTCATAGAACCATGCTCGATAATATCATACTTCAAATATACTGTACCATGTTCAACCATCGCAGTATGACCACGATTTACAAGCATATTGACAAATTTCTCTGCACTATCTTCTGTTATTTTGTCTTCTGACTTATAACAAGTTCTACCACATCTTTCTATATGTTGTAACAGCCCATCTATTCCAGGCTTTTGTTCAATTATTTCAAATGATGGTTTAATTAACTTCACTTCTTTACTAATGAATCTCTCCAATCCTCCCAAGCCTTGGCTTCAGCATATGATTTCTGAATAGCTTTCCAGGATGTCTTAGAGAGTGTAGAGTTATAATAAGTAGTATCTTGTGTTACTTCTTTACCTAACCATTGAGGTTTATCAAACTGTGTATCCTCTGATGGTAACTCTATCTCAGCAATTATTAAGCCTTCATCCTCTCCATGAAACTCGTCTACTTCCCATTTCAACATACCAGATGTTGCTGGAATGATATAACGAGTTTTATGAATAATCCTACCACAGGTTCTTTTAAGTAATTCTTCTGCATCCTTCTTAGGAATAGGAATTTCATACTCCAACCTTGACAGTCTTTCATTAGATTTGACTATAACCCATGCTTTCTCGTCTCTTATAGATACTCTAGCTTCTCCTTTACTTGTAGTCCCTATGTATCCTTGATGTATATCCATAACCCTAACAGCCTGCTCTTTAAACAAGCTGCTAGTGGTTAAGAACTTTCTCTCAATCTCAGTCTGCATCCTTAGAATCTTCTATTACCTCGTCGAGAATTTCCTTCATCATACTGAGGTCACTCTCGTTACAGTGATTACAAAGGAAGTCTTTAAAGAACTCTTCGTCTAATCTCTGCCAAAATTCATATTGAAGGTCATCGTCTTCAATAAGGGGAAGTACCTCACATACTTCAGGTTCTACGTCTACTACTGAACTTAAGTCTATATATTTAGCCATATTAATGAATCCAATAGTCACCAACCTCTACATCAGCACCTAAGTGTGCCCTTGTACAGAATGGTTTACCTGCACTTACCATGCACTTAACTAACATATCTGCAACTTCTTGTGAAATCTCTTCTGGAGCTTCAAGATTAATTTCATCATGTACTGGAATACAATATTTAACTATGAACAGCAAATTATTCTTCCTGAGCCAATTAAAGAGCTTTATAGACGCTAATTTGAATGTTAGTGCCCCAGCAGCTTGAATAGGGTAATTAATAGATTGCTTCTCAGACTCAGCTTTACGTCTGGCTAACCGCCTGACACCTTGTACTGTATCGCACTCAGGATTCTCCTGCTTCATTTCTCTATAATATGCCCAGAACTCAGGGTCTTCTTGCTTGTCCATCTGTCTTTTAAGTTCATCGTAGTCATAGATATATGCCTTATGCCCAGTTATCTTACTTAATAAGATATAACCTTTACGCATAACATCTACTCTACGGAAATCCTGATACCTCTTCAAGCCAGCAAAACCTGACATATAGTTCTCATAGATTTCTTTAGCTCTCTTGGCGTCAAGACCATAATTCCTTATTAAGGTACTATCTTGACCACCATAATTGAAACAGAACTCATAACCCTTAGCTTCCTGCCTTAGGTCTTTAAAGTTCTTCTTAATATCCTTTAGGGGCATATCCCTTGGGATTTGTTGGAATACCATCTTGGCGGTTAGACTATGTAAGTCACCACTACCATTAGTAAGTTCTTCCAGCATAGCCTCATCGTTAGCCATAGATGCCATTAAATATGACTCTTGACCACTATAATCGGCTGAAATCCATTTATTACCTGTATCGGAAACAAAGCACGCTCTAGTCTGAGCATCATGTGGTAGATTCTGTAGATTAGGTTCTGTTGAACTCAACCTACCAGTATCCGTTCCTAACTGATTGAAATTGGCATGTATTCTACCAGTAACGGGGTTTATCAAGTTCAAGAACTTCTGACCAAAGGTATTAACAATGATAGCAGCTTTCTTGTACTTTATATAGATTGGAATTAGAGGACTCTTAGATGCCTGTGGTTCTACCACTTTAATATCCACAGACTTTTTATAATGTTTGGTCTTCTTATCCAATACTCTTAGATTCAATCCCAATTCTTCAAACAATGGGATTACTTGTTGGGAACTAGTCCAGTTTATATGACATCTTGGTTTAGTGTCAAACCCACTGAACAAATCACCTTGCATATTCACAGAACAATAGTTACCAGTTTGCTTAATGACATAAGCTTCACTGTCATGACTCGCTCCAGTAGAATCAAACTCTGGTGCTCTAACAGCATTAAGAGGTAATTTAGCTCTCTCTTCTTTGAGTGCATCCTCTGTCTTATACCATTTATCAATGTGGATAACTTGATTGATAGTATAACCCTTATCACCATATTCATGGCAATAACGCTCTACCCAATCATTTAGCTCTGCTTCATATCTCTCAAGGTTATTAAGGTCGGTAGTCATTTTAATTCTCCACTTACCTACGTCTAACTTAGCCCCACAATATTCTATATATGCTAAACACTTAACAAACTCATTCTCAAAGTCAATAGCCTTTAATAAGCCTTTAGCTTCGAGTTGTTCAAGTTGCTTATCTCTAATCTTACCCAGATAAGAGACATCACCAGCAGCATACACAATAACATCTTCCGTTAATCCAGTCTGTATAATCTTACCTCGTACAGACTTATCCATATCTACTCCTAGATAATTGATACTAGCAGCCTTCAAGCTCATCTCATGCATACCTGCTGGATAACCTAACCAAAGTAATTTCTCGGCTAAATAACCATCATAAACCCTCATGGGAATGATTCTCTGATGATATAGGAATTTCAAGTCAAACTTAATATTCCAACCTAAGAACATCCTTTGTGGATTTTCAATATACTCTTTAAATAGATGTATATCAACAGATGTACAATCAATAACTACTTGGAAGTCTGCACAACCAAGTTGAACAGTTAATAGTTCCTTAGTATACGGGTCTAAACCCATAGTTTCAGTATCCAGCTCTACTACATTGAGAGGTGCTAATAATTCTAAAGCCTCTTCAGCACTGATAACTTTATATCTGTCAGAAGTCCAAAGAGACTGTTGCTTGGTTACTAAATATATCATTAATATATAGCTATGTCTACATCATTAATATCAATATCTCCAAGCTGTGATAAAGCTGCTGTAAGACGTTGCTTAATAGTCTCCTTAGCTTCATCAATGTCTAAATAGCCATAGTATTCATACCATGCTATACCTTTAACACCCAAGTCAAATTTGAACGTCTCTTCTTGAACGTTGTATGGAGCAAAAGGGTCATTCTCTGCTCCCAATGGTAAATTACTCATTGTGTTTTGCTTTTATAAATCCTAACGAGTAATCTAATACAGCACTTATTTCTAAGCCTTAAACAGTTGCATAATACAACAAAGTAGGATTATCCTTCTGAATATCAATCGGGTCCATGTTCTTAATAGCCAGCTTTTGGCTGAACTGTTGAACATCGAATCCAATAGTTATTAGATGATAACCATGTAGTGTAGGAATTTGATACCTTACCTTATTCTCCTCAGCACCCCTACATTCATTGACTAGTTCAATAACTGTCTTTAAATATTCTGGGTCTTTGGAGTCTACATCAACTACCCACAATGGTTTATAGCCTCTAGCTCTATTTCCACCACACGCACTATCCCATACTCTATAACCCTGATAAGAGTTACCTTCTGAGACTAATTTGGCATATTGCTGGATTGAAGCCAATGCTACTTCTTGAGCATTCCTTCTATTAAGATGGATATATGCTCTGGCATTATTCTTGAGGCATAGTTCTTTAATCTTCTCTTTCTTGGTTAAGAACTGGTCTTTACTAAAGATATAGTAAGTCTTGATAGTTCTATAACCATTGTTTCCAATTTGAGTTACATTGCCATCTTTCTTACGTTGGATAATCTGTAGAAAGTAGAACTCATCTTGGTTATTAAATTCCAAGATATTCTCAATCATATCAAAGTTATCCACTATAGTAAGATTACTTAGGCATTGCTCGCAGAAGTCATAACCACTATGCTCCTTACGATACTTATCAAATGGAATATTCTGTTCCATAATGACACTACATCCATCACAGACTACAGCGCCATTTCCTCCATTGAATTTATACATTATATCAGTTTAATAATCTGGTTTGGTTATTACTAACTTAGGTTTCCATATTTCCCCTACCTTGCCCTTGTGGCATCCTAAACCTATCCATTTGACAGTTGGAAAGTATTCAAATAGGTAAGTAAAGAGTGCAGTTACAACATTGGGAATTTCATAATCATTCCAGTATAACATAAGATACTCGTCATTGTCAGTCTTCATATAGTATCCCCTAATGGTATGTGAGAATGGGTAGCCAATCTCGCTAAGCCACTTAGCATGAGATACATCCATGTGTTTCTGGGTAGGGAATTTTACCAATAAAGTATCGGTATCAATATAGAATGGCTTTCTGGCTAAGTGAAATTCTCGCTCTGTCATATTCCAACCTACGAAGTAAAGAAGTTAATATTACCTACTCCGATGGTGCGAGCATCATCTCCACTATCAACATAGTAGTTCACTTCACCATCAAAGTCTTTGATTAGTGTAGTAGAACAACTCCAATCTCCACAAAGAGTATATTCAGAGATATAGGTTGTAAAACCTAATATTCCCATATTCTCACCCCAACCACACTTATTCCAATCGTCAGAGTTATCTTTAATTATATAACATGGGTCTGTTATGATAATATCACCTTTGAATTTCATTTGATTTGTTCATTAGTTTCTCATATTCCAAATCTCTTTGATATACTACACTAAGCGGACTCATACCAGCTTCAAGAGTTTCAATAAGTTTGAAACCATTCTCAGGAGTTATTAATGATTCCTTCTCAGATACACAGCCAGTATATTTCTGACCATAATCTCCCTCTACCTTCTTAGTAGCAGGGTTAATATCACCCCAATCAGCAGGGTGTCCGTTGCCTATTGGTTCAACATAATACTTCTTGCCAGTAACCAGAGATTTAACAATAAATCTACCAGTTTCATCAGTATTAGTTAAGAACCTCTTATCCAAATCAGTCACGTGGAATTACGTCTAAGTCTGTTAAGTAAAAATTGGTATCATTTATATCTTTCTGTACAAAGTACCCATTAACGTCAACATTCTCCCCTTTAAGAGTGTGTATTACCACTTCTCTATCAGGGTCGAATTGTTTCAGTATTTCAATTAGCTGTCCTACTAATATTGCCATTAGAACTTTCCTTCATTAGGTTGCAAGCATACTAAGCCTTGTTCTCTCCACATCTTGACACACTTATAGTTATCCTCAAGAACGAATTGAACATTGTACTTACCTTTGATATTGTCCTCATAGATTTTCTTCTTACAATCAGCCCCAGGACTATAATCCTTAACTGGTCGGAAGAATAACTCATCGACAACAACATCATGCTTAGCTAACCACTTCTTAGTAGCAGCTATGATTTCTGGAGTACCTTCTCTACCAGTAACAATGAATACCTTACACTTCTCATACATACGTCTGACAAGCATACAAGTACCTTCGATAGCTATATCATCCAGCATACCCTCAGCTGCACCTTCTCCGAAGTAAGGTCTACCAGTAGTATTTAGACATAATGTAGCATCCATGTCTACTAATATGACAGGACGTCCACCATCTACATGCTTAGGTGCTCTCTTTAACATACTCTTAATATCTTCCTGGATAATAAAGTCACGATACCTTCTCCAAGTTGCTTTAATAACTTTCTCCCCTATTGGATTGGGTCTCATAGCATCACGACGAATACACTCCTCAACTGGAATGAAGAAGTCTTTGTATTCAACCTCATACTTCCAATCATAGGTATAATTCTCGTTAAAGTCCTTAACCATCTTCTCTAACTCAGCACAAGTCTTAGGGTTGAGGTTCATGTTATCAACTACAATATTATAACCTTTCTCCATACTGTAAGCCAGTACAGTGTTATAAGTTGCAGTAACAACCTTCTCCCTGTTAGGAACCCAATAGTCACCTAACATATTACGAATATCATCGTTATTGAATCTAATTCTATGCTCTGGGTCTTCATGACACCATTGCTTAGCCCAAGTAGATTTGCCCGACCCCTGTCACTGGAGCCCTCTGCATATAATTAGCTTTCGCTGGCAGAGGGCTCCTTTATCATTAGTTTGTTCCATTTACGTTTCAAATGAAATAAGTTATTGTTAGTTATTACATCTTGTAACAACTGTAATATCTCTCTTCTACATATTCTAACAGTTATAGTTGTAGAATCCTTCCTGTCAGATATATGTTCTGGGATGTCAAGCGCTTCCTTGAATGCCTCTACAAATAATTAACTGTTTTGTTTCCATTTTGTCATCCTTTTACTTCTACTAAGTGACCAGTTCTAATATCTCCCCTGAGTCTAGATAGTTCCAATAGCCACTTTAAAAGACTTTTGGTGTTTACTTTAACCTCCTCTTCCTTACAGGATTCGAGATACTTTATAGTATTTTTTAAGTCCATACTCCTATGTTATTTCTCGTTAGTCGGCTTCAACCATAAATTAGTCCTCTCGAATATATAATCTCTAAGTCTGGGAATATCATGCAAGAACTCTAAGGTTTCAACGGTGTTACACTTGAAGCACTTAGTGAGTTCCTCCCTTATTCTTTCCTCCGAGACTACATGCATTTTGTGCTTATAAGGATAATGTTTGATGATATACATTAGGTCTTCTGGTATAACAAAACTCTTAGTAACAGCAAACCTTATTCCTCTAAGTATTCTCAAAGGGTCATCATCGAGGGTTGTAAGAGGGTCTAAAGGAGTCGTCAATACTCTATTTCTTAAATCCTCCATGCCACCAAAGTAATCTATGATTTCACCAGTATCGGGGTCTTTAGCCATAGCATTAACAGTAAAATCTCTACGAGATAAATCATCATACAGATTACCTGGTTCTACTATAGGAGTCCTAGTGCCTGGAACATACCCTACTTCCTTCCTAGCCATTACAAAGTCTGCTACACCTTGATACTTATATCCCTCTGGGAACTTAGCACATATGGTATAGCACTCTGGAGTTACTAAGAAGATTTCAAACTTCTGCTCTTCTAAGTAGCTCTTTAATACTTTGAACATTAGTTGAGCTGGACTAAGCTGAGCTTCACATGGATGAATTTTACTGTATACTGCCTCTGTAGGCACAGCTACATAGTCAACATCCTTGTTAGTAAGACCTAAGAGTTCATCACGTATCTTACCGCCTACTTCATAGAATTTGAAGTCATCCATTATTCTTCCTTTCCATAGATTTCTCCTCCATACTCTTCCCACTCTTCGTCGTCACCTTCAAATTCTTCAATAGTGAAATTATAGTACTGAGATTCATCTACTGTCTCCCACAACTTATCCCAGTCTGAATCTTCCATTTCATCTGGGTCATAGCCTTCCTCTTCTGCTATATCAGCCTCACATCCATAGGACTGAAAGTTATCATAAGCTAGCTGTTCGGCTATTTCATATAACTCAAGCTCACTCTCAGCTTCTGCTCTGAAAGTGTTGTCCATACCGCACCAATATGTGCTAACGTGTATTAGAAACCTCTTCATTATTTAATAAGTTTAGAAATACTGATGTCTTCTACCATCATATAATCATTAATCTCGTCTTCTATGTAATTAGCTTCATCTAAGGCTTCTATCATTAGAGCCTCTGGAATGTCGTCTAATGTATTGAAAGTGGGTTCATCAGAACGCTCTTGATAGTCATTGACTAACTCTAGCAATTCAAAATCATCCACTTCCATTACATATTCAAGCTTAAATTTCACTTTATGATTCAGTTTCAATGTCCACTTCACCCTTATCCAGCGATTTAGATTCTCCTTCCAAGAATTTAATACACTTCAGCTTATAAGCTTCGGATAGAGAGTTCTCAATCTTAATAACAATTCCCTCATGAGGAACTTTGTTATTACAAGTTGGAGATTCACACTCCATGAAGAAATTCTTATCACTAGCTAACCTCTGTAGGAAGTTCTCATTCCAATGCTCTGAAACAGAGAGGTCAGGATATAAATCCTTAGCATAGCCATAGTAATATTCCTCTACAGGCTTTAAGCCTTCTTTAGCACACCATTGTTGCACCTGGCGTGCACTAAACTCGTATACACGTCCGTCAGGATTAGTATAGGTCAAACGATAGATTTGTATTCCAAAGTTCTCACCATACTTATACCTATCTGCACTTCTCGGAGATTCAAATCCATAGTCAAATGCTTTACCACCTAACTTTTGAATTGCGCCGCCATTTGGCAGATAACCTACTATCTCGTAGTAAGCAGTCATACCTTTCTGTAGATGGGGTCTGACAACATCATCTGCATACTTCCATACATCCACCCCGTAGAAACCACCACCAGTAGTTTCATTGTAATATGGGTTCTTAACTACAGACCTTGAAGACCACAGATAATCATATCGAGTGTCATCTATCTCCTTACGAGTTAGAAACTCAAATACTTTCTCATACCACTTCTTAGGTCTTTCGCATAACACATAAGCAGATATACCAGAGGTTCCATGAACCTTAGCAGTGATGCTTATAATGTCATTGGGATGAATGACTGACGGACACTTCTTAATAAGAGTAGTGTCATAATGAAACCTAAATTGAGTATCAATTACTTTCTTCACTCTATTAAGTTTCTTCCTAACCTTGCCACTTTCTTTAGGTTGACCAGGAGTGTAAGTAGTCTTAGGAACATACTTCCTGCATAGGATTTCTCCATCCACAGAGTCAAACTCAGTGCCAGGAGTAACCTTATGTACCACCTCATTATTCTTCCCAATTAGGGTAAGCCAGTTATATAGGTAGGTAATCGGAGTAATGAATCCTTCTGAAGGATAACCTTGTAGTTTGATTATCTTTACCCTACCGTTATCTTCAAAGAATCCAGATTGTTCTTTATTGACATTCTTATTCTTGTCCCTAAAAAGGTTATTGGCAGATAAGAATTTATCATCAATAGCACATTCTATAGGGAAGTAAATATATGTACCAGGATTGGTGTCAATACTTACGGCAATAGAATAGCCATCAATTGTACAACATTTTAATCTCTCACACTCTGGATTAGGATGTTTAATAAAATCCTTAATCTCTACAATCTTCGCAGCATAATTTCTGTTAAATTTTGGTGATTGAGTTAATTGCATTTAAAGCAAGTTTAGAAAACCCATACTTAATAATCTTTGTATTAGATAATCTATAGATGGCAGGACTATTCTTGAAATAGCCTCCAACCTTCACGAAGAATAGCATCCCAGTAAAGTTTCACTTCCTCTCTCTTACCTTTAGGATATTGAGATTTAGGAATACAATATACCTTACCATCCTCCATAAAGAGGATATTACCTCTCGGATTAGTCACTTTTAGACCACTCTTTAGAAAGGACAATGCCTTTCCAAAATCAAATTGTGTTAATTCCATTGTTGCTTTAAGTTTTATAAGTGAAACTTTATTAGGTTTTGCTGAATGTAGTCTCAGCTATAATGTTCTTCAAGATATTCATACAGTTCGTCAACATTATGAATTATTTCAACATCGTTGCCATACTCATCAGTCTCAAATGCTTTGAGTTCTGGGTTACGTGACTTCTCATAGACCCACCATTGAACCCACTCAAGACCTCCCTGACCATAAGCATCTTCCATAACCGTGTCAAATAATTCACACATACCGTTAACTAATGTACTCTCACATACATCAATGCCAAGTTCTTCTAACTTCTCTGTGTCCTTACCTACATTCGATATAAGGCTCAGTAATTTAAGGAATGTTACTTTCTTCAACGTAAAAACCTCCTTAAATTCTCAGTAATGTCCTTATTATCCTCCCTAAATGTGTTTGAATCTAAAAAGGTTTCCCTTATTACATACTCACTATTGTCAGGAGAGAAATATTCATCCATTACTTCTATAACATCATCTACATTACGAATCAATGTACCTTCCTTATAGGCAACATTAGACTCGTCCCTGTAAGCAAAGAAGAGGGACATTAAAATCCCTCCCCTTCTAAAAACTACAATATAATTCATTCTCGTGTAAGTTCAAATTCACACATAAAGTTGGCGAATGTTTGTGCTAACGATTCATCTTGCCTATTGTTATAGTAAAAGTTAAATGCATGGAATACTTCATGCCAGAAAGAGTTCTTAATCTGCTCTCTCGTGAGAGAAACAATATTCTCTCCGCACTTCATTCTTAAGGCAACTCTGATAGTAAGTTCTACATCTGAGTGGTCTCCATAGAGATAACTGCCGTCATCATCCCTTACAAATTCGCAAATCTCAACATCATATTGATGACGTGCTATTATAAAGGTGTGAGGTATGTTATACAGCTGATAATAATCACAACAGCATGGTTCATTCATAGTCCCTAATAGCTTTAAGTACAGGCTGTAAAGGTACTCCCTCATCACTCAAATAGAAATACTTAACTGTAGCCATTTTACCTATAATCTCATCCATCCTATCTAGATATTCATATTTCAGCTCTCTTGGACCCATAGGTTTAGCTTCAAACTTAGCGCCAAGTTCAGTTTGGCATACAAATACCATGTCCTCCGGTCTTAAGCCATCCTCATAACCAACAATCTCAAACTCAGCATCTTTATACATCTTTACCTTAATCATAGCATTAGTTCTACCACCAAAGTTATACACCTTAGATGGGTCACGAATAACTATTCCCTCAAAGCCTTCGCCCACGTACTTATCATGTAGCTTCTGTATGTTTGCCCAACCAACAACCTTCTCTTGTGGAACCATTTGGAACTTTAAGTCCCCTTCAGCCCATTGCCTTTCTGGGTCAAAGCCTAAGCCCAACTCATTAGCAATATCATGGAGAATGTCTAACCGCTCTTCAAATGTCTTGGTACTGTCCATTACATCATAGATATAATATTCAAGCCAATCCATTCCAGCTGTATCTTTCTCCAATCTAGCTGCACCACTGATTTGTTGTAGGGATTTGCCATGTTCATATAGCTCACCATCTAATACAATATCAGGATGGTCCTTAAAGAATTGGATAAGTTTTGGATTGTGGCGCATAAAGGAAGTAGAAGCATCATAATCACCACCCCCTCTAGAGGCAGTTCTTACTTCTCCGTCCTTCCAGTAGAAGGAGCATCTAACCCCATCTATCTTCCTACTTCCCCACCAGTACTTAATCTTATCGAATACACTGGTTGCAACTTTGTCAGCTTGTTTAGCCAACATATGCTTCTTAAACCCATTAGAGTCAGAAACACCTTCGCCCATCTGTTCTTGGACGAAATCAGCTACTGCCTTACTATCATCAATATTGATATTAGATGGTAATAGCTTATATCCTTTATCTTGATACTTCTTCAAATGGGAAGCATACTCCAATTTAACTTGCTCAGTAACAGTTCGCTTAGCCTTACCTGTAAATATCCAGATTTCTGGCTGAACTGATACTTTACCAGCATATTGATAAGTACGTCTTCTTATTACGAAGCCTCTTCTCGAATCATCCCATTCATAGTCAATCTCAACAACTCTGATTTTACCCTTGTTGTCTTTACTAACTAGAATATCCATTATTTACCAGTATGACCAAATCCACCTTCACCTCTATCTGTTTCTGGAAGTACTTCTACTTCTTCCCATTCAGCTACTTCATGTTTAGCAAGAACTAATTGCATTAGTCTCTCACCATCATTAATGCGAACAGGAGTATTAGATGTATTAGTTAAGATGATACCTATCTCACCTCTGTAATCAGCATCAATAGTGCCAATTCCATTAGTAAGAGTAAGTCCCATCTTTAATGCTAATCCACTTCTCATTCTACATTGCAACTCATATCCTTGTGGAATAGCTACAAATAGACCAGTAGGGATTAGACATCTACCTCCAGGTTTAATTTCAATAGTCTTAACCTTGCCTTCTAATATACCAACAGCATCAGCATCAAAGAAGAACTTCTCTGGTTTACTATCTACTAGTTTAATCCTACTGAAATCTCCTCTGACATCCATGCCAGCAGAGAATAAGGTTTCATACTTTGGGAGTTCCCATTGAGATTTATTTATTACTTGTACTTTCATTCTTTATTTCTTCAAGAATAGGGTGATAATCAATCTCTTCAAATTCGAATTTGTATCTTGAATTTAGTGTGGTAAACTCACCTTTATCCCAGTAAATCTTCTGGATTACAGATGTTCTATACCACTGTTCTACGTCAGCTATGTAAAGACTAAGACCTTCTCCAAATGCAGCGGTAATGCCTTCCTCAGATTCACCTGTGGATAAGTACCCTCCATTACTAGAGACTTTAGTAATCTTAATATAGCCGACTTTAGAGTCTTTCAAAGCTCTATGGAGTTCAGGGTTTCCCCCTACTCTCACAAAGTCTTTAAGGCTTGCTTCTCTGTGTTTAAGAGTAGTCTGTATAAAACTATCTCCCCACATTATTGCTTCACTGAACCTCATTCAAATATTTAATAATGTTATCCGCTGTACAATCTCCCACTTCGGAATAAAAAGCTTTGATTAGTTCTTTGTTGTTATCATAGACAGCAACGAAAGGAACTAACCTAGTACCACATGATGCTTTAATCATAATAGCCTTCTTCTTATCCTTGTAATGTAGTTCATCGTAAGTTTCAACTTCTATCTTAGGAAATTTCTCCCAGATATATGCCACTATTTTATTCTTAAAGGGCATACAAGCCTCACTATAGATTATTTTTACAGTCATGTTTAGTCGGATTATACTAATATATAAGCATCTGTTTTAGTTCTTGACAATGATACATATTGCATCTGCCTAATCTCGTCAACATTCTTACAAACAAGAACGTTTGCCATATCAATGAACACTGTTCCAAGAGAGCTTCCTTGAATCTTATGAATAGTTGATGCATACCCATAGTCGAATGTCTTCTTTTTAATAACCCTATTATCCCACATTATATCTCTAGGAGTAGCGAAGCTCTTAATCATTTCAAAGTACTTCTTCCATAAGAATGTAGACCTGGTACGGTTACCATTTCTCTTAGCCTCAATAGCAGATATTCTAAAATTCTCTATTGTAGCAGCAAGGCTGTCTATATAGTCTTTGTTGATGTCTCTTTCTAATATAAATACAGTTAATAACTTCTTATACACTGTATCATATAGTTCAAGCTCATACCCAGGCATCCTCATAAAATGTGGAATATGCCTTTCTACCCTCTTAGGAGTATCCACTATTATATAGTCCAAAGAATTGTAAAACTGAGTACCATTATACTCAAAGTTCTCATAACCAGTCAAGAACTCGAACTGATTATACTCATTGGCTACATTATCCTCCCAAAGCAGCTTCCTCATACATTGATTGAATCCTTGTACTCTAGCATTAGTATATGCTATAAGCTTTACTTCGTTAACGTCCTGCTTCTTAATAGCTTGCTTAAAGAAGCCAGCACTCCTGACCATAAAATCTTTGGCTTGGTCACATATAATTAAAGACCCTTCGGGGGCTTTGATAGGTTCAAATCTCCGCATGGGTCTCTCTCTTAGTCTTGATAATAACGGCAATAGTCCATTAGTATCAGCTTGTCTATGAATTTGAGTTAGTGTAATAATGTTTGGGCAATTAAATACTAAACTTGTACTCTTACTACACACAGGCTGTATTTGAGCCTTATCTCCAATGAATAGTAACTTAGTTCCATATTGATTACACATATCAAGTAGTAACTTGTATATTTCATCATTAATCATAGATGCTTCATCTATAATCACAATACCGTTATCAGGTATTTCACCAAAGCCATTGCATTGGAATTTTAAATCTTTGTAGTCTAATTCAAATATCTCTATGTTAGGAGCAAGGGATAACAGCTTATGAACAGTCATTGCCTCTTCACCAGTAACCTCCTCCACTACTAACTTAGCTTTATGTGTAGGAGCACATAATATGAAATCTTCTCTATTAGACCTTAAGAATTGAATATACTCATTAAGGATAGAGGTTTTACCAGTACCAGCATAACCTTGTAATACTAGTACTGGCTCCTCTGTATTTAGAAAGTCTTTCATTCTCTCTAAAGCCTTTATCTGCTCCTCCGCCAGAGTAATGCGAGGTCTTTTAGGTTCTCCTATCCTCCTTGACGAATACCCATTAAAGGGTAGTTTAATGTTCATTTCCAGAATAAGTTTGTAATATCTTCCAGACCATAAACAGGATTACCATCTTCATCTAACTCTCTACTCATTTTAACCTCATACATTCTTTGGTTAGTTGTAGGACTCTTTAAGCCACCTAATTCTTCAATATAAGGGCCTAACTTTATAAAGTTAAAGTTCTTAATATCAATATCCTTAGATAACTCCTGTCTACCACTATACCAGGCTATTAGGAGTTCCTCTCCACCATAGCAATATGGCACATGCTGTGCTAGTCTATTTATTTCCTCTGGGTCTGAATCTCCACCCATGAAAGAGATACAAGTGATTCCTTTATTCTCTCTAATGAGTTTCTCCAACTCCCTTTCGGTTAAAAGTTCTCCAATATCCTCTGCCAAGTAAGAACTATGACAGCCCTTACAATGACAAGGGCAGTTTGAGATGTTAATAGCAAGTGCAGTTTCATTTGGTATCTCCTGGAAGACTATATCATAATTAACATACTTCAGCATCAGATGCATAGTAAGAACAAGATTAGTAAGAATACCATCTGCAATACCCACTTATCTGGGAACTGATACCTAATGTAATGTTCAATGTCCATACGTATGAACATAGATACTAACTTATCTTGGAGACCATTGTAGTTGTACTTTACTGCTAGTCCTACCCCTATTTCTAGAAGCAGGATAGCAATAAATATGATTTGAAATAGAACCATGATTCTTATTGTTTATAGTAATAACGTTTACTAGCTTCTTTCTGTCTAGCTTCACTAAAGTTACTAATTCTCTTTAGATACCCAATAATCCTAGTAGCATAGTCTATATTCTTGCTTCCACACTTAGGACACTCATGCAAGTATCTCTTATCTATGTGTCCGCAATCATTACAGATAGTATTTGGGATATTAAAGGTAAAGTAATTAGTACCATTAGTAGCTGCAACCTTTAATAGGTTTCTATATTGGTCTTTAGTAAGATGCTCTTCAAGATTCATGTGCAATGCACTTCCTCCATCCAAATACTTTACATACTCTTTACCATGAAGTTTGAACTTATCAAAGATAGTTAGTGATGTATCTTCTACTGCATAGAAATAGCTATTATAGCAATCTCTAGGTACAAAGTAACCATCTTTCCTATCCCAGTTAGCGTGTTTAACTCCAAGGTTCTCAGCCCTTCTGTTACGCCTACTCCCTAGCTTTGGAGCAGTGACCTAATAAATGATATAAGTCCTTGTTAGGACCGTAATCACCACACAATTCAAATTCTTTAGTAAGACGAGCTATAACAGCTTCCTGTTCAGTATCAAAGTAACCTAGATGCATTCCTTTATAGTTATGCATAATTCTCGCTGCCCACTTACCGTTCTTGAGCTGAGAAACTCCGATTACCTTGTTACCCTTACGAATGTTCTTCATATTGTCCTTATGTTCACACACTCTGAGATTCTGTACTCTATCATCAAGTTTATCACCATTAATATGGTCTACAACTTTCTTAATTGAATACTCCTCTTCATGCATTCCCATTAAGTATCTATGAAGCAATACCTTCTTACCATTTATACTAATTGCAGCATACCAAGTATCTCCACCCTGTTTGCGGATGTAAATCTTAAACTGCTTTAGCTCTTCCACCTTATCTAAATCAACCTTGATTCTAGCTGTCTCATTACCCTCTTTGTCATAGGTAATACACTCAGCGTAATCATCATGTAGTATGTACTCGTTGGGGTCATAGATTGTCCTTTTGGTAATCTTACCTTTATGGTACATCTGCATGTAGTGTTTCTTACAATAAGGTATTCCTTTGAATCTTGCGAATGCATCACAAGCCGTGCATTTAGTTCCTTCTAGTGTATTAGTTCTCTTCATACTTGTACTCGTTTTAATTAAAGTTATGTACAAAGATACACAATTTCCACCAGTAAAACAAATGTATTAGGTGGGAAATCACTTCAGATTTCCTCTACATATCACTATGTAGTGCAGACTATCACACACTCTCATTGTTGAGAGTCCCATCCGTTTAGTCGTTCAGGCTACCATTACGCTTGCCCCTTGTTGCCTACGATTCTCACGTAGTGGTTCCAAGTCAATTAGGTTGGATTTAACGTGCCCACAAGTTTTAGGCACAAATTCAGTATTAAACATAAGTTCTTTGGTCTTAGCCTTCCTATTCTCATCACTGATGGTCTTTAGAATGGATTGCATAAACTCTCTGTAGGTATCATTGTCACTCACCTCAATTCCTAAGAACTCGGCAGCTTCAATAACACCATTAACACCTACAGTTAGGTATTGCTTCTTCAGATTAATAAATCCAGCAGTATAAACTGTTAGTAGACCATCCTTTAGATAATCCTTTAGCAATTCATTATATGCTGTTTGGAATTTATGAACTTTCTGAACCTGAGAGCGTAGATAATCAATCATATCATATCCCTTATTAACTGCATCCTGCACTAGCCTGTTGATGTTTAAAGTCATTACTGACTTACTACCAGTAGCAATACCTCCAGCACCTAATGAATAGGAGAATTGATTATCACTAACTTCATTGCGCAATCTACAACAAGAAGATAATGAGTCAGCACTATCGGAAGTATAAGTGAAGAATGAATGACCTTTACTATACATTTCTGCTGTAAAGTCGGCCCATTCCTTATCACGAATATCCTCACCATCAGTTAATAGAGCTACAGTTTCAACAGGAAATGTTAAGATACATTTAGTACGCTCATCATTAAACCAACTCATGAATTTCTTCTGTAACCAGTTTAATGAATCCCATATTGGCTTAGTTCCATCGGGGAATACAAATTCTCCGAATAGGCCTTCAAAGTAATACTTATCAAAGTAGCTGATATTCCAGAATACTGATTGGAAGTTACGAGCTGCTGCTGGCTGATTGATTGAATATACAATCTGCTGGAACTTCTGCTCTAACGTCTTATCAATGTTTCTGTGCTTATCAACCATCTCTTCTGGGCGTTTCCAGTAATCATCACCCCACTCTTTACGAGCAAAGTAATCGAAATACATTAGGAACTCACCAGTAGCTACTGCACCTGCAAATTGTGAACTAATTGCAAATACTAGATTTACAAACATTCCACAGAATGAGTCTAAGTTCTTAGGTTTGGCAGACAAACCTCCAATAGGCTGCAAACCTTCCAACAGAAATGGGTACATAGTAATAGCCACACAATATGGCATAATACTAGTCTCATCATGTTTATATAATACGTGTGATTCTAGCATCTGGATATACTCCTTAGCTAAATCCTCGCCATACATTTCTCTAATCTTATCGGTAAGTATGGTACGATTAACCTTAATAATATCACCCTTGAAGAGTTCACCATTAAGAGTTACAATGTTCTTTTCAGTAACATTAGCATTAGAATCATATTTACTACCTGTGGCGGCATTACTAGCCTTAGCATAGTCTTTAATGAATTGTTTCTTACTCGTTAAAGTTCTAAGTTCAGCTTGTTTCTGCCTATACAAGATAAATGCTTTAGCAACATTGTAATAGTCACAAGCCATAAGAGCCTTCTCTATTTGGTCTTGAATCTCTTCTACAGAGATAATGTTGTTAAAGTATAATTCATCTTTTACATCACTAAGAATATCCATGTCAATAGGTTCATTAACAGCATGGAATGCTTTAGTGATTGCTAAGTCAATCTTACCCCAGTCAAAGGGCTGTACTGTCTTGTTTCGTTTTACTACTAGCATTAATTAATTAAAAGTCTAAGATTGTACGTAGTAATAAGGTCTTTTCTGCCTTATTGATGATATCTTTACCACCATCATTGCTGATTAACTCAGTAAATGCATTATAAACCTTAAACATATTGACATCCTCATCTTCCTTAACATAATACTTGGACTTAGTGTCCACGAACAACGATTTATAAGCGTCAATGACTTCTTTAGTTCCTAACTTAACCTTACCATAGCCTAAGTCACAAGATTGTGAAATTGCATTACGCATCCACTTACCTAAATTAGACTCGATAGTTGGAACTGTTCTCTCCCATTCTGTATCGTGGAGAGTTTTCAACCATAGTTTCAAATCAGATGTTTGTTCCATCAGATTCTTAACTGGTTTATAGTTTATAGCCTTCTCAGGCTCTAATTCCTGTATATTGATGAACGAAGGGTCAAATACACATAAATTGGTACACGCTCTATTAAGACCACCTCTATACATCTTACATATTGGCTTACGAACATCTAGTCCATATAAGAAGCCAATTACTTCATCATGGTTATCCCACGCATATTCATCTGGCAATACTGCCTCAATGAGAACTCTATTATAGGTTACATCATCTGTGTTATACTCACCAGTAATAGTTCTGGTGATTTGGTCAGGGAGTTTAACTTGCACCCTGAAATCAGAAGTAAATTTGGACATAGTTTCCAAGAATGGCTCTGCATAAGCCTCAGTTGGAAAGTAATCTCTGTCTTTAATTCTAGTTGCCTTACCTCTTAGTAATTCGTCTAATGTTATTTCCATATTATTTCTTCGTGTCAATATTCTTTAGGTATCTCTCTAGTTGGAAGGATGAGATATCCTCACAAGCCATACATTCTGCTTTAGAACGATAGTGAGTTCCGTTATATGTAACTGGAATTGCATTTTTTGGAACACGTTTAGTCTTAGCATACATTTCTTTAGCCCTCCTAATGTTATCTTCTTTCAGCTTGATTAGCTCTTCCTTTATGTCTAGGACACTATCTGTTGTAATTGACATATCTACAACATTACCATCTTCATATTTGATATGTCTGGACTTTATTACTACAGTTCCTTCTCTAAACCCACTAGATTTTAAATCCTCTATCAACGACGGGTTTCTAGGATTCAAGATGGGTGTATTAAGCAATTCCCCAATATAGGGTTCCCATTGTATATAACAGAGTCTATTGAATTAACTTTGATATAGTCCACCCAAATAGTACATTCCTCCTCATATTTATCTAGCACTCGTTGGAGTATATCTCTCGAAAATACTATAGCAGTGCTCAACCTAGTAGGAAACTCCATTCTTATACAGTATATTTCCATAACTATTCAAGAATGTATGTCTCACTATTATAATCAACAATCTCCTTATATTGCACACATCTAATATTATCGGGAAATGCCTCTACTGGATATTTAGATACACCTAAAAGAGTTTCACCTAGATAGGCAACAGTGTACCAATTCCCTCCACAAGGATATACATGGATTTCCCAAACATTGCCTGTAAGTTTCTTCAATTTTTCAGCTATCTTAATACCCTCACTTTGCCAATATTCAAAGTTAGTCTTGATTGAATCATTTAGGTACAAAGCTAAAGTTCTGCCTCCCTTATAGTGTATAACAAGACCTATTTTTACATTATCGGCGTTTAGTAACTGGTATTTAGCAAATTTGTTTACAATTCCTGATAATATGGAAGGGGAAATTCTTTCATAACTGTCCAATGGTGTGCTTTTCAATATTTCCTCAATGTTTACCATATCTAGCACTTTACTCAGCGGACTTCCCTCCCTATCTACTGGGATATACATGGAAGATTCTAATAAATCATAAGATACTCTATGCTTAGCTGTATTAGAGAATCCCAATTTATCCATCATTTCAATAATTGCTTTTATTGTCATTGTAGTACGATTCTACCATCCAACATATTACCATTCTCATCTACAATAGAATAATCACAAGCAGCTGGTGTATTACCAAAGTTCTTGTGAATCCATTCTGAACTACCAAATAACGAACCTACTGACTTATAAGTGAACCTTCTACCATAGGTGGTTGCGGACTGATGTAAATCTCCCTTTACGAAGACTACATTGCCTTTAATTCCTTTGTTGTCAATATACTCATTGATAAAGTTCTCTGTCTTGACATCTAATGTAAGAGGTAAGTTCTTGAACATATCCTTGTTATCCTTACCATGACACAGAATATAGGTAGTAGTTCCTAACGTGAACTCACCTATGAACTTCTCAAAGATTGTAGCTTCAATATCCATACTTTGTAAGATATATTGAAGTGCAATATTAGCAGAATATCCAAAATCTCCATCATGGTTAGATTCTCCTACACAGTAATACGATAAGCCACCACAAGGTAGCTCTTCTACTATAGAAGTCATAAACTTAGTCATTACTTCTATAAAGCACTTTAACTGTTCCTTATTGTTCATATTCTGAGCTAGTTGATGACCACCTCTTGTAGTTTGACCATCATATCCATCTAAGGAATCTCCTAGATTACACACAATTATGTTAGTGAAGTTACCAAACATTAAAGATTCTCTCTTTAACTGGTCTACCAACTTACTAAGTCTAGCTTCAACTTCCTCTTGGTCATAATCATTAGCATAGATAGAATATCCAGACACAGATGCACCAATATGCATATCTGATAACCAAATAATCAAATCTCTATCTTCCCTGCCTTTAACAACAGGAGTAAACTTGGGCAGATTTGATACATCAATACCTTCTAACATTCCAGACATATCTTGGAGTTGTTCTTTAAGGTCTTGATTCTCTTTCATGTACTTCCTAAGCTGGGACTCAGTATGCTTAATCTTCTCAGCCTCATAGCTTCTTAAGAAGTCATTCTCCTTCTCTCTAAACTGCATTTCTAACAGCTTATCCTTATCATTCTCTTCAATCACATGAGGAGCAAAGGGAGCTGATGCCTTAGTAATGCTAAATGCTCTAAGTATTCTCTTAAAGTCAGCAAGAGAATAATCTGGGAAGAATCTTGATACCTCCCTTTGTGTAATACCACTACCATAGTTAGAATACAATCTATAAACCATGTTCATTTCATCTCTATTGAATGAACCCAGTATAGGTTGTTTATCTCTTACATAGATAGTGAATAGATATTTAACTATTTTACCTTCGTCATCCCTTTCAATAGTAACCTTAGATGTATCGTCCGAATCTAATTCAGAGTCACTAAAGACAGCTTCATTTCCGAATAAATCTGGAGTGGGTTCTTTCTTAGTAGCCCTAAGTCTAGGTCTAGCATCAATTTGCTTAAACAAATCCATAATGATATTATAATCCTCATCAGAGATTGTTCCAGCTTCTTTAGCTTGTTCTACAGCTTTCCTCTTCATACAGAAGTAGCTGGTAGGTAGACCTATCTTCTCAGAATAAGCATTCATGCTGATGTTATCTGCAATTACCGTTTTAAGGTGATTTGTAAGTTTAATAATAGTTTGTTCCTTCATCGTTAGATGTTTAAAATTAGATAGCAGTTACGCCTTTAAAATACAGCATCTTGATAGTTAGCAATCTATTACAAAAAAAATAAGGGACTACCTTATTCTCATAAGATAATCCCTTTGATATTTAAAGTTGTAGAAGTCTATTAGGCTTCAACTCCAAAGCAGATGTAAGTTCCTTGTTTAGCACTCTTAGATGGAGTGTACTTAACTTCAAATGCGCCAACTTCACCCTCAACTACATCCTTGATGTACTTGCAGAAGATGTCGCCTTTGTAATCTTTCTTAGTGTACAACTCTTTGGCTACTTCCTTAGCTTTGTTCTTTGTCTCGAAGTTAGTGAATAGAATTTCACCAGTTGCAGGGTTGATACCTTGATAACCAGTTTTATACTTTCTCTTACCCTTCTCGTTCTTAATATCCTTTACGGTATAAGGACGCTCACGTGTATCAGCAGAACCTGCTTCAAATGTGATAGAACAACCAATACCAGCAGCATACTTAGTGTGCTTTGCTAGGTACTCTGCACAGAACTCTTTCAACGCTTTCTCAGCGATTGGTTTACCAGCAGTCTTCCATGCCTGAGTTGCGTCACGGATTACTTGGAATGGTGCTTCTGCGATAGCTTCTTGTTTAGTGAAACCTTTTACTTCTACTTTCTTAAAATTCATTGCTTGCATAATTCAAAATTGTTTAAACATTATTTCATACGTCTAATCTTGTAACTTTCTATAGTACGAAGATACTACTTTAAATCAGTTTGACCAAGTAGTCTTAGTATTAAATAATCTAAAATTTGAATTATCATCTCTATACTTCCTTCGGAAATCGTGATACAAAGATACTACATTTCTTTTATCTCAACAATCAGTTTGACTTAAAAAGTGTTAATTGGCAGTATGAGATAAAATTGACCTAACTGTTGCATTATTGGTCATTGTAGTTAGAGTGTCATAACTCTCTTCGTAGAACAAATCCTCTCCATTCCTGGACGCAATATCTACATTCTGTAAGATTTGTTGGAACCTCCATTGGGGAAACTTCTCCACCAACTCGGATAAAATCTCAACAATCCTCTGATTTGATTCATACCTCTTAGCAACCTTATCGCCCCAAGATATTCTTACTTCTTCGGTCATTAGAAAGGTAAATAAGTGTGTAGAATTTCCTTAATCTTCTTAACCATTTCCTTAGATGATTTCATATCAAAGGTTAGGAACTCATTACAGTGCTTCATCATGTCTGTACAGACAACAGATAACCCTCTAATGAATTTTAAGTCATGTTGTGACTCCTCTCCATCAATAATCTTCATTATTACGAGATAACAAGTTGCATCGGGATTCTTAATCCTTGCTTGCTTAGTAAGGAAACAAATAAGGGATATGAGTGCAAACTTGCTCCCAATATCACAATTTAAGTTACCTAAACTATAATACTCTCTGTAATAATTTTCAAGGTCTTGGTAAGATGGTTCCCATGCTTCCATAAGAAAAGATTCAGTCATATAGTTCGCAGTATGCTACTCTCTGCAGCAAATCTTTAAATTCTAAGAAACCTTTACGAATCTCACCATTAGTTACCCTAAATACTCCAGCTCTATAATCTGGAACAGTGCATACTAATAGCATATTCGCCATCAGACTAGAAGGCTTTATATTGTACTGCTTCTGTACGTAAGAACGTAGCATCCACGCATACATTGCCATCTGTCTATTGTAATGGTATTTCTTAAATGAATCACCAAAGTCAATCAACCAATGCCCAGTAGTCTTAAGGTCATTAAGAACTACTTCATTAGTTTCAATATCAATGGTGAAATTATCTAGCTTACCTTTAAGTTTAAGGATTGTCTCCTTACCCTCATGTTCAGCCTTCACATCCATAAATAGAGCTGCTTCATTCATGGAGATAGGCTCCTCGAATACTCCTTTTGGATGTAATAAATCCTGTACCTCTTTATTAGCCTCAACAGATGCTAAACAAAGCTGTAACTTCTCTCTTGACTTAGGGTCTAGATAGATTGGCCCAATCTCTGAGTTATTATGCTCAGATTCCCAATCCCTTCTGTCCCACCAATAGTTAATGCATTTGTCCTTAACATTCTCAATCTTAATACTATCCATTTTTCCTTTATAGTAGTCAATCTTATCTGATGCAGCTATAATATCCTTATCGGATACAACACCCTTATTACTAAGGAATGTCTTGTATAACTCATCTGCCATAGCCCCCATCTTAGCAGTGGGTCTATCAACATTATTAACTACTGCAAATTCTTTAGGTTGTAGTACTAATTCATGGACTGCTGAACCAAACACAAGAGAGTCAGAATATTTAGGATGTTTGCTTAGTCCCTCTTTATAAATTTGAGGACTTCCGTCTTGGTCTGGATTTATTAATGTAAGCGTTGAGTTGCTTATATATCCTGCCCACTTTTCACTAAAGTATTCTTCGTCACTCATCTCAATGAGTTGTATAGTGTCAAAGAGTGGGATCAGTTTAACATTTCTATGCATACTTCTTCATAAACAGATATGAGTCAATTATCTCATCCTTATTTAGTGAGAATACTTTGAACATAGGAAAGTCTACTGTCTTCTCTGTGTGGAACAATAGTGCTGGTAATCCAGAACTCTGACACTTTAGCACATTGGACAGTGAATCATCAATAAAAATATCCACCCTACCTTTAATCATATCAGCCTTATTACCCTGCTGATAAGTCATTTGATAGACTGGTCTGTCAGGGAACCCATTACGTCTTAGCCATTCCTTAGTCCATGCTTTATTGTTTACTCGCTTAGTGCAGTACAATTCGGGTATGAAGTCAGGTCTATTCTTAACTTCAAGGTTCAACCAAAAATCTCTGTCTTTACTTAAAATCTGCTGTACATTACGTGTTATGATATGGTCTTCTAACATTTTAGGGTTATTGTCTGTATCAAAATACTTACAATATGCTCCCCAAAAGTCTGCAAGACAATCGTCAATATCAAGCCCTATTCTTAAACCTATGTTCATTGTTAATCTCCTTTTAATGACTTAGAATTCTTCTATGTCATAGATGTTTCCAATTACTATATCTGCTTGAGTGTTTAGAATAGTGATTAAATCCTCCCAATCGGATGGAATATCAATATCCTCATAATCTTCTGTAAAAGCATTTATAAACTTCTGCTGAGCATCAGAGAAGTTCCTTGCACGTACCTTCTCAATCCAGCAATGACCATCCCCATAACATGGGAGTAGGTAAGTTGTCATAAATTTATAACTTTTATTGGTTTTAAGTTGAAAGAACTCGGAGTTATTTGTACCTTATCCTTAGTAAGAATAATATTCTTGCTTAACGATTCAGGTGGATAGAGATGTGTCTTTATCTTAGAAGTCTTCAGATACTCTACAAAGTGTGCTCCAAATGCAGCATTCTTTATATCATGTTTCTGAATTATTTCTTCTAAGTATTCAAACACACCAGGTTCAATACCCTTATTGCTTCTACCAGAAGGCATTAAAGGTAACAATACATGATAATAAATACTATCGCCATACCTAAGTACAGTATCATAGAACTCGTCTACAGAAACCTTATCAGATATAATATGATGAATATTTACATTCGTATTACCCCACGTTAATAACTTATTAATAGCTCTATGTGCTTGGAGCCTTATGCTAGGATTACCTAGACTAACTGCAACTCCTCCAACATACTCCTTAGTATAGGCAAGGATTTCTCCTCCCTTAACATTGTCTCTAGCTATAATAAGACCATTAGTGGTGTAATTAGGAACTACTCCAGTATTATATACTGTTTCGAGGAACTCACAGAAGTCTGGATGCATAGTTGGCTCTCCAGTAGAACCAATAGCAATCTGGAATGGCTTACTTGTGTATAGCACTCCATCCTTTAATTCAGATTGATATACGTACATCCATTTCTTCCATGTCTCACAGATGTCAGGATAGTTAATACCACCATGCCCTGCTGATACATAACAGAAGTCACATTCAGCATTACATACAGTATTAATACCAACATCATAAAATTCAGCCATATCGGGTGGTAATTCCTTAGCTACCCCAGTACCTACTCGGATAGTCTTTAGATTTGCCCATATAGCCTTATAGTTATGTGCAGGAAACTCTCTTACCTTAGTTCCCCAGCTTGTCCAATCTTTCATTCGTATTCTATTGTATAATTATCTTTAAAGTACTTGTCAAGAATTGCTTCTAATCCTGCTTTATAAAACTCTGTTGGAGCATCACCATAAGGAAGCCATAGTGTAACACTATCATCCTCCTTATATAATGTAGGCTCCATATCAGAATATCCATACCCTGCTGGGAATAATGGCTTTAATAGCTCATAGATGGCATCCAAGTCAGCTCCACTAATGGTACAGAATATCTCCGAAGAGCTATTAGTAATTACATCAGAGAATGATTGAATATTAATTCTTAACAATGCGCCCGTCTGAGTCTTTAACTCTTTCATGGTCAGATGCTATACATTTGAAATTCTTAGTTAAAAATTCATCTACAGTATGGTATCCATAATCGACTCTAACAACCAGACAGCCTTTAGCAACACTTAAAGGTACTTCGAAAACCCAAGCCACATAGTCTTCCTTAGATTCAAATGGAGTTCCATTATCATCCCACAGCACTCTCCAGAATAGAACTCTTCGCCCTCATATTTCTTGTGTATTCCCTCTAATACCTCTTCTAATGCTTTGGCAGTATAGGAAGTATCAACAATATAAGTTTCAGAAGAGCTATTGGTTATAATGTCAGAGAATGACTGAATTGGTATTAAGTAGTACTTAGTTGTAGCACGCTTCGACACAGAATAAGTCATTTATTTTGTTTAGTATGGCAATGTCAGAATGCTCTGCTTCACCCTTAGGAATAATAGATACCTCAGTAGTTGGATATCTCCAGTCACTCTCAAAGTCTCTGGTGTACTCTTCGATGGTGGGTATCATATTACCAACTAAACCAATTTTAACTAATTCGGCATATGCTTCAGAATCACTAATGAAGTGTCCTGTATTATCTTTACGACACCTTATTTCTTCAATCGTATCTAGATGTATCTCATCAATATCGGACTTACCAAGGATGTCTTCGAAGTAGGACTCAAGCATATCCTCATAGTTAATACTAACGGTGAATAAGTCGTCACAGGACTTATCTGAACCACCAATCTTTAAAATTACATTGATAATATCTCTTACTGCATCTACAGTGTATTGAGTAGCCTCTTGATAGACTTCCATACTACTGTTAGTTACTACGTCATTCAAAGATTGTAATCTAAATTTCATCCTAAATGCACATTCCAGCCATTAAATAAATTGTTAATCTTATCCCAAGTATCATAAGGGATACTATTGTCGTCATAACTTACAACCAATACTTTACCATCCAGCCTTCTCACATCATAACGCTTACCGATGTTCCATACTGTAGGTTCAGGACCATTATAGTTCTCTAGGAACTCTTTCGCAATGTCATAAAGAGGTTCTTTAAGAATGTAGTTATTCTTGAGTAGGGTACGCCAATTCATACCACCAACAGTCTCTTCTCCTTCCTCTTCGAGAGTCTGGTTAATAAGTTCACCAACTCTACCCCAATTGTTATTCAGATATTCCACAAAAGCATCATGGATAGGTTCTTTGTACTTATTACTATAGGCATAGGTTTTATGTTTATCATCCATATCAATAACTTGATATGGTTGAAATAAGAACTCCATTCGTAAGTCAAGGACATCTTTCTCATCCTCAGGGTCTATAAACCATCCTTCAGCTATACTGAAGATAGAACCTGGATAGCTCCAGTCCTCCTCAATTTCACCACTGCGAACTTTCTTACGCCATTCACGAAAGTCCTTTAATGAAAAAACCTCCGGATAACTAAACCCAGAGGTGAATGTGTGAAGCATAGTATCGACCTCTTCACACGTCTTTCCAGTGTCTAAGATAAACACCTCAGACGAACTATTAGTAATAATATCACTAACAGTTTGTACCGGTATAACTAATATATTCATAATTAATTCTTCCTTATTAAATTATAAAAGAATTCTTTGGACATCATAACATACTGTCCATCAGAAGCCATATTGACCTCTTTGTCAATTTGTTTATTCCATACTATCACTAATGGTCTATCTTTACGAGGACACGATTTAATGATTTCTGAAATCGAAGGAGTATTCTTGGTACATTTACACTGTACATAACAAGGTAAGTGGTCTATAGTCTCTGCTATATCAATCTTGTCATTATCTAAGTTCTTAGATTCTGACCTAGCTGACTTTAGTCCAGCATACCCTAGTTCTGTAAGCTCCTTAATAATCTTCAACTCATAATTGTTTCCTTTACGTCTGGCATATGCACCATTACGTTTCTTCTTAGGTTTCTCTGCTACTTCTTCTGGCATATTCTATTAATTCTAAAGTTTTCTCTCGTCCATACATCTTATGAAAGTCTGATATATCTTTGGCTCCATAACTACGAGGAATCCACATACATTCTACATCAAATGACTTTCTAATCTTATTCATGTTATGAAGACCAGTTAAGTCATTGTCATAGAATACAATAATCCTCTTAAATCTACTCTTCAATTTAGAGAATTGACTTTCAGTTAGGAATAGATTCTCAGAATTTGGAGCAATAGCTGTAATTCCAAGAGAATATAATGTCATTACATCCTTTAGACTCTTAGTTATTACTAAGACATCATCTTCTTTAGGAAGTTGTTTGGCACCCTGTAAGAGGAAAGATTTCCAGTTAGATAGAAACCTCAATTCATGCTTCTTATTAAAAGGGAAGTAGATTCTCCACAATTCTGTTTCGTTCTCATTCTTACCCCTATAATATCCAAATATCGGACAACTCTTAGTAGATGTTGTAAAGAAATTGCCATTTAGAAATACGGTCTTACAAGAGAAGACCCTAAATTTCTTTAGAATCTTCTCTGTAATACCAAATTGCATCCACCATTCAAGTTCTTCTTTAGAGAACTCTTGAATTTCTACCTGTATATTAGCTTCCTTACACTCTTTGAGTTCATTCGTACTAATAGTAACAGGTTTAGGATTCTTTTTAAGTTTAGGATGTTTAATGTAACCAAAGTCATTGGCAATCATTCTTAGTGCTTTATAATAGGTTAGTCCATACTTGTACATAACCACACTAATAAAATTACCATAGAATGCACCACTAAAATCCTTCAAGACAATATCTCCACTCTTATTCCTGTAAAAGGAACAAGTGGGATTATTGTCTGCTCTCAAAGGTGATTTAAACAAACCCTTCTTAACTGGTATGCCTAAATAATATTCGAGATATGTTTCTTGAGATGCTCTGTCTAATAAATATTGTTTAGTAATCGTAGGTTCAAATTCAAGTTTCATATTAATTCATATGGTTTGTATTAGAACCACAAAGTTACTAACTATTTATTATACTTCAAAATCCAAGTCTTCGTTACCTGCTGTTGTATCGTCAGTAGCATCTACATCATCTTTAACAGCTGTAGGTTTAGCGTTCTTCTGTTCGTTCATTTTCTTGACTTCATAGTCAGAGAATGCTACAGTATCGCCCAACCAGTTGTTGTTGATGTAGGCATCACCTTCCTTGTTAATACCAACAAAGCTAGGTAGAGATGCATAACCTTTGCTGTTACCAATCAGCTTCAACTTGGTCTGTTTGTTTACAGACTTAGCCAGAGCCTTATTCATGATTTCAATCAACTTTTCAAAATCGTCAGGTAATGTAAGACCAGAAACAGCCTTAACAAACTTCTCCATCATTTCAGGAGCAAGATTTGTCATTACATGAGATACAGTGAACTGAAGTTGTTCCAAAGCAGAAGGCAACTCCCACTTCTTACCACCAGTTTCACCAGTTACACGTTCGTTACCACCGTCACCAGGACAGAAGATAAGAGGTTCGAAGATTCCTTCCTCACCAGAGAACTTAATCTTCATTGCTTTCCACTCGTTACCTTCTTTGTTTGTACCCTTAGCCAATTCGATGCCTTTGAACACTACATCATAGATACCCCATGCTTTCAGCCTTACTACTGCTGTACCTTTAACGTTATTTAGATTGAATGTCATTCCTGCCATAATATTAAAATTTAAATTTCAAATGATAAGTCGTCAATCTCATATGCTTCATCATTATCTAGGCTTGTGTCCAATGGTAAATCCTCCACTGGGTTTTCATCTTCTTTAATTTTAATATTATTATCTTTTATTTCTTCTTCTGACCTGTCCTTGTTACCAATTAACACGAACAAACCATCATGTCCTTTCCACGGAGTTACAGTAAATGTATCTCCATATTTGGACAATAAGTCGTTTGCATTGCCTCTGCAACTTACTGTAAGGCTCTTAGTTAATTTGTTACCAGACTTGGTCTTCCATGCTGTATCAGTTCCTATAATAGGGAACATCAATCCACCCTTCTCAATAGGCTGATACTTAATATCTAACCTATTCTCCCATTCTACACCCATTAAGGATGCAGCTGCCCTATTAAGGACATATTTGTTAGACTCCAAGGTAATCTGAGGTTCAGCAGAGTCCTCTGCTTCCTCAGCCTTAGTGCTTGTCTTCTGAGCTTTCTCTTTAACTTGCTCCTGCTTTAGAAGTACACACTCCTTAGTATCAGGATTATAGTCAAAGGTAATCATCATTTTTATAATCATTCCTCGTCGTTGTTATAAGCATCAATTACCTTAATAATCTCGTTCAAGTCATTGTCAATTAACAAATCATCGAACATACCCATCGGAGTCTTTGCTACACACTCTCCGTCAGTATTAGTAAGGAATTTATACTCCATTCTGCCAGAATCACCTTCTTGTACCTTAGTAAAGAATACATAGGTGAATAGACCTTCCAGAGTAACTTTCTCTGCCAATAACTTACCAATAGTCTTGATTGAATATTTAGGATTCATGGCATCACCGACATTCTCACTGTGAGTAAGGAATATCATTTTGCAATCATCCCTCATAGATTCTGAATACCTAAGTACTTCCATAGCGTGCTGAGCTAACTCAGTAAACTTAGTATAACCCACTTCAGTTGCTCTATCAACAAACTCATAACTCAACATATACTGCCAGTCATCAATGATAACTTGCTTAATATGAGGCATCTTTAGATTAACAATCTTCAAGATGTTAATGATTTTGTCATACTTAGAACTAACATAGTAGTTACCAACCCATTCAGAGCCCTCCTTCTTAATCTCTTTATATTTCTTCTTATATCCTTTAAAAGGCAAGGGCTTACCAGTAGTAGAAATCAAGAAGGTTTCTTCTGGGTTTAAATTTCTTAAACAAGTACTCTTACCAGTACCACTCTCACCAACAATCGCAATAGTTTCTGCTGCCATTTACTATAGAACTAAAGTCATTTTTGAACTAGAATCTTGTTGTTCTTCTTGAGTAATCTCTTGGTATGAATCTTCTAATGAATCAGTAATTAACCAATCAGGGGTTAAATACTTCTCATAGTTTGTAATCTTGGTTGCAATCGGAAGTTCTCTAAACAAGCCAGTCTTACCATAGAATCCGAGACCTACAGCAATGTCTGCTGCACCCCATCTATTCTTTAATACTACTGCACTTCTAAAGTTCTCTCCAATTTGTTTTATGTCATATCCTCTATACGAAGACATCTTCTCTCTAAAAGGATAAAATAATGCTAATACTATGTTGGCATCCTCTGCTGGATTACCAGTTCCCTTTAAATCGTCTAACTGAAGTTCTTGGAAGTTTAACTTCCTTCTCTCCACATTAGAGGAACCTCTATTTACCTGCATTACCACCACGGGACTAATCTTACACTTATTTCTAAATGAAACTAGTGAAGACGACATAGCATCCATCTCATCCTTCTTAGTATTACCAATAGAAGGTCTAGCTAAACCAATATGGTCTAGAATAACTAATATGATGTGATTGGGTCTAAACAGAGTATATGTATCACCCTGGAATTTACCAAACTGCTTTAGGGATTCCATAAGGAAGTCTACCATGCGCTGGTTATTCAAAGGCTTATCATATATTATCATGTGAGATTCAATCTTCTCAAGCATCTCTAAGGATTGACATACTAATTCATAGTCCATATCGGACAGAGTTGTGTCTTTACTTCTAGAAAGTAGTTCTTTAAAGGATAATTCAACACCAAATGTTTCATATATATAGATAGATAGAATCTTGCCAAGCAGTTGCTCAGCAGTCATTTCTAAACTGAAATATATAATATGAAAATCTGGATTGTCAATATTCTCCATTATAGGCTTATAGATGAATGAATGTAATGCAAAAGAAGTCTTACCAGAGCCAGTACCACCAGCTATTAAGTAATATGTCTCTTGTGCTACACCATCCACAAATCTCTCTAGTTTAGGAAGACCCATTGATAAGGCATGATTCTCTCCTTTCCTACCTCTATCAATTAACTCCTTTAAATTCTTAGTTATCCTACCCATTAAATACTCTTGATAGTATCAAACCTCATAGTCCCATCTCCGTTCTTAAGCTCTGCAATATTCTGCCAGATTTTACTTATCATAAAGTCAGCAATATTCATGTTAAGAAGATTACAGTTGTTATCCTTAGCCCACCTAATGAGTTCCAATACTTCATTGTGCTTATCCTGCTTCCAGCCTATAGATTTACCATAGGCATAATAGAACTCTTCTTCTGTACTAAATTTCTTAGCCCAGTTGTTTAACGGAACTTCAACTCCATTAATTAGTCCATTGTGAGGATAAGTCATTAAGAACTCTGCGCCTAAATCACCACTAAACTTCCTATAATTATTAAGAAAGTTCTGATTGAATATAACACATTCAGGGTCAAACTTCTGACCCTTATCAGGGACCTTATACTGCTTAGTAATGATTCCCTTAGCCTGGAGACTTAATAGTAAATCTCTAAGATTGGTTCTAGTTACAGGCATAGTAAAATACTTAACTAGATATTCTTTATGCCCTTCTTCTATGCTAGCTAGAAATAATAAATCAATTAATAAGACCTCTTCTGCTGTTAGTCTATACTTCTCCATCATTACTAATTGATTGTCTACTGTTAAACTTAGTTTTTCCAATTAAATAAATCATTAGCCAATAACTAACAATCTACTAACTGTAAAGTGTTTATTCTGATTTCTCAGCGTTGTCAATTACATACGGGTTCAAGAACTCTCTCATTAACTCCAAGTAACGTCTGCAATGTTTGTCCCTATCAATGGGCTTCCCATTCACTGACACATATTCCTTAGTTTTAAATAATAAGAGTAGCTCTAACATTCTCTCTGTTGTCATCTTATTAACGTGTTAAGAGTACAAAGATACTAAAAATCTCTTAAATTACCAAATGAATCTACACGAACTTTAAGCTACGTAATAGCTTAATACAGTCTATGCTCTTGCCTTGAAAGTCCGCTGTTACGATTCTGATGTATCTGCCAGCTGCACATAGTTCCAATAGATGTAGGAACTGTATAGCATCAACTTTAACATCAACTGCATTGTTGGACTGTTCGTAATAGGTTACATTGAACATTAGAATCTAAACATCATTTTAGTTTGCTTCTTCTTCTTAGGATTAAATGGTCTTCCCTCAAGGACATCTATAAGATTTTCCTCACTAATAGGGATATATCTTCCAGTACTGGTAGACTTCCTAAACCATTCCTCCTCTACAGTTCCCTTAAGAACTAAAGTGAAGACTTCAGCAACTTTGCCCTCCTTCTGACGGATAACTCGACCCACTCTCTGTTTCTTAGTAGTAGAACTACTATTAAAGCCCAATATAACTGATACACTGATGTCGGGACAATTAAACCCTTCATTCAGTTTCATAACAGTATTCAGTACGCCACCATCCTGCTGTATAAACTCTTGTAAGCTCATCCTGCCCTTCTTAACAGAATCCTTACCAGAATATACAGCACCATACTTAATCTTCTCAGCCATAGCTATAGTAGCACTAAAAGTTATACACTTCTTGTCTTGTCTATGCTCTAGAATTAAGTTGGTAAGTTCAATCTTCTTAGGATGATTATATATGTATTTCTTACGAGCCTGTAAGGTTCTACTAAAGCCCATAGCATGAACTAAAATCTGCTCATTAACAGTTTTAAAATCCTCACTCTGGTCTTCTCTACACCTCTCTTTAGCTAACTCAGACCTTCTCTTCCAATCAGTTGCACACTTCATAGCAAGGTTAAAGTCATAGTTAAAGAATGAGAAATGCTCATAGAACTCCTTGTTGACCTCTCTATAGACATCAATGTCCTCTGGCTCAATAAGTACCTCATATTCTCGATAATCAGCGAGCCATTTATTCTCTATGGCTTCTTCTACAGAAATGGTATCCACAATAGGACACTTCTTACTTATAATTTCATCTTTACCATCCAATCTCTCAAAGGTCGCAGTTAACCCTAAGATTACTGTGTATTGGATGTTTTTAAATATGTTCAGTAGTGTGGGTGCGCCTACTTTATGAATTTCATCAATTACAAGTAAAGTACAACTATACTTATTAACTGATGTATCATTCATGGTCTTAACTGAGCACTGTTGGAATAGGTTCCAGTCAATTAGTTCCTGATTCCATTGTCTTTGAATAGGTTCACTTGGGACAACTATAATAACAGACTTAGTTGGATTCTTCTTAAGAAATCTACTTATAGCCATTAGTCCGCCTCTAGTTTTACCTACTCCAGTAGCCCAATTCAAGGTCCCACACAACTTGTTATCTACCCATCGTTGAACACCTTGTTCCTGGCGTTCAGTTCTACTTAGATTTCCAAACAAGTCTGCCATATACTATCAATTTTACCCTTGAATTTACTCTTTAATTCTATTGATAGTTATGTAAACAAAACTCCTATAATGAGTGAGTAAAACTCAGGAGTATATATGTAGAACCAATATAGATGAGTGTGAGCATTAAAGAGTATATCCTTTAGCTTCACAAACCTTCTTAATTTGGTTCTTACGAGTCTCCCACTGGTTGATGTGGAACTTAACCTCATCCTCCAAAGAGAATAGGATTCTGTTCCTCAATGTTTCCAGTTGAGAAGTAGTAAGTTCAGAGTATTTCTTACTCTTAAGGTTTACCATAGCACGCAGTTGAGTGAATGATAGACCTTTCGGTGTCATATACAGGTTTGTAGTAGGGTTAAGACCGAGACGTTCTTTGGCTACTTCAGCCTTCTCACGATATTCTCCACTTGCAGTCTTCTCAGTCAAGTCTTTAGATTCCTGCTGTGTAAACCATAGACCTTGTTTTAAGATAAATGTTAATGTAATGTGCTGCTTGTTAAATTTACCCAACTTATCAAGACAGCCTTCAAGAACTAGTTCAATAGGAAGTCTCGCGAACTCCACAGGACAGTCCCCAACCAAAGCCTCAGAGATGAATGTTTCCTTGGTATCAATACCTTTGTTGTTATCAAGGAACACTCTCAACGAGGGTAAGAACGTAAATCTTGGAATACCTCTATCTTGCTCTAACCAGCGAAGGAATAACTCAGTATTACATCTTTCTCTTTGGTCTTTAATAATGTCCAACAGAACATATCGACCCGGATGTTCTTTGCTGTCATTGTACAGCATTGACTCACAATGGTTATAGAACGTTCTTAGTTCTTTATCAGAACAATCAACAAGTCGTCTTTCTTCTTGTATGAATTGTCCATTTACTTCAACCTTGCGACCTTTCCATGTGAAAGTGTTAATGTCATTATTCTTCTTAGCAATAGCGGCAGCCAATTTTTCCTTCATCATATTGTTATTCTATATTATGTCTTTATCATATAAAATAATCTCTTTATTCAAATTCATCTTTTTATTACAGTATTAGATCTGATTCTGCTGGCTTCTCATAAACAAAGTCTATAAAATAAACTCCAGTAAAGCGGTAAGGTACTTTCTGACCTATTGTAGAGTCATACCAAGTATCCTCACCAGCTATTACTTCATTATACTTTAAAAACCCTACATCACCTATCTTGAGAACCGGAGATTCCCACCTAGGTAATCGGGTTACCATTTCATAAGTCCCATTAGCTAAATTTTGGAAGACATAGACTATATAGCCACCTACATCTTCTCGTAAGGTTATTAACTTGGCATGGATTGTTTCCATTTACAGATACATTACTCCTACTCGTTCGTCGTAAGGAATGTTATCAGTAGCAGTCTCTACAGCCAGCCATTCACACTCTTCAATAGGATAACCATATTCGTTGGCATCCATTTCAGAGATTTCCTGAGCATAGAGTTCAGCTTCCAATAAGGATTCAAAGTTACCAGTTTCCTGATAATCTATCCTTCCCCTACGTCCAGAGTAGATGTTACATTCTATCATAATGATAAGAATTAATAATTAATCTTCCTTATCTTTGTATTTCCTACAACCGTATTTGGCATAATCACAAGCCGTGCCCTCTTGACCTCTGAAACAGGGGTATTTAGCACACTCCTTGCACGTACGCTCTGGATGTTGATATCTAACTCCATCCTTGTCTTTATCGAAGGAACTACTTAGTTGCTTTGCCATTGAATACCTAAGTCTAAGTATGAATTGGCAGACTCTTTAGCTATACCAGATAAATACGACTATACTAACCTCTTAAATGGGATTATAATTTTGTCCTCGACCCATTGTGCAAAGTTCTTATGATTACAGCCGAGTGCAAACATAACTACATAAATAGCTATCTTAGGCACTCCGAATGCTGAAAGAAGAACACATATAACAACGGCAGCTATTAAAGCTATAAGGTTCTTACCCTTAAAAATGTCTGTGAAATTCATACTTGTCATTTTAACAGTTTAATAATCTTGTTTGATATCCAATCTAAGTTCGCTATCACATTCAGTATTAGTAATACCAATAGGAGGTCTGGGATAGTAAATAAAAATTGTATAACAGCTATGAACGATAAAACCATTGCTCCTATTGTATACTTCACTTTAGTAATAACGTTATTAGAAGGACCACACTAACAGTAACCCCACCAACCGTTAAACCCTTATAGAGTTTCTTCTTGGATTCAAGCTTATTAATCTCCTTAAGTTGACTCTGTATTACTTGCTCAGAGGCTTGTGCATGAAGCATAAGTCTATTAATCTGTGCATTTCTAACTGAATCAGTTCTTTCATAAGAGTTAATCAAACTTTCATAAGATGTTAATTGCTTTTTAAGCTCTGGAATCTCCAGTTTAAACTTCTTATGTTCCAAGAATATTAAGTTGGCAGCCTTTAGCTGTTGAGGTGTAATTACTACTAATGAATCATTTACCAACTTCGGATAGGTATTCTGTGAAGAACACCACATCATCGGCAATAGACTGATTAGTAATATCAGTAAGCTCTTTCTCATACCAATGTTCAATTACATCAACTTTAACTTTAGAGGAATCTATTACATTATGTAATGAATCTCTCTCAAGTTTGAGCAAACTTATTTCACTATTTAGAGAGTCAATACGATTGACTAATTCTTCATAGTTAGGTTGTGGTTCCTTATTTGGAGTTAACCACGTATATACTAGTATTCCTATAAAGCACAGTGCTATTAGCCACAGTAACTTCTTACTCACCAAGTACGTAGTTTACTGCTTCAGCCAACTTCTCCATCTCCTCATCAGTTGCTTCTGTAAGGTAATTGAATGTAGTTTTGGCTTCTCCTTCAAGGGTTTCAATATATCCCTCAATTCTCTCACTTCTATGATACTTTTCAGCATCCTTATCGTATCCAGCCAAATAGCGACCTGGATTTGCTTTAAAATACTCGGCTTCTTGTTGAAGCAATGCTTTAACCATTGTTTCATTAATTAGCCCTGCGTCCACAGCATATAATGCGTGATTACGATATTTCATAGCCTTACCCTCTGCGATAGTCTTACCAAGAGTTTCGTTAAACTCATCATCAGGGCGGCATACTGACACACCGATAGACAACACTTTCATGTCATTATCAATAGGTTCACCATCCTCTTCGATGTAAACTTCTGGCTCACCATGTAGGCTAACAGCAGCCATCACGAATTGACGTTCTTCACCAGTAAAGTCCTTAAAGCTGTCTACGATATATTCTACCTTCTTCATATTAATGTAAATTATAAGATATTTTCTAAAGCTAATCTCTGTAGTTCAATAATCTTATGCTTTACGAGATGGCTGCAAGCTATCAGGATTACGATAGAAAGCAAGGATAGTGGATTGCTTACGCAACCAAGAACCTTCCTCTTTAGCCATATCCAGAATAGTCCTACTAATAGACTCTTCTTCTACTTGTTCTTTAACGAGTCTTCCCTCGTCTTCATCCTCACCATTCAACCACTGGAATGTAGCCCAATCACCTTCTTTCTGAGCCTGGTCTACAATCTTATTGATACCCATAGTAGTTTCAATCTCCCTATCTACAGTAGCAGCGAAAGGCATAACTCTATCAATTATGTTCACCTTAATAGCTGGAACTGGTGGATATTGGAACAGAGCATCATTGGTAGTTAGATACTTATAAATCCACTCATGGTGGAGATACTCTTCAGCTGCCCTACCAAGCCAGTAGGTAGCTAATTTCGGTAATCCTTCTACATCGAAATAATTAGCAAAGGTTCTATACAGACTATGGTTAGCTAATTCAGCAGACATCTGCTTTACTAACATTTCTACCATAACACTTGACAATGTACACTTACGTCTACTTTCATCAATTACCTTCTCTGTATATCGCATTGTAGACATTGCATCTACGGTTTGAACACCCTGCTTAGTTTCTTTTTGTTCTGGATTTCCTTGTGCGTCTAGTACTCTCATCAATAACTAATTTAAAGTTGTTTTGCATCAAGTAATCTAGAGGTGCTGATAGCCAAGTAATAAACTTAACTAATCTATAATCTTCCACCTTCTTACTAATAGTTTCCTTCTTAATAGTTAAAGGTGTATCAGCTACATAAAACTGACTTCCTACACACTCCGCCCTGTCTTTCCATATCTTATACAAAGATACTTCATATAGGAACTTAGGGTATTCAGTTAGCTTATATTGCTTGTCTGAGTAGACGTTCTGGGTCGATCTCTTTACCATTCCAGAATGCTCTTATGATGGAGCTGTGTTCACTCTTATACTTACCTAACAGATAAGGTATATCTGTTTCCGGGCAGTTATGGCTATAGGTTGTCTTATCCAATCCTTTGACATTAACGGTTAGACGACCTTTAAATTGTGATGTTATTACAGGAGGCATCCAACATGAATTAGGAGCTGGGAAACGGCGCTGCTTCTTCCAAGCCTTACGTTCTTTCTCAGTCTTAGTCCATACTGACGGGTCACGTGGTTTAATATGAGGATTACGAATTCCTAATGCAACCATTTCTGCATCATTGTTTACATCAACTCTCTTATTCTCTTCCTTCTTCTCTTCTTTCTTCATTTTATTAACGAATTAGAGTTACACATTATAATTTAATTGTACTGCCACAAATAGTACACTTGTAGACCTTGTTTTCAGTGTCATATAAAGTATGTGTGGTTGGTAAGCCACATCTACTACAGGTTAGTACCCTAACCGACTGAATACGTCTTGAGCCCTTCTTAGTTGAAGCCATAATTATGATTTTAAAGATTTAGCTAGTTTGGAGTCAGCTACCATCTTCTCTACTAAAGAAGAGTTTAGCAATTCTCCTAATCTCTTTACTTCTTCCTTATAATCTTGTACGTACTCTGAAAGAGTACCAACATCTCTCTTATTAGCTATTCTGTGATGAACTACTCTTCTAATACAGGTTTCTAAAGGCATGCCATATCCAGCGTTCTTAAATTCCTGACGCTCTGGTTTACCTTTAGGTCTAACTGTATATAGTAATTCTAAATCCCAGAAATAATCACTAACTTCAGATGTTAACCTAAAATCAGCTTCCTCGATAACCATATTTATTCTACAGGTTAAATTGTTTCATTATTATGTCCATATGGGCATAATGTACATCTCTGAGAATTTCCTTCTTGTATTCTAGATATTCCCTTGCACTCATAGGTTCTTGAGGTTTAGTTAACCGACAACATTCCCAATCTATCACTGCTTCTTCGTAATTACACTCCCAAGCAGCTTTATGGTTCTGGATATGATGTTTGTTAATGGCTCTATGTATCTTCTTGATTCTCTTAGTGCCTAACCAAGGGATAAGAATGTACATAAGAACTTTATCTAAATCATGAAACTTATACTTATAATAGCCAATATACTTCTTCTCAGTTCTGAGGAAGGCAGCATAATGTCTAAGAGTATACGGAATGTGTTTCCAAGAGTCTATAATATTCTGTATAATCATTGCAAGTTGTTCATTTCGACTACAATGTCGTTGTTTACTTTCTTAATAGCCTGACTAAAATTATTCATTTTATCTTTCATCTTAGCTTTAAGTGCTAATATGGAAGCCTTCAGGTTATTAATCTCAGAATTTAGACTTGACTCCTTCTGTTGAAATTCCTTCTTCATTTCCACCCTAAATTTAAGATAGTCTGGAAGGATTGAATAAAGGGAAATAAAGCTCTCTAAAACCTTTAACAACTCTTTATACTTAACAACTTTAGTAGTCTTATCTATTACTAGTACATATGAATCACAATCGTTACCTGGTAAAACATTGATATACTTATCAGAGATAGTATTCTGCCTGCCAAGATGGTCTCCAAGTCTAACTGTAATTGGAAATCCAGATAACTGAAAGTATTCTGAATTTGTATCTCCAACCTGCTCTACTTGAATAAACTCCTTCTTAGTTAGCCATGCCTTAACTTTACTTAGTCCCTTCACTTATTGACTTTTCAGTTACTTTACCACGTATCTACAAAAAATAAGGGTCAACCCATCTACATATGTAGACAGCATTGACCCCTAGTACTATTGTATGGAGTCGTTGGGAGCCAGAGACTCCAAGTAGCGATTTACTGCTTTCATTGCATTGTCAGGGATTCTTTGCACTTCTTCACTATGATTTACATAATGTAAAGTTGCACCTACGCCAAAGATGGCATAGCATTGGTTTGTTGATGGAGTAAGTACACATAACACTGCTGCTATTGCAGTAGGTATTACAAAGTGTTTCCTCCTCACACCAGATTTCTTTACACCTTTAGCCACGCAAACGTCCATACTGCACCTATCGCACTGAGAACTACATACTGACATAAAGAATAAGATAACTGATACAATTAAACCAACAATTGAAAGAACCATTAACAATGTATGAACAGAGTCAGCAATACTACATAAGTATAATACCCAATATTCCATACTATTTGAAAATTTTGCTTAATTGATAAGCCAACTCTCTAACAACCGTAACTACAGAAGTACCAGCTAAAATCAAACCCCAAGTCTCCATAGAGAGAGGTTCGGTTCTAAACATAGCACCACCATATTGAACGATTAAGAATTGACCGACGAGAATAACTAAAGCTATGCCAGCGAATGCTGGATTCTTTAGTAAGCCATCAAAGATACTTCTCCTTTGTCCGAACACTCTTGCATTAAACAGATTCCACCATTGTAACAACACAAATATTGTGAAGAACTCTGTTAGAGATACTGCTTTAGTATAGAGTAAAGTGACTAAGAATATGAAGAATATAATACCAACTCCAAAGATTTCATACCACATTTTCTTAGTGATAATAAATGCTTTAGGACTTCTTGGTTTATCCTTCATAACTGCATCGTTGGCTGGTTCAGTTGCCAAAGCTAATGCAGCGAATGTATCCATGATTAAATTAACCCACAACATCTGTGTAACAGTGAAGGGTAAGTCTACTCCAATAAACGGACCAATACAAGCTATAAGAATAGCTACTACGTTAATGGTCAATTGGAACAGAATGAAGTGTTGTATATTCTTGTACAGACTTCTTCCCCACTTCACTCCTAAGATGATAGATGGGAATGAATTGTCGAGTAGGATAATATCAGCAGCCTCTTTAGCTACATCAGTGCCATTATTCATGGCTATACCTACTTCGGCATGGTTTAGGGCTGGGGCATCATTAGTTCCATCACCAGTCATAGCAACTACCTCTCCCATTTGCTGGAAGCGAGTTACCAGAGTTTGTTTGTCCTCTGGTTTAGTACGAGCAAACACATCTACTACTCGTAGAGGGTTTACCTGTTCTTTTATATCGCTGCCCAACATTGCTACGGGATGTTCACTTAATCCAGCCTGTCTCGCTATTTCAGTGGCTGTAGCTGGATTATCACCAGTAATGATTTTAACTTTGATACCAGCCTCTTTAGCAGCTTTAACTGCATCTGGTACATCCTCACGGATTGGGTCTTCAATAGCCATGAATCCGTTATAGGTGAAGCCATTCAGTTTCTGAGCATCTTCTAAAGTCATAGATTCTTTATAAGCAAAGCCTATAACTCGTCTACCTTTGTTCTGCTCTTCTACTTCTCCTTCAATGTCAGTAGCATTACACATACCTCTGACTACTTCAGGAGCACCCTTTACCAGGGATATAAAGGCATCATCTTGTTTAACAACAGACATCATGAACTTAGTCTTACTTGAGAAATCCAGTCTGAACACTGGGGAGTTGTCTCTCCTTATATCATCAAGTAAATCACCTGCATCCATATGCTTAATTATAGCACCTTCTGTAGGATTACCAATAGTCTTATCTCCATCTACATATGCTGTAGAATTTGCTAAAGTGTTAATGGTAATATATGCCCTATTAGGCATTACCTCATTTACAACTTTCATCTTATTCTCTGTTAGAGTGCCCGTTTTATCGGTTAGAATAAGAGTAGTTGCTCCGAGAGTTTCACAAGCGTGCATCTTACGAACTAAGTTATTAGCCTTAGACATTCTCTTCATAGAGTATGCTAGAGCTAAGGTAACTGCCATAGGTAATCCTTCTGGAACTGCAACTACAATTAATGCAACTGCAATCATTAAGAAGGATAACAAATCGTTAGTAATCTGCATCCAGTCTTGTCCTACATAAGCTTGTTCTATAAAGAAGTATCTTACCAATAAGGCAAGAATAAGGAAACCAGCAGCACCAAATGCAATCTTATTGATAAGGTCAGCAAGACCATTTAGCTGCTTGTTTAGTGGAGTCTCTGTATCAGTAATCTCAGCAGCTTTACGAGCTGTCTGCCCAAATGCAGTATTATCACCTACAGCATTAACTACACCTACTACAGAACCTTCTTCGATGATAGTTCCTTTCAGTAATAGCCATGATGGGTAAGTTGCATTCAGTTCACCTTCCTCTTTAGGTTGTTTAGTAACAGCCTTAGATTCCCCAGTTAAAACAGACTCATTGACTTTTAGATTGTGAGATTCATAAGCTGTAACATCAGCGGGGATTTCCTCGCCAGCTTCTAGCAATATTACATCACCAACAACCAAGTCCTTACGAGCTACTTGAGTTACTATACCGTTGCGCCTTACTTTGACAAGTGTATCATCAGAACTTGTAGTTAGCACATCAAATTTCTTAGATGCACTATACTCATTTATAAAACCAATAGTTACAGCTAATAGTATAGCAGCTATAATTCCTATGGGTTCAAGATACTCCGATTTAATAACCCCTAGTATTAATGCAATAACTGCGGCAACACTCAATATTTGAATTAAGGGGTCTTTGAACTTCTCAAAGAAAAGTACATACCAAGGGTCTCTCTTAGGTGGGGTTAGTATATTAGAGCCATGACACTCTCTACTATGACTAACCTCAGCATCTGTCAAGCCCTTTAACAATTCTATATTCATCTTTAAGTTATTTAATTATTAAAAGGTGGATAGCACCCGTAAGAAGTGTTTTAGTCTTCGTCTTCAAAGAAGTCTGGGAAAGCTTCTACAAGGATACTCGGAACCTCGTGTCCTTCTTCTGAACCCCACTCGTTGATAGATTCCAACAGTTCAGCTTCAGCGTCGTCGATGTCCTCATCCTCGTTGATTTTGTCAACCAGGAACTGAGCCTCTTCTTCGTCAATCTTACTGTCTGCTAACAACCAAGCCATTACTGCTTCGGCAAAGAATGCATCAAATTCACAGGTAGTACAATCCTGGGAATCTTTCTTGTCCCACAGCATTTCTACTTCTTCCTTTGTTACCACTCCGTCCGCCATAACTTCTTTACGAAGTTCTTCTACGTTTACACTTTCTTTACACATAATTGTAAGTGTTTAATAATTAAATAAAATTGGGCAATACCCTTTCGATTTCTCCTATAGACTGCCAAGAGCCTGTGTTACCAAGAGCCTTGAACTTCCACTCTCCATCCTTACGATAAGCATATCCTAAGATGATAGCTTCACGACCAACGAATGTTGTATCAGAGTCTTTGCTATCATTGTCTAGGTTATACTTAGCCAACACATTAGGATTAGAGTTCGGACGGGTTACAGGACGCCCGTCAGATGTTGTATAGATTCGTAATCCCATATAAGGAATCTTATCGAATCTTTGGTGACGATATGAATTGAGGATGAAAGCAACATACTCAACTTCAGGTCTGATTCTATCCAGTTCTACTGAGATAGTTTCATTATCCATTCCGTCGTCTCCGTTGGTATCACCTACTAAGTCATCACCAGAGTGATGGATAGCTCTGTCACTTGAGTCTTTATGACCAAAGTAGACAGTTTCAAGCTTACGCTTACTAGCATCCATAAGAACTACAGAAGCATCAAGGTCTACAGCCTCAGTACCTCCACCAAAACCCATGAAGCCACCAGATTTGATAGCTCCCCAGTTCGCACCAAAGAATACCTTAGATAACTTATTACCGTTATCGTCCTTTGACAGATTGACTCTGCCACCCTTAGATAGATTTATCATAGCTTATAAATCCTTTGGACCAGCATCAATACCGTAACCAGCCAGAACGTCACACAACAGTACAGACTGATAGTTACCTTTACCTTCGTTCACAGCCTGGAATCTCCAGCTACCGTCCTTACGATACAGCTTACAGAATACTAATGCTCTATCCATAGAAGCATCTTCCTCCAAGTCATACTTAGCAAGGATGTGGTTGCCTTCTGCACCTTCATACAGATTTACTTTGGCATTCTTTACCATACCAAAATTCTGTTGACGGTTCTTAGCATCGTGGATGTTTACCAGTACTACGATTTCCTGTACTTCAGCGGGAACCTTAGTAGTGTCTACTGTAATGGTTTCATCATCACCAGCACCAGCACCAGTACGGTTATCACCAGAATGCTTCACAGACTTAGCAGGGTCTTCCAAGTTGCCATAGAATACCATGTTGTTATCACTGAGGATTTTACCATCAGCTTTCAACATCAATGCCATAGCATCCAAGTCAAATTCTTTACCAGGTTGTGCTGCATCCCAGCCCAAACCAATTCTAAACACACTAGCTGTGGACTCCTTAGAAAGGTCAATGCGTCCACCTTTTTGCAAGTTAATTGCCATAATGTAATTAAGTTATTAAAGTTAATTGAAGGACTATCCTTCAAACACAGGCGATTTAACGCCTTTTCGTTTCCAGCTAAGATAGAGTTGAGGTGTTTCAATCCTCTTATCTACTGAGCTGTCTAGGACGAAGCAATTAAACCCTAAGTTAGTATAATACTCAGATAAGTATTCTCCTAATTCGGGAATATTCTCGTCAAGGTCAAACACCAGGCTATATTCATTCCTAGCAGATTTAGCTTGCATTAAGCTAGCTATCTCTCCTATACATTTCTTATGCAAGGTGTCTCTATCAAGTTTTAATCCGTATTTAGTGATTGTATAAGCATCTAAGGCACTAAGTGGCTTAGGCTTGGGAAACCACTTATCCCTAAGCTTTACTAATTTATTCATAATAAATAACTTTAGATGTAGTCCTACTCAGAATCGAACTGAGACCTCCATATCCGTAGTATGGTATCCTATCCGTTAAACTATAGGACTAAAGAATAGAGGGTGTGCTGTTACGCCAAATGCTCTGACTGAGTTTCACTCTTATCTCGTTTACCTTCCTCAATCTATATAGGCAGTTTCAACATGAGTATTCTAACGACATTATTACATTCTTGATTCGAGGCTATCAGTAAAGGATGCTGCCCAATTACACTTCAATAGAAACCTACTCGCAACTCTTTAAATGATGGCTGCTTTTAAGCCCACATCCCCTCTATTATACTTTAATATTCAAATTCTCTAACACTCTCCTTATAGATACTTTCTAGTACTTCAAAAGCATTAAGCCTAGACTTCACATCTGTGTTCTCCCACCAGAAGTCTAAGCCTGCGTGTTGTACAGTTTTGGTAGCTTTAAGGAACTCTGGATTAAATTCTGGAATATTAGTGACTAAATCCTTATAAGAAGGATGTCCTTTCCTATTCTTCTCTTTAAAATCCAATCCTTTAGTTGCTGCCACTTTAAGACACCAACACATACCTGGGTAACATAGATGACTAGTTTCACTTATGTAGATGCTTTTAGCACTTATTATAACATCATATACTTTCATAATCTAATAAGTTAAATTAGTGGTCCAGACGAGATTCAAACTCGTGACCTTCCCTTTAGGAGAGGGACGCTCTATTCAGCTGAGCTACTAGACCCTTTACAATAATATGCACTTTTACCTTCTGGGGCATTTGTGTTCCTACTACCAAAATTCTCAGTTAAACTATGGCAATTAGGGCACAATACCTCTAGATTTTCTTCCTTGTTGTTAGTTGAGTTCCCGTCAACGTGATGTATTTGTAGTGGTACTAAATTAGTATAAGGATTAACTTCTCCCCACCCACATTTAGAACACTTGTAGTTGTACTTCTCTAACATATATCTCCTAATAATATTAGAAGGCTTGAATGCTACCGTTCCATCCCATTCACTATTCTTCCACTTCCTAATTGACTCATTGTACTGGTATGTAAACTGACACTCCTTACTACAGTATTTCTCTTGATACCCTACTAAGGGTTTACCACACACTATACAATATCTCTTAGGCTTATCTTTTTTGTTGAAATGTTCTGAATCATTCTTATATCTCCTCACTGGAAGTTCGATACCTAATCTTTTAGCAGCTTTCTTGATAGCTGCTCCAGTTACTCCAAGCCTTCCTTATTATAGTTCGATTATGTTAATAATTACAAATAGGGATATAAATAAAAATGCCACCTACTCTCACGAGCAAGTGACATACTACTTCTTCTTTCATTACTTCAACTTTATTGTGACCCCACAGGGATTCGAACCCTGGTCTACGGATTAAGAGTCCGCAGCTCTACCAACTAAGCTATAGGGTCAAATGGAGAGTCACCACTGTCCTCTCCGCGGTAGTTTATCTACATAATGTAGAAAGGTTTTAATACCTCGGCATGAAGGTATGCGCAAGTCCTACTTTACCTTAAACTCGAAGTGGTTATTTACCTCTATTAACAGATTTGCATTTAACAGAGCCAGGACGTGTAGTTGCCTTCTTGAATGACTCAGGTTGAGCATCCCACCATCTTTTAGCTGCTTCTAAGTTAGCTACCATTTTCTTGTATTTCATATAGAAGAATTTACAAATTATTAATTAGTAATCTCTATAGTCTTACTAGCTTCTTGTGCTAGCTTATCACAAATCTTGTTATATTGGTCTTCAGCGTGACCCTTAGTCCAACTGAAGTCAACCTTAGTATGGAATGCGATTGCTGCATCAAATCTCTTCCACAAATCCAGATTCGCCTTTCTCTTCCAATTCTTAGTGTATGTGCAGACCACATACTGAGAATCAGAAATTATGGTAACTTCTGAAGGTGTAGTAATAGATTCAAGGGCAACTATTGCTGCCATCTGTTCCATTCTTTGGTTTGTAGTATTCTTATACATTTTACTATATCTAGCAACTTCTTTACCTTCTTTCAAAATGACAAACCCTATGCCACCTTGATTTCTAGTATTGGAATATGCACCATCAGTATAAACAATATAAGAACTCATGCCTCAGCTTGAGTAGTAAATAAGTAGTTAACATAAACACCTAATACATAGGCAACTCCATAGACATCATCCCTCTTCTCTAAAGATACTTTCTCTAGTACATCGTTAACCATATCCAGGATTATAAACCCTTCTTTACTATGTAAGTAAGGCTCCATCAATCTAGCGAGTTCTTTTAGATACTTTTTAGCCTTTGCGCCTGCTGTAACCATACTCTTTATAAACTGAACTCCCTCTTCGCTCTCGTTCATCTTAGGGACATACTCACTAAATTCTTCTCTTAGGAACCCTAAGTAGAAGGCATTAGATATGTCTTTGTTAACCCACTCGTTGAACGATTTGCACCCCTCAACGGTTGTGAAGTCAATAGGATGGTCAAGTAAATTCTCAACTTTCATGATTATTCAAATAATGCTTCTAACTTAGCTGCTAAGTTATTAGCTTTAGTAGATACTCCATCAAGAGCAGAACATTCAGATTCTAGCTTCTTGATTTCATCTTGCTTCTCAGCTTTAGTTGCCACTGCTTTCTCAGCTGTAGCTTTAAGCTTTGTAATAGTACTCTTAAATGTAGACATTGCGCTATCTACTTCCTTACTAAATCCTGCTGCTGTGTTACCAAAGATATTCATATCAGTTATATTTAAGGATTAAGAGTAAATTCAAGGGTGTAGCCCGAGTGGGATTCGAACCCACACGCCCATTTCTGGACACCAGAGCTTAAATCTGGGGCGTCTACCAATTTCGCCATCGAGCCATGAAGCAGTGATTGACTATACAAGATAGTCTAAAGAGGTATTCTGCACCCACCCCATTCCTTGTACTTCGGAACACGTCTTATTACATACGCTCAACTCTATGTAGTTGTCATCACCCAGCCTAATATTTTAACTCCTTTGACTGAGATTGGGAGTGCTGTTATTTACAGTAATACTTTCTAATTTCATCAGGGGTGAACATATCATCACGTTTATCTACAAGAAATCTCCAATCACAAATATCCCAAGGGTTTACTAATTCATAAGGTTGTGAGATATTATATTCTAGCATATCAGTTAAATTGGCTATCTGTTTAACTTCTCCGAATAAGTTTGTTATACCATCTTCCAGTCTTGTCTTTGACAATAATGTGCTTCTTTCTACTTCTACTCATATGTATGAAATTAAGATGTGTGGCGAGAAGTGGACTTGAACCACCAACCTTGGCGTTATGACTGCCACGCTCTAACCAGTTGAGCTATCTCGCCATTAATAAGAACATAAAGCTCATCGTGTCTACATCATCACTGATGTGACCTTAATACCTCCCGTTCGCCTCGTTGCTAGCTAGTCTGGCTTTGTCTCTTTATGTTCTTATATGGATTTATTTCTTACTACACTTGCAATCTGGATTATGCCATCCCATCCTCCTGGGTGATGGAACCATATGTAACTATGACCTCTGTACGTAAACTCAGCAGCAGTGACACTCTTAGCAAAGTCCTCAATAGCAAACTTCTCCTTATTAGAAGGAGCTGTCATTCTAGGTTCTGCTACAATTCTAGTAGCTTCTTCTAATGTAACTATGCTACCATTAATACTTGGCTTGGCACACTCACATAGTTCTTGAATAAAATCTTTAATCTCTTTCATACTTCCTGTTATTTAATAATGTTTTGTACCCCAGGTCGGACTCGAACCGACACGGGCTAAGCCCACATGTTCCTAAGACATGCGTGTCTACCATTCCACCACTGAGGCATAACTTACTTCTTCTTTCTTATCTTCACTTTAGTTGGTTTTAACATTCCTAAATTATTTCCAGATGGAGCCAAGAAATCAATCTTATTATAATGTCTCTTGTGCATCTTATCCATTACTACCCATTTACCTTCAAGCTTAGGGTTATTAGAGATTACTACAATAGTATCTCCATAATCATAATGCTTTAATAAGTTATGTGATAGCGCCACCCATCTTAACTTACCAGCATTTAGTTTCTTAACACTAATTCTATTCCCACTGGCTGTGTGCCATGATAAACCATGTTTTGGTCCTGCATGATAATACGTTGCCGTTACATTATGCTGACCTGACATAGACATGGGAATAAGTAATAAAAGTAAAAGTATATTCTTCATTCAATCATCTATTAACTTAAATATTCCCAGTGTTCCTAAAAATACTGCAAGTGGGATAAATACTCCAATTGCTTCTGGAACTACTGTAGACAATAATCCTATACAGATACCTAGGATAATTAATATAATACCTTTCGTAAAATTACTCATATTTAATAGTTTAATATTACTTGCAACCTAGAGTGGATTCGAACCACTGACCTCTCCCTTAGCTAGGCAGATGCTCTAGCCAGCTGAGCTACTAAGTTCCCACCAAATTCTCATTGATTTGCCATTAATTTCAGTAATGGCTAACTATATTCCGTCAATTAGGTATGGAATTACCTACTACTATACGTCACTTCACTCAAGTAGCCTAGCTGGTTGCTTTGTTTCTCTATCCCAGCATAGATAAGTCCTGCAGAACTGGAGTGGACCTGGGGAATTTTGAAATCCCGACCTTCGGTTTATGAGACCGCTACTCTGACCTCTGAGTTACAGGTCCGAATAAATGCGCAATTACTTAGTCTTTACCCAGTCGTTCTAACCGTCTCAGACTCCAAACCCTTAGTGCGTTGTAGAACTCTACACACCTGCCCTCCTCATTGCGCATTTATGTTTTATTACTTACTTGTCTTATCCAAAGACTTAGTAATGTCCAATAACATCTTCAAGCCTACAGCATCCATAGCTGAATTACTTGAACTGCCTCCTCCAAACATTACAGAAGGAACCCAAGATACTTTAGATTCTGCAAGAGCTTGTGCAACCCCTACAGCTGTCTTATAATCCCATTCTGCTCTTTCGGCAGGAGTTAAACCTGCTGCTACTAATGCTCTATTAGCTGCTGCCTTAGCTTCACCCTCAGCTTGAACCTTCAAAGCAACTTGCTTCGCTTTCTTAGCTTCAAGTTCGGCTACTTCAAACTCCTGCTGAGCCTTAGTAACTGCTATAGCCTTCTCTTTCTCTTGTTCCCATTTAGCTCTCTCAGCTGCTGCTCTACCCTCTTCAGTAATCTGAACAGTTCTCTGAATAGCTTCCAATGATTTAGTCTTAGAGGTTATTACAGCCAAGTTAGCTTGTTTCTGAGCATCAATCTGAGATTGAGTTGCTCCGTCATATTTAATATCAAGAATAGACACCAATCCACAAGTAATACCATATTGACTGAATGGAGATGTTTCTTGACGTTTATATCCGCTCGGAGAATTGGTATCAGCTACAATTTGTGCTTTGGCCCTCATTTCCTTCTCACCAGTAATTTCATTAGTAACAGAATCACGTATTACAACTGTCTTGTATACTCCGTTATTAAGCTGGTCAGTGATATAAGCAATAAGGTCAGTTCTTGTCTCAGATACAGATTCCAGTGATGACATTAGAGGGCCACAAGATGTTACAACCTTATATAGAGTAGGTTTAATTAAGTTAGCTATTAATGCCTTCTCAGAACCAAAGTCCTGCTGAATTTTCTTCATATTGGCGTCATCGTTCGGCATAACAACTCGGAAAGAACCAATGATAAAGCCTTTACCCTTATCATTAAAGGTCAATGACGCAGCTGGATTTGTGCCAGATGCAACATAATTACCTTCACTAACTTCCGTTAAATCCACGAACTCTATTTGAGAGGTTTTGAAGTATTCATACTTATTACCTCCTCCTTGCCACTTCAGACCACCATCTGTCCAAACTACATATTCACCTGTTACAGGCATCTGACATACATAGTTCTTAGACTTATCAGCATCCTCAAACAAAGAGCCTGCCATACAAACTAACAGAACCACAATTACCCCTGCTATAATAGCAAAGATTGAACTTTTACTTACTTTAGGTTGACTCATTTCTACTTATTTACATTAAACATTATCATTCTTCCTGATGTATCCAATAGTAAAATGGAATACACAGTTTAGAGAAAGTTACCTTCCTACTCGTAAGGTTTACAACACCTGAGAGGTGGGCAACAATCATTGCATAATATACCAATATTAGTATAATAAGCAATACTAGAATTACTCTCGCATAAATCATGTCACGTTATTTAATTTGTTGTACACTTGCTCAACCCATCTTTCATAATAACCTATGCCATCCCACATATAGGGGACACCAAGTGTAGAGGAGTCAATGTATGGATTACTCCATGCCTTTTGAATCTCTTCTCTACTGATGGGAAGATGCATAAGTACTTTATGAGCTATACGTTTGGCTTCCATTCTCCAGAGTCTTCTCACCTCTTTGTCATAACTATATCCAAACTTTCTACAGTTATGATTCTTAGGTACTAGGGAAGTTCCTCCAAATTTCTTCTTGTCCTTTATTGCCTTCATAAGATTATCTCTCTTAGTTGGGCTACCAGGACTCGAACCTGGACTCTCAGAACCAAAATCTGATGTGACTACCATTACACCATAGCCCAATAAACAAACGACATTCCCATTCAACTCTTTAACCTCCGCAATGGGCAGCAGAGGGATTCTATCATTTAAAGCTAGTATGATGCCTTGCTGTATGTCGTTTTACAGTAATAAATCAAACTATGAGTTTATCATAGTAAGACATTTGTATGCTGTTGAATTGTTCCTCCCAATCACCAGATAATAATTCATCATTAAACTGGGATGTAATTTCATCCTTATGAGTAATGACTAATACTTTTCTATGTGAATAGTGTCGAGGATAGAAAGTAGAATCAACTAATAAAGAGTGCTGAAGTAATTCAACATCAAACTCTACAGCTCTAAGAGTTCTTTGAAACTCGTTGAACTTATTATTAGGGTCTTCCACTTTCCTAACAGGCTTAGAGGTAGGAATTGGACCATTACCATGTCTGGTAATATAAGGTCGGATAACATACACATGGTTCGTTAATTCTTCCGTCATTCTGTCTAAGTGATTCTTAGGCACACTCTTAATCCTGTTAATAATTTCCATTGCATTCTGACAAGTAGTGTTACTTGGAGTACAATAAGGCATAATACCAAATGTTTGGTCTAATAATATACCTTGTGAACCTTCAAATACTCTGTAATCATAACGAGTTAAGATGTTCTCATCACACACTATTACAGATTTGAAGTATTCATGTACTTTAATACACCAATCGTCTATGCTGTACATTGGGAGTGTGGAACTGAAATCATAATAGTTCTTGATAAGTGATGCAATCTTGGTTCTTAAAACCATGATGTTAGCACAATCTCGAACTGTAATATGATAACCAGCAGCTACTCTATCAAGAGCAGATTTAAAACCAGTACCTACAGTACCATGTCTAAGGTTCTCCTTATTATTCCATTGACTAATAACGTCAAAGGGAGTAACAACCTCACAGAGTGGATGATAAATAATCTCAGGATTTACTCCCATTTTATTTAAATCAGCCAACTCTTCCATAGTAGTAATAGGGTCTACTGTACAGTATTTAGACCAGTACGTTGGTATTCCAAGTAAAGTACCACTACCATAATTACTAAATGTGTGTTCAAGCTCCCCATGCCTTACAGTATGTCCTACTTGATGTCCACCACTAAAGCGAATAACTATTGTCCCTTCTCTCGGATGTGTTTTACACAAATTATGGACAGTTTGTCCTTTACCCTCGTCACCAAAGAACGAGCCTAATACAATTTCATTCATCTACTTTTAATAGGTATAAGTTCCACTTTCTTTACCTGTACTGGTAGGAGCTACTGCTGTTGCTTCATAAGGTATTCCAGTGAGGTCTTCGTGTTGTCTAATGGCTTCAGCAATAACATTATGAATGTTATGTGAATCGCAAGTTAGTACGTTTTGTCCAAGCAAATCCTTCCAACCTGGAGCAATTCTTGTGCCATAACTGCCATTAGTAACATGAATATGATAGACGTTATATTGCTCTTGAGCTTTCTTAACAGCCTCATCCGCACTAATAGGATTAGCAGGATGTTGATAGCCTAAGAATGTTTCTAAAGCACGTCCACTGATGTTACGCAAGTTAGGTTCATCACCAATGGTGAATAGATAACCTTTCTTGTGTCTTTTAAACCATGAGTCTGTTTCGGTATGATACCCAGCGATTATATGTGCAAGCAAGTAGCTTTCACCAGCATTACCTCCACCTCCACCTTCGAGTACAAACTCTTCCAGTGAATTTACAATCTTCTCAGTATCAGACTCAAACTGTCCAACTTGAATTGGATAGCGGTCATATTCATGGTCGCCCACTGCCATAAATAACAGCTGCGGGTCTTTGACTCCCAGTTGCATTAGAGCATCCATGAGTTTAGGGAAGTTATCCTTAATCATTTCATGAGGTGTTCTACGCATTGAACCAGTAACATCAAGAGCAATGATAATCGGAGTAGTCTCTGGGTGTTCACTGCTATCTCTACTCTCTCTAACACCAGTATCAACCATTTCAGGTTTAATCTGAGTGTTATAAGTTCTTGCATCTACATTAGACAATTTAATGTCTGATTTAGCTGATAGAGAATGATTAGTGAAGACAGCATCGGCTGACTTAGTTGCATATCCTCTATCACTAGCTAAGCTTGCATAAACTGCAAAAGAATAACTTCCACTTCCCATAGATTAATTCAATTTAGCATCGTCTTCTAGCACTGCTGCTACGTTAATTTGTTCCTCAGTTTCGTCAGCTGGAAATTCTTCTCCGTCAACTTTAAGAGCCAAAGCATACTCAATGTTAGCAACTCTTAGGTCACGTTCCAATTGATGTCTTTTAGCTACCCAAGCCTTCGGGTCAAAGCCGTTACCAACCTCTAACGAAGTAGTGGACTTTACAGATAGGTCTCTGTGTTTGTTCAACTCATTCTTGATACGAAGAACTTTCATCTTACATTCCTGAATGAAGCGTTCCTCTTCAATTTTAGTCATTTCATACAAGTTCTGTGCCCTTGCATCTAACACACTCTGACCACTTCTTCTCAATCCGTCTTTAAAGCTACTCATAAATCATTTTACATAAAACATTTGCAAATGCTAATCTTTGTAATACTAACTGAGAATCTTGTTGTTTAGAAAGAATAAGTCCCACTGTTATTACTAACAATAGGACTATTTGAGCCTCTACTCGGATTCGAACCGAGGTTTCAAGATTACAAATCTAGCGTTCTAGACCAACTGAACTATAGAGGCAAATTAGCGTACATACTTAGATGTACGCTCAGAAGACTAGCCTGTTTCTAATACATCCTACCACTAGACGACTATACCCATCAGGACTTTGGCGGTATAGGTAGGGATTCGAACCCAGCATTTAAATCAATTTAAATTCTAAGTATTTGTCACCACTTCTGTCTGCCTCGACTACTTTATATCCATAGCCTTGATACAGAGCCTTAGCAGCTTCTACCCAGTTACTTCCCATAATGACTTCAATGGGATAATTAGTAACCAAGCCAACAAATGCTAGAATATCATTTACACGAATAGTACTACAACTACCATTCCAATTCTTCCTTATAAGCTGATTGATTACAGCTACCACTACATTAGGAACTGTAGTCTTTTGTTCCAATGTTTTAGGGTTCAACGGTTGAACTTCATTCATAACATAGAGTTTTTAAGTTATAATAAAAGCTCCAAACATTCGCGGAGAGCAGTGGAATCGAACCACATACACTTTCATGTACGAAACTACTTAGCAGGTAGCCCCTATCACCATCAAGGTTTACTCTCCATTCAGAGTTTCTTTACCCTGTAACTCTGTAAAACAGCAGAAGGTCATTGTGATGTTAAAAGCCTGTGTCCTACCACTAGACGAAACCCAAATAATGGCGCTAAGGGATTTGAACCACCTGTCTCAGGCTGGGATTATTAACAAAGTAGACAATTTGCTGATAACCTTCTTATAGATAACTAATCGCTTGTGGGGCAGGGAGGAATTGAACCTCCAACGCCAGGTTCTTCAGACCTGCGCTCTACCATTGAGCTACTGCCCCATTTGAAGGATTATTTTTACGTGTAGTCCTTCTAAATCACGTTAAGGCAATAGTAAACAAACAGGAAGATTTTATTTTAAAACCTACTGCCATAAGGGTGTTTAGTGGTAGTCGAAACCACATCTACTGAACCACAATCAGTTATTCTAACCGTTGAACTATAAACACCATGTTAGACCTACACTCGTACCCACTTCCATTTATGATTAGTGATGCATCACCAATAAGGTACGACCTCATCCACATAAGGCACTACCCCTACCTCGGTCTAGATTTTATTATAAAAAGACTAACTACTTAGCTATCCATACTTAGAACCACTTCCCCATTTTAACCTTTAGGTGTATGGAATTGGGCACTTGAGTTTAGTTAGTCTTTAAAGGACACCAATTAGGAATTGCTACTTTCTCGTAGGGTCTTAACATATCCTCAATCACCTTATCCCCCGTCTCTTTACATAGAGCTTTCTCATCATCGTCATTAAACCAGTCATCAGGGTCAGGAACAATCCTGCAATTAGGACATTCTCTGCACCGTGTAATCTTCTTTTTAAATTCAACCATAAAATTTTAGTTTTAGTACCCCAACTAGGAATCGAACCTAGATATGTAGCTTAGAAGGCTACTGTTCTATCCGTTGAACTATCGAGGCATCATCAGAAGTCATTTGTTTGCATATACTGTGCTAACCGTTACACTACAACCTCCATATAGTACTAATAATTTGGGAGGTTGCTGGGAGTCGAACCCAGGCTAGTCGAACCATAATCGAATTGCTAATGTTGTTGCTGTAAGACTTCTTATAAATTAAATAACTTAAAACATTGCTATTTCAAGTCTAGTTTCCTTTTTAAACTTTCGTCTATTGTATCGTTCTCCTTTACATAACCAACAACTACATGGAGTACTTGTTGATTTATAAGGTAAAGTCCAATGTTGATTATAGTTATCACACCACAATCCATAATTACTAGCAGGAAACTTCTTTAACCTAGTAATATATTTCTGGACTAACTTCTGCTTGCGCCAATACTTGTTGCGTGTCATTTGATTCTTTCTCTCCATCGTCTCTTTCAATTAAGGGTTTTAGGAAAGTCCAATCAAATACTATATCTACTATAATTGATTCTATCATGTTATTTTAATGCTTTAAAGTCATCCCAATGTTGTAATACAATCAGACAAAGATTATATCTTGCTGATAGTTCTCTTATAAATGCCTTCTTCATTTTACGAGGCATCTTCTTAAAGTGCCCATTCATTATAAGTGATTCAAGATACTGAAATCTCTTTAATAATGTCTGGTTGTTATCATCAGTAAAGCCATCTTGGATAGCTTTAACTACAGCGTGTTCCTTGTAGAAACAGGCTAATGCTCTGTCCCATAATAGGGACATCTTGTGTTTACTAATCTTGTTAACTGCTCTAAATCTTTCTTTCATAATACTTTGTTTATTAATAGTGAGGAGGCTGTAGGAGTCGAACCCACTCAACGAATGATTACGTTGCCTGAGATTTCAAGTCTCGCCCATTACCGTTCTGGCAAACCTCCATAAGTTGTGATTTACATATCCTTCAGCGTCATAGGAACTTACTCCTTTGTAATAGGGAAAGTTCCAGTAGGGTAAGCGTAAGAGTTTGCACTCTTCTCTAAATACCACTTAACAGCCTTCTTAATTAGTCTAATTGCTTTCATAATTAATAAAGAGTTTACTGAATAAATATGTTAATCTGTTTTAGAATAATAAACCTATCCACCTCCCATGAAGGGAACTCGGAGGATAGGTTTAACAGAGGACATGGGTTTTACATTTAATGTCTTTATTCTCCCAATTTAGAACAATTAGACACCATACTTGTCCTAGCATGGTAGGGCTATTCATAGCTTAGTACATTTAAATTGAGCGTACTATTCTAGTCTTACCTGCACCCTTACGGGATTACTTCGGAAGACAGTTACACTTAATAATTAGAATGTAAAAGTATTTGCTGTATGCCCTCTTGCAGTAAAAATAATGAGATGAACTAACTCTCTCCAGCGTCACTCCGCCGAGACTCGAACTCGGACTCTCTGCATTAAAAGTGCAAGGCTTTAACCAATTAAGCTACGGAGTGAAATAACCCACATTACTGCGTTAACAATAGATGTGGGTTCAGAAACCATTTTAAATACGTTGCTCTACCAGCTAAGCTAAGGTGGACGTATCCACCTATGGGATTCGAACCCATGACCTACGGCTTACAAAGCTGAATAGGTATTGCTGTAAGGTTTCTTGTTGTTAAACTCAAAATAGAGTAGGGTAACGGAATCGAACCGTTCTAACTGGTTTTGCAGACCAGCCCCTAACCGCTCGGGCAACCCTACATAAACACTACTTTACGTGCATTTATGTTTCTCTATCTGGGTCTAATTTGAACAAAGAGTTGTTGAAGTGTGAATCTTAAAGATTCGTGGAGCAGGTGGGACTCGAACCCAATAATCCGCAGTGCAAATGCGGTGCATTAGCCAGTTATGCTACCTCCCCATTTAATTAAATCAGAATACTTCTTTTCGCCCTTTCGGACTACCCCAACATTTCAACCTTCCCATTTAAATAGTCACACAATGGTGGGAAGGGTAGGAATCGAACCTACGTTTAAGACAAAATTACGATTTGTTTGAATTTGCTTTAAGTTTTGCTGTAAGTATTCTTATATAACTTAACCATAAATGTGTTGGGAGGACGAGATTCGAACTCGCAACCTCTACATCCCAAATGTAGTAGACTAGCCCATTGTCCTACCTCCCAATTTAACAGAAGACTATTGTTGATATTTGCGGTCCAAAATACTGCTATAATCATAATTGTTTGCTGTAAGTCTTCTTATTATAACTAATCGCTTGCACGCCCTCCACGATTCGAACATGGAACAGAAGATTTGGAGTCAACTGGTTTACCATTAAGCCTAAGGACGTATATAGTAGACTTGTTTCACAACAAATCTACGTAGAAGTTCTCTTTTGTGTACATATTAGTACGTGAAACCTCGCTAGGTTGAGGGCAGTGTCAGACTCGAACTGACAACCCTTGGATTAACAGTCCAATGCTCTAACCATTAAAGCTAACCATACATTATTGTAGCCCCTGTAGGATTCGAACCTACGACCCTCTGGATGTAAGCCAGATACTCTCACCAACTGAGCTAAGGGACTATTTACAGAAGTCATTCTTTACTTATCCGTGTAAAATGGTACAGATTGTTGTTGAATTTGCTGTTAGACTTCTTATTCTATCATCAAGATGTTGGGTGACTTGAACCTCCTCCTTATCAGAGAGGTGCGCCATCACCCAATCTAAACAGAAGACAGTTTTAGCGGTGTCAAATTAAAAGTTTGATGCTGAAATAGTTGCTGTATGTCTTCTTATAGTGAGTTATGAGTTTCACCCCTCATACTCTTCGTAACTACAACAGTCCTATGTAGTTTCCACTACATTACCTGGTGTAATATCTTTATTAATCCTGGTCTATCCTTGGGTAGGAATATTTAACCAACCTTCTCCACTTAGAGGACTCCAACTGAGAGATGCAGCTGTTATTTCGTTGTTTTCATCAACTTCAAGTACTTCCACGCTAAAACCCCCATGACTCATATTCCAATCAAATGGATTCTCTGAATCATTTTTAGGATTCTTCAGAAAACTAATAAGAAGGTCTCTAGCAGTTTCTACCAATATCTCACGTGTTAGAGGTTTATGCCACCAAGTGCAAGAGGACATTACGTCATTAGGAACATTTAACCAGAATTTTGGACTTTCAGTATCACCAAATACTCCAAAAAATTTCAATACACAATCAAAGTTGAAATCATTTATACACCTATCAACTATGGTGTTTACATCTTCCTGCTTCATCTTTGTATAGTTTATAATAAGTAATAGGCGCGGGGGTTGGACTCGAACCAACGACCTCTAGGTTATGAGCCTAGTGAGCTACCACCCCACACGTTAATTATCTGCTACCAGTAACATCACCTAATACATTTAGAAGATATTCAGATGCATTATTCTCAATAGATGGCTCTGTATCTTTATAAATGCGTTCTATCAATGCAAGAGCTTTATCTAATCTCTCCGTAATGGTATCCAGCTTTTGAATAATTAAGTCTAATTTCTCTTCCATATGCTTGAATTTAGTTGCGGATGCAAGATTCGAACTTGCGACACCTTATGAGTGTTCCAGCTTATGAGACTGGCGAGATAGACCACTTCTCTAATCCGCGATGTTGAATAAAGGAATTTAGTTGGACATAAGGAAGACTTCAATCCTCACTTCATTGGACTTCCATCTATTATGGACTAAATTCCTGTCATTAGGCTATGCTAACCTCCACTAAAAATATTTAAGAGAGCCTTATTAGCGAATGCTCTCACACATATTAGGTCAGTGTGATACCGGGATTTTCCTTCGTTGGCTCCTCAGCTACACGCCTCCGCCTAACCCTTTGGAAGATTGCGGTGCATACGAGAATCGAACTCACATCCTTGGCATGGCAAGCCAATGCACTAACCGTTGTGCTATATCTGCATAGTTTGAGCAGGATAAGAGAATCGAACTCTCATATTCAGATTGGAAGTCTGACATACTAACCATTATACTAATCCTGCAAGATGAAATATGCCCATCTTCACAGATGAGCATACTCTTTACCAAAGCACTTGACTTTAGCAGATATTGTTGTGGGAGTGGTAGGATTCGAACCTACTCAGCCCGAAGGCACTTGATTTACAGTCAAGCCCACCTCTCCAACTGTGGCGCACTCCCCTCAACAATGGGATAAATAAAACACAAACACAATCACGTTCTCTCAACGTTTCTGAGTACAAAGATAGTGTAATCTTTAGACTCTACAAAGTGAATAATGTTAAATTTTGTAACAACCGGATATGCTACGATATCCCATAGTACTAACAAATCTTAAATGTCTGGCTCATGGTTGTCTATCTTCACAGACGGACAACTGCTAGTAAATGCAATTTATTACAAAGAATTGTAGGGAGAGAGGGATTCGAACCCCCAACATACCCACCTAGAATAGGTATTCCAGTCCAGCGACTACCGCTTTGCCATTTGCGTATCTCCCTGTGTAACTACCTATCTTCGCAGACCAGTAGTTCAATTATGCCTATAATTATTATTAATCCATCAGAAGTAGAGGGTGGAGGAATCGAACCTCCACTCCCAAGAAATGAAAGTTCTTGTGCTTTACCCGTTAAGCTAACCCCCTAAGGACTAACTCGAAAATCCTCGATGATAGCCCCTAGTTGTAAGATGACGTTCAGTAGTTTTATGCTAAAGCTTTTACTAAGTCTGATGTGTTAAGCCACTTCACCAACGCGCCATGTTAAAATAAGGTAGATATACTACATTTAGTAAATATACCTACCTCTAAACAAAGGATTATGTAGAGGCGCGCAAGGGATTCGAACCCTCGGATGTCAGATTTTAATCAATTGATTATTAAAGCTACTGGTCTCTTACGTTAAGGCTAAAGCTAAAGCTCTTGACTCAATGCTTATGCTAAATATCTAGGATTTAGTAATGCTGAGGCTTAAGCTAAAGCTTTAGTCAATATTTTATTTCTTACTTACCATGATGCAAGAAGTTAATGAGCTTCTCTACACTGAGGTTCGGACTCTGTGCTTCGTTATCATTAACAACCTTCAATGCTTCAATCACTGCTGCAAGAATCTTACTTCTTCTTTGCAGTAATTCAGCACGCTGTCTTTGTGTCCATGCACCAGTAAACTTCTGCAATGTATAATCGCCAGTCTCTACTGTTTTCTTCTTAACAGTAACCTTAGCGTTGTAGTTAGCAGGTAACTTAGCTGGGTCAAGATTCGGATCTTTAAGGATAACTTCCTCAGATTCAGTAGTACGAGTTATACCTTTCAACATTTCTGTTTCATATACATCACGTCCCTGATATTCTGCATCAGTTCCTTCAAGCCAAACTTCAGAATCTGAACGCACTGGTATATTGGCGTACATATCTTCCAGCTGTTTACTAGTTAGGATAGTTTTAAGTCTCATGAGGTCAAGAGCAGTCAACTTACCAAATGAAACACCATCTACTATCAATTCAACTCTCGGTGCACCAGCAGAGTTAGTTGCCTCAACAGAGAATAGGTCTTTCAAATAAGGAATTGCATTCTGCTCAAACCATGTGAGCTTCTCCTCTACAGTTGTAGCTACTTTAGTAGTGCCCATATAACGAGCATCTTCTGCATAACCATCTCTCGGTTTGAAAGTCTTCTTGATACCCTCAAACATACCTTGCTTATTCTTAAAGAACATAGCATAGTCACCAATCATTCTATTGAATGTTGATGTACCATGTTCTACTTTAGCAAGTAAAGTGTTAAGCTTAATCATACTTATTTCTTATTCTTTTTAAAGTTTGTATTCTTCTTAGTCTTGTTGACCACCTTTCGTTCAGACACAACAAGGCGATTTAACAACTCTTGGTCCATAGCTGCATTGAACAACTCTGTTGCATTCTTAGGTGTAGCCTTGAATGGTTTAGTTCCCAAGATAAATGCTACAGCAGCAGGGTCATAGCCACTGATATAGAAATTGTTCGGAGCATCTGCAAAGTCTTCAAACTTAGGACGAAGACCTCCACCATAATAACCGTTAGGTAAATCCCAAAGGATTAACTTAAAGTTATCTACATACTCCTTACTGAAACCACCTTTAAGTAGTCTTTGTCTAAATGCAGTAAAATTAGTAACGGATGCACCTGAACCACCCCAACTACGAGCTGAGTCAAATTCACCATCACTAACCAACAGTGCTCCTGTTGGGAACTCGTTCTCAGAAATCTTCATTGTGCTTCTCAGCTTAACGAACATATCTGCCACAGATAATAAATTGGTATTACCAAAGTTACCATCTGTGTCGTTAGCCCATTTCTCAATAGGAGTCTTACCCTTCCATGTACAGAGCTTACAAGTACTACTAAATGTAGCATAGGCATCTTTAAATGGACCATCCAACAGAGCAGAGAAATATAATGCCATTGCTTTACCAATAGCATAAGAAGACATATTAGTTCCAACTGCCTGAGAGGTCATAGAACCAGATATATCTCTAACTACTAACAGCTTACTATTCTGGTTAAGATTCTGTCTTCCAGTCTCAACTAATCCGTCAAACTGTGCATTAATAGTCTGTTCTCTGTACTCTTCGAGTCTGTTAGTACGATAGCTGTTACCAAGCGGTTGGAACAACTCAAACACAAATCCAGTGTATTTAGCCACTTTGCGACCACTTATCCACTTAGAATACTTCTCTACCAATCCTTGATTTTTCAAGAACTTAGAGCCTACCAATAGGCTTAAAGCGCGTCCATGAATGGTATTGAAGTCCAGTTCGAGCAACTTCTTCTGACTTATTAATTGCTGCCAAGTATGAGCAGTTCCACTCTGTTTGAGCTTCCTGTATCTACGTTGTGCAGCACGGCTATCCGCAGTCTCTTTATCGGATTTCTTATCCTTCTTCTTACCATAAATGCAAGAAGCCAGATACTGACCGATAATTGTACGAGCCTGTGATTCAACAGTTTTACATTCTTTCATTGAACGAATAGTCGGAAGGTATTTCTTTACCAATTCACTCGTATGACCATTAGCTAATCCAGCCAAGATAATCTTACGCATGAAATTCCAATCCAACTTTCTTCCTTCCCAGCCATGATATTGTAAATCAAGGCTCATCATTTCAAATACATCCTTCCAACTACCAGCAGCGATGAAGTAAGGCATATTAGCCATGAATGTAGGTTTATGATGCATTGCTAACCATAGCATACGCATAATACCTTCATTCTTCAAGCCTTGTCCTCTTTGAACATCCAGTGTGATAGTTTCATTAGGAAGAACAATTTGAGTCTCACGAGTAATCAACCTAATATACACTGCAAGTTGCAGACACTTCTTAGGATTAATACTCCACAACTTATACATATCTTTAGATACCTCAGCATAATCACGAGGTGCCTTAAAGTTTGCAATCATTGCAAAGTTATCCACAAATGCATCATTACTAGTACTATACTTCTTAGCACCATTTCCACTCACAGTCTCGGCTGACAGCTTCAATCCCTCCTTTACAAAGTTGTTCTCTTGTGTTGGAGGTTCAGTCTTGTACAGACTTTTCTTCTTCTTACTAAATTCCATTGTTTATCTCTTAATTTATAAATTAATTGAGATAATTATATAGCGTATTCTACCTACATAATCTACCTTTTAATAATTTCACTGACGACCTACTCTTGATGCGCTGACTATTAATCAAATTATACATAGATGCTACAAGAGATATAAGGATTCTCTCCTTATATATTACATTGAGGAGTTGCACCTCATCCACCCGTAGAGGGCAGAATACAATCTATACGTAATAGGTTTCAACTTTTATTTATACACGTTTAAGTCACTACATAGTGCGCACTATGTAATCTAACTCATCAGGTCAGTTTCGTGTTATATAACTATCCTATGATTGCTATATTTATTAGCTTAGATGTTCCAGATACAGCTCCACAATACCTTGAATGGTGAGGCATCCCCGGAAATGTAGTCTCAACATCTACTCTTTTAAGTGTGTACCCAACATTAATTCCAACATACTGTCTAAGGACTTCGTCCATAGCTTGATGATATTCACTCGGATATTCATGGCACGCATTCACACACGTACCATTAAGTGGGTCAATGATTTGAATATATACTCTCTTCATACTATTTTACAGTTACTTCCTCATATATAAGGACAGGTTTAGAAACTCTATACCCATTCTCAGTAAGCAGCTTAATAGCCTTATTAATTGCCTTATCAACTGGTACAAGTTCCTTGTGTTCATGAACTGGAACTTCTTCAAGTACCTGTTCAATCTCCGTAGTTTCTTTGGGTTGTTTTACTGGTTCAACCCATGTACCTTGTTGTATAGCTTTCTTCTTTTGACTATACTTTCTTGCTTGAGCGGCTACTTTCTTACGAGTAATAGTCATAAGCTCTACTACCTTATTCATATGAATAGGCTCTGTACTAGACCAACTAAATCCATCTTGATATGTCAGTCCTGCCTGTACGAGAACACCTTGTTGAACCAATATTGTAGCAAACTCGCTATACATGGGCACACCAAGTTGTTTAAATGCACTTCTAATGTCCTTAACTCCGAATACTCCAGAGTTCTCAGACTTCACTAGATTTACAGCAGTTGACAACTCTTCAGCTGTCATCTTACCATAATTTCGTTTCTTTTTCTGTTCCATTTCAAATTGTCGATTAGTTAAACATATCTGTTAGCAGAAGTCAATCATGTCTGTGACTTCTACACAGTTTCTTCTAGTTGCCACCCTTACAGATACTTCAGGAACTTTAACAAGAGCTTCATATTCCTCAGCTGTTACTTTCTTCCATCTGTTTTATGACGTAGGAGATTCAGTCTTACTAACTCTTAGAGTGTTCTGATTAAGAGCATATTACTAGGATTAGAGCCTAGCTCTCCATTATATCAATATACTCAACCTCTTCTGTTTCTAGGTCTCTCCCGTAACCCGACTTAGTTAATAGTGTCTACCAACAAGCCCAGTTAGTGCAGTTATACTCCTGCACTATGAGTTATTTCCCTACTACTAATTCCAACTATTATACCATCTGGTGTACATTCTTCCCAATACCTTATGTTACCTCTCACATATGCTTTAACTGTAGTAATTGGCTCAATTCTTGGTAGTTTGTACGGTAAATATTTCTCTTTAGCTGTCTGACGTTCTTCTATAGGGTCATCAGCAATTACTTGTGTACTTAAAGGTACTAATAACATTAGAATGGTAAGTCGGTTATATATTTATATTCACAAAACTTGTAGATGCGCACATTAGTAATTCGTGCATCATATACAGCTTTGAGGGTTCTCTCATAATCCCAACAAGTAGTTATTATTCTCTCAGGTTCACAGAAGAACCATTCCTTAATAATATCTTTGTCAGGTATTGGTTCATCAATAGTCCATTCCCATTCTTTCTGTAATCGTAAATCGTAGTGGTGTAATATCTTGTATTCACCTCTACCAAACAATTCATCAAGTAGGTAATGCATTAATAAACCGCTTATAGCATCGCATCCACAGAAGATGATTTTCTCTTCTTTAGAGTGTAACTTTCTTAGAGCGTAATCCTTTGGCATATTATTTATACTTTTTAGCAAGTTCCCAAGCAGCTGGAGATGTTAGTTTATTGATAGCAGATTTATATCCAGCCAATACAGACTCTCTTTGTTCTTCTGGAACTAAGAATGAGCAAGTCAATAATGGTTCAGTACCATTACCAAACTTCTTACATATTGGTGGTCTTCTATCATAAATATTGCATCTACAATTCTCAGTTAAGAATGGACATTTATTCTTGTCAGGGTTATGGTCTGTGATTGGATAACACATTACCTCACCTTTCATATTCTCATTATCAATAACGAGAATCTCCTTGACTGGATTAACTATCCTATTCTTTAATGCAAATATGTATTTCTTAGGCAATGGAGCATTGTAACAACAACTCGCATGGCATTTAGATATATCACACTTTATCATAGGAAGTAGTAATCTCCACGTTCAAACGCCCAAACAACATGCTGTAGTTCTCATGCCATCTTGTACCACTCTTATCACATATAACCTTCAGAGTATCACCTTCTATTGATTGTGGTTCAACTCTTCCAGTAAAAGCACCATTTCTACCAGAGAAAGGTTTGCCTACTGCGAACGGTTCGAGAATGTTAGATAATTTGCTTATCAATGAAGGGTACTGTTCTTTAGTGCCGTTCAGAATCATGTCAATCTTTTTCATGCTAAATCCTTATTTTTAAGTCGAATAATAAAAATGCCTAATAACACACATAGTACTAGAGGAATCCATAAAGATGCTCTAGTACACTGCCAGCCTAAGTATCCTACCATAAGTAGGAATGCAGCCTTAGTCAACCTTGCTTTCCACATACTTATCAAGATTAGTACGTGACAACAAGATACATACACTCCAGTCCATCTTGGACTCATCACACACTTCCTTAGCCGACTTGATGTATTCTACACAATCGTCAACTATAGCTTTGTGCTGTTCGTCATTGATTTCGCCTTTGTTGAGTTTGGCGTCTATCTGTTCGATGATAGATGCCATTTCAGCTACAGAATAGGCAATGATACCTAACTGAATGTCTTGATTCAACACTTGAGCACGATTCACTAATTTGTTCTTTTCAATTTTCATTGTCGATTAGTTATTAAATTAAACAATATGACCAATTAGTTTCACCTATAAATAGGTTACTTATAGCATCGCCACGTAAAGGCTTAGTCATGATGCCGACCCCGTCACGGGGTATAGTAGAATCATATCTACCTATATATAAAATTTTAATTTATGGAACGCAAGACCTTCCTGTGCCTACAGTCTCTTTAATAACCGCTGTTATTAAGGTGCGCATGACTGTCTTTGATTACTTTCATGTCGATTAGTTATTTAAATTGTTACTTATTTTATTAGTTGTCAAAGGTAAATAATACTACTTATTTAATAGAATCATAATATTCTTCTTTTAGAACATTAGCAATTCCATTTAATACATAGTGAGGAACGTTGCCAGATAGCTGGAACCAAGGTTCTCCCACTTCATTAGTAGTATATGTTATAGCCATCCTAACTTTATGAACTTTAATGACACGAGGACGTCTATCAGATGTCTTTAGGTCATTGTATTTGTTAAGATGAGCATAGAATGTATCAGTGTCATCTGGAATGCTATTCCATTTAGAGGTTTTAGACTCCTTTAAGAATGGCTGACAAGGGATGAGCTTAGCAGGTTTGTCTATCTCTATTGCATTAGGCAAAGAGACAAACTTGTTGTTGTACTTTGCAATGATTGCCTTAGTATCAGGCAAATAAAATAATTTCATAATTTTAATCCTCCAATTATAGGTTTATACGATTAGTTAATTATGCCTGTCTATTCCAGGCTGCCAACTATTCTTACTAAGTAAAGACAGTAATGTTATGAAGATACTATAATTATATTTCAATTCCCAACTCTCTCAGAATATCACGAAGCTTTTTATTCTTTTGAGGAATTACCTCATTGCCTTTAACAAGGATAAATGCGAACTCACTGCCATCCTTATCAATCCATTTAGATGGACGATAGATAATTGAGATTCCTCTGAATGGGTCTTTTGCACAAGCTGCCATACAAGAGAAGAGTTCGACTATTCCGTTTTCTTTAGCCTGTCGGTCACCTTCCGCTTTAAAAGCTTGAACAGATGATTGTAAAGAAAAGGACATTTTAATCTCTACTCTCCAATATCTCTTACCATCCTTCTCGAAGGTAGCATATTTACGCAATAATGCTTTCAAGTCGTCCATGGTTGAAAACTCAGCACCCATAAAGCCTGTACCCAAGAAGAATTTATCGTCTGAAGTTAAGTTGGTTGTGGAGCTAATGCTAATGTTATACTTTTTCATAATGAATTACGGTTAACCTGCACCGCAAGGTTTTAATGTTGTAATATAGATTGTTGCCAGTCTTTACAGCACTGGCTTTCTGTATAGTTATTTGCATTCTCTAATAGATATTAGTCTTTGCAATAGTGCATAAAGGTTTACCATTGTTTATTCTCATAGGTAGATTTATTTTATAATTAATCCTTGAAAGTACACGAAAGTACATCTACTAAGAATATACAAAATAAAAAGAGATAGATGAATATATCCATATTATTGTGATTAGTCAATTTAGTTATTGTGACACCTATCTCTAGGTGTTTCGTCTTAATTTGCAAAGACTCATCAGACAATTTCCTAAATTTGGGTTTAAATTGATGTAAGAGAATACAACAAACCATTAAAAAGTGTATTCTCTTACTAAGTCCCTAACTAGACCAATTTGAATGTTTGGAAATGATAGGAATTAGTTGGGGATGCTTTCTCCTCACTTTATTACCTCCTATTGTGCGAGTAGAGAACAACAAAGTTAAGGATTGCATACACATATCCAATTTTCTGTAATAGAAAGAAACATGTATCATACTTAGGAACGTCTGGATTAGATAAAACAGAGTAAATGACAGTTCCCACTCTAAGGATTCTGTCACCTACCAATTCACCTTTAACAGTTTGCGTTACGCGAGGTCGATTGTAAATACCCACTGGTTACCAAGTGTTCTAGTACCATTAGCTCTTTGTCTCATGGTCTGAACTGATTGGATACGTGGAATTTTAACCTTCTTACCAGCAATACTGTTCAAAGCTGACTCTGCATCTGCCGATTGTTTCCACAAATCAACAGCTGTACCTGATGCAATCACAGCCGGTAGGTTATTACCATCAGCATCCTTTGCACGAGTAGAATCATCATTGTAAGGTACAACAGCTTTTACGAATGAACTGAGATACAATTCTTTCGGTTGACCGTTAACCTCAACAAAGATACCAGGAGCAGGATTGCCATTGAACTTACGTATAAACTTAGATGCTTGCAAATCTTCACCAGAAGGAATGATGAATTCATCTCCTTCAGCAAACATATTGCTACCATCATTTACACGTACTTCAATGTTAGCAAAACTAACACCACTACCAACTTGACCACCAGCAACTTTAACTCTCTGAATTGCAGTTGCAACATTTTGACTTAATGCCATAATACTTAATTTATTAAAAGTTAATCTATTCCCAAGCTAGTTAATTGTTCCTATATTGCCTCTTGGGACAGACAATGTAGAAGATAATGTTCTAAGTACACCATCTAAACTTAACAATATATACATATCGTCAACATACTGTAGGTGTTATACACTTAGGCTATATTATAAGTTTTATAGTTAGGCTATATTGGTATATTATATAATATAGTATAGATAGTGGGATTGCTCCCACTATCATTCCATTAGAGCAGGGTTATTGCTCTAGTGCTTTCTCAATCCGTTCTATAATCGTCTTGGATTGATTGTATTGTTTCTAGAGCGTCTAAATCATAGCTAACAACACTTGCAAAATTTAAACTCTCATAAACTTCAATATCTTCTAAAGTTGCCATAATGGTTTACCCACCAACCGTAAAGTTTTAAATTGTAAATTATTATTTATGTAAGCAGTTTAAAGACTTGCTTAGGTCTGTAATGTTATGCAAATTCAAAACCAATTAAAGCGGCTGGCACTTCAAAAGATCTGCCCGTTCTCGTCGATATAGAACGGGCATAAACTTGGCGATAGCAAATTATCTCCTTGCCTCTAACAAGGTTTGCAAATATTTCCCCCAGTTCTTTGTTTGTTATGTTGGGTGTAACTTTCGCCCTAACTTCTTTAGCAATGGTTGAGTTGTTGACAACTTCAACCGTCCTGCCGTCTTGTCTTTCAAACGCCTTTCTTAGAATGGTAGAAAGCCAAAGTTCTTGTTCTTGTCCGTCCTCGTCAATGAGTAGAGCAACCACGCTAACCGTATTGCGTTCGTTTGATTGAGCAAAGCAATATTCAGCAGGTGCCAACTTAAACCGCTTACCGTTTTGGTATGGTGATAAGTCATCTTTAGGAATGGATGCTACTTTGTTAGCAAGTTGGTTGAACACTTGTGCATTGTCTTTGTTAATTCTTGTAAAACCTTCTAACATGGCTCTAATGTTTTGACACGCTGGGCTTCCTTCTAGTCCGTTAATGGTTTGTTTCGGGTTTGTGTCATTCACCCTAACGACTTGCCGTTTCCCTCTCGCACTGGGGCGTACGCCTTTGTCGCTAACTTTATGTAAGTGTTATAAATTTAGGCTTGGTTTTTCTAACGAAACCCCCAGGGGGTGTTTCGTAGAACACTACCCTTTCTTTCTTATCTATCTTTCTTATCTATCTTTCTTATCTATCTTTCTTATCTATCTTTCTTATCTTTCTTTCTTATCTTTCTTTCTTATCTTTCTTTCTTATCTTTCTTTCTTATCTTTCT